>WBZN01000925.1_pt1 | contig 19020 bp, 12 predicted proteins | sample 5204281 | NCBI WGS metagenome assembly WBZN01 (sample SAMN12344347, study PRJNA552823) | activated sludge metagenome | biome: Activated sludge suspended growth; feature: Nitrification reactor; material: Wastewater; isolation source: activated sludge from nitrification reactor of wastewater...
GCAGTCCTGCCGCTGGCGGTGGCAGCGTTCGGTCAACTGCCGGGGTTCGTGCTCGGCGGCGGCGAGTCGCTGCCGCCGGGTGTGGCGCGCGACTGGGCGCGGTGGGGGCGTAGCGCCGGCTTTCTCGGGCTCGAGGAGACGCCGGGGTTCGACGGCTTCAGAGGGCGCCTCCGCGCCTATGCGGTGGCGGGCGACGACCTCTACGCGCCACTCGCCGCCGTGGAGCGTTTTGCCGAGTTCTACTCCGGGGCGCGATCGCGTGCCGTGCTGGTCTACGCGGAGCGGGGGTCCGGAGGTGAGCGCCCGCGGCACTTCAGCGTTTTCGGCAAGCCCTTCCGCACGGCGCTGGTGGACGCGCTGGCGGCATTCTTCGCCGCCTGACCGGACGGGGGAGACTCAGGCCTTGCCGGGAGCGATCAGTACCGGTAGTTCGGCGCGAAAGACGTGATGGATACGGCGCGCGTCCTCGCCCTTCATGGCGATGGCGAGCATGGGCGGGTGCTGGCGCTTCTCGCCGCGCAGGCGGCCGAGGCCTTCCTTCACCGCCGCGGCGTAACGCGAGAAGAATCCCGTCTGCGGCGCCTGATCGAGGATCTCGAGCGCCCAGCCGTTGGTGAGCTTGACCTCGTACGTCGAGGGCGGCAACTCGTGCTCATCGTGCGCGGCGATGACCTTCGGGTTGCGGGCCTCGTCGAGCGCCGTCCGCTTGTCCTCCGGCACGTAAGGGCGCAGGGCATTGGGCGCGATGATCTCGCGTTCGAAATCGCCGGCGTCCTCGGCGAGGGTCCAGGTCGCCGGCAGGGCCGGGACCGCGCCCTCGTCACCCCCGAAGATCGGTGAGTGGTTCAGGAACTCGATGCCGGAGAGCGGAACCGAGTCGAGCACCAGACCGCGCGACCGCACCTCGAGGACGCTACGCGCCGGGTCGAGGACCACGTACAGGCCGGTGCCCTTCACGATGGCGGCTTCCATCTCCGCGAACGAGACGCCGCCGGCGATGACCTGAGATTTCTCGGGCGGCTTCTTCTTGACCGAGCGCGGCTTCGGCACGGGCGCGGGCAGCGCTTCGCGCGAGTCGCCCTCGGCGGCTGCGGGCGTCGAAGGCTTCGTCGGCGGCTGCGCGGGCGCCATCCCGGCCGATGCGAACAGGCCGGCAGCGACGGCGCCGGCCCCCAGCGCACTGCGCATGAAACGTGAGCTCACGGGCAATACCTCAGTAGATGTAGACCTTGGCGCCGTTGGGCACGGTCTTGTAGACCCATTCGAGGTCGCCGTCGCGCAGGCGCACGCAGCCGTGCGTGACGCGCTGACCGATCAACGACTGAAAGATCGTGCCGTGGATGATGTAGCCGTCGCCCATGTACAGCGCGAACGCGCCGAGCGAGAAGTTGTCGAAGCGATCCTCCGAAGTCTTCGGCGGGAGGTAGCCCTCCTCGATGAAGGCCCAGTCGGGCTTCGCCCAAATCGGATCCTTCACCTTGCGTTGTACTACGCGTTCGCCGATCGGCGTGTCGAACACCCACTGGCGGCCGTCGCGCGGATCGCGCAGCATCGTGCCGCTGCCGGTGGAGCACTGCGCGTCGCGCAGCAGCTCGCTGTCCTTGTACACCCGGAGGTGGTTGTCGTAGGTGTCGATGATCACGTACACGCCCTTCGGACGCGTGGTCTGGACCGCGGCCGCCGCCTTCTTCGCGGCCACCGACTCGCTGTCGGTCTTGCTCGGCGGCAGCGGGCGGGCTTTGTAGGCGCCGCCGAGCAGCGCGAGCGTGGTCGTGGCACAGAGCGTCAGCAGAGCCAGCACGGTGGCCAAACGCAGCACGAAACGCAGCCGGCGGCGCCAATCGACGGCTGCGGGAACGGCGACGGGCGTATCCGGAATCGGTAGTGCCATCAGAAGGTCCCCACGATGGTGACCGGCATGCCCACGCGCACGTGCCGGAACAACGTGTCCATGTCGCGATCGCGCAATGCCACGCAGCCGTCCGTCCAGTCCTGTCCCTGGCCGCCGCTGCCGTGGATCTCGATCAGGCTGCCGATGCCGGCGCGGGGCGGGATCTGTCCGCGACGCTGGAGCTCGCGGAACCGCGCGACGTCGTCGCCGTTGGGATAGCTGAGCAGCAGCGCCTTGTAGAAGTTCGTCGCGCCATTGGCGCGCACCTGGGTCACGCGGTAGCGGCCCTCCGGGGTCGCCTTGTCGCCGGCGTGCAGTTTTTGCTTCAGTCCGTTGGCGCCGAGCTCGGCGGGAAAGGTCGCCAGCTTGAGGCCGTCGTGGTACAGCTCGAGCCGCCGGTTGAGCTTGTCGATGACGATGACGGCCTCGTTGGCGCGTCGTGATTCGGCGATGGTTTCGTCCACCCACTCGCGCCACTGCCGCAGGAGGCGGCGGTCGTCGAAGCGGGAATGCAGGGCGATCGAGGCCTGATGGACGATCGTGGTCGATTGCCGCGCCACGTCGGCAGCGGCGGCGGCCTTGCCGAACCGGCCGGAGGTGGCCTCGCGCTTGGCGAGCTCGGCGTGGAAGATGGCGCGCTCGAGCGCCATGCCTTCGCGCCGGCCGAGGCCCGCGCCTTCCTTGAGCTCTTGGGTGGCGGACACGATGTCGGCGTCGAGCCCGGTGGAGAGCTCGGTCCAGCGATCCTTCTCGTTGCGTCCGGCGATCCTGGCGTCCCGGGTCGTCGTCCAGGATGCCCGTGCGACGCGTTCCCAGGCGGCGATGACCCGCTCCGGATCGCGATCCCACGGCGTCGCTGCCGTCTCCGCCGCGGTGATGCTCTCGGCATCCGCGACCAGTCGTTCGATCAGTTTGGCATTCTGTGGGAAGCGTTCGTGAGAGACCTTGACGGCGAGTCGGGCGCTGCGCCGCACTCCATGCAGGTTGGCGTACCGCGGATCCTCACAGGCGTTCAGGAGCAGCGCGAGCAGCAGCAGCGCGGCAGCCCGGAAAAGCAACGACCGGCGGCGAGAGATCGCCGCCGGTCGCGTGGAACGGTTTGCAGCTGTTAGCACTTGATCTTGGCTTTGGCAGCCGCGAGATCAGCGCTCATCGCATCGACCTGACCCTTGAGGGCGTCAGCGGCCGACTTCGCGCCGAGGTAATCCTCGCTGGCGAAAGCGGAGTCGAGGCTCGCAGCCTGGGCGTTCAGGCCGTCGTACTTGGCCTTCATCGCCTCCATGTCCTTCTTGAACTCCTTGGGCTTCTTCTTGCAGCCCTCGAGAGCCGTCATCGCGTCGGAAGCGCCCTTGAGCGCGTCCTTGGCGGCCTGAATCGCGGCCGTCGCGTCGTTCTTGGCCTTCTCCTTGCCAGCGACCGCAGCGGCCTTGGCATCGTCAACCGCCTTCTGCTCGGCGGTGATCAGCTCCTTGGTCTTGTTGTAGGAGCGGAGCAGGGCGAACTTGCCGTTCTGAGCCTGGAGCTCGGCCTCGACCGCGTTGGCGGCGGCCTGCACGTTGGCCCACGCCTCGGGAGCCCACTTCGAAGCGTCCGCTTCGACGCCGGCCATCGCGGCCTTCACACCGTCCAGCTCCTGCTGCGGCGGCTTGGCACAGCCGGTCGCGAGCAGTCCTACGCTGAGGACCGCAACGAGCGCAAACGAATTCATTCTACGCATTGCCAATCTCCTTTTCCTCCTGCCCTACGTTGATGGGAATGGGTCAAGAATACCAAGCCCCAAGTTTCGGGATTTTCAACACCACATTGATAGCAAAGTGGATCGGGCTCCTCCCGAACGGGCCAGCCCGTGGCCCCTAATGTTAGCGAGTTTGCCCTCCCCTTTCAAGGCGGAGCGCCTTTTCGCCACGAAACTCACTCCGTCGGCGCGGGGTATCCCGCGGTGTTCTGCCAGATGGAGTGGGTGACTCATTTGTCTACAGCACAGTGCGTGCCAGCGCCGCAGCGCCGTCTCGAGGCACAACCGTCAGTGGAATCGCGACACGCCACCGACTGGGCGCGCCAGCCCTGCACGCGCCCGGCCGTTCTGGCGCCGTGCCGCTCAGAGTCCGAGCAACCGCTTGACGCGTGCCACGACGTTCTCGGTGGTGTATCCGAAGTGCCGCGCCAGGTCGGCTGCCGGGGCCGACGCGCCATAGCCTTCCTGGCCCACGACGTCACCGTCCAGCCCGACGTAGCGCTGCCAGCCCATGGGTGTCGCGGCCTCGACCGCCAGGCGCGCACGCATACCGGGTGGCAGTACCGCATCGCGCACCGACTGCGGCTGACGGTCGAACAGCTCCCAGGACGGAAAGCTCACGACGCGGGTGGGAATGCCCTCGGTCAGCAGCTGCTCATGCGCGGTGACCGCGAGGCTCACCTCGGATCCGCTGGCGAGCAGCAGTGCCCGCGGCGTTTGGCCCGCCGCGTCGGCGATCACGTACGCGCCCTGTCGCACGCCGGCGCGCGCGCCGCGCACGCTACCGGGCAGCACGGGCAGTTTCTGACGTGAGAGTGCGAGTGCCGTCGGCCCGTCGCGATGCTCGATCGCGAATCGCCAGGCCTCGACCGTCTCGACGGCGTCGGCCGGGCGCAGCGTCACGAGCCCCGGAATCGAGCGCAGGGACAGGAGCTGGCTCACCGGCTGGTGCGTGGGGCCGTCCTCGCCGAGAAAGATCGAGTCGTGCGTGTACACGAACACGACCTGCTGGCCCATGATCGCGGCCAGGCGGACCGCCGGACGCATGTAGTCGGAGAAGATCAGGAAGGTGCCGCCATAGGGTACGAACAGTCCGCTGAGCGCGATGCCGTTCAGTGCCGCGCCCATGGCGTGTTCGCGCACGCCGAAGCGCAGGTAGCGGCCCGCGCGATCGCCGGGCGAGAAACTCGAGGCGCCCTTGGGCAGCGTCTTGTTCGACGGCGTGAGGTCGGCCGAGCCGCCCACCAGCTCGGGCAGCACGGCGGCCACCGCGTCGAGCACCTTGCCCGAGGCGTCGCGCGTCGCCATGGCGTCGGCGGTCGAGAAGGTCGGCAGCGTGGCGTCCCAGTCGGCCGGGAGCGCGCGGCGCACTCGCCGCTCGAGCTCGGCCGCGGACGCGGGCGCCGCGGCGGCCCAGGCGGCCCGGCGCTCGTCCCAGGCCGCGGAGAGCGTGCGGCCGCGGCGCGCGGACTCGGCGAACGCGGCGACCGCTTCCGGCGGCACCAGGAAGGGCGGCTCCAGAGGCCAGCCGAGCTTTTCCTTGGTGGCGCGCAAGTCCTCGGCGCCCAGGGGCTCGCCGTGAGCGTCTTTGGAGTCCTGCTTCGGGCTGCCGAAGCCGATGTGCGTGCGCACGACGACGAGGCTCGGACGCGTGGTCTCGGCTTCGGCTTCGGCCATGGCGCGGTCGAGAGCCGCCAGATCGTTGCCGTCGTCGACCGCGAGCACGTGCCAGCCGTACGCCGCGAAGCGCGCCGCCACGTCCTCCTGTGAGAACGACAGGGACGTGGGGCCGTCGATCGAGATGTGGTTGCTGTCGTAGAGCACCTTGAGCGCGCCCAGATGCTGATGTCCGGCCAGCGAGCAGGCTTCCGAGGCGACGCCTTCCATCAGGTCGCCGTCGCTGGCGATGACCCAGACGCGATAGTCGAAGAGCTCGTGCCCCGGCCGATTGAAGTGCACCGCCGTCATCTCGCGCGCCATCGCCATGCCGACGGCGTTGCTGATGCCCTGGCCGAGCGGCCCGGTGGTGGTCTCGACGCCAACCGTGTGACCGTGCTCGGGATGCCCGGGCGTCTTCGAGCCGAGCTGACGGAAGCGCTGGAGCTCGGCCATCGGCAGGCCGTACCCGGCGAGGTGCAGCAGGGAGTACAACAGAGCCGAAGCGTGGCCGCACGAGAGCACGAAGCGATCGCGATCGAGCCAGTCGGGCCGGGACGGGTCGTGGCGCAGGAAGCGGGTCCACAGCACGTAGGCCATGGCGGCCTGTCCGAGCGGCGCGCCGGGATGGCCGGACTTGGCTTTTTCCACCATGTCGACCGCCAGGAAGCGGATGGTGTTGACGGCGATCTGATCGCGTTCGGTGAACGGGGAGCGCATTGCGAGGTTCCTCCAGTGGGAGCACGAGTTTACAGCGGCGGAGCGCGGGCCGAAGTTTCGTTTTGACCGCAGAGGCCGCCGCCGCATAAGATCGGCGTCCCTCGCGGAGAGGTGGCCGAGTGGCTGAAGGCAACGGTTTGCTAAACCGTCATACGCTCAAAAGGTGTATCGAGGGTTCGAATCCCTCCCTCTCCGCCAACGTTCTTCTCTGAACGTTGCCTGCGACGCTGCGCCGCCGTCCGCTGCGCTAGCATTCCGCCCATGATTCCGACCAAACCCGAGATTGCCGAGCGGGCGCACGTGAAGTCGCTCGCCGAATACGAACATTTCTATCGCTGGTCGCTCGAGGATCCGGCGGCTTTCTGGCGCGAGCAGGCCCGCATCGTGGACTGGTTCGTGGAGCCGGCGCAGATCGCCAGCGGCGACTTCACCGACGTCGAGTATTCGTGGTTCGCGGGCGGCAAGCTGAACGTGGCCTGGAACTGCGTCGACCGCCACGCCATCGCCACCCCCGACAAGATCGCCATCGTCTGGGCCGGCGACGAGCCCGGCGAGTACCGCTACATCTCGTACCGCGAGTTGCAGCGCGAAGTCGGCCGGATGGCGAACGTATTGCTCGCGCACGGTGTGCGGCGCGGCGACCGGGTGTGCATCTATCTGCCGATGATCCCGGAGCTCGCGTACGCGATGCTGGCCTGCGCGCGCATCGGCGCGGTGCACTCGGTGGTGTTCGCGGGCTTCTCCTCCGAGAGCCTCAAGAATCGCATCGTCGACGCCGGCTGCAAGGTGGTGATCACCGCCAACGAGGGCCTGCGCGGCGGCAAGCGTATTCCGCTCAAGGCCACCACGGACGTCGCGGTCGAGGAGCTGCCGTTCGTCGAATGCGTGCTGGTGGCCCAGCGCTCGGATCGCGTGGTCACCATGCGCCCGGGTCGCGACTATTCGCTCGAAGAGGAAATGGCGAAGCAGCGCGCCACCTCGCCGGTCGAATGGATGGACGCGGAGTCGCCGCTCTACGTGCTCTACACCTCCGGTTCGACCGGCAAGCCGAAGGGCGTCATGCACACCACGGGCGGCTACCTCACGTACGCCGCGTTCACGCACAAGATCGTGTTCGACTATCAACCGGGCGACGTCTACTGTTGCGCCGCCGACATCGGCTGGGTCACGGGGCACAGCTACATCGTGTACGGTCCGCTCGCGAACGGCGCCACGACGGTGATGTTCGAGTCGATTCCGCTCTATCCGGATCCGGGGCGCTACTGGCGGCTGGTGGACGATCTCGGGATCAACATCTTCTACACCGCGCCCACCGCGCTGCGCGCCGTGGCGCGCGAGGGCGACGAGTGGGTGAAGCGCTACCGGCGCGACTCGCTGCGCATACTGGGCACGGTCGGCGAGCCGATCAACCCCGAGATCTGGACCTGGTACCACGACGTCGTCGGCGACGGCCGCTGCGCGGTGGTGGACACCTGGTGGCAGACCGAGACCGGCGGCATCCTGATCACGCCCTTGCCCGGCGCGACGCCCACCAAGCCGGGCTCCGCGACCCTGCCGTTCTTCGGCGTCGATCCCGTGCTGGTCGACGAGAGCGGTCGGGAGATCCACGGCAACGACGTCGCCGGCAATCTCTGCCTGCGCCGTTCGTGGCCGGGTCAGGCGCGCACGCTGTACGGCGACCATGCGCGCTTCAAGCAGACCTACTTCTCTACGTACCCCGGCCTGTACTTCACCGGCGACGGCTGCCGCCGCGACGAGGACGGCTACTACTGGATCACCGGCCGCGTCGACGACGTGCTGAACGTGTCGGGCCACCGGTTGGGCACGGCGGAGGTCGAGAGCGCCCTGGTCGCTCACCCGGCCGTGGCCGAGGCCGCGGTGGTGGGGTATCCGCACGAGATCAAGGGCACCGGCATCCACGCCTACTGCATCGTGCGGCCCGAGTTCGAGCATGCCGATCGGGCCGAGTTGGCGCAGCATCTGCGGCAGCAAGTCCGGCACGAGATCGGTCCGATCGCGGTGCCCGACCGCATCCAGATCGTTCCGGGTCTGCCGAAGACGCGCTCGGGAAAGATCATGCGCCGCATCCTGCGCAAGATCGCCGAGGGCGCCTACGACCAGCTGGGCGACGTCTCGACGCTCGCCGACCCCAGCGTGGTGGAGGTCATCGTGGCCGACCACCAGGTGGGTGGGCCGGTCGCGATCGCGCCGCGTGCGCTCACCACCGACCTGCCGAAGAAGAAGCGCACCCCGGCGAAGAAGGCGGCGAGGAAGAAAGACAGCTGACGCCGCCGGGAGCGTTTGCGGCGGAGGCTCCGCGATCGCGCTGCGCCGTTTCGGATGCGCTCCGCCGCCGGGCGCTACGCTGCGCTCCGGAGGGTCTCCGCGGCCGAGCGCGGCGTAGCGCGTGGTAGTTTCTGCCGTTGGCTCCGCCTGCCGCGGAGCTGGAGACGAATCCATGTCCGAGCAGCACCTGCAGCATCCGACGGGCCCCGTACGGGTTCGGTTCGCGCCGTCGCCGACCGGCTACCTCCACGTCGGCGGCGCCCGCACGGCGATCTACAACGAGCTGCTCCGGCTCAATGCCGGCGGCGCCTTCATCCTGCGCATCGAGGACACCGATCGCGCCCGCTCCGACGAGGCGATGACGCGTCAGATCTGCTCGGCGCTCGACTGGCTGGGCCTGCGCTGGGACGAAGGGCCCTTCCTGCAGAGCGAGCGCGTCGAGCGCCACCGCGAGGCCGCGGCCGAGTTGGTCGCCGCCGGCAAGGCGTACCGCTGTTTCTGCGCGCCGGAGCTGCTCGATCAACAGCGCAAGGCGGCAGAGGCCAAGGGCGAGGCGTTCTTCTACCCGCGCACCTGTCTCGCGCTCACACCGTCCGAGTCCGCGGCGCGCGCCGCGGCAGGCGAGAGCTTCGCCGTGCGCTTCCGCATGCCGGGCGACGTGATCCGATTCCAGGACCTGGTCCGCGGCGCGATGGAATTCCCGCACGATGCGGTCGACGACTTCATCCTGTTGCGCTCCGATGGCTCCCCGACGTACCACCTGTCGGTGTGCGTCGACGACGTAGACATGCGCGTCACGCACGTGATTCGCGGCGAGGATCACCTGACGAACACGGCGAAGCACGTGCCGCTGTTCGTTGCCCTCGGCTCGGCGGTGCCGATGTTCGGCCATCTGCCGCTGATCCTCGGCACCGACAAGAAGCGGCTCTCCAAGCGTTTCGGCGCCACTTCGGTGGAGGAGTTCCGCGAGCAGGGCATCCTGCCGCAGGCGCTGTACAACTACCTCGCGCTGCTGGGCTGGTCACCGGGCGAGGATCGCGAGATCCTGGGGCGCGAGGACATGGGGCGCCTCTTCTCCGCCGACCGGTTGAACTCGTCGCCGGCGATCTTCGACAACGAGAAGCTCGGCTGGGTGAACGCCCAGTACATTTCGGCTTTGCCGGTGGCCGAGCTGCTCGCGCACGCGGCTCCGTTCGTGGCTGAATCCGGTCTCGCTGCCGTCGATCCGGATCGCCTGGCGGCGGTCTTCGACCTGCATCGCAGTCGCGCGCGCACGCTGCGGGACCTGGTGCGCATGGCCGGGCCCTACTTCGGGCCGATTGCCTACGACGCTGAAGCGTGCAAGAAGTTCCTGGCCGAGCCGACGCTGCCGGATCTGATGACGGCGCTCGGCGCGCGCTACGCCGGGCTTGCGGAGTGGAACAAGGACACGCTCGAGGCCGCGTTGCGCGCGCTCGCCGAGGAGCGGGGCGTCAAGGCCGGCGCGCTGATCCACCCCACGCGCATGGCCCTCTCCGGCGCCGCCGGCGGCCCGCCGCTGTTCGATCTCGTGGCGTTGATGGGGCGCGACGCGGTCGCGGCGCGGTTCGGCGAGTTCAGCGCTTTCCTGCGGGCCGGCGCCACCGCGGCTTAGCGGGCCGGACCGCCGGCTCGGGAGCGAAGTAGCCGGCGACGTCGAGCACCAGGTGCACGGTTCCCCCGTTCGCCAGAGTCGCGCGGGCCGCGACGGTCGTGGCACCCGCCGGGGATATCGCCGCCACGGTCGAGACTGCGCGGGTCGCGCCGGCCGCGAAGGCCACGACGTTGGTGGACGGCGTCGGGTAGTTGCCGGGAAACACCGTCAGAGTGCCACTGCTGGTCGCGCCGACGACCGTGACGTTGAGGGCGAGCGCACGGGCGTTCGTCGGTACGCCGCAGTTGACCGCCAGGACATCGAAGGTGCTGGTCGTGTCGCTGGTGAGCGCCCCGGTGCCGCGCGTGTCGAGGAGGCGGCAAGGCGTCAGGGTATAGAACACGAGCGGCTGCTCGGGCAGCAGCGTGATGAAGAAGGGCGGCGAATCGATCGCGCCGACGGGGTTCGCGAGATGCAGGAAGACCTTGTAAATGCCGGGCGCGAAGCCGCTGGTGTCCCACCAGGCGTCGCCCTGGCCCGCGACGGCGCCGGGGATCGTCGCCACCGTCTGCAAGCCCGCGAGCACGTTCCAGGTGAAGCTCAGCTGTGGTTTGCCGGTGCCGGCGCCGGCAAGATGAACGAGCTGTCCGACTTCCGCGTTCACGCCGAGGGTCACGAGCCCGTCGGTGGTCGCGGAGGTGATCACCGGCGCGGGATCCAGGACAGTCACCTGCTGCGACTTTGTCGTGCATGCGTTGCCGTTGCAGACCTGGAGGCTGATCGTCCGGGTTCCGGGCGTGGCGAAGGTAACCGTTGGGTTGACGGCGGTACTCGTGCTCGCGCCGGCCGGCGTGGCGAGCCAGCCGATGGCGAAGAGCAGCCCCGCTGGAAGGGCATGGTGGCGAAAGCGTGACAAGATCGGTCCCAGATCCAGAGTTTGCAACTATAGCAAATTCCGTGAGATAGGGCTATGCCATGGGATTACGGCAAGAGATGGTCCGTCGCAGGCGGAGCTTGACCCGTATGCGGTTTCTCGTTACCCTACGCCGGCGTTTGGGAGGTCGTTCAATGGTAGGACATGCGGCTCTGGACCGCAGAATCGGGGTTCGAGTCCCTGCCTCCCAACCAAACCCCTGAGACAGTCCAGCTGCACCTCTCTGCCATCCCGATGCGGGACCGCCGATCGGTAGCTCTCACGGCTCGCTGGCTCTGTTGGTTGACTTGGGTGGCCGTGGCGGCGGCTGCTGTCGTCCGTTTCGCCGGCTCGGCGGCGGACGACGTGTACATCACCTACCGCTATGCCCAGAACTTCGCTCTGGGTCGCGGGCTGGTGTTCAACCCCGGACAGCGTGTGTTCGGCGAAACCGAGCCTGGTCTGGCACTGTTGCTCGGCGGCCTCCATGCCGTCACGCGCGTTCCGATTCCGTGGCTCGGCGCGCTGCTCTGCGCGGCCAGCCTGCTCGGCATCGCGGCCCTCCTCCTGCACGAAGGCGAGCGAGCAGGCTCGGTCGCCGCCGCCGCGATCGGCGGCACGCTGGTCGTCGGCTCCGGCTTTCTGTGGGATTCACAGGGCGCCGCGGCGCCCATTGTCGTGTGCCTGCTCTTGCTCGCCGCACGCTGGGCCGAGAGTCGTCCGGCGGCCGCGGCTGCGTGTTGCGCGGCGGCCGTGTGGGCGCGTCCGGATGCGCTGGCCGGCGCCGGCCTGCTCGGGCTCCTACTGTGGTTCGAACGGCGGCGATTCCCTTGGCGCCTGGCCCTCGTGACGGCCGTGCTGGTCGGTGCCGGCGCGGCGCTGGAGCTGGCCTATTACGGAGCCGTGGTCCCGAACACGCTGCTCGCGAAGCAGCTGCACGCCGCGCGCAATCCGGGTTCCTGGATCGGATTCGAGGTCTTCTGGGATGCCGGGGTGCGCTGGTTCGCACCGACCTGGGGAGATTCGGCCACGACGGTGCTCGCGCTCGGCGCCGTTGGTGCACCGCTCCTCTGGCGGCGCTTCGGTCGTGGCGGCCGGCTTCTTCTCCTCAACGGGCTGGCGCTGCTGATCGCCTATCCGGCGCTGCGAGTGCCGTTCTTCCCCTGGTACGGCATTCCCGTGCTCGTGCCGATCCTCTATGGCCTCGGCTTGCTGCTGGTCGAATTCTGGCGCAACGCGCGCGCGCTCGGCGGGGTGCGATGGCGGGTGGCGGCGGTGGCGGTCGCCGCGGTCGCCGCGTTCGCCTTTGCCTCGATCGGGGCAGGCACCTGGGGCTGGTGGCAGGCCGGACCGGCCGTGAACTGGCGGCTTACCGTCTATCGGGACGCCGGCCTGTGGCTCGGCGAGCACGCCAAGCCGGACGAGGCGATCGCCTTCCCCGAGATCGGCATCCTGGCGTACTACAGCGACCGCCGGGTGGAGGACATCCTGGGTCTGGTGACACCCCGCTCACTGCCCTTTGCGCGGGAAGGCGACGTCGTGGGTGCGTTTCTCGCGCTGCCCACGGAGTTCATGCTCGAGCATTCCTTCGTGGGCCAGGGCGCGTTCACGCCGATCACGCGCCGCGACTGGTTTGCCGCGGCATACGAGCCGGTGCAGCGATTCCACTACGCCGACGGCAGCAGCGTTCTCTATCGCCGCCGCGCCGGCGCCGTCTTGCCGGCGCCCAGGGCACCGCGGCCGCGCGTGCTCCCGCCAAGCGGCTGAGCGCGCGCCGGGCTGCCCTCGAGGCTCGGCTTTCCCGGCGCCAGGCTCTCCCGGAGGCGGCGTACGGCGCGTTCGACGGCGCTCCAGTCCGGAACCGCGAGGATGCGCTTGTCCCGGGTCTCGAGGTCGCGCGTCACCAACCCGCCGAGCCAGATCTCCGTGGTCGCCGGTAGGCGCGGCAACAGCCAGCGGGATTGCCGCAGGGCTTCGCGCGGGCTCGACGACGCGGAAAGCGAGATGCCGACCACGTCGGCGTTCACCGCCAGCGCCGCGGCCGCGATTTCAGGCAGCGGAGTCTGGCCGCCGAGAAGACGGGGAATGGCGCCCTCGGCCGCCACGTACAGGGCGGCGAGCTGTAGCCCAAGCGTGTGCTGCTCGCCCGGCAACGTGGTCAGCAGGATGGTCGGGCTGCCCGGCTGCATGTCGAACTGGGTGAGCAGTTGACGCACCCTCGAGATGAGCGCCTCGGACAGGAAATGCTCGTGTCGGATCTGCAGGTCGCCCTTCTGCCAAGCCTCGCCCACCCGCTGCAGTAGCGGCGTTGCCACCCGGCCCACGAAGGCTTTGATGCCTAGCGTGGCGGCGGCGCTCCGCAGGCCGTTGCTCACCGTCTGGATGTCGTCGCGCTTCAACGCGGCGAGGATCGGCTGCACGTGCGGCGTCTCGCCGGTCTCGTCCTCCAGGGCGTGGTATGGGCGAGCCAAGAGCTGCTCGATGTCGGCGGCGGAGCGATGCACGATTTCGCTCGGGCGATAGCCCCAGTGCAGGGCGCGGACGATCAGGGTCAGGCGCTGCAAGTCGTCGTCGGTGAACATGCGCAAGCCGGACTCTGCGCGCAGCGGTTTCGGGAAGCCGTAGCGGCGCTCCCAGACGCGCAGCGTGTCGGCGGAGAGTCCGGTGACGCGCGAGACGGTACGGATCGGCAGTCGCGGCTGCGAGGATGGGTCGGTCATGTGTCCAGGTTATGTCCTGGACGAACAAGGGTCAAGAGGCGTCGAACGGATCGTTCGCAGCCGCGGCGGGGGTCTCGGTTCGCAGCCTGGCCGGGCGTCCGCCCAGGGCCGCGAGCCGCGCCAGACGCTGCGCCAGCTCGGGCGTGAACTGGGCCGGCACGGAGCGCCAAGCCCAGTTGTTCTCGGCCTTGCCAGGCACGTTCATACGCGCCTCGGAGCCCAGGCCGAACAGATCCTGCGCGGGAACCACGGCCCAGCGGGCGACCGACGTGTACGCGGCCCGGATCAGCGCCCCGGCCGGGTCCCAAATGCGCGCGGCGTCGAGCGGCCCGAGGTACGCGCGCCAGCGATCGCGCGATCCCTCGTCGAGGGATTCGTAGCAGCCAAGCGTGGTGTCGTTGTCGTGCGTACCGGTGTACACCACGGCGCCGGCCCGATGATGGTGCGGCGCGTGCGGGCTGTCGAGCTCACCGAAGGCGAACTGCAGCACCTTCATCCCCGGCAGGTCGAAGTCGTCGCGCAAGCGCTCGACGTCTGGCGTGATCACCCCGAGATCCTCCGCCACCAGAGGCAAGCTACCGAGCGCCGCGCGCAAGGCGGCGAGGAGCTCTCGCCCCGGCGTCTCGATCCAGCGGCCGTGCTCGGCCGTGGCGTCGGCGGCCGGAATTTCCCAGGCGGCGGCGAAACCGCGGAAGTGATCGAGGCGCACGGCGTCGGCGAGCTCGAGGCTGACGCGCACGCGCGAGATCCACCACGAGAATCCCTCTTCGCGGTGGCGTTCCCAGTCATACAGAGGATTTCCCCAGCGCTGGCCCTGTGGGCTGAAGTAGTCGGGAGGCACACCGGCCACGACGAGCGGCCGGCCCGCCGCATCGAGCCGGAAGAGCTCGGGGCGCGACCACACGTCGGCGCTGTCCTGCGCCACGTAGATCGGCAGGTCGCCAAGCACGAGAATGCCGCGCTCGGCCGCGGCGGTGCGCACGGCACGCCATTGGCGCCAGAAGACCCACTGCACGAAACGGTGAAACGCCAGCTCCTTCCCGAGCTCCGCCCGCGCCGCGGCGAGCGCCGCCTCGTCGCGGTGGCGCACCGCCTCGGGCCATTCGTACCAGGCGTCGCCGCCGTGCCGCTCCTTGAGCGCGGCGTACAGCGCCCAATCCGCGAGCCACGGCCGCGCCGCTTGATCCTGCTCGTACTCCTCGAGCTCGATACGGAGGGCGCGTGGAGCGTACGAACCCGTGTGGGCGAACGCCGCACGTAGCAGCTCGAGCTTCCATTGGCGCGCGGCCGCGAACGGGACGAGGTCGGGTGTCGCCACGGGAGCGGGTGGAACGCCGCGCCGCGGAAGCAGCCCATCCGACTGCAGCCGCTCCGGGGAGATCAACAGCGGGTTGCCGGCGAAGGACGACAGCGCTCCGTACGGAGAATCGCCATAGCTGGTGGGTCCGAGGGGCAGGACCTGCCAGAGAGAGAAGCCGGCGTCGCGGGCCCAATCGAGCACCGCCTCCGCCACCGGGCCGAAATCGCCGATCGGGTACGGTCCTGGGAGAGACGAGGGGTGCAGCAGAAGACCGGCGCGACGCGTATGCATGATAGGCGGTAGCCTACCGGTTGCCCGCTGAAACGAGGGGTTTCGAGCGCAAATCGTCGCATTGGCGTAATATAGAAGAGGTTCGATATGTTCCGATCCCACCGCCGGATCGCTCCGGTTTCCGCCCTGGTTCTGGCTGTCGGACTGCTCGCCGGCAGTCTCCGAGCGGCCCAGATCGACCTCCCCTACGGGCTGAATGTCCACGCGCCCGCTGGCTCCGATCTCCCGACCCTGATGAACGCGGCGCACGACGGCGGCTTCGGCTGGGTGCGAGTGGACTTCGTCTGGGCGTTCATCGAGCCGGCCCAGGGGCAGTACGACTTCGCGGCCTACGATGCGATCGTCGACGCGGCCGCGGCCCGCGGTCTGGGAGTGCTCGCCATCCTGGCCTATTCGCCGCGTTGGGCGACCGACGGGCCGGAGCTGTCGGGTGTGCCCCGAGACCCGGCCGATTGGCAGGACTTCTGTTCCCGCGTCGCGGAGCGCTATCGCGGCAAGGTCGAGCGCTTCGAGCTCTGGAACGAGCCGAACCAGAACGCGTTCTGGGATGGGTCGAGGAACGACTACATCGACATCATCCTCAAGCCCGGCGCGGATGCCATCCACGCGGCGAATGCCGCCGCCAAGGTGGGCGGTCCGGCGCTGGCGCACGTCGTGGCGGGCGACTCGGACTGGTACCGCTGGCTCTACGACGTCCTGCGCTCCGCCGCGAGCTCGCTCGACTTCGTCACCCACCATCTCTACGACCAGGACGGCGAGTCCGACGTCACCAAGAAGCTCACCGGCAGCACGCGCTTCGCCAACACGCCCAGCCTTTGGGACGTCGAGAATCCGTCGCTGCGCGAAGTACTGAAGAAGGTGGGCTGGTATCCCTCGCGCCCGGTGTGGCTCACCGAGACCGGCTGGGATAGCGCCGCGATCGGTGAGCCCACGCAGGCCGCGCACCTCGGCGGCTTTCTCGACGCCTGGTTCACCGGACGCTCCGGACAGAGCTGGCTCGAGAAGGTTTTCATCTACGAGGCCCGCGACGGCGGCAACGCGGCCTTCGGGTTGCTGCGCGCCGATGACAGCCGGAAGCCCTCCTTCGACACCGTGCGCGCCTTCGTGGCCGGCCACGGCGGCCTGCCGCCGGACGACTCCGAGCTGCGGCTGTTCGGTCAGCGCTTCACGGTGAGCGCCCACTGGCGGACCAGCGACGGCGTGACGGGCTCGGCGCATGCGCTGCCGCTCACCGACCAGAGCGGCGAGCTCTGGTTCTTCGACGCCAACAACGTCGAGTTGGTGGTCAAGCTGCTGGACGGTCGGCCGCTCAACCAGCGCTTCTGGTTCTTCTACGGCGCGCTGTCGAACGTCGAATACTGGATCACCGTGACCGACACCGTGACCGGGGCGACCAAGGAGTACCACAATCCCCAGGGGCGCATCTGCGGCCAGGCGGACACCGAGGCGTTTACTCCGCAGGCCTCGGCGCTCACGGCCGAGGCCGCCGATTCGATCCCAGCTTCCGCCAGGACGGCCGCGCTCGCCGGCTGCGTGAGCGACGGCAGCACCCTCTGCCTGCAGGGTGGCCGCTTCCGCGCGCGGGTGAACTTTCGCGATCATTCGGGCCACCGCGGCGGCGGGCATCCGATCCCGGCGAACGATCAGTTCGGCCGCTTCTGGTTCTTCGACTCGGCCAATGTCGAGCTCGAAGTGAAGCTGCTCGACGGGCGCGGCACCAACGGCCGCTGGTGGGTGCTGTGGGGCGCGCTATCCAACGTCGAGTACGACCTGATCGTGACCGACATGACCAACGGGAAGACCCGCACGTACCACAACGCGTCGGGCAGCTACTGCGGAGGAGCCGACATCCGTGCGTTCTAGAGCCACGATCTTCGTCCTGCTGCTGTTTTCCGCCGCGGCGCTTGCGGCGGCGCCACTGACGGTCTACGACGACGCCCTGGCGGCCGGCTTCGACAACTGGTCCTGGGCCGCGGTGGCTTCGCAGACCGCGGTCCATCACGCCGGTACCAGCGCTCTGCGCGTCGATGTCGACCTTTCGGGATGGCAGGCTTGGTTCGCGCATCGCAACGCGGGCATCGACACCAACGTCTACGGCGAGCTCGATTTCTGGATCCTGGGCACAGCGGGCAAGACGGTGACGGCGGCCCTGGTGTCCGGCGGCTCGCCGGTGGGCAACGTCGTGACGGTGACCCTGTCGGGGTCGTGGATGCAGCAGCAGCTCTCCTTCACTTCCTTTGGAGTCCAAGCCGGCGACCCGGTGGACGGCCTGTGGGTGCAGGACGCGACCGGCGGCGCGCAGGCCTTCTGGCTCGACGACATTGCCCTCATCGAGCGCACGACACCGCCGCCGCCGCCGACGGTCAACGTGGTGGTCGACCCGACGCTCGACCGCCGCGCCATCTCGCCGGAGATCTACGGCGTGAACTTCGGCACCGACTCGCAGATGGCGGCCATGCACTGGCCCGTGCGCCGCTGGGGCGGCAATTCGACCACCCGCTACAACTGGCGGGTGGACACTCACAGCGTCGGCGTCGACTGGTTCTACTTCAACTACACCAACAGCGATCCGGCGCCGCCGAACCTGCCCGACGGCTCGACCGCCGACCTGTTCATCGACACCACGCGCGCCGCCGGCGGGCAGCCGATCATCACCGTCCCACTCATCGGCTGGACGCCGATCGAGGACCGAGTGCGCCGGTGGAGCTTCCCGGTGAGCGTGTACGGCCCGCAGCAGAAGACCGAGTGCTCGGTGACGAACAACGCTTCGTGGTGCAATCCGGACGCCGGCAACGGCCTCTCGCCCAACGGCACGCCCCTCACGCCGGTTGCGACGCGCACGTCGCAGCCGATCACGGCGTCGTTCGTCACCGACTGGATGCAGCACATCGCCGGCCGAGTGGGTACGGCGGCGCAAGGCGGCGTGCACTACTTCGCGCTCGACAACGAGCCCGGGCTCTGGAACAGCTCGCACCGCGACGTGCACCCACTCCCCACGACGTACGACGAGCTCTGGCTGAAGACCGCGACCATTGCCGCGGCCGTCAAGGCGAAGGATCCGGACGCCAAGCTGCTCGGTCCGGTGTCCTGGGGCTGGTGCGAGTACTTCTATTCGGCAGCAGATGGCTGCGGGCCCGGCGCGGATTCCGCCGCCCACGGCAACAAGGCCTGGGTCGACTGGTACCTGGATCAGGCAAAGGCCTACGAGGTGCAGCATGGCACCCGGCTCGTGGATTATCTCGATCTGCACTACTACCCGCAGAACGACGGCGTCGCGCTGTCCGACGACGAGTCGGCGGGCACCGCCGCGATGCGCCTCCGGTCCCTCAAGAGCCTCTACGACCCCACCTATGTGGACGAGTCGTGGATCGGCACGCAGATTCGCATGCTGCCGCGCATGCGCGACTGGGTGGCGAATCACTATCCCGGCACCAAGCTCGCGATTACGGAATACAGCTGGGGCAATGACGACGGTCTGACGAGCGCGCTGGCGCAGGCCGAGGCGCTGGCGATCTTCGGCCGCGAGGGCCTGGATCTTGCGACGCGCTGGATCGCGCCCGCGGAGGGCAGTCTGGTCGAGGACGCCTTCAAGCTGTACCTCGACTGGAACGGCACCGGCGCGCAGGTGAGCGGCGACAGCATCCGCGCCACCAGCAGCGACATCGACGCGGTCGGCGCGTATGCGGTGGAGCGCGCCGACGGCCGCCGACACTTCCTGCTGTTCAACAAGGACACCCGAACCCGCCACGTGAGCGTCAAGCTGGCGGCGGGCGCGCTCACCCGGCCGGCCAGCCTGGTGCGCTTCGACGGCTCGACGCGCGTCGGCTACGTGGGCAACCTGCTGCCGGTGGCGGGTGCGCTGGAAATGGATCTTCCGGCGCGCTCCGCGACGATGG
>WBZN01000926.1_pt1 | contig 18970 bp, 16 predicted proteins | sample 5204281 | NCBI WGS metagenome assembly WBZN01 (sample SAMN12344347, study PRJNA552823) | activated sludge metagenome | biome: Activated sludge suspended growth; feature: Nitrification reactor; material: Wastewater; isolation source: activated sludge from nitrification reactor of wastewater...
ATGGTCCTTACCCGGGGTTGTTCACCTCGGCGAACGAGAGTGAGGACTTCACCTCGGACGGCCCGCGCCGGCTCATCCTGGACCCCACGGGAGTCGAGATCACGCCCGGCAATCGCACCAGTACCGGCGGCCTCGTGCGCCAGAAGCCGGACATCACGGCGGCGGACGGCGTGTCCACCGCGGCCCCGGGCTTCAACCCCTTCTACGGCACCTCCGCGGCCGCGCCCCATGCGGCGGCTATCGCGGCACTCCTGAAGTCGGCCGTGCCCAGCCTGACGCCCGCGCAGGTGCGGACCGCCCTGATCAGTACCGCGATCGACATCGAGGCCGCGGGCACGGATCGAGATACGGGCGCCGGCATCGTCATGCCGCACGCCGCGCTGCAGTCGGCTGGCGCCACGCCGCAGGCATTCCTGGCCGCCGGCGCGGCGGTACAGACGCAGTTCAGCGGCGACGGCGATGCCTTCGTCGAGAACAATGAGACCTGGAATCTGACCATTCCGCTGACCAACGTCGGTGGCGTGAGCGCGACCGCGATCAGTGCCACGCTGTCGACCGCGACCCCGGGTGTGACGGTCACCGCTCCGACCTCTGCTTACCCGGATCTCGCGGCCTTGGCCTCGGGGAACAACGTGAGTCCCTTCCGCTTTGCGGTGGGCGTGGCGGCGGCGTGTGGCTCCTCGATCCAGTTCACGTTGACCGTGACATACACCGGCGGCGTCAGCAGTCCGCAGACGTTCAGCTACCCGATCCGCATCGGCGCCCCGGGGACTCCGCAGACCTTCAGCTACACCGGCCCTGTGGTGCCGATTCCCGACGGCGCCGACTTGTCGGGCACCAGCCCGGGAGCCCCGGTGACGGCCACCCTGCCCGTGACCGGCGTGGTCGGCAACGTGTACGACATCAATGCGAGCATCGATGGCACGACCTGCAGTGCCACCGCGGGCTCGACCACGGTCGGACTCGACCACTCGTTCGTGAACGATCTGCAGATCCTGCTGCGCTCGCCGTCGTCCGCCACGGTGATGGTGATTCAGAACACCGACGGCGGCGGCAACAACTTCTGCCAGACGGTCCTGGACGACGAGAGCGCCGGGGCGAGCATTCAATCCGTGGTCTCGGCGAACGCACCCTTTACTGGCAGCTTCAAGCCCAACTCACCGCTCTCCGCCTTCGGCGGCCAGGCTCCGAACGGCAACTGGGAACTGCAGGCACAGGACTTCTTCAATTTCGACACGGGCAACATTCGGGCCTTCTCGGTCGTGATCACGCCGGCCGTCTGCAACGCGGTGGCGCTCACTTCGGCGGTGAGCGGCACCAAGACGGTGAGCGGCACGCTCGCGGTCGGCGGCACGGTGACGTACACCGTCACGCTCACCAACAACGGCACCGGCGCGCAGGCCGACAACCCGGGCAACGAGTTCACCGACGTCCTGCCGGCCGGGCTCACCCTGGTGAGCGCGAACGCCACGTCGGGCACGGCGACCGCCACGATCGCGAGCAACACCGTGACCTGGAACGGGTCGATTCCGGTGGCCGGTACCGTGACCATCACGATCACCGCGACGGTCAATCCGGGGACGCAAGGCACGACGATCTCCAACCAGGGCAGCATTGCCTTCGACGCCGATCAGAACGGCACCAACGAGTCGGCCGCGACGACCGACGACCCGAGCACCGCGACGGCCGGCGATCCGACGGCCTTTGCGATTCCGGCGGCGAGCGTCGTCACCGTCCCGACCCTGTCGATGGCCGGTCTCGTGGCGCTGGCGTTGTCGATGATCGCGGCCGCCTTCGCGCTCCGCCGCCGGCGTACCTGATCCGGCGACTCGCACCATCAGAAGACCCACGCCCCCCGGTTCGCGCCGGGGGGCTTTTTGCGGTGCGGGCGATTGCGGCAGAATCGGTCATGCTCGCTGCTCCGCTGTTCGCGCCGCCCGCCGCCGACGAATATGCCCCGTTCTACGCCGACTACGTCCGCCGTCTGATCGACAGCGACGTGCTCGGCGCCTTGCGCGAGCAGGAGCACGAGGTCGCGCGGCGTTTTGCCGCCGTGCCGGCCGACCGCGAGGCATTCCGCTATGCCGAGGGAAAATGGAGCGTGCGCCAGGTGCTCGGGCACATGACCGACGCCGAGCGCATCTTCGGCTACCGCGCCATGGCCATTGCGCGCGGTGAGACGCAGTCACTGCCGGGTTTCGACGAAAACGTCTACGTCGAAAACGCGCCGTTCGATTCGCTGCCTCTGACGGACCTGTTGGCCGAGTTCCTGCTCGTGCGCCGCAGCCACACCCGGTTGTTCTCGCACTTCGCGGCGAGCGATTGGGCGCGGCGGGGCATCGCCAACAACCATCCCGTTTCGACTCGCGCCCTGCCGTACATCATGGCCGGACACGTGCACCACCATCTGGAAGTCCTCGCGAACCGCTACGGCGTGTAGCACCGGAGATCTCATGAAGACTCGTCGTTCCGCCGCCGTCCTGGCGCTCGCGCTGTGGGCCGGCGCAGCCTCTGCTCTCGAACCCGCGCTCTTCCAAGACCTGCGCTGGCGCCTGCTCGGACCGTTTCGCGGCGGCCGTGTGCTCGCGGTCACCGGGGTGCCCGGCGAGCCGTCGCACTACTACTTTGGCGCGGTGGGCGGCGGTGTGTGGGAGTCCCGTGACGCTGGGCGCACCTGGCAGCCGATCTTCGACGACGTGCCGGTGGCCTCGATCGGCGCGATCGCCGTGGCGCCGTCCGATCCGAAAGTGATTTACGTCGGCACCGGCGAGGCCGACATGCGTTCCGACATCGCCTACGGCGACGGCATGTACGGCTCGCGCGACGGCGGCAAGACCTGGCGCCATCTCGGTCTTGCCGACAGTCACCAGATCGGCGCGGTGATCGTCGATCCGCGCAACCCCAGCCGCCTGTTCGTGGCCGCGCTTGGCCATGCCTATGGTGCGAATGCCGAGCGCGGGGTATTCCGTTCGGAGGATGGCGGCACCACTTGGACGAAGGTGCTGTTCAAGGACGCCGACACCGGTGCGATCGACATCCGCTTCCAGCCCGGGAGTCCCGACGTCCTGGTGGCGGCGCTGTGGACGACGCGCCGCGCGCCGTGGAACATCTATCCGCCCTCGAACGGACCGAGCGGCGGCATCTACCGCTCGACCGACGGCGGCGATCACTGGACAGAATTGCGCGGCAACGGCTTTCCCGACGCGCCGGGCCGCATCGGCCTCGCCTTTGCGCCGAGCGCGCCACGACGTCTCTACGCCATGGTCGACGCCAAGGACGGCGGGCTCTATCGCTCCGACGACGGCGGCGATCACTGGCTCCGCGCGAGCGCGGACAGCCGCATCTGGCAGCGCGGCTGGTACTTCGGCGGCATCACGGTCGAGCCCCGGGACGCCGAGACCGTGTACGCCTGCAATACCGCGCTGTATCGTTCTGGAGACGGCGGCAAGACCTTCGTGCCCATCAAGGGCGCGCCGGGCGGTGACGATTACCACACGTTGTGGATCGATCCTGAAGAGCCCGAGCGCCGCATGCTCGGCGTCGATCAGGGTGCGGTCGTGTCGCACAACGGCGGCGAGACGTGGAGCAGTTGGTTCAACCAGCCGACGGGTCAGTTTTACCATGTGGCGACCGACAATCGCTTCCCGTACTGGGTGTACGGCGCGCAACAGGACTCGGGCGCCGCGGGTGTACCGAGCCGCACCAGCGCGTACGACGGCATCAACATGACGCAGTTCCGAGAGGTCACGGCGGGCGGCGAGAGCGGCAACATCGCACCCGATCCGGACGATCCACAGATCGTCTTCGGCGGTACCGTGGATCGCCTCGATCTGCGCACCCAGCAGACGCGCTCGGTCGACCCCACGCTGGCGTACGCGGACGAGAACTATCGCTCGGAGTGGACGCTGCCCCTCGCGTTCTCGCCGGCGCCGCCGCACGCGCTGTATTTCGGGCGTCAGTTCCTGTTCCGCACCGCCGATCGCGGCGAGCACTGGACCAGGATCAGCCCCGACCTCACGCGCCCGGCGCTCAGCGTGCCGCCCAGCCTCGACCCGGCCACGGTCGAGCAGAGCCGTCCCCTGGGCGAGCGGCGCGGCGTGATTTACGCCATCGCCGGATCGCCGCTCGCCGCGCCGACGCTCTGGGTCGGAACCGATGACGGTCTCATCTGGCGCACCGACGACGACGGCGGCCACTGGCGCGACGTCACGCCGCAAGGTCTCGCCCCCTGGTCGAAGGTGGGCATTGTCGAGGCTTCGCACTTCGACCTCGGCACGGCATATGCGGCGATCGACCGCCACCGCGTCAACGACTACGCGGCGCACGTCTATCGCACGCACGACGGCGGCAAGACCTGGCAGCATGTGGCGGACGGCATTCCGGACGGCGCGTTCGTGAACGCGGTCCGCGAGGACCCGATGCGCAAGGGCCTGCTCTACGCCGGAACCGAACGCGGAGTGTTCGTCTCCTTCGACGACGGCGACCATTGGCAGGCGCTGCAGAACGGTCTGCCGTCGAGCTCGGTGCGCGATCTCGTGGTGCAGGACGACGATCTGGTGATCGCCACGCACGGCCGCGCCTTCTGGGTGCTCGACGATGTCAGTCTGCTCCGTCAGCTCGATGCGCGCTCGGCGTCCGCGCCGGTCACGCTGTTTCCACCGGCGCGCGCGTGGCGCGTCCGCCCGGCTGGCTTCACCGGCTCGCCGATGCCGAAGGACGAGCCGATGGCGAAGAACCCGCCGAGCGGCGCGGTGATCGACTACTTCCTGGCCGCCGCCTCGCCGGTTCCGGTCGTGCTGCGCATTCTCGGCCCGGACGGCGGCGAAGTGCGTCGCTGGAGCAGCGCGGACGCCGTAAAGACGCCGGACGTCGCCCAGCTGCAGATCGCGCCGAACTGGGTCGAGCCGCCGCTCGCCCTGAGCGCGCAGGCGGGCATGCATCGTTTCGTGTGGGACTTTCACTACGCGGCGCCGGCGGGCCTCGGCAGTGAATTCCGACCGGCGGAGGGCGTGTGGGCCCAGCCCGGGGCGTACACGGTCGAGCTCGCGGTCGGCGAACGGCGTCAGACGCAGAGCCTGACCGTGGAGAAGGATCCGCGCATCGATCTTCCAGGGACCGCGCTCGCCGATGCGTTCGCGCTGGCCCGACGGGTGGAGCAGGCGCGCCTGGAGGTGCAGAAGCTCGGCGCCGCCACGGCCGACTTCGCGAAGTCGCTGCCGGCGCGCGGCGGCAAGGCGGATGGTACCTGGGCTCGTCTCGACGCCATCACCGGCGGAGAGTCGGCGCCGTTCGGGCGTCCCTCGGCACCGCCGCGCCGCCCGAGTCTGCGGTCCGTCGGGCAGGATCTTCAGGATCTGGCCGACGCCGTGGATGGCGCGGACGCTGCGCCGTCGGCCGACGCGATGGCCGGGTTTGCCGCGGCGCGTCGGACGCTCGACGAGTTGCAGAAGAGCTGGCAGGCACTGCGCCCGGCGGCGCCGCCGAAATAGCCCTAACGGTTCAGTTCGGCGCTTCGTCGGCGGGCGTGGGAAAGGGCTCCGCAGCGCGCAGGATCCACGCGCTCTCGTGGCGCTGGAAGCCTATCTTCGGGTAGTACTCGGTGGCCGCCGGCGCCGCGAGCAGCACGAGCATCGATCGCGGCCCCATCTGCTCGCGGGTGCGCTTGATGAGCTCCACGCCGATGCCGAGTCGCTGGTGCGAAACGCGCACCGCGAGGTCGGACAGGTAGCCGACGTAGGAGAAGTCGGTGAGCGTGCGCGAGATCCCGACCAAGAGCGGGCCGTCCCAGGCCGTCACCATCAGGTTCGCGTGCGCCAGCATCTCGGCGAAGATCGCGCGGTCGTCGATCGGCCGGCGCTCGCCGAGCGTGGACGCCCGGTACAGGTCGAGAGCCGCATCCAGATCCAGATCGTTGCCGATGCGATATTCGATTTCAGTCACCGGATGGTCTCCCTTGGCGTTGTTCGCCGGCACGGCGCGATGAGCGAAGTTTCCCACAGGACGCACGCGCAGTTCGCCGAGAGACGTTTCGGCTAGCCGCGGTCACCTTGCCGCTCCGCGCGAAGCAATGACATCGCCCCGAGGCGGTCACCAGAGTTGGCGCTACGCTGAGGTCGAAGCCTGCGATTCTCACCGCGGCGCCGCTCGCGCTGACCAGCGTCCCGGTCTGCGCCCCGGTCTGCGCCGGAATGGCCCTGCGGGCTCGAGGCCGTCGAGGAGGCCGCGCCTAAACCATGAGCCGACGCGTCGCCAGCCAACGGATCAGGATGCCCTGCGTGCGGAGCTCGACGGCGTAGCCCGTCCCCGTACGCTCGTCGGCGCAGGCCACGACGGTAAAGAGATCCCGCTCGGGCGACCAACTCAGGTCGTAACGAGCACAGCTCGCAATGGCGTCGCGCTGGCCCCGCCCGAGGATGGCGCCGTGGCGATCGACCAGCGGAGCGCGCCCACGCACGGCGGCGATCAGCCGCTCGGCGACCGCGGGGTCGATCTCGCCGACCATCGAGAGCGCGTAGCTACCCGCGTCGTCGACCAGCGCCTTCTGCCGCCGCATCTCCGTCGATGGCGCAGCCACCCACGCGCGGCTCCCTCCCGACGATCGCGCGCGCCAATCGGCGCGCCAGACCCGCAGTTGGCGTCGCGAGGTCCATCCCGAGGGGTCCTCACGATCGCGTTCACGTACCGTCAACGCCGGACCGTCCAGCCAGGTCCCGACCGAGTAGGCCACCTCGACCGGCGACCGAAGGCCGGCGTCGTGAGCAAGCCTCAGAATGACGTTGCGATCGCCGGCCGAGAGCGTCATCTCGCCGGGCCACGCGACGCCGTTGCTCGGGCCGGCCGCGCACGCCACGGCGGCGCCGGCGAAGGCGCCGAAGAAGAGAATCGGTCCAACTCTCGCGGTCATCGGCAGCAGGTTAGTGCCGACGCGCGGCGCGTGCGCTCGGTTCGACGCCAACGGCGGGTGATGGGGACGAGTCGCCGACGGGGCCCAGCTGGCAGCCGCGGCTAGCGAGCTGCGGCGCCCGCATCGATAGCAGCTGGCTTGATCGAGACTCTGTGCGTGGCGTTGCGAGGGAACCATGGGCCGGGCAGCGCCGCTGGAACTCAGCGATCAGCGCCGCCGCCTGCGCCGGGTTCCGGCCGTGCAGACGCAGCCGAAGTCGACGCCGTTGAAGATCGTGACCTCGGCGTGGGGCTGGCGCATCCGATCGATGGTCCGGCGCACGCGCCGCGTACGGTCCGAGGCGCGGCGGGATGCCGGAGTAGACGCGCCTCCTCTCGCGGCCCAGCGCGGCCGGCCTGCAGCGCGGTCAACCGGAGCGGCGCGCGGCGGTGCCGAAGGCGACCTTCCAGAGGCGCCGAAGCTGGCGCGCGTCGGCGAAGCCGCAGCGGCCGGCGATCGCCTCCATCGTCAGGCCGGGGTCGGCGAGCAGGCTGCGCGCGCGCTCCAACCGCACGCGCGTTCGGTACGCATGGACGCTGATGCCGGTCGCGGCGCGGAAGCTCCGGCTCAGGGTACGCGCGCTGGTGTGACCGATCTGCGCCAGCTCGGCCAGCGACTCCTGACTCTCGGGATGCGCGACGAGATGGTCCTGCACGGCGTGCACGCCGGAGTCGAGATGGGTGCGGAAGTCCAGGTACACGCTGGTCTGGCGATCGCCCCCCGGCCGGCGCAGGTACACCACCATTTCGCGCGCGACCCGCGCCGTCACCACGGGCCCGTGGTTCTCCTCGATCAACGCCAGGGCCAGATCGATGCCCGAGGCGATCCCGGCGCTGGTGAGCACGCCGTCCTCGACGAACAGTCGATCCTCGACCACGCGCGCGCGCGGGAACTCGGCTTGGAGCTCGCGAACGCGCTTCCAGTGCGTGGTGCACTGGCGGCCGTCCAGCAGTCCCGCCCAGCCGAGCACGAAGGCGCCCGTGCACACCGAACCGATGCGCGCCTCCGCCAGCGCGGCGTCTCGGAGCCAGCGAACGAGCGGCCCCATCGCCCGCGACGGCCCGCGCCGGGCATCGACGCGGAAGCCCGGGACGAGCACCAGATCCTCCGCCGTCACGCTGCCGAGGGGTCGCAAACCGGCCAACCGGACACCCTGCGCCGTGGCGACGGATTCGGTCGCGGCCCGGGTCTCTATGGCGTAGCTGCCACCGAGCCCATTGGCCTCGTCGAACGCCTGCAGCGGGCCGGCGAGATCGAGGATCTCGCAGCCCGGGAAGGCGGCGAAGATCACGCGGCGGACGACGTGCTCCTCCCGGCCTCGGCCAGCTCGCGCACCAGGCCGGCGACCGTCGCCATGCGCGCGAAGCGCCCCTTGAGCACGAACTCGGTGCGTTCGCGGATCGCCTCGACCGGCAATTCGCGACTCGGGTCGTCGCGGTCGACGATCGGGAACGTCATCGTCGCCTCGGTGACGAAATCGACCGCATAGCCGAGATCCGCGGCGACTCGGGCGGTGGTCTCACAGCACTGCTCCATCTGGATGCCGGTGATCACGACGCGCCGCGCGCCCCATTCCAGCAGGCGCTCGGCGAGGTTCGTGCTCGTGAACGCGTTGCGGGTGTTCTTGAGCAATACCGGCTCGTCGGCCCCAGGCGCGAGGAAATCCATCAGCTTGAGCGCCGGATCGCCCACCGCGAAGCCAGGATCGGGATCGGTGTGGAGGACGAACACGATGGGCAGCCGAGCCGCGCGATAGGCGTCGACCAGGGCCGCGACGTTCGTCTCGAAGGTGTGGTTGTCGCGCCGGGCCCATTTCGGGGCGACCTTGAACGAGTCCTGCGCGTCGATCACCAGCAGAGCCGACTGGGCGATGGGCACTTGGGCAGTGTAGAGCATGGTCGTGGTCTCCGTCCTTGTGAGACCTGCATCGTGGCGCGGTCGGGCGTCGCGGGACAATTCGCCTGCCGGACAACAAACGGACACTTCCGGCCAAGTGGGAACGATCGGTGCCGGCGCCGCCGCGCGCCCTCCCGGCCTGCCGGGCTTTGCACGGCCGGGGCCGGCGGGCTAAACTCGCCGGCACCGAGCTGCTGGCTCACCACGCTGTTCTTCCTCTCGGAACGCCCATGGGACGCATTTTCGAAACTCGCAAGCACACGATGTTCGCGCGCTGGGACAAGATGTCCAAGGCCTTCGCGCGTATCGGCAAGGAGCTCACGATCGCGGTCAAGGCCGGCGGCCCGGACCCCGAGTCGAACCTCCCGCTGCGCCGCGTGATGTTGAACGCGCGTGCGATCAACATGCCGAAGGACAAGGTCGAATCGGCGATCAAGCGCGCGGCCGGCAAGGATGCCGAGAGCTACGAAGAGATCCTCTACGAAGGCTACGCGCCGCACGGCATCGCGGTGCTGATCGAGACCGCGACCAACAACACCACGCGCACGGTGTCGAACGTCCGCACGATCTTCAACAAGAACAACGGCAACCTCGCCGCGACCGGCAGCGTGAGCTTCCAGTTCAAGCACATGGGCGTCTTCCGCTTGAACCCCAAGGGCATCGATCAAGAGAGCATGGAGCTCGAGCTGATCGACCACGGTCTCGAGGAGATGGGCGAGAGCACCGGCGAGAAGGGCGAACCGCAGCTCGTCCTGCGGTGCTCGTTCAACGACTTCGGCCAGCTGCAGAAAGCGCTCGAGGAACGCGGCATCACGCCGATCTCGTCCGAGTCGGAGTACGTCGCGACGACGCCGGTCGAGCTGCCCGAGCCGCAGGCCACCGAGGTCCTGACGTTGATCGACAAGCTCGAACAGGACGACGACGTCCAGAAAGTCTTCCACAACCTGGCCTGATGCCCGCGCCGTGGCGACGCCTGCGCCGCGTCAGTGTCTCGCGGGCCGGTGTGCGCTGACGATCAGGAAGTCACCGGACATGCCAGCGGCATGGTGCCGCAGATTCGCCGCGGCGAATCCGGCCTCCTGCAGCCAGCCGCAGAGCCTGATCCCGTCGGGAGCGTGTAACGAGCGGCCTGCCGCACCCAGGCGCGCCACGGTCGCGGGGCTACGCAGTCCCAGCACCAGTCGCCCGCCGGGCCGGAGCACGCGGCACAGCTCGCGCAGGGCGGCGTGGGGATCCGGCCAGTAGAACAGTGAGTTGACACTCAGCGCGGCGTCGAAGATCGCGTCCGGCCAGGGCAGTGACTCCGCTGTCCCAAGTCGAATCTCGAGCCGGCCCGCGGCGACGGCCGGGCCGAAGACTCGAGCAGCGCGCTCCACCATCGCCCGCGAGGCGTCGAGGCCCGCGACCCGCGCCGCCACGGCCGGGGCCAGCAGGCGTGCGAGAGTCGCGCCGCCGCCGAAGCCGACCTCGAGGACATGAGCCCCGCCGCAGTCGCCCAGTTGCGCGAGCGCTTCGTGGTTGAGCGCTCGGTTGCCGCGATTCATCCAGATGCCGAACAGGCCCGCGAAGGCGCCATGCGGGCGCGCGAATTGGCCGAGAATCCGTTCTCCCAGGCTCATCGTTTCTCCTCCCGCTAGAGGAGAGGCGCCGAGACACCAACCGGTTCGAACCGAACTCCTTGCGGCTCGGCGTCAGGCGATGTCGAGGATCAGGCTGCAGCAGGTCACGGCGCCCTCGGCCTTGGCGAGCTCCGAAACGTCCACCAGGGACACCCGAATCCCGTGCCGCGTCAGGATCTCGGCGGTGCGGGGAAACGCCGTCGGGTAGAGGAAGACGCCTTCGAGGTCGATGCCGTTGGCGGCATACGGCTCGTCCGGGTGGATGGCGATCGCTTCGACGTCGCCGAGCAACCGGGGATCGATCCAGGCCGGATTGAACAGGACCGTGCCGGGAGCCGGCGAGGTCACGGCACTCTTCAGATGCAGGCAGGCGCCGAGCTCGACGCCGAGGACCTGGTAGCCGAACGGCGCGGCGTGGGCGGCGAGCGCCTCGACGCCGGCGCGATTGCTGCGCGAAGACAGTCCGACGAAGATGCGCCGGCCGAGTCGCAGCACGTCGCCGCCGTCGAGCGTCGCCGGCGCCGAGAGACGCTCGACCCGGCGGTACGGCGCGAGCGCCCGGCCAATCGAGTCGACCTCGGGGCGCCGCGACGCCGCGCCCGGGCGAGTCAGCACGGCAATCTCGTCCAGCACGATCGCGGTGTCTTCGACGAAAACGGCATCCGGCAGCTCGGGCTCCTCCGGCAGCCGCGCGATGCGGCAGCCGAGGTCCTCGAGGGCGGCTTCGTAGGCCGTGTGTTGAGCACGCGCCCGCTCCAGATCGATCGGCTCACGCTCGAGATGGGTGAGCTCGCACTCCAGGATGGCACGGCTCACGGCGCGGGTAATGGCGAGTCGGGGCATCGACGTCTCCTCAGCGGAGGTGCTGCTGCCAGAACAGGATGCCGGCGATCAGCAGCCCGATCACGATGACCGCGGCGCGTGCCTTGTCGCGCCCAATGCGTCGCGCGAAGCGGGCGCCGGTATAGCCCCCGGCGAGCGCGCCCACGGCCATGACCAGCGCGGCCGGCCAGTCGACCGCGCCGCGCGAGATGAAGTACAGGGCAGCGACGCTGTTGATGCACAGGCCGAAGAAGTTCTTGAGGCCGTTCATCGCGTGGATGTCGGTGAGCTCGAGAAACCCCAGTACCGCCAGCATGAGGATGCCGATGCCGGCGCCGAAGTAACCGCCGTAGATCGCGACGCCGAACTGGAAGATCCAGGCGATCCGCTGCCGCCCGGCCGGAATGCCGTGCTGCGGGCGCGGTGGACCTTCCGGCGTCGGCGCGACTGCCCGGCCAGCAGCCTCCTCGCGGCGGAGCATCCAGCGGGCGACGACGCCCTGAAACATGAAGAGCACGGTCGCGAACAGGATGAGCAGCGGCGCCAGTTTCGCGAAGGCGCGCTCCGGTGTACGCAGCAGGAGCACCGAGCCGAGCGCGCCGCCGAGCAGGCTCGGCAGCATCAGCGTGCTCAGCCACTCGCGATGCGTCGCCAGCTCGCGGCGATATCCCACCATGCTGCCGGCGGCGCCCGGCAGCAACGCCACGGTCGATGTCGCGTTGGCCGTGATCGCGGACTCGCCGAGCCAGATCAGGACCGGGAACGTGAGGATCGTGCCGCCGCCGGCCATGGCGTTCATGACACCCGCACCGAAGGACGACGAAATCAGGCCGAGCAGATGGAGCGGCGAGAACATCGCGAGATTATTTCACCGCCGAGTCATCGCGCTCCGCGAGCGGGCCCAGCGGCTGCGCTCGAATCGGCCAGATCCGGGGCTGCGCCTCATGCCAGAACGGGATCTACGGCGAACCGGCTTGCGGCCCTGGCGCGAACCGCATCAGCACGTCGGGCAGAGCGCGCCGCCACGTTTCCGTTGCGTGACCTTCGGGTACCTCGACGACGGTGACCGCGGCGCCCGCGGCGCGCAGCGTGGCCGCGAGTTGCCTGCCGTCGTCGAGCCAGCGTGCGTCGTAGCGCGCGAGGACCAAATCGGCCCGCAGCCCGGGCAGAGCGCGCTCTGCGAGAGCCGCGGGCAGAGGCACGGGGCGGTACGCCGGAATGAGCAGGCCGCAAGAACCGAACCGTGCCTCCGCGAACCGCGCGAGGTCGAGCGCGCCGACCGCGCCACGCGAGACGCCGACGACCGCTCGATGCGCGGCATCGCGCGCGACGTTCAGACGACGATCGAGGTACGGCAGGAGCTCGTCGAGAAACAGCGCGCGCCAGGTCGGGTCGAGCGCGTAGTCGGAGGCGCGGTCTGCCGGCTCCACGAACACGGCGAGGAGCGGCGCCACGCGGCCGGTCGCGATCAGGCGGTCGAGGAGCGCCGGCACGCGGCCGGCGCCGAGCATCAGGTCGCCGTCGTGAAACAAGACGAGCGGCAAGGGCGCTCCAGGTGTGCTGCCGATGGGCAGCGCCGTCTGGGTCGCCGCGAGCCCTGCTGGTGCGCCGCCAGCCGATGCGGCCGCGACGCGATCGTCGGCGCCGGCTCCCAGCGCCGCCCACGCCTCGTATCCGGACGGGGTGTACCAGGTCAGGCGGCGGGTTGTCCCGTCGTGCGCCGTGAAGGCCTCACTGTGGAGCGTGCCTTTCGGGACGGTGGCGCCGGAGGAATCGTCGACTCCCGGCACCGTGCGGCAGCCGGGCAAGCGCAGTTCGGACACCTCGCCGCCGACACCGGGCAGATGATTTGGGTTGCCGGCGTCGAGCGCCGGACGATCGTCGGTTACGACCAGGTATTCGAGCCGCGAGGCCGGCGCCGCGGTGGCCTGGAGCTCGAACCAGCGCGAGGCCCCCAGCCGTGACATGCGGCCGGCGGAGGCATCGGTCGAATCTCCGTGCGCGCCCCAGCCGTTGAGATCGCCGACGATGCGCGGCGGATGTGCCGGATCGCCCTGCACGAGGAAGATCACGCGGTCGCCATCGACGATGGGCAGGCCCCCGAGACGGTGCGCCACGGCCTCGACCATGGCGTCCTGCCGCGCCGGCGGCGCCGCGAGAATGCGCGCCCGGGCGGCAGCCCAGTCCGGCGGCGTGCGGCTGCAGGCCCATGGCCCGAGCGCGACGAGCACTACGAACGCAAGCGCCGATGACCCGGTAGCGCGCATGCTCAGGGAAACGGGTGCGCGAGACGCGCGAGGCGTTCGGATTCCCGCCACAACGAGTCGGCGAGCGCGCGATCGTGGGACAGCGCGGAGGACGGTCGCGCCCGGCGGTCCTCGAAGTACTGGCCGTTCGCGGCCGCAGCTTCCGGCGCGGTAGCCAGCCACACAGCGGTGTCGGCGCCGCGCTGGGCGCTGCGAAAGAACGGCGAGGCGATCGTGAACCCGAGGTGAAACACCCACCCGCCGCCGCGTCCGAACCCGGTGCGCACGACGCCAGGGTGGAGGCAGTTCGCCACGACGCCGGTGCCCGCGAGGCGCCGTGCCAGCTCATAGGTGAACAGGACGTTGGCGAGCTTCGAGCTGCCGTAGACCGCCAGGCGACGGAACGGCCGGCGCTCGTCGCCGGTGAGCATGCCGAGATCGAGCCGCGCGGAGCGGTGCGCCGTCGACGCCACGTTCACGATCCGCGCCGGTGTATTCGCGCGGAGCAGCGGCAGAAGGCGCAGCGTCAGCACGAAATAGGCGAAGTGATTCAGCGCGAACGTGCGTTCGATGCCGTCCGCGGTCCGCGCGAAGTCGGGGAATACGCCGCCGGCGTTGTTGACCAGCGCATCGAGGCTCGCGAAGCGATCGCTCACCTCGTCCGCCAGGCGATGGATCTCCGATTGCTGGAGCAGATCGGCGACGAAGAGCTCGACGGTCGCGCCGAGGGTCCGCAGCTCCTCCTGGAGGGCGCGGCCGCGCTCGGCGTCGCGGGCCACGATGCCGAGTGCGACACCCTGGACCGCGAGCTGGCGCGCTATCTCGCGTCCGATGCCGGACGTGGCGCCGGTCACGAGCACCCTGCGGTGCGAGAGGCAGTGCTGGTCGGAATCCGCGCCGGACACCGTCCAGATACTGCCAGTTTTCCGGGGAGGCGCGAAAAACACCCTTTCCGTGAGATACTCCGCGACGCAGTACCTTTCGAGCGTCCCCCCCTCTGTAGTGGAGTAACCGGGAAGCCGAAGCGATTCTCGCGGATCCTGTTGGGTCCCAACGGCGGCCTTTCCCCGGCTCTGTCCTCCGTTCCATCGATTCCTGCCGGACCTACGAAGCGGCGCGTTCGGCGGCATTGCGTCCCCACGCGTCCTCGGAAAGTACCTTGCTCATGAACAGCTTTACTGGCTTCAACCTCCACCCCGCCCTGCTGCGCGGAGTGACGGACCTTGGTTTCACCGCGCCCACGCCGATCCAGCGTGACGGCATTCCGCCGGCGCTCACCGGTCGCGACGTCATCGCCTCGGCGGCGACGGGCAGCGGCAAGACGGCGGCGTTCGCCCTGCCGATCCTGCAGCGTTTGCTCACGACCCCGCGCCGCGGCGTCACCCGCGCCCTGGTGCTGGCACCTACCCGCGAGCTCGCGGAGCAGATCACCGAGCAGTTCAACAAACTCGCACGCCACACGCCGATCAAGGCGATGGCGGTATACGGCGGCGTCGGCATGCAGCCGCAGGAGCGGGCGTTGCGCCGCGGTGTCGAGGTGATCGTGGCCTGCCCGGGTCGTCTGCTCGATCACATGAGCCGCTCGTACGCCCGCCTCACCGGCCTGGAAGTGCTGGTGCTCGATGAAGCGGATCGCATGCTGGACATGGGCTTCCTGCCCGACATCCGGCGCATCCTCGACATCCTCCCCAAGGCGAATCAGACGCTGCTGTTTTCCGCCACCCTGCCGGCGCCGATCGCCGAGCTTGCCAAGCGGCTGCAGAACAACCCGGCGCAGATCGACATCGAGCGCCCATCGGCTCCGGCGGCGCTGGTCGAGCAGTCGATCTTCCAGGTGCGGCAGGACCTGAAGTCCGCCCTCCTGCTCGAGCTGCTGCGCGGCGAGACCATCGCGAACGCCCTGGTCTTCACTCGCACCAAGCACCGCGCCGATCGCGTGGCCGACTTCCTCGAGCGCAACGGCGTCTCCTGCGAGCGCGTGCACGGCAATCGCAGCCAGGCGCAGCGCACGCAGGCGATGAACGCGTTTCGTGACGGCCGCTACCGTGTGTTGGTTGCGACCGACGTGGCGGCGCGCGGCCTCGACATCAAGTCGTTGTCGCACGTGGTGAACTTCGACGTGCCGAACGCCCCGGACGACTACATCCACCGCGTCGGCCGCACCGGCCGCGCCGGCGCCACCGGCGAGGCCTTCACCTTCGTGGCGCCGGAAGAGCAGGGCGACCTGCGCGCCATCGAGCGCGCCGTGGCCCGCGTGCTGCCGCGGCGCACGGTCGAAGGTTTCGACTACGGCTCGCGCTCCGCGGGCGCGCCACAGCCCTCGGCCCCGCGGCCGCAGGGCGGTTACCGCGGCCGCGAAGCCGGGCGCGAGCACGGCCGGACGACCGCGCGCGGCACCGAGCGGCCGAGCGGTCAGGGCGCGGGCGCGTCGCGTCCGAGCGCCAATCCGGGCGGCCGACCGGTGCGGGAAAACACCTGGTCGCGCTTCGGCAAGCCGGCCCGCCCGCAGCGGGACGGCGCGTTCCGCGCGCGCCGCGAACGCGACAGCCGCTAGCGAATGAATCCTGGAAGGCCGTTCCCGGTTGGGGACGGCCTTCAGGGAACGAAGCGGTAGCCCACGCCGCGCACGCTCACGATGTGGCGCGGATGGGACGAATCGACCTCGAAGCGCTGGCGCAGGGCGACGATCACGTTGTCGACCACGCGTTCGTTCGGATGGTGGGGTAGTTGCCATACCTCGGCCAGGAGCTCGCGTCGCGTGACGACCTGGTTGGGCCGCGCCAGGAACGTGCGCATCACCGCCATTTCCTTCTGCGAGAGCTGTACCGTGCCCTGCACCGTGCCGGCCTCGAAGCTGTCGAAGTCCACCCAGAAGTCGCCGAACGCGCGCCGCGGTCCGAGGTCGGGGGCGCCGGCGGCGGATTCCCCACCAGTCGCGGTCTCGTTCTGGCGCGACCACTGCTGGCGGCGCAGCAGCCCTTCCACCCGGGCCAGCAGCTCCGCAAGGTCGAACGGTTTCACCACGTAGTCGTCGGCGCCGCTCTTCAAGCCGTAGATCACGTCGTCCGGTTGGCCGCGCGCGGTGAGCATCAGCACCGGCGTGAAATCGCGCGCCGCCCGCATCTTCTGGCAGATCTCGAAGCCGTCGGCGCCCGGCAGGCGCACGTCGAGGACCACCAGGTCGAACCCGTGATCGGTGAGCCGGGCGAGCGCGTCGCCGCCGTCGCTCGACACCTCCACCTCGTAGCCCTTGCGTTCGAGGTTGAAGCTGAGGCCCTGGGCGATGGCCTCTTCGTCCTCGACCACGAGGATGCGCGGGGTGACGTTCATGTCGAGCTCATGCCTTTCCGCCGGCGGGCGCGTCGGAATCGGCGAGCAGTGGCAGCTCGACGACCATGCGGGTGCCGCGGCGGCCCTCGTGCGAGACCGCGCGCACCGAGCCGCCCATCTCGCGCACCAGGCCGAGCACGATCGAGAGCCCGAGGCCCGTGCCACGGCCGCGGCGCGGCGCGGCGCGCTCGCCGGCCACCTGATAGAAGCGATCGAAGATGTTGGCGAGCTCCTTCTTGGGGATGCCCGGACCCTCGTCTTCGACCACGATGTGGACCACGGCGCGCTCGACCGAGACTCGGCAGTGGACGTTGCCGCCGGGCGGCGAGAAGCGCACGGCGTTGTCGATCAGATTGTCCAGCACCCGGCGCAGCGCCTCTTCGGAGCCAAGCACGCGGGCGCGGGCATTGCTCTCGGCATGGAGCGTCAGGCCCAGGCTCTCGATCTTGTGCTGGGTCTCGGCGAAGTAGGCGGCGCAGAAGGCCTGCACGTCCACGGGATGAAGCTCCAGCTTCCGGCCGCGCGCCAGCAGGCGGCTGCTCTCGAGCACCGCGTCGACCAGGCCCGACATGCGATCGGCCTGTTGCTCGATGGTGGCGAGAAACCGCCTTCGTACGTCCGGCGCGAGCTCTTCGTCGGCGCGCAGGGTCTGCGCGTGCAGCTTGATCGCGGCGAGCGGCGACTTCATCTCGTGCGTGATGTTGGCCACGAACTCGTCCTGCTTGAGCGCGTAGCGCCGGGCCGCCAGGGCCTGTGCGAGCTGGTAGGTGAGGCCGACGATGAGAAAGAAGAGCAGCACGCAGCCGATCGCGAGCAGCAGCCAATTGAGGCCCTCGCGCTCGACGCCGACCCGTCGTCCGAGATCGGCGATGCGGCTGGCCGAACGCACCACGTACACCACCCAGACCACCAGGAACGCGATGGTCGTACCGAGCGACAGCACGTACATGGTGACCAGTTGCGTAGATCGACGACTGTGCATGTGCACCCGAATGTTACCCGTTCGGACACAACCCTGACCGAGCCGTGACCGCGCTTGACGCCGCGCCCGGACATGATTCGACCATCATGACGACGAACACTGCCGATGAAACCACCTGGCGCGCCCTGCTGGCGCCCTACAAGCAGGCAAGCTGGAAGAAAGCCGGAATCCAGCTGATCGATACCGCCGTGCCGTTCGTGGCGCTCTGGGCCACGATGGTTTGGAGCCTTTCGGTGTCCTACTGGCTGACCCTGGCGCTCGCCGTGCCGGCGGCGTTCTTCTTCGTGCGCCTGTTCATCCTGCAGCACGACTGCGGCCACGGATCGTTCTTTCCGGCGCGCTGGGCCAACAACCTGTTGGGAGCGAGCCTCGGCGTCGTTACACTGTTTCCATACGGTTATTGGCGTCGCACCCACGCCATCCACCACGCCACCAACGGTAACCTGGACGACCGTGAGTTCGGCGACATCAGCACGCTCACCGTGCGCGAGTACCTGGCGCTGTCGCCGCTGCGCCGCTTCGGCTATCGCCTGTACCGCAACCCGATCGTTCTGCTGATCATCGGGCCGGCGTTCCAGTTCCTGATCAAGCACCGATTTCCGTTCGACATCCCGCTCTCCTGGAAGCGCGAGTGGCGCAGTGTCCTGCTGACCAACGTGGCGATCACGGCGGTGTTCGGATCGCTGATCCTGGCGCTGGGTTGGAAGGCGGTGCTGTTCGTCCACCTGCCGATCGTGATGATCGCCGGCACCATGGGCGTCTGGCTGTTCTACGTCCAGCACCAGTTCGAGGAGACGTACTGGGACCGCCAGGACGCCTGGGACTTCTATCGCGCCGGCGTGCACGGCAGCTCGTTTTACGACCTGCCGAAGGTCATGCACTGGTTGACCGGCAACATCGGGTACCACCACATCCATCATCTGTCGAGCCAGATTCCGAACTACCGCCTGCCGCAAGTCTTCGCCGAGGTGCCGTCGATGCAGCGCGTGACAAGGCTCACCTTCCGTCAGAGCCTGCGCTGCGCTCGCCTCCGGCTGTGGGACGAAGATCGCCGGACGATGATCGGATTCAGCGAGCTCCCCTCCGTCGCCGCTGCGCCGGAAGCGCCTGAGCTCGCGGCGTAAGGCACTCT
>WBZN01000927.1_pt1 | contig 18954 bp, 14 predicted proteins | sample 5204281 | NCBI WGS metagenome assembly WBZN01 (sample SAMN12344347, study PRJNA552823) | activated sludge metagenome | biome: Activated sludge suspended growth; feature: Nitrification reactor; material: Wastewater; isolation source: activated sludge from nitrification reactor of wastewater...
CAGAGGAGGCCAAGATCGCAGCCGGCCGTTCCGCGCGCCGTTGCCGGGTGGCGCGGCGCGGAGGGCTCCCGTGGGTGCGCGGAGTCGGGCGGATTGCCGTTGCGCGACGCGGGCTTCTCGTTCGTCCGGCGAGCACACCCATGGGAAGCCGCGCCGTGACAGGACCCGGCAACCGGCGTGCGGAACACGGCCGGCGGCCCAGGTGCAAACGATCGAGCCGCTCCTCACTCCGGCGCCTTCGGTGCCACGCAAGGCCCAGCAGCCGCAGGCCCAGTCGCCCGTTCGCGCCAGCGGCGACGAGCCGTCTCACGCAGGCTTCGGGCATCGCGCTGTTAGACTTTCGCTCTCGCATGTCCGCTCCGCCGCCCACCAAGCAGGACCTGGCCGCGTTCTGGAACCAGAGTCGCTCGTATTACGAAATGGCCGCCGCCGCGAATCCGGCGGCGTCGCCGGAGCGGCAGCGCATGCTGGCGCATCTGGCCGGCAGCGAGCGCGTGCTCGACCTCGGCAGCGGCTCGTGCGAAAACGCTCTCTGGCTCCCCGCGGGGTGCAGTTACGTCGGGCTCGACATCTCGCTCATCGGCCTCCGCATGGCCGACGAGGCCGGTCGCCCAGGCGCGCGGGTGCGCGGCGACAGCGACGGCCTGCCCTTCGCCGACGGCGCGTTCGACGCCGCGATCTCGACGTACGCGCTCGAGCACTTTCACGATCCCGGCCGCACGCTGCGCGAAGCGGCGCGCGTCGTGCGGCCCGGCGGCCTGCTGATGATCCTGGGCTCGACCTGGGATCTGCCGTACGAATACCCACCGAGCCTGCCGCCGGGACGGCGGCTGGAGGTGTCGGCGCGGCGCTTCGGCCGTCAGGTCCGCTGGGGCCTCTTCGGCGGCAATGCCTTCGACACCGTGCGCGCGCCGCGCGTGCTCGACGAAGGCTATCTGCCGGACGCCGACGCCGTGCACGTGGCGCAGTCGCAACAGGTGGCGCGCTACCTCGAAGCGCTAGGCATGACGATGGTCGAGCACACCACGTTCCCCCATCGCGCCGAGCCCACTGGCCTGCGGCGCTTGTGGCGGGGCGCGCTGCGTGCCGTGCCGCTGTGGCGCAACGCGTGGGGCAACAACCTACTGGTGGCGCGGCGCGGCGAGTCGCTCCGCGCCCCGGACTATCGGCTGCTCCCGCTGTGAGCGGACCGCCAGCCCACGGCGCGCCGCTCGACCTCGTCTTCCTCACCCAGACGTTTCCGCGCACCGAAGAAGACACCGCCGGCCCGTTCATCCGCGACCTGGCGCGCGCCTTGGTGCGCGGCGACGACCGTGTGCGCGTGCTGGCGCCGCACACCGCTGGCTTGCGTGCCGCTTGGAGCGAGCAGGGCGTCGAGGTCGAGACCTTCCGCTACGCCCCCGAATCGTGGGAAGTGCTGGGCTACGGCCGCAGCCTCCAGGCCGACGAAACAGTGAAGGGCAAGGCCGGCCTGGTGGCGCCGCTCTACGCCCTGGCAGCGCGACGCGCCGTGCGCCGCGCGATCGGCGCGCGCCGTCCGCATCTCGTGCAGGCGCACTGGATCGTGCCCAACGCCGTGAGCGTCGCCGGCGCCACCGGTGACGTGCCGTTCGCGATCGGGCTGCACGGCAGCGACGTCTTCCTGGCCGAGAAACGCGGTGTGCGCATGGCGGCGCGCCGCGCGCTGCGCAAGGCGTGCCTGCTCACCGGCTGCTCGCCCGAGCTGGTGGAGCGCGTCGCCCGCCTCGGTCCGCTCGCCGAAGTCGGCGGCGGGCCGGGAATCGCTCGCGTCATTCCCTATGGCGTGGATACGCGCGCCTTCTCGCCCGACCGTGCGAAGAGATCCGGATGGCGTGAACGTCTAAGCATCCCCGCGGACGCGCCGCTCCTGCTCGGCGTCGGCCGCATGGCCACCAAGAAGGGCTTCCAGGTCTTGATCGACGCGCTGCCCGCGCTGTTCGCCGCTCATCCTGAAGCGCACGTCGTCCTCGCCGGCGGCGGCGATCGTCTCGAAGAATTCCGGCACGCCTGCGCGCCGTGGGCCGGGCAGGTGCACTTCCCCGGCTCGGTGCTCCGCGACACGTTGCCGGACCTCTACCGCGCCTCCGACCTCTTCGTGCTGCCCGCCGTGCACGACGCCAAGGGCAACGTCGATGGCCTCCCCAACGTGATCCTCGAAGCAATGGCGAGCGGCCTGCCGGTCGTGGCCACCGCGGTCTCGGGCATCCCGCTCGCGGTCGAGCACGGCCGCACGGGCCTGCTGGTGGGCGAGAACGACGCCGCGGCTCTCGCCGCCGCGCTCCGCCGGTTGCTCGACGAACCGTCCACCGCGCACGGGATGGGCGAGCAGAGCCGCGCCAGGGCCGAGCGTGAGCTCACCTGGGACGCGGTCGCCGCGGCCTATCGCCTCGCCTATGTGGCGGCCCTGAACACAGACACGGCCGGCCAGGCGCCAAGCCTCTAGCCGAGGGCATCCGCTCAGAATCCGGGATCGCCGAGCCCGGGTAGCAGTCGGAAGCCCACCTTACCGTCGGGAGCCGGGGCCGTCCCCGCAGGGACTTCCAACCGCAGTCGATAGAGATAGTAGTTGTCGCTGGTCCACCACATCGGATGGCTCGCGGACGGCCGCGCGAACTCGACCACGAACTCGCCATCCGGACTTCCCGAGCCCGACACCAGCCGCCCGCCGCCAGCCACGACCAGGGACGCCGGATGCACCGGGCGGAAGTCGATGCGGAGGCGATCGAGCGGCGCCGGACTGCCCACGAGCAGCTCGCCTTCTTCCCCCGCCCGCAGCCAGAACGTACCGCCGTCGCGGCCCGCGGATCGATTCACGAACCGCAGCCACAGGCCCTGCGTCGCGACGTCCTGCCCCCCCGGGATGTGGCTGAGCGAGGTCTCGAACGGCAGCAGCGCCTCGGCGGTCTTCGACACGAAGGTGAAGTGGCCATCGTCCCCGACCGGGAACAAGCTCGGCGAGCTCCACAGCGGCCACAGGAAAGGCGCCGCGAGAACCGCCACCGCCACCGCCACCCGCGCGCGCAGCGGCCGCGCCGCGAGGAACCAAAGCGCCGGATACAGCGGCAGGAAATAGCGGTTCCCGATCGCACCGACGCCGCCGAAGAAATTGTGCGGACGCACGAGCACGAAGCCGGCCGCCGCCACCGCCACCGCCAAGGGGATCGCCCAGCGTCCGCGGTCGGGACGGTACGCGAGCGCGCCGAGCAGAATCGGCAGAAAGTACGGCAGCAGGCCGACATCTCGCCCGAACACGAAATACCAGCCGTCCCAGAACCACAGTCGCACGCTGCGGTTCCACGGGATCGCGCCCTCCTGCGTCCAGGACGTGTTGCCCAACTTCACCAGCATCTGCGGCCAGGCGCTCGCCGGGAAGTCCACTTCGGGATAGCCGGTGCGCGGATAGAACCCGCGGCGCTCGCCGCCGTACCCACTCCAGTCGCCGCCCGCCGCGAGGCGCCCGAGTCCGGACGCCGCGAGCAGCAGGACCACGCCGAGCAACAACGCCGCCCGTCGCCGGGCGCGCCCGGCCGCGGGCACGGCGAGCCACAACGGCAGCAACAGCGCGAGATAGAACACGCGCGTCGCCCCGACCACGGCGAGCAAGACTCCGGCGAGCGCGTAGGGCCAGAGTCCGCGCAGCCGGGGCGCCGTGTCCGCGGGCAAGGTCCGTTCGGCGGCACCGTACACCAGCGCGAAGGCGACCGCCGTGGCGCTCATCGCGAACAGGTCCGCGTGCTCCCAGAAGGCGTACGTGAAACTCACGGACGCGAAGATCCAGCAGGCCACCCACCACGGCGTCGCCGAACCGAGCACCGGCCGTAGGGCCCGACAGACCGCCCAGGCGGCGAGCATCAAGAACAGCACGTTGGCGATCTGCGCGCCGCGCAGCGGGCTCAAACGCACGAACGGCGCGATCGCCATCGCGTACAGCGCCGGTTTGCCGTAGGTGAGCGTGCGTCCGGCGTCCGTGGTCTGCAGGATCAGCCCGTCCGGCGGACGCTGCCAGAGCCGTACGAACCGATCGTAGTCGGCGCGCGTGTAGCGCAGGTCGAAGTCGAACGCGAGGCTCTCGGCCTGCACGGCGAAGGTCGCCTCGTCTCCCACCAGCGGCCGGTGCTCGCGATCGAGTCTGCAAGCTCCGACCAGCGTGGCGATGAGCAGGCCCCACAACACGCTGCGGCCCAGCCACTCCCATCCATTCGTGCGTGTGGTGACGGCGCGAGCGCTCGGTTCCGTCATGCCGCGCGTCCTTTCCGGGCCAACAGGGAGAACCGTTCGACGTAGCGTGCGGAAACGTCGGCGATGCTGAAGCGCTCGGCCAGCAACTCGCGCCCGCGGGTACCGTAGCGGCCGCGGCGATCCGGATCGCTCAACAGCGCCACCAGCGCGGCGGCGAGCGCCCGGCCGTCCTCCGCGTCCACGACCAGGCCCGACGCGCCCTCCTCGATCGCCTCCGGCACGCCCGCGACGCGCGTCGCCACGACCGGCAGGCCCTGCGCCATGGCCTCGAGTATCGCCAGCGGAAAGCCCTCGTAGGTCGACGGCAGGCAGAAGATGTCGGCCTCCCGCAACCACCGCGCCGTCTCCTCGCGCGGCACCGCGCCCCGCAGGTCGACTCGGGACTCGAGTCCGAGACGCGCGCGCTGCGCCTCGAGCGCCGCCCGCTGCTCGCCGTCTCCGAGCACCACCAGGCGCGCCCTTGGCCGCGCCGCGGCGACCTCGGCGAAGGCCTCGAACAGCACCGCCACCGCCTTGCGCGTCCGCAAACGTCCCACGAACAGGATCGTCTCGCCGTCCTGAGCGCGCGACGGCGGAGCGGCGGCCGGCAGGGCGATGCCGTTCGGGATCACTTGCACGCCGCGCGCGCCGTAGTCCGCTTCGAGCTCGCGCGCCGTGGCCGCGCTCGGCGCCACGACGGCGTCGGCGAGCCAGACGGTCAGCCGGCCGAGCGCGGCGTGCAGCGGCGCGCGCAGGAACTTGAAGACCCACTCGCTCTGCGCCGGCCGCGACACCACGCGACCGTTCGAACGCACCGCGCGCACCGCCCAGCGCTCGCGGCGATACGACACCTGCAGCGTGGCGACCAGCCGCGCCCGACCCGACGGCCTGCCGAGAAGGCGCGCCAAGCGCTGGCGCAGGATCACGAAAACCCCGTCGGACTCGTGGACGTGCACGATGTCGAAGGGGAAGCCGCCTGCGGCCCGCGGCAGCGCCAGAGCGGCGCGGAAGGGAAACCACAGCTTGCCGCCGCCCACGGCGACGACACCGGCCTCGCCGCCGGGAGGGGCCCTGCGCACCAACGCGATGGCACCGTGACCGGCGCCGCGCAACTGCCGCAGCAGCTCGGCCACCAGCGTCCCGACGCCGGAAATGTCACCGGGCGGAAAGGTGTTCGAAACGAGGAGCACACGCAGCGCTCCCGCCGCCGCACCAGCCCCGTCGTACGCGTCGGACCGGGAGGAGGCGCGGCTCATTGCCGGATTCTATCCGGCGGCAACGGGCCCGCGGCTTGAGGCCGCCGCGGCCGACTGCTATTGTCGCCCCGGCCGTCGCGGTTCCGCCTGCCTCGCGTCCGGCTCCCCAATCGTGCGCGATCGAACGCTCATGCAAGACCTCCGCTCCGGCCTCGTGACCGGAGCGCTGACCTACGGCTCGGTCATCTCCGTCGCCCACGTCGTGCACAACGACCTCGGCAGCCCGCGCGACGGTCTGGTGCTCTGGGCGTGGTGCGCCGCGCTGTTCGGTGTCTGGATGGCCGCGATGGTTCTCGTCGGGACGATCCCCGCCTGGTGGGCGCGGCGCCGTGCGCTGGACCCCGAACACGCGCGCAATTGCGACCCGCGCTGGTGGGGCCTGATCCTGTTCCACCTGGCCTTCTGGGAGCTGTTCTTCCTGCACGGCCTGACCTACGATCACTACCCGTTCGGCACCCTGCACAGCGTATGGGGAATGCTGGCCTTCCTCGCCGCCTGCGCCCTGCTCATCGCCTTGGGCGTCTGGATCCTGAGCCGCCTGGTCTATCCGTTCGTCCGCGGCGGCTCCCGCGCGCTCGCCGTCGTCGTGCTGGCGGGTTTCGCGGTAGCGCACGCCGCGGCCCTGGTGCGCGGCAACGCCCGCGCCCCGGTGCCCGTGGTCGCCGCGCCGCCCGAAGTGGCGGCCGCGATCCACCCCGCCGACACCGGCCTGCGCGTGATGATGGTCGATCTCGACGGCGCCGACTGGCGCGTCATCAAGCCCCTGATGGACAAGGGCGAGCTGCCGCACTTCGCCGAGATCATTCGGCGCGGCACCACCGGCCCGCTGCCGACCATCAAGGATTCGAACTCCGCGGTCATCTGGGCCTCGATCTTCTCGGGCAAGCGCCCCGAGCAGCACGGCGTGCAGGACTTCTACCGCATTCGCCTCGCCGGCATGGGCGGCGCCGGCGTGTTCCCGGTGCACCGGACGTTCTTCAAGGAACTGGTCGAGGCACTGTCGCCGCTCGGCGTGATCGAGCGCAACGTGATGTCGCGCGGTGAGCTGCGGGCGATGCCGCTGTGGGAGATCCTCGACCACTACGGCGTGTCGGTCGGCGTGATGGACGGTTACTACTACTCGTTCCCGGCGCTGCGCATGAGCACGCCGGGCGGCTTCTTCGTCTCCTACGGCAGCGACGTCTTCTACGGTCAGCTGCTGCACCAGCCGGGCTCGGCCCGCTTGGGCGACATCCACTACTTCGCACAGCCCGAAGAAGTCTTCCGCGAAGTGAAGCCGTTCCTCGAGCAGCCCGACTTCGACTGGCAGGCGGCGGCGCTCGACCAGGTGCTGAAGGACCATCCGCAGCCGCGCTTCATGAACCTGTACGCGCACGAGCCCGACAGCGTGCAGCATTGGTTCTGGAAGTGGTGGCAGCCCGAGCTGTTCCTGAACGTGCGTGCCGCCGACCTCGCGCGGTGGCAGGACGAGATCCCGAAGCGCTATCGCAGCTTCGACGCCGAGCTCGGCAAGCTGCTCGAGCGAGTGGACGAGAAGACGGTGCTGCTGGTCATCTCCGACCACGGCCACTCACCCACCATCCTGCACCAGAGCTACTACTCGCAGCACCGCCACGGCCCGCCGGGTATCTTCCTCGCCGTCGGCGGTCCGGTGCGCCCCGGCCAAACGCTCACCGGCGCCAATTCGGTCTTCGACGTCTTCCCGACCGTCCTCTACCTGCTCGGTTTGCCGGTGCCGCAGGACGCCGCCGGGCACGTGCTCGAGTCCATCCTGGATCCGGCGTACGTGAGCGCGCATCCGGTGTCGACCGTGCCGACCTACGAAGGTCTGTGGGCGAGCCCCCATCAGCCGGGCGCGAGCAGCGGCCTGAATCGCGAGGAGCTCGAGAAACTGAAGGCGCTGGGCTACATCTAGTGGGTCGATCTCCCCGCCTGAGCCTGGTCATTCCGGCGTTCAACGAAGCGCAGCGCCTGCCCGACGCGCTGCCGCAGGTGGCGGCCTGGGTGCGCGCGCAGCGCTACGACTGCGAAGTCCTGCTGGTCAACAACAACAGTAGCGACCGCACGCGCGAGATCGCGCTCGCCGCGGCAGCCGAGCACGCGTTCCTGCGCGTACTCGACGAACCCCGGCAGGGCAAGGGTGCCGCCGTGCGCACCGGGGTCCTCGCCGCACAGGGCGAGTTCATCTTCGTCGCCGACTGCGACTTCTCGATGCCGATCGAGGAGATCGCCAAGTTCCTCCCGCCGGCGATCGGCGACTACGACGTGGCGATCGGCAGTCGCGAGGCGCCGGGCGCGCGGCGTTTCGACGAGCCCGGCTACCGGCATGTCATGGGCCGGGTGTTCAACTTCCTGGTCAAGGTCATCGCGGTTCCCGGGCTGCAGGACACGCAGTGCGGCTTCAAATGCTTTCGCCGCGCTCCGGCGCAGGACCTGTTCAGGACCCAGCGCAACGAGGGCTGGGCCTTCGACGTCGAGATCCTGTTCATCGCCCGGCAGCGCCGCTATCGCATCGTCGAGGTACCGATCGATTGGTACTACCGGCCCAACAGCCGCATCAGCCCCATTCGCGACTCGGTGCGCATGACGCTCGAAGTCATGGCGATCCGCTGGCAGGGCCTGCGCGGCCGCTACCGCACGCCGGCCTCGTAAGGCCCCCGACTCTTTCCGCCGGCCGGGCGCAGCGCGGCGCGCTCTCCAAAGCAGTCGCCGGCGAGGACGGCGCCATTGTCGGGCCTGGCGGGGCGACATGCGAGCCCATCGCCACTCGATCGCGCTCCTTGAGCCATCGTGTCGCTCGAGGCCGGCGGTCGGCCAGCGACGCAAACCTCAGCCGATGGTCTTCGCGAGGCGAAAGCCGATCGAGTCATCCACCTGCCGGGTGGGATAGCGAATGCGATTCGCCGCCCGCGCATCGGCCGGGACCGCTCCCCACGAACCGCTGCGCACCATGTGGCGCGCGCAGTCTCCCGCCCTGGTCGCACTACCGTCGGCGGGCAGGGCGTCGTAGCTGGGCGTCGCACAGTCCTCCACCCACTCCTCGACATTGCCGATCGTGTCGTGAAGACCGAAGGCGTTGGCGCGGTACGACCCGACCGGCGCCGTGTTCAGGGCACCGTCGTCGCAGCTCGCCGCGGGCCAGTCGGGATACTTCCGGCGTGCCGCCGCATCCACCATGTTCGCATCCATGCAGCCGCTATCCGCCGACGGACCCCACGGATACGTGGTGGTCGAACCGGCGCGCGACACGTACTCGAACTCCGCTTCGGTCGCCAGCCGGTAGCCGCCGCCGGTCTGCGCATTGATCCAGGCGACGTACGCCTGCGCGTCGTCCCAGGTGACACAGACGACAGGATGATCGTCGGTCTGCGGAAAGCCCGGATCGCGCAGATTCGTCCGCGGCTCCGGCGCGAAGGTGCCCTGGTGGGCACGATCGGTGACGCAGTTGCCACTGATCGGATGGCCCGTCGCGAGAAGAAAGGTCTCGTATTCGCCTCGGGTGACCTCGAACTTGCCGACCGCGAGCGGCCTGTCGATCGCGAGCCTTCGCTGGGGCCCCTCGTCCGCCGTACGGCCCGGTTCGTTCACCGGCGAGCCGATGGAGAACCTGCCCGCAGGCACGACGACGAGCTCCGGGCACGCGGCACATTCCCAGTAGGAGGCCTCGCTGTCGCGCGTGCGCAGGATCACCGGTGGCGACGCGGCCGCAGCCACGCCCTCGCGGCCCGTGCGCTCCGCGGCGAGCAGCGCGCGAGTGTCCGCCGCGGCGCGCCGCAAGCGAGCGTCCGCATCTGGGTTCGCGGCTCGCCAGGCGGCAAAGCGCGCCGCTCGCGCCGCCGCCCACTCGTTCGCAGCCCCGGGCCCCGCGGCCCCGGCGGGCGCGCCCGGGGCGCAAAAGGACGAGAGAATCGCTCCCGCCAGTATCGCTCGCGCGGTCTCGTTCATCATGCCCTCCTCCGCGCCGCACCCGGCGGCGTCCAGACTCGGAGGATAGTGAAACGCAAGGTCAGGGATACCGAGGGCCGGGCCGAGAGGCTCGACGCGCGGGCCGGCACCGCAATTTGCCGATCCGACGGATCGGCGCTCTCGGATCGGGCGCTCGTCAGTCGACCGCGATCGCCACGCGGCCGGCACGCCCCGGGATCTCGCCCAGGCCGACGGCATGGGGCACGGCGCCGGCCCGCGCCTCGTTCGCCCAGGCGTCGAGGCGCAGGGTCTCGATGCCCTCGGCACGGTGCCGGCGCAGCAGTTCCCGGAAGAGCTCGCGGTAGGCGAGACCCTCGGTCTCGGCGTGCACGGTGAGCACTTCGACCTGACCCGGCCGGTAGCTCGCCACCAACTGCTCGACGTAGTTCGTCGCGGTCACGCCGTCGCGGCCGAGCTGCTCGTCGAAGGTCGGGAGCGTGGTGGGAAGCTCGAGCACCGGCAGCGTGTCGTCGCCGACGCGCGGAAAGAACGGTAACCCGGTGCCCCGCGACACGGATAGATAGTCGAAGCCCGCCGCGGCGAGCACGCGCCAGCCGTCGGCGGTGCACATCCAGGCCGGCCCCGCGAACGCCGCCGGCGGGCGGCCGAAGACCTCGGCGAACGCCGCCTTGCCCGAGTCGATCTGCGACGCGATCCAGGAGCGCGGCCGCCGCGCCAGCGAATCCTGCCACGCGCGGTGATCCCAGGCGTGCAATCCCACCTCGTGTCCCGCCGCCGCGACGGCGCGCAGGACGGCGGCACAGCGCCGGCCGATCTTCGGCCCCGGCAGCAGCGTGCCGTAGAGCATGGTCTCCATGCCGTACATGCGCACCGCGTTGGTGCGCATCATCTTGGCCAGAAAGCGCGGGTCGGTGAACAGCTTGAAGATCGCGCGACCCGAGCGGTCGGGCCCGAGAGTGAAATAGAAGCTGGCCGTGACCCCGAACTCGCCGAGATCGGCGAGCATCGCCGGCACGCCGTCGCGGGTGCCGCGCAGCGTGTCGACGTCGATCTTGAGCGCCACCCTGCGGCGCGTGCCCGAACCGCTCACGAGCCCGCGCCTGAATGCGCAATGCCCGGGGGCGACGTGGGCGCATCCGCGCACGCCCGCGCGCCGGCGGGCACGGCAGCCACCACGAGCGCTCCCCGTGCCGAGCGCTCGCCGCGGCGGTCGCGCGCGTATACCGCGACGCCGGCCTCCGAGGCCAGCAGCCGACCCGGCTCCGCCGCGGCCGAGACCGCCGTCAGGCGCTGCGGCGCCGGCGGTGCCGCGCCGTCGCACGGCGGCGGATCGGTCACCTCGAAGCCGTCGACCACTTCGAGCAGGAAACGCTCCGAGTGCCGCAGAGGAAATTCGGCGCGCAGCGTCGGCGCGAAGTGCACGCGCTCGGCGGCGAGCGCGGCCAGGAACGATTGCGACGCCGGCATGGCGTCGCCCACCAGCACGCGATTGAGCAGCCGCGTCTCGCACAGCACCAGCGGCAGGAGGACCAACGCCGCGAAGACCGCCGGCCGGCGCTCCGGTCGCACCAGACGCTGCAGGTAGACGACGGCGGACGCCGCGAGCATGGCGCAGGCAGGATAGATCGGATCCATGTACCAATGATGCTGCGTGCGCACGATCGAGAACAGCAGGAACGGCACGCCGCTCCACACCAGCAGCAGCGGCAGCGCCGGCGGGCGCCGCCACCGCCGGTCGCGGCGGCGCCAGGCGAGCGCCCCCGCGGGTAGCGCGATCAGCGGCCAGGGCGCGAAACGATCCAGCATCGACGGCATGTACCCGAACATCGATGCCGCTCCCTTGTCGATGTAGCGCGTCGAGCGCTCGACGAGATCCTCGCGCAACATCTGGCGCAGGAACCACGGCGAGCCGTCGGCGTGCCAGCGCGCCAACGCCCAAGCCACGGCCGCCAGCACGACGCCGCCGAGCGCGATGGCGATCGCGCCGCTGGTGGGACGACGCTTCGCGACCAAGGCGAAGACCACGCCGATCGCGATCACCGGCAGCACGGCGAAGCTCTTGAGCAGGAAGATCGCTCCGAGCGTGATCCCGAGCAGCACGGGACGGCGCCAGCCGCCACGCAGGTTGAGCATCTGCGCCATCGCGAGGATCACCAGCACGGTGAGCATGGCGTCGAGATCGCCGTTGCGGGCGCCGTGGTGGCTGACGAACCCGAAGGCCGTGGCCAGCACCGCGCCGGCCAGGATCGCCTGGCGCCGCCCGAGCCAACGCCGCGCCAGTGCCATGGTGAGCATCACCGCGAGCACGCCGCACAGCGCCGACGGCAGCCGCATCGCGAACGCCGTCGGGCCCAGCAGCCGGAACGACAACGCCATGAACCAGTAGCCGAGCGGCGGCTTCAGATTCCAGGTCTCCGGGGCATGGGCGTAGGTCGGCACGATCCAGTCGTGGCTCCGCAGCATCTCGTAGGCCGCGACGCCGTACCGCGCTTCGTCCGAGTCGTCGATGCGGGCGCTGCCGAGGCGCAGAAATACGTTGCAGACCATCAGACCGACCACCAGGACGGTCCACAACCGATAGTTGCGGATCAGCGAGAGCCCGAGACGGCGATTGAACCAGGCCGCACGGGAGGTCCCGGGCGGCCGGACGAGCGCTTGCGCGGCGGTCATCGCCGCGGCTGCAGAAGCTCGAGGCCCTGCCCGTCGTCGATGCGGAACCAACGATCGGCCGCCGCGACTTCGAGGGTGCTGGCGACGCGACGCACGGTACCGGGAGCGATGTCCGGCGCCACTGCCTCGCCCGGCTCGCCGGCGTGTACGTGCACGCGTCCGTCGGCGACGTCGAAGAAAGCCGGCGGCCACGGCGGCGCCACCGCGCGCACCAGGCAGTCGACGCGACGCACGGGCCACGTCCAGTCGATGCGGCCGTCCTCGGGCCCGCGGCGCCCGAACTTCGAGGCCAGCGCCGGATCCTGCCGCAGCCGCGGCGCGGTGCCGGCGGCAACCAGCGGCAGGGCCTCGCGCAGCAGCGCGATGCTCTCGCTCTCGATCCGGTGGTAGAGGGAAAGGGCGGTCTCGCGCGGCGCGATCTCGATGCGCCGCTGGCCGACGATGTCGCCGGCGTCGGCGCGATGCACCATGTGGTGCAGGGTGACGCCGGTCGCGCTCTCGCCGTTCACCAATACCCAGTTGATCGGGGCGCGGCCGCGGTACGCCGGCAGCAACGAGGGATGCAGATTGAGCGCCGCCAGCCGCCCGGCCGCGATCACCGCCTCCGGCAGCATGTTGCGGTACATCACGCTCAGCACCAGGTCGGGATGCATCGACTGGGCGAACTCGCCGACGCCGTCGCCGAGATCCTCGGCATAGGTGACCGGCAGCCCGAACCGTTTCGCGACCTCCGCCGGCGTTTCATACCAGCGGTTCTCGTGCGGGTCGTCGCGATGGGTCACCACGCCGAGAACGTCGTCGCCGCGCTCGTGCAGGAGCTCGAGGGCACGGGCGCCGATCTGGCTGTAGCCGAAGAACAGAACCTTCATTTCATCCGTCCCGATGGGTGCACGTTGATGGTCTCCTTGACGACACTGCGCGGCCGTCGCCGGACCTCGACGTAGATGCGCCCGATGTACTCGCCCAGGACGCCCAGGGCGAGGAAGTTGCCGCCGAGCAGGAGAAACAGGATGGCGAACAGGGTGAACAGGCCCTCGGCCTCGGGGCCGTACAGGAAGCGCCGCACGACCAGGAAACCGCCGAACGCCATCGATGCGATCGAGATCGCCGTGCCGACGATCGTCGCCAGGCGCAGCGGCGCCGACGTGAAGCCGGTGATCAGATCCATCTGCAGCTTGATCAGGCTCCACAGCGAATACTTGGACTCGCCGGCGCCGCGTTCGGCATGCCCTACCGGCACCTCGGCAATGCGGCGCGCGAACTGGCAGGCGAGCGCCGGAATGAAAGGCGTGCGCTCCTCGCAGAGCAGCATCGAATCGACCACCGGTCGGGAGTACGCGCGCAGCATGCAGCCGTAGTCGCGGAACTCCACCCCCTTGAGCACGCGCCGCATGAGCAGGTTCACCTGCCGCGAAGCGATCTTGCGGAAGAACGTGTCCTGGCGATTGGCGCGCCAGCCGCCCACGACGTCGAAGCCCTCCTCCGCCTTGGCCAGCAGCTTCGGGATGTCCTCCGGCGGATTCTGCAAGTCGGCGTCGAGGGTGACCACCGTCTGCCCGGTCGAGAACTCGAGGCCGGCGAGGACCGCGGCGTGCTGGCCGTAATTGCGGTTGAACGACACCACGCGCACCCGCGGATCCCGCGCTGCGAAGCCGCGCAGCATCTCGAGGGACGTGTCGGCGCTGCCGTCGTCGACGAAGATCGTCTCGACGCCCGGTCCGATCGCGTCCATCACCGGCGCGAGGCGCGCATACAGCGGACCGAGATTCGCCTCCTCGTTCCAAACGGGGATGACGATCGACAGGCGCGCGCCCGGCACGTTCGGCTCAGCCACGTCCGAGCACCTGGCGGATGGCCGCGATCACGTCGTCGGCGTCGGCGTCGGTCATCGCGGGGAACAGCGGCAGCGAGACGATGCGCGAGCAGACGTTCTCGGCCACCGGGAAGTCGCCGGCCGCATAACCGTACGTACGCCGGTAGTAGTCGTGCAGATGCACGGCTTCGAAATGCAGGCCGGTGCCGATGCCTAGGTCCTTGAGGCCGGCCATGAAGGCGGCGCGCTCGGGCGGCAGCACCGTGAAGAGGTGCCACGGGTGCACGCAGTCGTACGGCGCCAGGCCGGTGAGCTCCAGGCCGGCCACGCCGGCCAGACCCTGGCGATAGCGCGCCGCGATCTCCGTGCGGCGGGCGTTGAAGGCGGGCAGCTTGGCCAGCTGATGGATGCCGAGCGCCGACTGGATGTCGGTCAGGTTGTACTTGAACCCCGGCAGCACGACGTCGTACGTGGCGGGCGCCTTCTCGGTTGCCGAGTAGGCCTTCCAGGCATCGCGTTCGACGCCGTGGAAGCGCCACAGCTTGATGCGCTTGGCCAGATCGCCGTCATCGGTCGTGATCATGCCGCCTTCGCCGGTGGTCATGTTCTTGATCGGGTGGAACGAAAACACCGCCGCGATCGTGCCGAGGGCCGTCGAGGAGCCGATCGGATGCCCCTTGTACGCCGAGCCCGCCGCGTGCGCCGCGTCCTCGAGAATGCCGACATCCGAACGCCCCGCCTTGGCCAGCACGTCGCGCAGCGCATCGAGGTCCGCCGGCTGGCCGGCGAAGTGCACCGGCAGGAGCAGCTTGGTGCGCGGCGACAGCGCCTTCTCGACCGCCGCCGGGTCGAGGTTCCAGGTGTGCGGGTCGATGTCCGCGAACACCGGCCGCGCGCCGCAGGCGGCCACCATGTTCGAGGTCGCCGGCCAGGTGAGCACGGGGACGATGACTTCGTCGCCCGGCCCGAGGCCGAGCGCCATCATGATGGCGTGTAGCGCGCCGGTGGCCGAGGAAAACGCCAGGGCGTGTTTGGCGCCGGTCGAGGCGGCAAACTCGGACTCGAACCGCGCCGTCTTCGGGCCCGTGGTGATCCAACCCGAACGCAGGCAGTCGACCACTTCGGCGATCTCTTCCTCGCCGATCGACGGCTTGGAGAACGGCAGCATTTCAGCTCTCGGAAGCATTCCGGCACGTCCTTTCGCTCCGGCGCGACTCGTGCGCGCGCCATGTTATCCAGCGTCGAGCTCCCGCCGTTCACGCGCTCCGGGCCTGCCTCCTCGCGAAGGTCTCGCCACACCGTGCCGCCGGCATTTCCCTTGGGGTATGCCCGGAGCGGCCTGTGGATTTGGAGAACGGACGGGCAAAACGGCGCCTCGACCCTGCGCCGCCCCGCCAGCGGCGGCCTACCGGGAGGCCGCCGGCCGGGTCGCGGCGACGAGGATCGCGTACGGCGACGCCTTGCGACCCTGCTCATCGTAAACCACCCGGGTCGCCTTGCGAAATCCGGGCTCCAAGCGGTCGACCCGTCCCGAGGCGATCAGCATCGCCCCATCCGGTACCGCGGCGAAGTAGCGCTCCGCCGCCGCCTCGTCCTTCACGGACTGGAGCTTGCGCCCGAGGTCGTAGTCCACGATGGCGGCGATCTTCTCCTCCCGGGTCTCGGGGAGGAACAAGGCGAGGGTGCCCCTTCCCGGCGACGCCGCGGCGAGGGCGGCGGTCGTGTCGTGCAGGGTCTTGATCGGGTCGAGCGCCCACTTGAGCGCCGATTGGGCAAACAGCAGCAAGAGGAGCGGCGGCAGGACGAGCAAACCCGCCGGCAGCCGAGGCGTGCCCAAACGCCAGGCGCGGGCGACCCGGAGGGTGCAACCCACCCCGAACACCGCCGCGGCCAGGGAAACCAGGGTCAACACCAGCGGCACCGCGGCGCGGCGCACGACCACCAGCAACGGCGCGTACGCCGGGGATGAAATCGGCAGGAAACCAAGAATTGCCGCGCCGACCGCCAGCAGGAGGGGCGCCACGGCGGCGAACGCCAACAGCGCGCGCGCCGTCACCCGGTGCAAGCGCTGGTCGCCGTCCAGCCAGGGGCGCGCGGCCGTGAGCCAGCCGGCGACCGCCACGGCCACGCCGGGGAGGAGTGGCACGAGATAGAGCGTGCGCTTCGAGGCAGCCAGCGAGAGCAGCGCCACACCGACCGCGGCCGACCCGAGGAACAGACGGTACACGCGGGGTCCGGGACTGGGCCCGGCCATCGCTGGGCTTGCAGTGTCCAGATCGTGCCGGGCGGCGGCCTGCCATGCGGCCGGCAGAGCCAGCACCCAAGGCAGGCAGACGACCAAAGCCTGCACCGGGTAGTACCAGAAGGGCTGGCGATGACCGTAGCTTTGGATCGCCGCCGTGCCGAAGAAACGCCCCAACGTGTTTCCGAGCAGGCACTCGCGCACCGCCGCCATGCCGCCGTCGTGCGCCAGCGCCAGCACCCAAGGTAGCCCGAGCGCCAGCAGTCCGCCGGCCACCCAGGGCGCCAGGCGGAGCAGCGGTCCGAGGGCACGCCCGCGGTCGCGCAGCAGGAGAAAGATCGCCGGCGCGCCGAGGGCCAGCCCACATCCCACCCAGCCCTTGGACAGGAAGGCCAGAGCGGTGCCGAGACCGACCGCGAGCGCGGCCAGGCGTCGGTCCCGAGCCCCGGTCGTGGGAACGTCCCAAACCGCGATCGCCACCCAGGCCACGGCGACGAAGAAGACCAGTGCCGGATCGACCACGGCGCGCCCCATGTCCTCGTTGAACTGCACGAACGACGCGAGGCCGGCGAGCGCGACCCAGCCGGTGCGCAGGCCGCCGAGGCGCCGCCCGACGCCGTACACCAGCAACAACGTGAGGAACATGAACAGCGCCGACGGCAGGCGAGCCACGCCATCGCTGACGCCGAAGGCGTGGAAGCCCGCGGCCTGCACCCACCAATAGAGCGGCGGTTTCTCCAGGAAAGGCTCACCGCCGAATTGCGGCATCACCCAGTCCCCGGTCCGGACGATGTTGAGGCCTACGGCGGCGCCCACCGGCTCATCGGGAGTCCACAGTGCATGCGAGAAGATGGGGCACAAAGCAATGGCGAGCGCCGCCGCGCAGGCGAGCACGAGACTACGCACGGCACCGGTCTCCCTCGCATGCAAGATAGCCAAACCCTCCCGTCGATCCGGGAGGGAGCCTACCGCACCGGCCGCGCACGTTGGCGCGATCTCGAACACCGTGCGGAGACTGAACCGTGACGGTGCCGCCGCCAGCGAGCTCCTGATCCGGGCAACACGGATAGCCCTGGCTGGGCGACACGTCCAGCCGATGAATGTCGCGGCTCCTTCCCGGAACGACATCACGGAAGCTTCGGTCAGCGCGGGTCGGGCACGCTACGTCACCCGGCGGCTCGCCACTACCGGGCAGAATCGACTCTGGAGGGATATTCTCCAAGCCTTGGCCGGGCTCCAGCGACCACCGACACATCCCATGCTCCAGCCCTTCGAACCCGCGCACCGTCTTCCGACGTGGAGCGGTGCACCCTCGCGCCCGCCCCGGTCCGGTCTCGCGGCCGGCGGTCTCTTGCGTCGCTGCCGGCAAAGAACCGCCGCAATCGCTGCGTGGGGCACGCTGTCGGCACTCGTCTCTACCCTGCCGCTCGCGGCGCAAGCGCCGCCGCGCCTTTCTCTGGCGGACGCTCTGGCGCGAGCCAGCCTGTCCGCCGCCGTGGTCGCGGCGCGCGGAACGGCCGCTGCCGAGAGCGCGCGCGCTTCCCTCAGCGGACGGCCAGCCGACCCGGTGCTCGGTCTCGGCACCAGCCACTACTCGGGCAAGCGGATCGTCACCCTCAGCGAGGACCTGCGCTGGGCCGGACAGCGCGCCGCCGAAGTGGCGGTGGCGCGCGGCGCGGCGCAAGCGGCCACGCTCGACGCCAGGCAGGTCGAGGCGGCGACTCGTCATCTGACGCGGCAGCTGTGGTTCGAGCTGGCGCGCGCCGAAGACGCCGATGGACTCGCCGCGGACGTCGTCCGCCGTGCCCGCGAGCTCGAGAGCACGATCGCGGCCCGCGTCGAAGGCGGACGCGCGCCGCGCCTGGACCTGGTCCGCGCGCACGCCGAGACCGCGGCCCAGGCAGCCCTCGCGGCATCCGCCGAGCAGGACCGGCTCGCCGCCTGGGCGGCGCTCGCCGGCGCGTTGCAGCTGCCGATCGAGCCCGCCGGGACCACCGACGCCGACCGTCCCGCCATGCCGCCCGGTATCGAAATCGATCGCGCCGCCGCCGCGACCGACCCCGAGGTGCACCCTTCGGTGGCCGCCGCCCGGGCGCGCGTGCAGGCCGCCTCGGCAGCGGTCGACCTCGCGGCACGCGATCGTTTTCCCGGCCTCAGCCTCGACCTCGGCTGGACCAGCGGCGACCCGGGGCTTCCGGGCGCCGATACCAGCGCCAGCCTCGGCCTCCGGCTGCCGCTCGCCAGCGGACCGCAGCAGGCGATCGCCGAGGCGGAGCTGGCAGCGGCAAGGGCCGCGCTGGCCGAAGCGCGGGCCACGGTCGTCGCCGAGCTCGCGGCGGCGGCGCACCGCGCCCACGGCGCGAGCGCGACCCTGGCCGCCTACGACGGCGAGGCGATTCCCGCGGCGAAGGAAGCCGCCACTCTCACGCGCGAAGCCTGGGACGCTGGCCGCGGCGACGTCACGCGCTTGTTCGAGGCCGAGCGCGCGCTGATCGAAGTTCGCCAGGCGCGCCTAGACGCCTATCTCCAGGCGCAGCTCGCCTGGGCCGATCTGTTGCTCGCCTCCGGGAGTGATCATGCCGCCCCCTGATCGTCCACTGGATCGCCCGCGCGACCGTCCGAGCTCTGGTCTCCGTCGCGTCAGCCGTCGGCTGCACATCGGCGCGCTCGTTCTGCTGTCCGCGCTGATCGCCTGCCATCCCGCTCCCGAGCCCGAACCCGAGCCGCCGGCCGTGCGCGTCGTTACCGTCGCCCGCGGCCCGCTGCGGGAGCGGCTTTCGTTTCCCGCGCGGCTGCAGCCGCCGGCC
>WBZN01000928.1_pt1 | contig 18947 bp, 21 predicted proteins | sample 5204281 | NCBI WGS metagenome assembly WBZN01 (sample SAMN12344347, study PRJNA552823) | activated sludge metagenome | biome: Activated sludge suspended growth; feature: Nitrification reactor; material: Wastewater; isolation source: activated sludge from nitrification reactor of wastewater...
ACCCTCCCCCGAGGACCGCACCAGGGCGCGTAGCGATTTCAGCTCGCTCCGAAGCGGGGCGAGCAGCTTCTCGACGTCGTGCTCGGTCCTCGGTGGCAGGCCAGGGCCGCCGATCGATGGACCGTCGGCGCGCGGCTCGACGTCATCATCGGTCGCGGCCGAGATCTCGACCCCGGTGCCGAGCAAGCCGCGTCGAACCTGCCGGGTCGAGATGATCACCGCGTCTTCACCGAGCTCGGTCTTGACCTTCGCGATCGCGTCTCGCATCGTCGCGCCTTCGAACTTCCTGACCCTCATGCAGCCTCCTGCGCGGAGATCACTCCGCGGGTGACAAACGGCACGCTCGGATCGATCTCGCGGTAGCTCATCACCGCGAGCCCGGGGACGTGTCGCGCGGCGATGCCAGCGACCGCGCGGCGGAGATCGGGGGCCACGACGAGCAGCGGGGGCTCGTCGCGCAGGGCGAGCTCACGCGCACGCGTCGCGATGTCCTCGGTGAGCCTCGTCAGCGCACGGCCGTTCCGGCCGGCCGGTTCGCGGAGGAGTTGCTCGGCCCTCGGATCGAGCACGAGGGGCCGGATCGAGCCGTCGCCCGAGAGCTGTGCGCGGGTCAGCCGCCGCGCGAGCCGCTGGCGAACCATCTCGACCAGATCCTCGGGGTTCTTGGTCGCGGGTGCGTGATCGGCGAGCGCTTCGAGGATCGAGCGCATGTCTCGCACCGAGACGCCCTCGCGCAACAGGCCGCGGAGCACCTGCATCACCGCGCCCATCGACATCATGTGCGGGATCAGCTCCTCGACGACCTTGCTGTTGTGCTTGCCCGCGATCTCGAGCAGCTCCTGCGCCTCGCGCCGGCCGAGCAGCTCGTGGGCGTTGCGGCGCAGCAGCTCGGTGAGATGCGTCGCGATCACCGCGGCGGCATCGACGACGGTGCAGCCCGCCGCCTCGGCGCGCGTGCGGTCGCCCGAGAGCAGCCACTTCGCGGGGAGCCCGAACGTTGGCTCCGTGGTCGCGTCTCCGATCAGGTGCTTGAGCGCGGCGCCGGAGGGATCGATCGCGAGCACGCGGTGGGCATGGACCTCCGCCTCGGCGATCACGACCCCCGACAGCAGGACGCGATACGCGCCCGGACGCATCCGCAGGTCATCCCGGACGTGGACCGGCGGGATGATCAAGCCGAGCTCGAGCGCGAGCTGCTTGCGCAGCGACGCGATCCGGGTCAACAGCTCGCCACCACGGGCGGCATCGACCATGCCCAGCAGATCCAGGCCGACCTCGAGCGTGAGCAGCTCGACGGGCAACGCAGCCTCGATCTCGCCGCGCTGGGTGCGCTCGTCGGTGCGGACCGGATCCGTCGCCTTGGGATGCGTGCCGGCGGCCTGGGTGGCGAGGTCGCGCCCCTCGGTGATGCGCGAGGCGCCCCACGCGGCGGCGCCGGACAGGCACAGGAACAGGATGTGGGGCATTCCGGGGAGCAGGCCGATCACGCCGAGCATCGCCGCGGTCACGATCAACGGCCGGCGCCGCGAGAGCAGCTGCCCGTTCAGCGCACGCCCGAGCTCCGGGTCATCTCCGCGGGTCGTCAGCAGCGCCGCGCCCGTGGACACCAGCAGCGCGGGGATCTGGGCGACCAGGCCGTCACCGATCGACAGCACGGTGTACGTCTGCGCGGCGGCGCCGATCGACATCCCCTTCTGCGCGACGCCGATGACGATGCCGCCGACGACGTTGACGGCGAGCACGAGGAGTCCCGCGATCGCGTCGCCGCGGACGAACTTGGACGCGCCGTCCATGGCGCCGTGGAAGTCGGCTTCGCGCTGGATGTGTCGGCGGCGGTCGCGCGCTTCTTTCTCGTTGATCAAGCCCGCGCCGAGGTCGGCGTCGATCGCCATCTGCTTGCCCGGCATCGAATCGAGCGTGAACCGCGCCGACACCTCGGAGATTCGCTCCGCGCCCTTCGTGATCACGATGAAGTTCACGATCACGAGGATCAGGAACACGACCGCGCCGACGATGAAGTTGCCGCGGATCACGAACTCGCCGAACGCGGCGATCACGGCGCCGGCGGCGTGCGAATCGTTGCCGGTGAGGATCAGCCGCGTCGAGGCGACGTTGAGCGAGAGCCGGAACAGCGTCACGAACAGGAGCAGCGACGGAAACGAGCTGAAGTCGGTCGCCCGTTCGACGTAGAACGCGACCAGGAACGTCATCGCCGCCAGACACAGCGAGACCCCGATCAATAGGTCGAACACCACCGCCGGCAGCGGCGCCATCGCGATCCCGAGCATGCCGATCAGCGCGGCGGCCATGATCCATTGGCCGCGCCCGCGGCTCGGTGGTGCGGCGATCACGCGCTCGCTCCACGGCGCAGGCGATACACGTACGCGAGGACCTCGGCGACGGCCTTGTAGAGGGTCGGCGGCACGGTGCGACCCTCCTTGACGTGCTTGTGGAGCGCGCGGGCGAGCGGCGGGCGGCTCAGCACCGGAACGTTGTTCGCGCGGGCGACCTCACGGATCTTCTCCGCGACCTCGTCCATGCCCTTCGCGACGACGATCGGCGCCCGATCACGGGTGTCGTCGTAGCGGAGCGCCACGGCGTAGTGCGTCGGGTTGACGACGACCACATCCGCCTTGGCGACGGTGGCAGAGATCCGGCGCTTCGCGAGCTCGCGCATGCGGGCCTTGCGCCGGCCCTTCACCGTCGGATCGCCTTCCTGCTCGCGGCCCTCGCGCTTGAGCTCGTCGGGAGACATCCGCATCTGCGCGGCGATCCGGCGGCGCGCGAGCACGTAGTCGATCGCGGCGAGCGCGGCGAGCGCGACGAGCACGAACCACAGGGTCCGGCGGACCAGGCCCCAGCCGACGCTCGCGAGTCCCGTGGCGTGCATCGCGTGCGTCGCGATCCCGTGCTGGAGCGCGACCACGACGATGCCGCCAACCACGAGGAGCTTGGCGATCGCCGCGCCCGTCCGCCGCGTCACCGCGGACAGCGCGAACGTCTGCTTGAGGTTCGTGAACGGAGAGATCCGGCCGAGGTCAAACGAGATGCCCTTGAAGGCCGGCGGCCAGCCGAGCTGCGCGCCGATCGCGATGATCGCCGCGATCGTCGCACCTGCCATCGCCGGGCCGGCCGACACCAGGAAGGCATCGAGCACCGCGCGCGGCAGTCCGTCGGCGGGACGTCCGTCGCTGGCGAAGGTGGCCGTCCGCGTCAGCTCCATCAGCGCGGTTCCGGAGGCGCCGGCGCCGGCGACCACGCCGATCGCACCGCCGGTGAGTGTCGCCGTCGACACCACATCTCGTGACAGCGCGATCTCGCCGCGCTTGCGGAACTCACGCACGCGCTTGGGCGTTGCCTTGTGCGTGCGCTGCGGATCCGACACGGTCGCAGCTGGTGCAACGCGCGGGCCGCGGCTATCTGCCTGCGATCACACGCGAAGCATCGGCCCGGTCCAGGCCGTGTCGGCGGCTCTGACGCTAGTGGCCGGACAGCGCCGCGATCGCAGCCCGCGAGACGTCGGAGATGCCGCCGATCAGGTTGGTGGCGGTCGCGAGGGCGACGAGCCCGCCGAGGATCAGCACGGCGGCGAGCGCGAACGAGAACACGTTCACCGCCGGTGCCGCGCGATTCATCACCGCCAGGCCGATGTTGCCGACGAACGAGGCGAGCGCGATCGGCGCGGCCAGCGCCAGGCCCTGCCCGAGGGCGGCGGTGCCGTGGTGCACCAGCAGCGGCCCGAGGAACGAGATCTGCGTGATCTCGGCCGGCGAGGCCGCGGCGCTGCGGACGATCGCCTCGAGTCCACCGACCCCGAGGAACACGAGGCTCGCGATCGTGGTGATCATCATGCGCAGCACACCGGCGGACTCGCCGGCGTGCAGGTCGTACTGCGAGGCGAAGCCGAGCCCGAGCGACAGCCCCATCAGCTGCCCGGCGACCGCCACCTGGGCCATCACGAACCGCGCGGAGATCCCCGTGATCAGCCCGATGACGAGCTCGACGATCGCGACCACGGGGAGGTCCGCGTAGCTCACGAGCGGATGGTCGAGCCCGATCGCCGCGGTGATCACGAGCACGAACGTCAAGCGCGCACGCAGCGACACACCCTGGTCTCCGATCATCGGTGCGGTCGCCGCGAGGCCGCCGACGCGCGCGAGCGTCGCGATCAGCGCGCCGATCTCGGGCTCGCTCAGGATCATGGAGCCGGCGTGCCGAGCCCTCGCCGAGGTTCAGGATCGAGCTGCGCGGTGAACGCTGCCGTGGTGAACCGCCCGAGCTTGTCGAGCGCCCAGTGCCCACCGAGCGCGATCACGACGAGCGCGGCGGCGAGCTTCGGGACGAAGGTCAGCACGCTCTCCTGGAGCTGGGTGGCGGTCTGGATGATCGCGACGGCGAGGCCGACGATCAGGCCGACGACCAGGAACGGCGCGCTGACGACCGCCGCCACCGTCAACGCGCTCCGCCACAGATCGAGGACCGCCTCGGTGCTCACGACATCACCCCGCGGAGCAGGGACTGGACCACGAGGTGCCAGCCGTCGATGATCACGAACACGAGGAGCTTGATCGGGAGCGCTACCACCTGAGGTGGCACCATCACCATGCCGAGCGAGGTCAAGATCACCGCCGCCACCAGATCGATCACCAGGAACGGCAGCAGGATCGTGAGCCCGATCTTGAAGGCCGTGCGCAGCTCGGAGACGATGAACGCCGGGATCGCGATCCGCAGCGGGACATCGTTCGCGGTGGTCGGCCGCGGCGAGGTCGAGACCTCGTAGAACAGCTGGAGGTCAGCCTCGGTGGTGTGACGCAGCAGGAACTCGCGCAGCGGTGGCGTGGCGGCTTCGAGGGCTTGTCGCTCGTCGATCTGGTGCGCGAGGAAGGCGCGGCCGCCGCTGTCGTACATCGCCGTGGCGACCGGCGCCGCGGTGAACAGCGCCATGAACAGCGCGAGGCCGACGAGGACCTGATTCGGCGGCGCGGACGGCGTGCCGAGCCCTGTGCGCACGAAGCCGAACACGACCACGAAGCGCACGAAGCACGTGCACGACAGCACGATCGCCGGCAACAGCGTGGCGATCGTGAGCACGACCACCATCCCGACGGCGCCGAGGGAGCCGCCGCCCGAGATCGCGTGCGTCCCCTGGTCGATGATCGCGGCCGGATCCACCGTGGCCCCGGGGCTCCCGGTGGCCGCGGTGGCGGCCGCGAGGACCTCGATCATCGACGCGCTCCGGTCGCCGCGAGGATCTCCTGGGCCCACAGCGAGTCCGCGTCGACATCCCCGGTGGCCACCTCCTCGTTGACCGGAGGCGCCTGGGTCGTCGCACGCAGCCGGAGGATCCCCGAGACCGCGGGGCTCGAGGGCTTCTCGGCGCGGGGCTCGCTGATGGCCTGGGCCTCGGGAAGCGCGGCCGGCGCGTCCTGCTTGCGCCACTGGCCGAGCATTCGTACTTGCTGCGCGGAGACGGCGACGAGCATCTCGCGCGGGCCGGCGGACAGCCACACGATGCGAGACTTGCCCCCGAGCGAGCGCTGCGCGATCACCTCGATCGTCGAGCCCGGGGCGATCGCGGCGCGCCGGCGGCGCAGGATCCATAACCCGCAGCCGAGGGCGGCGAATCCGAGGGCGCCGCACATCGAGAGCTTGCTCCACATGCCATCGCGGTCTGCCGACGCGAGCTGGCTATCGAGCGGCGGGGTGGCCGGCGGCGGTGCCGGCGTCTCGAGCGCCTGCGTCGCCGGGGTCGAGGTGGGCTGCGGCTTCTCGACCACGGGAGCTCGGCGCACGGGCTCGATGCCGGGCGGCGTCTGGATCGGGCCGACCGCCTCGATCTGCGCGGTCACCGGTCCCGCCGCCGGCGTCGCGAACAGCGGCGGCAGGGTCGGTTCGGGCAGCTTGACGATCTGACCTTCCGCCGGGAGCTGGCGGGGCACGAGCAGGTGAAGGTCCTCGCCGATCTGGATCGCCTGCGCGTAGCGCGCGAGCAGCTTGACGTCTGCGTGCTCGAAGCCAACCTTGACGCTGAGCACGCGTGGGCCCTCGCCGTCGAGCTCGATCATCTTGACGGTGGAGTCGGTCGGTACGAGTCGCCTGATCACGGGCCGTCCCACGATCGGGACCTCGAGCCGCGATCGGATCGGGGCGATCGACGTCTTCGCTGCTTTGACGTTGTGGGCGACGACCTCGAACGCGTCGCCACGATCGATCAGCTCGAAGCCCACCTCGGCGGGTGCCGCCGTGGCGACCGCCGGGATCAAGAGGACCAAGCAGGCGAGTCTCATGTCACGCGTCCTTGTTGCCGATCAGCTCGACGATGCGGATGCCGCACTTCTCGCCGACGGCGATCGCCTCGGCGCGGGCGACCAGCCGGTTGTTCACGCGGACATCGAGCGGCGCACCCGTCGGGGTGTCGAGCGTGATGATCGATCCGGGCCCGAGCCGCGCCGCGAGGTCCGAGAGATTGAGCCGGATCCGCCCGAGCTCGACCGCGACCTCGAGCGGCACGTCGTGAAGGAGCGCCTCGAGCGCCTGGGGATCGAACGTCGGGTTGTCGTTGGGTTCACTCATGACTTGGGTCCTTGGCCGTGAACGACGGCCTCGATCTGAACGGCGAGCACCCCGCGGCAGACCACGGGCTTCGCCCACGCCTTGAGCACGCCGCCGCAGTAGACGGGAACGAGGGAGTCGACGAAGCCGTGGAGGGTGAGCACGGTGCCGGGCTCGAGCCGGCGGAGCTGGTCGAGCGGCAGCTGCAGGGTCCCGAGCTCGACGACGACCTCGACCGGGACCTGCGCGAGCGCGTTGGCGATCCGCGCCACGTTGGCCTTGATCGCGGCGAGCGCGCTGCGCGGAGGAATCAGCGTCTCGGGGCGCGCGAACACCTGGAGGCGTCCATTGACCGCGCCCGTGAAGGTCAGGGTCACGCGGACCACGGTGCTGGCGCCGATCAGCCGCGAGACGATCGAGAGGTCGCTCGATCCCGCGAGGTCCGACGAGAACATCTCGCGCCAGGCCACGCTCCAGCTGTCGAGCATCGCGCGCCCGGCCGGCTGGAACAGCCGCAGCGCCACGGCGGAGGGCAGGCGGTTGCCGTCGGCCGTGGGGGCCGAGGCGCCGCACCGCTTCGCGGCCGCGATGTCGATCACGCCGCCGTGCGCCGCGAGCACCACCTCGATCCCGTTCTCGGCATGGAGTCCAGCGACCCAGCCGCCCCGCAGCTCTTCCTTCGCGGCGGTCCCATCGAGGATCTCCGCACCGACGACGTCGAGCTGCCAGCTGCCGGGCAGGTGGCTCCTGAGCGCGCGGGTGGCCGATCGGATCCACCGGGTGGCGAGGTTGATCAGGACCGGGCGCGCCGCTTCCGCGAGCCGGTCATCGGTGATCAGCGCGAGCCGCGTGGGTTCGGTCTCGTGTGCGCTGAACCCTCGACGCGGCGCGGTCTCGCGGATCGCGACCTGGATCGCCTCCATCTCCTGCGGGTCGAGTAGCGCATCGCTCACGCCCCCGGAGATTGCAGCCCGTGTGCCGCGCCAGGTGCCCGACTTCGTTGATCGCGGGACGCTGGTGTCGGCGGCCTTGGCGTCAACGCTTCAGGTTGTTCACGTCGTTCATCATCTCATCCGCGGTGGTCACGGTCTTCGCGTTGGCCTGAAAGGCGCGTTGATACGCGATCAGCGTCACGAGCTCGTTGCCGAGATCGACGTTCGACGCCTCGAGCGCTCCCGACGAGATCGCGCCGCGAGCACCGGCGCCGGCGACGTCGACCAGGGCCGTGCCCGATGCCGCGGTCTCGCTCATCAGGCCGTTGCCGTCGCGTGTCAGGCCTTCTTGATTCGCGAACTCCGCGAGGGCCACCTGTGCGATCTCCCGGCGGTCGCCGTTGTCGTACACGCCCTGGATCGTGCCGTCGTCCTTGATCACCATGTCGGTCAATGTGCCGAAGCCATGGCCGTCGACGTCGACCGCGGTGACCGACGAGGCGCCGCTGAACTGGGTCGTCCCTGCGAGCCCGGTGCCGCCGCCGGCGAGGTCGTCTCCGAACGTGAACGCGATCGCCTGGCCAGGGGTCGCGTTGAGGAAGCTCGCGCTCGACGCGCCCGCGGTCTGCGTCGCGAGCGCGCCGGTGGCGTTGAACGTCATCGTTCCCGTGGCGATCTCGGTCGGGGTACCTGCGGTGCCGCCGGTGAGCTCGCCGCCGTCGACCATCGCGTGCCATTCCCACGATCCCGCGCCTTGCGACCGGAAGTAGACCTCGACGTGGTGGGCCGCGCCGAGCGAATCGTAGACGGTCTCGGAGGTGGCGTAGTTCGACGTGGTGGTCGGCGTGGCTGGGTTCCACGCGGGGCCCACGGCCGCGTTCGCGTCCAGGTTGAGCGTCATGGCCGACGACGTCGTCGCGACGGGGGGGCTCTGGCGCGCGCCGAGCGGCAGATCACCTGGGCTCGTCTGACGGACGCCGTTCGTGTCGATCGTATACCCTTGGAGCCGCAGGCCCTGCTGGTTGACCACGTAGCCCTGATCGTCGAGCTGGAACCGGCCGTCGCGCGTGTAGAACGTCCCGGCCTGGCCGCCGCGGTCGCCCTTGACGGCGAACAGACCTCCGCCCCGGATCGCGAGGTCGAGCGCGCTCCCGGTCTGGGTGACCGAGCCCTGATTCCACATCGTCTGCGTGCCGGCGAGTCGCACACCTCCCCCGAGCCGCTGTCCCCCGAGCTCGCCTCCGAGCATGTCGGAGAAGCTCGCGCGGTTGCGCTTGTAGCCGATCGTCGACGCGTTCGCGATGTTGTCTCCGACGACGCTGATCGCTTCGCCGTGGGCCTGCAGGCCGCTGATCCCGATGTAGAGGCTGTTCGTGATGCTCATGGGTGCACTCCTTGGCCGATGAGGCCTTCGATCGTTCCGATGGTGCGAATGTCGCCCGGCGCGAGCAGCAAGCTGCCCATGCGTAACCGAGGTCCATCCGATGTGAGCTCGACCGCATCGACGCGGCCTTGCCATTGCGACGTGATCGTCGCGGTCGTCGTCCCGGGCTCGACCGCCACGTGGTAGCTGCCCGGCGGCACGGAGTTCCCGGCGGCGTCCTTGCCATCCCACGGGACCTCGGCCGAGCTCGCGCCGTTCGGGATGGCGATCCGGCGCAGCTCCTTGCCGCGGTCGTCGGTGATCACCACCGCCGCCCCCTTCATCGGCCCGGTCGCCGTGATCTCGAGCGGTGGAACGCCGCCGCCGCGATCGACGGTGAAGTCGGCCGCGGTCCCGGTGCAGGTGCGTCCGATGAGGCTGGACAGGCCGGCGCTCGACGTGGATGCCTGGGCGGCCGCGAGATCCGCGAGCTGCTGGTTGGTCTGCTGCGCCTGCTCGACGGCGCTGAACTGCGCGAGCTGCGCGACCATGTCGGAGCCGTTCTTCGGATCGAGGGGATCCTGGTGCTGGAGCTGCGCCATGAACAGCTTGAGGAACTCATCCTTGGTCCCGCGCATCGTGTTCGATGTGGCCATCGCCGGATCGGTCGTGGTGGTGGAGTCGATCTTCATGGGGTCTCCTCGAGCTCGAAGGTCTCGTTCTCGTCGGGTCGTGGCTCTCGCTCGGAGGCGGGCTCCGGATCGCGCCGGCGATCGTCGCGAGGTTGATGTCCTGTGTGACAGTCCTCGAGCTGCAGCCCCCGCGCGCGCAGCGCATGATCGAGCGATGCCGCGTTGCGGGCGAGCGAGGCTGCCGTGGCTTCGTCGCTGCTGCGCATCGCGACGTGGACCTCGGCGCCGCGGACCGCCACGGTCACGACCACGCGCTCGGCGCCATCCTCGATCACGAGGTGGACGTGGCTCGGATTCGCCGGCGGATCGGGAGCGGTGGGCACGGCCCGCGCGATCTGGGCCGGTTGCGCGGGGGCAGGGCGGGTCGCATCGTGAGCCAGGACCGCCAACGGCGCAGGGACCGGCGCGGCCGGCGCGGGCACGGCCGGGTCGTCGTCGCATGTGAGCTGACCGAGCAGATCGTGAACGGCCTGCTCGAGCGGCGTGCGCGAGCGCTCGGCCGTGGTGAGCGGGCCCGGAGCCGCCAGGTCTCCGGTGTCGGTGTCGGCGACGGTGGGCGTGGCGGACGTCGCGATCTGCGCGCGCGGGGCGGCTCCGATCGCAGCGGCCGCGTGGCCGACGCACGCCGCGATCGGGGACGCGACGGGAGCGTGGTCCGTGCGCGCGGTAGGCGGCGCGACGAGCAGGGTGGCCTGCTCGATGAGCAGGGCGAGCTCGGTGGGCTCGGCGGGGTCGCTCCGCTCGGCGGGCGGCGCCGCGGCATGGAGGTGAGCGCGGAACTCCGCGGGATCCCCATGGGGCTCGGACTTCGGCTCGTCCTCGACGGGTCGGGCGAGGCTCCTCAGCGTGGAGGACAGGATCATCGCCGCCTCGAGGCCATGTCATCGGCGCCGCGCTGCTCGGCGCGGGACTCGCGATCCGCGAGATGGCGATCGCTTCGCTCGATCAGCCGTTCGGCGGTGCGCAGCTGTCGCGCACGTTCGCGGAGGGTCCCTGCCGTCGCCTGCAGCGCCGCGACCGCGGTGGCATGCCGCGTCGCGGCCTCGGCGACGGCGAGCCGATGCACCCCGGTGTCCTCGCCGACCTGCGCGAGCTCGTGCACGGTGCGCGCGCCGGCGAGCGTCTCGCCCGCTTCATCGAGCGCGGTGTCGAGCGTGTCTTCCTCGTGCTCGAGCTCGCCGGCCGAGCGGTCGCGGGTGGCCGATGCGATGGAGTGCGCCGCCGCCGCGACATCGCGCATGCGCGTGCGGACGTTCTTGAGCGCGCGAAGCGCGCGAGGATCGATGCGGGTCATCGGCTGGGCTCCTCGCCGACCGCGGTGGCGAGTCCGCCGGCGGTGGCGTCGTGAGTCGAGTGCTCGTGGGGGGCCTGACGTGACCAGCCGTCGATCCGCTCGCCCACGGCGAGCGCGCGGTCGAGCACCGGATTTGCGCCCGCGTTGTAGGCACCGAGGGCCTGGAGCTCCTGGGCTTGCCGGCGATGCGCCAGCTGGTCGCGCGCACGCGTCGCGATCGCGAGCAAGCGGGGCGACGCCACCCGGCGGGCGACCCGGGATGCGCTCGCGAGGACGTCGATCGCGGGGAAGTGTCCACGTCCTGCCATGTCGCGTGACAGCACGATGTGAGCGTCGAGGAGCGAGCGCGCCGAATCGGCGACCGGATCGCTGAGATCGTCACCCTCGACGAGGACCGTGTAGAACCCGGTGATCGAGCCACCGGCCGCGCGGGGGGCGACCCGCTCGAGCAGCCGCGGCAGGGTCGCGAACACGCTCGGTGGGTAGCCCTTGGTCGCGGGCGGCTCCCCGAGCGCGAGTCCGAGCTCGCGCAACGCCATCGCGAACCGGGTCAGCGAGTCGAGGACGAGCAGCACGTTCTTGCCGCGGTCGCGGAAGTACTCGGCGATCGTGGTCGCCGCGAGCGCCCCCCGGATGCGCTCGAGCGGTGACCGATCCGCGGTCGCGGCGACCATCACCATCCGATCGCGGCGCGGGCTCGACATCAGCTCGCGGACCTCCCGGCCGCGCTCGCCGACCAGGCCGACCACGATCACGTCCGCCTCCGCCTGGCTGGCGATCTGTTCGACGAGCACGCTCTTGCCGCAGCCAGCGCCGGCGAAGATCCCGACCCGCTGACCGCGGCCGCACGTCAAGAGCCCGTCGATCGCGCGGACCCCGGTGTCGAACCGGAGCTGGACCTCCCCGCGCTGCTCGATGGCGAGCGCACCGCCATCGAGCGGGAGGTGCGTGCTGCAGCGAGGCGCCGGATCGCCGTCGAGCGGGTTCGCGAACGGATCGATCAAGCGACCGATCAGGGCATCGCCCACGGGAAGCGCGGCCATCGCGCCGCGCAGCCGCACGGTCGCGCCGGGGGCGACCCGGCGCACCGGCTGGAGGGGAATCACCAGCAACGTCTGCCCGCGAAACCCGACCACCTCGCAGATCACGTTGCCGGCGACGCTCTCGATCTCGACGACATCGCCGAGCGACGCGCCGGTCATCGCGATCTGGATCACCGTGCCGGCGATCTCGAGCACCTGACCGAGCGGCTGCGGTTGCGTCCAGCCGGTCACGAGCTGCAGGAGCTGCGCGCGCGCGCGTGGTGCGAGGTGATTCATGGGGTCGCTCCGTCGGCCGCGATCGTGAGGGCGGCGCGGATCTCGCGCAGCCGATCGTCCCAGCTGTGAAGCAGCTCGAGCGCCCCGCTGCGGAACCGTGCCTCGCCCGCGACGAGGGTGTCATCGGCGATCACGGTGATCGCGGCGTCGCCGATCGCTGCCGTGATCGCGGCGACGTCGCCGGGATGGACGCGGACGCTGGTGGTCCCCGAGGCCCGCGCCAACCAGCCCCGGACCAGCGGGATGAACAGCTCGCGCGGATCGACGCTGGCGATCCAGCCCGTGATCACGCACGTCGCGGCGTCCGCGATCAGCTCGGCCGTGGGGCCGATGACCTCGTCGCGTCGCGCCTCGAGCTCGACGATCAGCTCGGTGAGCCGAGCGCGGAGCGCCGCGGTCTCTCCCAGTCCTTGTGCCAGGCCGCGGTCACGGGCGTCGGCCTCGAGCTGCGCGACATCGACCTGCGCCGGGGGCTCGATCTCGCGCGGCGGCTGCGGCGGCTGCGGCGTCCACGGCGAGACCGCGGCCGGGACGTCGATCGTGGCGAGCGCTGCCCCGAGCGGGGAGATCGGGCTTTCGACCGTGGAGAGGAATGGCGATAAGCGGCTCACGCAGCGCCTCGGACCGGCAGGGTCAGCTTGCCCTCGCCGGCGAGCTTCATCGCGGCCTCGACGATCTCGCGCTGCGCGGCCTCGACGTCGGAGAGCCGCTTCGGCGACGCCGCCGAGAGATCCTCGCGAAGCGTGGCCGAGGCCCGCTGCGAGAGCGACGCGAGGAAGTGCTCGCGAAGCTCCGAGGTCGCGGTCTGGAGCGCGGTCACCAGCGAGTCGCTCTGCACGGCCCTCAGCAGCGTCCCCATCTCGCGCTTCGAGATCCGCAGGAGATCCTCGAACGTGAACATCGCTTCGCGGATCCGGGTCGCGATCTGCTCGTCGCGAGCGCCGATCTTCTCGAGCAAGTCATCCCCCGCGTCGCTCGACATCTCGTTGACGACGGAGGCGCTGAACGCGAGCCCATCGAACACGGAGCTCGCATCGGAGGTCATCAGGCCACCGGCCGCCTCGAGCGCGCGGACGAGGCTCTCCGAGGCTTCGGTCACGGCGTGCTCGGGGATCTCCTCGAGCTCCGAGACCCGCGCCGCGAGGTCCGCGGCGACCTCGGGTTGCATCAACGAGAGCACCTTGGCCGCGACGTTGGCCGCGAGCTGCGTCAGCACGACGGCCGCGACCTGCGGGTGCTCATCACCCAGGAGCTGCGCGAGCGCCGCGGCGCGCGCGGTGCGCAACAGCTGGAGCGGTTCGCTGACCACCACCGGCGCGCCGAACAGCTTCTGAGCGCGCTCGAGGCCGAACGCCCGGTCGGCGAGCCGCCGCACGTACTTCGTGCCGCCGCTACGGACCAGCGCGAGCGGATTGGTGAGGCCACGCTCGAGATCCTCGAGGACGCGGACGATCACGTCGCTCGCCACGTTGTCGAGCTCGTCGACGGCGTCGACGAGCTTGCGCACGTCGGTGTCTGCCATGTGGCCGAGCACCTGGGCGGCGACGTCCTCGTCGAGCGCGAGCAGCGCGATCGCGGCCTTGTGCGAGCCACTGAGCACGGTCTCTGTCACGGTTTGACTCCCTTCCGCGGCGGCTCCGACAGCCAGGCGGTCAGCACGTTGGCAGCGCGTTCCACGTCGGCACGGACGGTCTCGAGCACCCGATCCCGGACCGGGCGCCCGGCCGGCAGCCCCGGCAGGTCGGTGGGCGGCGGCAGCTCACCTGTCGAGGTGCGTGCGTCGAGGGCGCGCTCGAGCTCGCCGACCGGGGCGGGCAGCGCGAGCGTCGTCCGTGCCGCTTTCCGGCGCGTCCGCCGCATCGCGAGCACGATGCCTCCCAGCGCGATCAGGACGACCACCCCGCCGCCGATCGCGATCGGCACGAGGGGCAGGCTGGTCGCGGTCGCCGCGTCAGGCGTCGTGGTGACGTCAGGGTCGGCGGCGAACGCGATCGAGTGGACCTCGATCTTGTCGCCGCGCGCATCGTCGATCCCCGCGGCCTGGCGCGCGACCGCCGCGAGCTCCGCGACCTCCTTCTCGCTGCGCGGCACGGGCTTGCCGTCGGGGCCGCTCTTGTCGTCGAGCACGACCGCGACGTGCAGCCGCAACAGCTGAACATCGGGCTTGGTGGTCTGGCGCACCGTGCGGCTGATCTCGTAGTTCCGGGTCTCCTGCAGGTGTTGGCCCGAACCGGCGCCGGGCGTCGGGCTCGCGGCCGGCGCGCCGGGGAGATTGCCGCGGGTCCCGGCCACGCCTCCGATCCCGGCGGTCGCGTCCGCGCCTTCGACCGAGCGCGTCTCGCTGCGCAGGGCGTTCTTCGCGTTGTCGTAGAGCTCTTCGGTCTCGCTGACCTTGCGCTCGTCGAGGTCGGCGGTGGTGGTGACCGCGACCTTACCCCGGCCGACGAGGCGCTCGAGCGTCGATCGAACTCGGCCGGTCACCGCGCGCTCGATCTCGAGCTTGCGGTCGGCGGCACCCGGCTCGCTGACGTCGAGCAAGTTGCCGTGGCTATCCACGACGACGACCGCGTCTGGCTTGAGTCCCTCGACGCTCGCGGCGACCAGCTGGCGCACGCCGCGGACCTGCTCGCCGGTCAACGTCTGGCCGGGATGCAGGTGCAGCGCGACCGACGCCGAGGCCAGCTGATCTTGATCCTTGAACATCGAGCGCTTGCCGAGCGCGATCTGGACGCGCGCGCCTTCGATCTGCGCCATGGCGGCGATGCTGCGCGCGAGCTCGCCCTGAAGCGCGCGGCGGTAGTTGACCTGCTCGGTGAAGCTCGATTGCCCGAGGCTCGATGCGTCGAACAGCTCGAAGCCCTTGCCGGTCCGCGGCAACCCGACGCTGGCGGCGATCGCGCGGGCCTGTTCGAGATCACCGCTGAGGACCTCGAGCTTGCCTTCGCGCAGCCGCGCCGGGAGATTGCGGCCTTGTAGCGCGCTCAGCAGCTCCTGCACGTCGTCGGGCGACGCGCCCTCTCCGAACGCGGCCCACGTCTCACCGTGATGCGCGAACGTCGTCCACCCGATCAGGCCGAGCACGCCGACCAGGACGCCCACGGCGAGCAGACGGCGGGCCCGCGGCTGACGTCCCCACACGTCCTTGAGCTGGGTGAGGACCTGGACCACGCCGGTTGTGGAGGACGCTCCTGCCACGTCAGACCTGCGTATTCATGAGCTCGCGGTAAGCCTCGACCGCCTTGTTCTTGAGCGTCGTCGCGTAGCGAACCGCGATGTTCGCCTTCTCGCTCGCGATCACGACCTCGTGGATGCCGACGGAGGGATCCCCCTTCGCGAAGCGCTCGGCGGCGTCGGTCGCCTTGTGCTCGAGGCCTCCCGCGTCCTCGAGGGCCTTGCTGAACGCCTCGCCGAGGTCGACGCGCGAGCTCCGCGGGCCCTGTTCGACGCCGCTGATCCCGCGGACGTCGATCGGCTGGATCGCCGGGATGCTCATCGACCGATCCCGAGCGCGCGTTCGGCCATGTTCACCGCCGTGGTCATCGTGGTGATGCCCGCCTCGTAGGCGCGCGACGCGGTGATCATGTCGACCATCTCCTCCACGGGATTGATGTTCGGGTACGCGACGTAGCCCTGCGCGTTGGCCTGCGGGTGCCCGGGATCGTATTCGAGGCGCGGCGGCGCGGCGTCCTGGTTGATCTGCGACACGGCGACGCCGCGCACCGCCTGCGCGAACTCCGTACCTGCGGCACCGGGGACGTCGACCGACGACAGCACGACGTCGCGGCGCTTGTACGGTCCGCCGCCCGCGGCTTGCGTGGTCTGTGCGTTGGCGAGGTTCCCGGCCGCGACGTTCATGCGCGTGCGCTCCGCCGAGAGTCCGGAGGCCGACACTTCCATTGCCGTGAAGAAATCCATGGTGGACATCAGGTGCCGTCTCCAGCGGCGTAGCGAAGCAGCGCGAGGCGTCGCGACACCAGCTCGGCGCTCGTCGCATAACGGGCGCGGTTGGCGTCGATCTTGGCGAGCTCGCGCTCGAGCGAGACGGCGTTGCCGTCCGAGCCTTGCAGCGAGCCACCGTCGTCGAACGAGGTCACGAGGTCGGACGGTCCCGCGGACGCGAGGTGCCCGGGCTCGGTGACCGCGAGGTTGCTGGCGCCATCGGTGGACCGGCGTTGCAGGTCCAGCGGGCGGTAGCCGGGCGTGTCGAGGTTGGCGACGTTGCCGGCGAGCACCGTGTGCCGCTCACGGTGATAGGTGAGGGCAGACTCGAGCGAGTCGATGGTAGACAGGTCGACGGCCACGTCCCCGACTGCAGCAAGCGCCGGGCCGATCCAGATCCGTTCAGACACAATGGCTTGGCGATTTCCCCGCGGGCGAGCGTCGGCGACCTTGACGCCTCGTCGAACTGGCCGACGTCTCTTCCGTGGCCGACCGGATCGCGCACGCGGTGTTTGGGCTCTTGTTCGAGACGAGCACCGAGGCCGTGTTCATCGTCGATCGAGCGACGGACCAGATCGTGTCGGCGAATGTGCGTGCGGCCGACATGCTCGCCCGCGAGGTCGACGCGCTCGTCGGCCTGTCGCTCCAGGAGCTCATGTTCGAGGCGGATCGTGATGTGCGTGCCCCGGGCCACTACGAGGAGGTCGCGCTGCGCCGCGGCGACGACTACCCGGTCTACGCGGAGCTCAACGTCGCGCACGTCGAGCTGGCCGATCGTGGCACGCTGGCCGCATACACCGCCCGCGACACGTCGGAGCGGAGGCTGCTCGAGCGCGAGCTGGTCGCGAAGCACTCGGCGCTGTTCGCGGCGTACGCCGACCTCGAACGGGCGCACGCGCAGCTGAGCGAGACCAAGTCCGAGCTCGAGAACCGAAATCGCGAGATCGCGATGCTGGCGTGGCGCGCGGCGATGGGCGAGCTGGTCGCCGGCATCGCCCATCATCTCAACAATCCGGTCGGCGCGCTCGCCAGCACGCTCCGGCGGATGACCGGCCTCGTCGCGCGTGTTCCCGACGACCACCGCGGCGAGCTGGAGCGCTTGCTCGGCCGGGTCGGTCAGATCACGCGCCGGATCGAGTCCAACGTCGCCGCGATCGTCCAGGCCACCAAGGCGAACGCGATGCCCACGAACCTGAGCAGCCCCGAGCTCCCACCCGAGCTCGCGAGCGTCCTCTCGACGTTCGCGGATCAACTCGACGAAATTCCGACGAAGGACCCCACATGAAACCCGCGCGTATCCTGGTAGTTGACGATGACGATCATGTCCGCGAGGCGCTCGTCGACGAGCTGTCCCCGACGTATCGGGTCGAGGCCGTGAGCTCGGGCGGCGAGGCGTTCGACGCGCTCTCGCTCGGGCAATACGACGTCATCATCTCGGATCTCAAGATGCCCGATCACGACGGCATCGAGGTGCTCGAGTTCGCGCGCCAACACCAGCGTGGCGCGGTGCGCGTGCTGCTGACCGGGTACCTCGACGAACGGGCCCATCGCGCGCTGCTCGACCCGGACGCACCCTACAAGGTCGGCAAGCCGTGGCACGACGAGATCGAGGTCGTCGTACGGCGCGGGCTCGAGCAGCGCGAGCTCGCGCGCCGGCTGTGCGCCTCGGTCGAGGACGCGCTGAGCCTGGCGACCTTCGACGCCGAGCTGGCGGCGACGACGACCCCGATCGAGCTGTCCGAGGCGATCGTTCGACGCGCGCTGACGATCGAGGGCGTCACGAGTTGCGCGACCGTCGTGCGAGACGGACCGAGCGAGCACCGGCTGACGGGCGGCAGCGTGCCGATCGCGCTGCCGATCATGGGGGTGGATTGGTTCGTAGATCTGCCCCTCGATCTGGAGGGTGATCTGCGCCTCCGGGCTCGGGGCGTCACCGAATCGGCGCGGCAGCTGGTCAGCTACATGGCCCACCGCGCCCAGCGCCGCAACGGGATCCTGGAGGCGCGGGTGGCGCTCCCCGGCGTCGTCGGCCCGGGTGCGCGGATGAACCAGTTGATGCGTCAGGCCACGCTCGGGGCGTTGACCTCATCGCTGCTCCACGATCTCGCATCGACGATGCAGTCGCTGACCTCGGCGCTGGGGGAGGTCTCGATCTTCGCGAGCTCGGACGCGCCCGAGTTCGCGGTCGCGATGGCGGACGCCAACGCCGCGGGCGATGAGGCGGTCCAGCTGTTCGTCCAGATGCGCAAGTTCATCCGGGATGGCGAGGTGCACGTCAAGCAGATCGCGGTCGAACGGCTCGTCGAGCGGGCCCTCAAGCTCGCCGGCGGATACGTGCGCGAGCGCGCCGAGCTGCGGATCAGCGCGTTGCCTCGGGTCGACGTCGGGGTCGCCGAGTCGCTGTTCCTCCAGGTCCTCGCGAATCTGCTCCGGAACGCGGCGAACGCGTCGCCGCGCCAGGGCACGGTCGATCTGCGCGTTCGAGTCGAGGAGACCGAGGTCGTGTTCGCCGTGATCGACGACGGTCCAGGGGTCGCTCCGCAGATCGCCGACTTCATGTTCGAGGCGTTCGCGAGCACGACGAACGAGGGCACCGGGCTGGGCCTGGCGATCTCCGCATACGTCATGCAGATGCTCGGCGGCCGCATCTGCTACCACAAGGATCGGGAGCGCGGCGCTTGCTTCACCGTGGGGATCCCGCGCGTCGCGCGCGCCGCGGCGCCGCCGCTCGCGGTCGAGAGCTAACCGTCGATCAGCGACAGGAACACCTTGGAGTGTTCGAGCTGGGCCCGCGTCCGATCGCAGACGGCGTTGCGCTGGGTCTCGGAGAGTCCGTTGCGCGCGAACAGCCCAAAA
>WBZN01000930.1_pt1 | contig 18923 bp, 15 predicted proteins | sample 5204281 | NCBI WGS metagenome assembly WBZN01 (sample SAMN12344347, study PRJNA552823) | activated sludge metagenome | biome: Activated sludge suspended growth; feature: Nitrification reactor; material: Wastewater; isolation source: activated sludge from nitrification reactor of wastewater...
CCATCCCGCGCCCTGGCTACACGGTCCGCTGCGCGCCGAGCTCGCCGTGGCGTTGGTGTTCGGCGGGCTGCTCGGGCTCGTGACCCGGCTCGTCGGGCGGTTTCGGCCATGGACCGGCGATCTCCGGTATCTCGTGGCGGGTGCCGCCCTGCCGCTCGCGCTCGGGTGCTTCCTCCTCGCTGTCGGCGCGGCCGAGCTGGCGTGGATCTGGCTGCTCCCGGCCGCGGCGATCACGCTCTCGCCGCGCCTCGGTCGTGCAAGCCTGATCTCGGTGGCCGCGGCGCTCCTCCCGGTGTTCCTCGTACTCGCCCCGAACCAGCTTCGAGAGGCCGCCTGGAACGGGTTCCTGCCGTCACTGCCGCTCTCTGGTTTGCTCGTCGTGCTCGGGATCCCCGTCGTCGGAACCCTCGGATGGGCGCTGCACCGGCAAGGTGGCCCTGGCCCGATGGGGACACTCATCCTCCCGGTGGGGGGCTTACTCGCCACGATCTCGGGAGTCGTCCTGATGTCTCGCGCACATCCGCTTTGTACGGGCGCTGAATTCAACAGGTTTCATCTCGCCTGCGAGCGAACCTCGAAGGTGCCCTAGCAATTGCATCTGGGCACCTGTTACAAATGGTTTTACCGCGGGCATCGATGTCACGAGCCATGGTTTCCGTCGCCCTCGCCGGTCTGTTGACCGTGCTCGCCGCGTGCGATGTAGGTGAGGTGCCTGGTCCAGGTGGCGGTACGGACGCCCCGGGCGCAGCGCTGTGTGTGGATCGCGGTCAGGTCGGCGCGGCGCACCTGCACGCCGGAAACGTCACTCACGCGGGCGAGGGCTGCATCGCGGTGGGCTGCCACCTCGCCGGGAGCCTGGGCGCGGGCGCCGGGGCCTACACGGCCGCCGGCACCGTGTACAAGGCAGACGGCACGACCCCCAACGGTGGCGCGGTGGTCCGGGTGGTCATGGGATCCACCACCCTCAAAGGCTTCGCCGATGATGCCGGCAACTTCTTCATCACCGGGGCGGTCACGTTTCCCGCGAACACCGATACCACCGCGTGCCCGGACGTCACGCGGATGAGCGGCGCGCTCACGCAGGGCGGCGGCAACTGCAACGGCGGCGCTGCGTGCCACCAGGCCGGCGGTACCCAGGGCGTGATCAAGTTCCAGTGAGCGGCGCCGCCGGCTCGGAAGCGCCGCGACTGAACAGCGCAGCTATCGCTTCTTCTTCGAGACGGCGATCAGGCGCGAGTACGCCTCGGCCGCGAGCTGACAGACCTGCTGCAGCACGTCGATCTGGATCGGCGTGAGCTGCTGGCCGTGGCCATAGAGCACGTTGACGACGCGCTTGCCGATCGAGATCACGCCGGCCGAGACATCGCGCGGCTCCGGGCATCCCAGCACCTTGTAGAAGTACGAGTTCACCGTCGAGGGCGTGAGGGTGCCGTGGAACACGCCACGCTCGGCCGCCAGCGCGAGCTGCATGACCGAGGGCGCCTCGAGCGGGATCAGGATGTGCTCGATGTTCGCGTAGCCCGGGATCGCGCCGATCGCCTTCCAGCCGAACGCCATGTTGTCGCGTACCGTGAACACGACCGCCGCCTCGAAGGTCGCGGCCGAGAACCCGAGCAGTGCCTCGACGATGCGGTTGCGATCCGTGGCCGTCGCGAGCTCGCGCATCGCCAGGTCGGCGGTCATCGGCGCGACCGCGATCGGCGACGTGGGCGGGCGCGCGTGCGGCGCCGAGAGGCTGATCGGGGCGGCGCTCACGGGGGCGGCTTCTGCCGGCGCGGCGTCGTCGGCGTCGAGCGTATCGATCAGGTCATCGGCGTCGAGCTCGAGCGCCTCGGAGTCGTCGAACATCTTCGCGAGCTTCACGCTGCGCAGGCGCGGGCGCGGGCCGGGTGCGGAGATCGGCGAGGCCGGCACCGGTGGCAGGCCGGGCAGGGGCGGCGCCGGCAAGCCGGTGTCGATCGCGGCCTCATCGCCGCGCGGCGCGTCTCCGAATTTCACGAACCGGGTCGGCCGAGCGACGCCATAGTAGCGCTCGATGTAGTAGTAGAGCCGGACCTCGGGGGTCACGCGGGGAAGCACGCGGTACCCCGTGATCGCGTTCAAGGCCTCGAGCGTCGCGAAGTCGTGGGGGTCCTCGACCGCGGCGATCAGCTGGCGATCCTGCACCACCAGGGGCACGCACTTGTGCTTGAACGCCTGGGCCGGCTGGAGCAGGCGGACCGCCGCCCGCTTCGCCCGCTCGAGCATCGCTCCCGTGGCGATCGGGATCCCGAGCTCGAGCCCGAGATATACCGTCAGGGCCTCGAGATCGATGAAGCCATGCTCGACGAGCACCGTTCCGAACCGCCCGCCGTCGCGGGCCTGATACTTCAGGGCCGCCTCGATCTGGGGCTCGGTAAGCCGGCCATCGCGGACGAGCATCTCGCCGAGCTTCATGGACGTGAAAGGGTATCACGGGTGTGCTATCGCAACGGAATGTGGGTCACGCGTGCCCTCGTGCTCGCAACGGTCGGTTTGGGCTGCGGCGGCGGCAAGGACGAGCCGTCGCCAGCGCCGTTCACGCCCCCGGCGGACCCTGACAAGGCCGAGCCGGCGCCGGTCGTGGAGCCTGATTTCCCCGAGGGCACCCGCTCGCTCGAGCTGACCCGGACCGTCAGTGTCCGGCTCGAAGCCGGAGAGGCGGCCCGCCGGATCGGCACGGTCGCGGTCGACACGCGCGTCCGCTGGACCCGCACCGCGAAGGCCAGGGGCTGTGCCAAGCCGTGGGTCGAGATCCAGCCGCGTGGGTGGATCTGCGGCGAATACGTCCAGCCGAGCAAGAAGCCCGCGATGGGCCGCGAGGTCCCGATGCTCGATCGCGGCGAGCTGGTCCCCGGGATCTACGGCAAGGTCACCGCGCCCAACTCGGTGACCTACGTGTTCGAGAAGCCGAAGAAGGACAAGAAGCCGGACCAGAAGGACAAGAAGGCCAAGCCGAAGCCGGTGACGATGCCGAGCGAGGTCGAGGCCAAGCCGCCCGAGCTCAAGATGATCGAGGACAAGCCGCTCGTCGGCTCGGTCAACGTCCGGCAATACGAGGAGATCACGGTCGGTGGTCGCCAGTACTGGAAGATCGACAAGAAGGACGGCGAGTACGTGCTGCGCTCCGCGATCACGCCGCACCGGCCGTCGGTGTATGGCGGCACGCGCCTCGGCGATGACACGGGCTGGGGAGTTCCGATCGCGTTCGTGTGGCCACGTGCGGGTTATTCGCAGGCGTACACGACGAACAAGGCGAACGCCGGCGGGACCAGCAGGCAGCTCCCCGCGCGCACCCCTCTGCCGATCCTCGAGACCGCGACGGGCAAGGATGGCAAGCCCACCGCCTATCGGATCGGGGACGCGGAGTGGATCGGCGCGCCCGACGTACGCGTGTTCCAGCCCGCACCCATGCCACCGTCGCTCGAGAAGCGGGAACGCTGGATCGATGTCGACCTCGACAACCAGATCCTCGTCGCGTTCGAGGGCGATGTCCCGGTGTACTCGACGATGGTGTCCTCGGGCGGCAAGGACACTCCGACGCAGACCGGCGTGTATCGCATGTGGGTCAAGGAGTCCGAGGCCGACATGAAGGGCCTCAACGGCGAGGATCCGTATTCGGTCGCGACGGTGCCGTGGACGCAGTTCTTCAGCCCGGAGAACGGGCTCGCGTTGCACACCGCGTACTGGCACGACCAGTTCGGCGTCAAGCGCAGTCACGGCTGCGTCAACCTGGCGCCGCGCGACGCGCGCTGGCTGTACTTCTGGAGCGATCCGCAGGTCCCGCCGGGATGGACGTCGGCCACCGGGATCCCCGAGGCGCCGGGCTCGGTGGTCCGGGTGCGGACGAAGGACGATCCGGAGCCGCCGGTGCGTGGCTACGCGAAGCAGGTCCTCGAGGCGCGCCAGCAGAACTCCCCCGCGAACGGAGGGTGACCGCTCCGAGGCATGGCCGGTGGTCGGTTCGATGCGCCGGCGCGCGCCGAACCCGAGGCGTCAGCGAACGACGGCGAGCTTCTTCGGCGCGGCCGCGAGCACTTGCTGCTCGGCGGCGTCCATCGTGGCGACGAGCTCCGCGCCGAACGCATCGCGGAGGGCCTCGCGCGCCATCCGGTACAGGCTCACGCCCCCGACGTGCGCGCACGAGTACTCGGGATACTCGTCGGCGACGACGATGGCGTCCTCCTCGTAGCTGAGCGGGAACAGGCGGCAGATCGACGGCTTGACCCCATTGAAGTCCCAGCCTTGCTCGAGCGAGGCGCGATGGATCGCGCAGCCGCGGCGATCATGCGCGAGGAAGATGCAGCCGCCGTTGAACACCTCGCTGCGCACGACGCGTCCGGATGGGTAGTCCGGGTCGACCACTTCGTCAGCCTCGAACCACGGCTTGTCCTTGACCTCGGCGCGCAACAGCGGCCGGATGTTGTCGGTGCGCGCGAGGATCGCGTCACGCTCGGCGAGATCGACGTCGCAGCCGTACTGGCAGCACGCGTCGAGCTTGGTCGTGTGGGTCTCGATCATCTGGCAGGTGTGCGTCATGCAGTCTTCGATGACCTGACGCGTGAACACCTGGGTCCAGGCGAACCGGAACCGCGGGTGATCGAGAGCAATGACGGGCTCGTCTGGAACAACAGCATCCATGAGGACGCGCAATCTAGCATCACTCGGCTCGCGGCTCGATGTCAGATCGACAGCAGGGTCGCGAGATCGATCCGCGATCCGTCGCCGCCGCTGGCGCGATCGACCGCGAGCACGAGCGCGGACAGGGTCGACTGATCGAGGATGCAATCCGGTTCGGGCGCGATCTGGGTGAAGTTGCGGAAGCACGAGCGCACCACCGGCAGCGAGTCCTCGCGCATCCGGATCGGGACCCCGTGCGAGCGGCACACCACGGGCCTGACCGCATAGATCAGACATCGTCCGCTCGGATCGAGGGCGGCGCACCGATCGGTGGATGCGGCCGCGTTGGCCGCGATCGCCGAACGCCGCGCGGCGGGCCAGCTCGCGAGCTCGCGGCGGATCTCCGCGGCTTCGACCTCGGTGAGCGTGAGCCGTACGTGGCAGCAGTCCGAGCAGCCCGTGGCGCACTGCATGTCGTCGCCGTGCCGCGCCTCGACGCGCGCGAAGAACGCATCGATCTTCGCCGACAATTCACCGAGCCGACTCACGTCACACGGATAGCACACCCGGGTAGACTCGGCGCGAGATGGATCTGAACGACATCGTCGTGTTCACCAAGGTCGTCGAGACCAAGAGCTTCACCGGGGCTGCCGAGCAGCTCGGGCTGCCGAAATCCACGGTGAGCCGCAAGCTCGCGCAGCTCGAGGAGCGTCTCGGGGTTCGGCTCGTCCAGCGCACGACGCGCAAGCTCGCGCTCACCGACATCGGGCAGGCGTACTACGATCGATGCGCGCGGATCGTCGCCGACCTCGCCGCCGCCGAGCAGGTCGTCACCGACATGCAAGCGACCCCGCGCGGCCGCGTTCGGGTCACGGCGCCGATCGATCTCTCGATGCAGTACCTCGGCGCGATCATCGCGGAGTTCATCGCGGAGCACGCGGATGTGTACGTCGAGCTCGATGCGTCCGATCGCGTCGTCGATCTGATCGAGGAGGGCTTCGACGTCGCGGTCCGGATCGGCAGCCTCGTCGAATCGACGCTGATCGCGCGCAAGCTGTGCTCGCTCGAGTCGGCGCTGTGCGCGTCGCCGGCCTACCTCGCCCGCCGCGGCACGCCGGTCAGCGTCGAGGAGCTCGATGCCCACGATCGCGTGCTGTTCCTGCCGGGCCCGCGCGTCCAGGGCTGGACGCTGGTCCATGGCGACGCGAGCTACGAGGTTGGCCGGCCGGCGCGGTTCATCAGCAACAACGTCAGCGCGGTGCGAGACGCGGTGCTCGCGGGGGGCGGCATCGCACCCCTCGCTGACTTCGTCGTCGCGTCCGAGATCGCCGCGGGCAAGCTGGTCAGGGTCCTGCCGGCGTGGCGCGGGCCGGCGATCGACGTCCACGCGGTGTATCCGGCGCGCCAGAACCTGCCGCCGCGGCTGTCGCTCTTCCTCGATCACCTGAGCAAGGCGCTGAACCCAGCGCCGTGGCTACGTCGTTGATCCCGAGGGTGATTCCGCGCTCACCGCGTCAGGTCTGGCGGCGCAGGAGCAACGCCGCCACACGTTGGCCGACAGTGGAGCTGATGTATACGCTCGGCTGAGGCCCGCCTACATCGTCTGCATTGTGGCCGACGGACGGCACCCGATCGAGTAAACTCCGAGGGCGTGCAACCCGAAGGGTCCACTGCGCCGCGCGTTCCACAGGCCGGGACGGTGCTGCTCGGCAAGTATCGTGTCGAATCGCTCATCGGCGAGGGCGGCATGGGCGTGGTGCTCAAGGCGCATCACCTCGATCTCGACGAGCCCGTCGCGATCAAGTGCCTGCGTCCGGAGATGCTCGAGCGCGGTGACATCGTCCAGCGATTCCTTCGCGAGGCCAAGGCTGCGGTCAAGCTCAAGGGCGAGCACGTCGCCCGCGTCATCGATGTCGGACGGCTCGACAGCGGCATCCCCTACATCGTGATGGAGTACCTCGACGGCGCGGATCTCGCCGCGATCGTCAAGCATCACGGGGCCCAGCCGCCGGCGTTGGTCGTCGACCTGATGCTGCAGGCGTGCGAGGCGATCGCCGAGGCGCACTCGCTCGGCATCATCCATCGCGACATCAAGGCCTCGAACTTCTTCGTCACCCGGATCGAGAACGAGGCGCCCGTGCTCAAGGTGCTCGATTTCGGCATCTCGACCGCTCCAGAAGGGATCAGCGATCTGACCCGCACGCAGTCGGTGATCGGCACGCCGGCCTACATGGCGCCCGAGCAGATGAGGTCGTCGAGGACCGCCGATACGCGCAGCGACATCTGGTCGATGGGCGTCGTGTTGTACGAGTTGCTCGAGGGCGCGCGACCGTTCCGCGCGGAGGCGTACTCGGAGCTGTGCCTCAAGGTGGGCATGGATCCGCCGATGCCGGTCACGAACCCGAACCTCACCGAGGAGCTCGTGGCGGTCGTGATGAAGTGCCTCGAGAAGCCGATGACGCACCGGTATCAGTCGATCTCCGAGCTCGCGGTCGATCTAATGCCGTTCGCGAGCGATCCGGTGATGGCGCGGGCGCGGGTCGAGCAGTGCGCGCGCTTGCTCGGCCGGCGGTCGGTCAAGATGCTCGAGGGGGTATCTGGGTCCGCGGACAACGACATCACGCCGTCGGCGCGGCCACCGCGCTCCACGCTGGCAAGTGGGCAGATCGCAGTCAGCCAGCACCGCCGGCCGAGCCTCGGCCAGCTCAAGCCCCAGCCGATCGATCACCCGGAGACCCCCACGAGCATCGAGTCGAGCAGCGGTCAGGTCACGAGTCAGCCGCAGCCGCCGCCCGTCCGCCGCTTCAGGTGGATCGCGATCGGTGGCCCGGCGCTGGTCGTGATCGCGATGGTGAGCTTGTACCTGGTGCGGTCGTCGTCCTCGCAGGCGATCGAGGCGGCGCCAGCGCCCGAGGCGACGCCAGTGTCCGAGGTGACGCCAGTGACCGAGAGGACGCCAGCGCCCGAGGTGACGCCAACGCCGGTGACCCCGAAGCTCGAGGTCCCGCAGCCCGATGCCCGCGAGGTGGAGACGCAGGTCGACACGACCGCGACCGACGCGAAGATCGAGAGCAAGGTCGCGACCGTCGTCGTCGCGAAGCAGGTCGCGACCACGGTGGCCCCGAGAAAGCGGACCCCGAAGCGGGTGCCGCCACCCAAGCGGGTCACCGCCGATCACCAGAAGCCCGTCAAGTCGGAGGACAAGATCCCCGCTCAGGACGACCTCGATGCGCCGTTCCCACACTGAAGAGGACCGATGACTTCACGTCGCGCGTGGCCCTGGCTGGTACTCGTCCTCGCGGTCTCGCGACCGGCGGGCGCCGGGGAACCCGCCGTGTCGGCGGCGCCGTCGTCCGATGTGGCAGGGCAAGCCAAGGCGCACATCGATCGGGGGACCCACTACTTCGACGTGCAGCAGTACGCGAAGGCGGCCGAGGAGTACCAGGTGGCGTATCTACTCGATCCGAAGCCCGAGTATCTCTATGCGAGCGCGCAGGCGCAGCGGCTCGCGGGCGATTGCACCAAGGCGCTGCGCTCCTACGCCGCCTACCTGCGGACCAAGCCGCCAGCCCAGGACCAGGCGAAGACCCAGAAGAACATCGAGCGGTGCGAGCAGGAGCTCAAGGATCATCCGCCGGTCGCGGAGCCATCCGTGGTTCCACTGCCGTCCGCGGGCCCGCCGCCGCCGGTTCCTGCCACCGTGGTCCCGCCGCCATCGCCGCCGGTGGTCGCCCGTGCGGGCTCGCCGCGGAGCCATGATTGGGCCGGCCATATGTTGGTCGGCGGCGGCATCGCCGTGGCCGCCGCCGGGCTCGTGTTCTACCTGGGTGGGCGCGCGACGATCCGCGACTACAACTCCGCGGCCACGTACGACCAGTTCGCCGCGCGCCGCGGCGAGGTCGATGCCGCGCGAACCAGACAAACCCTCGGCGTCTCGGCGATGGCGGTCGGCGGCGGCCTGGTGGTGGGGGGCGTGCTTCATTACATCTTTCATGCACGATCGGCCGATCACCGCGTCACGGCGGCGGTCACGCCGGGTGGGGCGACCGTCGTCGTCACGAGGTCGTTCTGACCGAGGTCGTCACCATCAGGTTCCTCGTCGTCATCGCGCTGGTCGGTGGCGGCGGGTGTCTCCAGCCTCGCGACCGCTACGCCTGCACCGATTCGAGCACGTGCATCTTGGGGGGACAGGAAGGCACCTGCGAGCCAACCGGGTCCTGCAGCTTCCCCGATCCGAGCTGTTCGAGTAACAAGCGCTACGGCCAGTACGCGAGCGGCGAGCTGGCCAACACCTGCGTCGCGGTGTCCGCGCCTCCGAGCGACGCGAGCAGCGATGCCGATCTGGCGTCGCTGTTTGCCGGATGTGTCCTGCACCTGAAGATGGATGAACCGGCCTGGACCGGCAGCGCAGGTGAGGTGGTCGATTCGTGCGGCACCAACACCGGCACCGCGCTCAACGGCGCGACTACCACCGCGAATGGCGTGCGGGGTCGCGCCGGGATCTTCGTCGGCGGAACCAGCTGCGTCCAGGTCCCCGACGCGCCTTCGCTCCACGTCACGACGGCCATGACGACGAGCGCGTGGATCCTCCCGACGACGCTCGCCCCGCTCTCGGTCGGCGTCATCAGCAAGCGGACGGACTACATGGTCGGCACCGCGTTCAGCGTGTTCGTCATGACCGATAACAATGGCGCGGGAAACACCAACCAGATCTACGTCGACATCGATACCGAGAACGATCGTGTCGCCGATCCGAACGCCGCCTTCCTCGGCGAATGGAAGCAGATCACCGTGGTCTACGATGGCAGCCTCGCCGCCGGCGCGCGCGTCACGTTCTATGTCGATGGCGAGCTCTCGTTCGTGGCGCCCGAGAGCTCACCTTTGATCGGCGTGCCGGCCACCCCGCCACCGCTGTGGATCGGTTGCCTCCCGCTCGGAGGCGGTCCGGCGCAGGGCTTCGTGGGCAAGCTCGACGAGGTGGTGGTCTGGAATCGCGCGCTCGACGCCGCCGAGGTGGCGACCTGGTACGCGGCGACCAAGCCGTGATCAACGCGGCCGAGGTTCGGTGGCGACGGAGGGCCGACCCTCCCGTGCTCCCTGGCTGATTTCGCGCGGGAAACCAGGCATGGTCCGGTCATGACGGTCTCGCTCGAGTACCTCGAACACCTCGCGAACGAATATCTGCTCCCGATCGGCCTGCGCGTCCTCGTCGCGCTGCTGGTGTTCGTGGTCGGCCGCATGGTCGCGCGCGCGATCCTGCGCGGGTTCGTGCGCGTGATGGAGCGCAGCAGGCTCGACATCTCGGTCCGCACGTTCCTCGGCGAGCTCGTCTACGCGGTGGCCCTGGTCGCCGTCACGATCGCAGCGCTCGACACCGCTGGGGTCAAGACGACCGCCGTGGTCGCCGTGCTCGGTGCGGCCGGCCTCGCGATCGGCCTCGCGCTCCAGGGCTCGCTGTCGAACCTCGCGGCGGGCGTGATGCTGATCGTGCTGCGGCCGTACAAGGTCACCGACCTCGTCATGATCGGCAAGTACCTAGGTCACGTCGAGGCGATCAAGGTGTTTCACACGATGCTGATCACCGCGGACAACCGCGAGATCGCGATCCCGAACGCGACGATCATCAGCGCGCCGATCGAGAACCTGACGACGCTCGGGCGGCGTCGCGTCGACCTGATCGTCAGCGTCAACCAGGCGACCGATCTGGGCCACGTCCGTCAGCTGCTCGAGGCGGTGGTCCGCGCCAACCAGCGGATCGAGACCACGCCGTCGGCGTCGATCGAGGTCGCCGAGATCACCGATTCGGCGGTGAGGCTACATCTCCGCCCGTGGACCTCGACGGAGCATCACGGTCAGGTCGCGACCGAGACGATGGAGCGGATCAAGGAAGCGATGGAGGGTGCAGGCCTCAAGTTCTCGGTCGCGCTGCAGGCCTAGCCGCGCCACGCGGACCACGCCAGCCATGCCCAGCCCGCGAGGAACGCGAGCCCGCCGATCGGGGTAATGGCGCCGAGCGCTTTGACGTCGGTCAACGCGAGCGCGTAGAGCGATCCGGAGAACAGCACGATGCCGGCCTGGAACAGCCAGCCGGCCACGGTCGCACCTCGCGTCGCGATCACGCCGACGAGCACGAGCGCGAGCGCGTGATACATCTGGTAGCGCGCGGCGGTCTCGAACACCTCGAGGGCACTCGGCGGGTGGCGTGCGGCGGTCTCCACGACCTCGAGGGCACGCGGCTGCAGCCGCTCGCGGAGCACGTGCGCCGCGAACGCGCCGGCGGCCACGGCGATCGCCGCGTTGAGGGCACCGAGCGCGAGCAGAGGAGAGCGATCCGCCATGGCGGCAGCGTAGCGCCTTCCTCGGCGTCCGCGAGGGCTGCCGGGCCACCAACGCGTCCCGAGCCGGGCGCCGGCGCGAAGGCCGGGTCTTCGCGCTCAGGTCGAGACCGTGCCGCCGGCGATCACCGTGGCCGCGATCGACCGGATCGTCTCCGCGCTGAACGGCTTGAGGACGTGAGGATTGGTCGTGGTCGACAGGAACTGCTGGGTGCGCACCGTGAACGCGCCGCCCGTCATGAACACCATGCGGCTCGCCTGCTCGGGATTGGCGCGCGACACGTTCTCGAAGATGTCCACGCCCGACATGTTCGGCATCATGATGTCGCACAGGATCATGTCGTAGCGACCGCGTGCGATCATCGCGAGCGCGGCCGCACCCTCGGTGGCGATCTCGACGTCATGCATCTTGGACAGGATGCGTTGCAGCGACCGCCCGACGATCTCCTCGTCATCGATCACCAGGATCCTCGCGCGCGTCTCGGGCTTGATCAGCGGCAACCGGATCGTCTGGGTCTTGACCGCCGCCCGTGCCGCGGGCAGCACGACCCGGAACGTGGAGCCCTTCCCCGGCGTGCTGATGACATCGATCTCACCACCGAACATCGCCACGTGGCTATGACAGATCGCGAGCCCGAGCCCGAGCCCCATGTCCTCACCGTTCCGCTTGGTGGTGAAGAACGGGTCGAACACGTGTTGGACGACCTCGGGCGCGATGCCGACGCCGGTGTCGATCACCTCGATCACCGCGGACCCGGAGGCGTCGCTCGAGGTGCGGATCCGGATCTCGTTGCGCTCGGACCGGTCCAGGAGCGCCTGCGCCGCGTTGACGAGCAGGTGCGCGAACACCTGGGCGAGCTTGCTCGCGTCGGCGTTGACCTCCGGTGTCGCGCCGAGCTGGCGGATCACGCGCAGGTCCCCGAGCTCGGGCGCCGCGATCTGGAGCGCGGCCTCGAGTACGGCGGGGAGCTTGAGGGTCTGGCTGGCCACGCTCTCGGTCCGCGCGAACCGGCGCAGATCCTGGACGATCGTGCGGACGCGGTCGGCACCCATGCCCGCGTCGGCCAGCGCGTCACGCAACACGCGGAGCTGCGCGATCGCCTGCTCGACCACCGGCTGGTCGACGTTGCCGTCTGCGAGCGTGCGCAGCGCGACCTGCGCGGCCTCTTCGGCAAAGCCGAGGTTCGAGAGCACCGCCAGCAGCGGGTTGTTGATCTCGTGCCCCATGCCGGCAGCCAGCGCGCCGAGCGAGGCGAGGCGCTCCGTCCGCGCGAGATGCTCCTTGGAGGCCACGAGCTCCTCCGCCGTCCTGACGAGGTCGGTGACGTCGCGCGCCGTCGCGAAGATCACATCGAGCGACTTCGCCGGCGCCGCGCGCCACGCCAGCATCCGATAGCCGCCGTTCTTGTGGCGGTAGCGGTTGTCGAACGACAGCGTCGCCATCCCGGCGATGAGCTTCGCGGTCTCGGCGATGGTCCTGGCGCGGTCCTCGGGATGGACAAAGTCCACGAACGGCCTCGACGTCAGCTCCTCGAGCGACCAGCCGAGCGCCTCGTGCCACGCCGGGTTGAGCCGCTTGAAGTAGCCATCGAAGCCAGCGACGCAGAGCATGTCCGGGACGATCCGGAAGAAGCCCTCGTGCTCGTCCTCGAGCCGCTTCTGCGCGGTGATATCCGTCGAGATGATCGCGACGCCGTCGGTGATCGGCATGATGCGAACCCACAGATGCCGCTTCTCGCCGCCCGGCACGTCGATCGCCAGCTCGCCATCGAACACCTCTCGACTCGTGGTGACGTGCGCGAGGCGCGCGATCATGCCGGTCTGGCGAGCCCTCGGATACACGATCGAATACAGCTGGCCGACCACCTGCGTGCGGTCGCGGTTCAACCGGCGGGTCGCCGTCTCGTTGCACTCGAGCACCCGGAAGTCCCTGATCTCGCCGTCGCCGTCCCGGACCGCGCCCATGACGTAGAACGAGTCGGCCATCTGCTCGATCACGGCGCGATAGCGGCTCTCGCTGGCTGCGATCACTCCATTCTCGAACATGCACCAGTGTAATCAGCGATAGCCCTGTGCCTGCAAGTTGAACAGCGTGGCATAACGCCCCCCTTCCGTGACGAGCTCGTCATGGGAGCCGCGTTCGATGATCGAGCCGCGGTCGAGGACGATGATCTGATCGGCCATCCTGACGGTGGAGAACCGGTGGGAGATCACGATCGCGATCTTGTCCTCGGTGACCTCACGAAACCTCTCGAAGATCTTGACTTCGGCCTCGGCATCGACCGATGCGGTCGGTTCGTCGAGCACGAGGATGTCGGCTTCGCGCCGCATGAACGACCGCGCGAGCGCGACCTTCTGCCACTGCCCCAGGGACAGCTCGCGACCGTTCTTGAACCACTTGCCGAGCTGCGTGTCATAGGTATTGGGGAGTGAATCGATGATCGGCTTGGCGAGCCCGCGATCGGCCGCGTGCTCCCAGCGCCCGCGATCGTCGTACGCGTGGTCGTCGCCGGCACCGATGTTCTCGCCCACGGTGAGCTGATATCGGACGAAGTCCTGGAAGATGACGCCGATCCGGCGATGCAGCGCGGCGCGCGACCACTCGCGCAGGTCGCGGCCATCGAGCGTGATCCTGCCTTCGGTCGGTTCGTAGAGCCGCGTCAGGAGCTTGATCAGCGTGGTCTTGCCGGAGCCATTTTCGCCGACGATCGCGAGCTTGCTCCCCGGAGGCAGGTGGAGATCGATCCCCCCGATCGCGAGCTCGCGCGACCCGGGGTACGCGAACGCGACGCCCTCGAACCGCACCCCGTCGCCGGGCTTGGTCCCAAAGGTCGCGATGCCCGGCGGCGTCCGCGTCGGGGTGTCGAGAAATTCGTAGAGGTTCGACAGGTACAGGTTGTCCTCGTACATGCCGCCGATGTCGCCGAGCGCGGCCGACATCGCCGATTGCCCCTGCTTGAACACGACGACGTACATCGTCATCGCGCCGATCGTGATCGTGGTGTCGATCGTCGCCAGCGCGATCCACAGGTACATGCCGTAGAACGCGATGTTGCCGATCGTGCCGAGCCCGATCGACCAGATCGCGCGGCGGATCGTGATCGCCCGGTCGCCCGTGTACAGCTTGTCGAAGATCGCCTTGTAGCGGGTGAGGAACCGCGGTCCGAGTCCGAACAGCTTCACCTCCTTGGCGTAGCCATCGTTCGCGAGCACCGTCTCGACGTAGATCTGCTCGCGGGTCTCCGGGGTGCGCCAGCGCGACAACCGGAACGCATCGCCGGAGAACTTGAGCTCGGCGATGAACGGCGGGATCGCGGCCGCGATCAGCACGGCGAGCGCGAGCGGCGAGAACGCGGCGAGCAGGGCGCCGAGGCCGATCAAGGTGATCAAGCTCTGTGCGAGCTCGAACGTCTGGGACACCAGCGAGAGCGGCCGCGACGAGGCCTCGCGGCGGGCGCGGGTCAGGCTGTCGTAGAGCTCGGAGTCCTCGAACTGCGTGAGCTCGAGCGTCAGCGCCTTCTCGAGGATCGCGACGTTGATCTTCTGACCGAGCTGCTGGCGCAGCAGGCTCCGCATCATGCCGAGCAGCCGGCCGACGATCGCGAGCGTGATCACCAGGCCGAGCTCGATGACGACCCACTCGATCGCCTGCAGCCGATCGGCGGAGGCCGAGGCGGCACCCGCCTGCTGCGTCCTGGCCGCCAGGATGATCGAATCGATCAGGTGTTTCCCGATCCACGCGATGCCTCCCGGCAGGACGCCGGCGCTCAGGCTGCCGAGCGCGAGCCCGATCGTGAGCGCACGGTTGGTCGACCAGACCAGCCGGATCGCGCGCGTGATGTACTTGAACACCCCGAGGTAGTTGCGCAGGCTGAACCTGTCGGGCGGCGGGGGAGGCGCGCCCTTACCGTGCGGATGGGCCGGCTCGCCTGCCTTGGCAGCACCGCCACCGCCACCACCACCACCACCGCCACCGCCACCACCGCCGCCACCGCCGCCACCGCCGCCCTGAAAATAGGACGTTGGGGCCGCGAGCGATGGAACCGCCATGCGCGCCACTGTAATGCGCGAACTGGCTCGGCGCCCACTCGCCAGGTGGCTAGCTTTTCGGCCGAGCCTCGGGGTACGCAAGGGCGAGGCTCGCATGATCTGGATCGGGTACATCGTCACCGGCTTCGTCGGGCTCGTGCTGGGGATCGCCGCGATCGGGCTGATGCTCCCGCGCGCTCATACCTGCGCACGCACCGCGACGTTCGCGACGTCGCCGCAGGTCGTGTGGAGCGCGCTGACGAATCTCGACGCGCAGGTGACCTGGCGGCGCGGGCTCGAGCGGATCTTGCATGTCTCGCCGACGCAGTTCAGCGAGTACGGAAGGCAGGGCGTGATCACGTTCGAGATCGTCGAGAACCGGCCGCCGTCGCTGCGGATCACGCGGATCGCCGATCCCAGGCTGCCGTTCGGCGGCCGCTGGATCTACGAGCTCGTCCAGGAGGGGGAGGGCACCCGCCTCACGATCACCGAGGATGGCTTCATCAAGAATCCAGTGTTCCGGTTCCTGTCGAAGACCGTGTTCTCGACCGCCTCGACGCTCGACGCGTTCCTCACCGATCTGGCGCGCCACCTGGGCACCACCCCCAATGTCGCGGCCGCCCAGCCGTCGCAGCGGGTGCACCCGGCCGTCTGAGATACGATCCGCCGATGGCCGGGCAACGCGAGCAGAGTGAGGGCTTCTACGAGATGCTGTGGGACTGCGACCACTGCGAGGCCAAGGGGCTGCTCGGCAAGTCGCAACGCCATTGCCCCGAGTGCGGCGCACCGCAGAACCCCGACAAGCGCTACTTCCCGAAGGAGGGCGACCAGCGGCAGGCCGTTGGTCATCAGTACGTCGGCTCGGATCGCCACTGCCCCTCGTGCAATACCCCGCAGAGCGCGCAGGGCTCGAACTGCACGCAGTGTGGCGCGCCGCTCGATGGCTCGAAGGAAGTCCGCGGTGTCGTCGCTCCCGTGAGCGCCGCGCCGGCCACGCGGAGACGGCCGTGGCTCTGGATCGTCGTGCTCCTCGCGGTGCTGGCGAGCGGGTTCGGGATCTGGTGGCGTTGCATCCGCACCCGCCACGCCGAGATGACGCTGACGGCGCACCGCTGGGAGCGCTCGGTCGGGATCGAGGAGTATGCCGACCAGGAACAGGCGGACTGGCGCGATCAGCTGCCGAGCGATGCCCGCGTGCAGCGCTGCCACCGCAAGGAGCGCAGCAGCCGCAGGGTGCAGACCGGCGAGGACTGCCACATCGAGCGCAAGGACAAGAAGGACGGCACGTTCGAGCAGATCAAGCAGTGCGCGCCGACCTATCGCAGCGAGCCCATCGACGACGACTGGTGCACGTTCGTGGTGCAGCGGTGGCGCGAGCTCGAGGCCGTGAAGACGTCCGGGACCGGCATGTCACCGGTGTGGCCCACCGCCGGCCTGCCACCACCCGCCGCCGCGGCGATCCTGGGCGCCAAGCGGCAGGGCAAGCGAACCGAGACCCTGATCCTCGAGCTCGGAGGTCAACACTGTGACGTTTCGGACGCGATCTGGCGCAAGTACAGCGACGGCGGGAAGGTCCACGTCGAGGTGCGCGCGTCGTCGGGCAACATCGTCTGCGCGTCGCTCTAGCGCCGCTTGCGCGACGTCGTCGACTGGACCTTGCGGCGGCGAAGCCGCGTGGCCTCCTTGAGTCGGCGATCCGTGCGCTCGATCATCTGCTGCTGGCTGTGCTTCGCGGCCATGCCGGTGCGCTGCACGTAGCTTCCGTCAGGGAGCATGTCCCATGCGCCCCGCTGATCGGACAGCTGCGTGTCGAGCAGGTGGCGCAGCTCGCCCTGCAGCCGCGGATCTTCGATCGGCACGAGGACCTCGACGCGCTTCTCGAGGTTGCGTTGCATCGCGTCGGCGGACCCGAGGTAGTACTCGGGCTTGCCGTTGTTGTGGAAGTAGTAGATCCGGCCGTGCTCGAGGAAGCGCCCGATCACGCTGATCACCTTGATCGTGCTCGACACCCCGGTGAGCCCCGGGCGCAGCCGGCAGGTGTCGCGGACGATCAGATCGATCGCGACGCCGCGCTGCGATGCGCGATACAGCGCGCGCACGATGTCGACGTCCTCGAGCGCGTTGAGCTTCCACTGGATGTGGCCCCGCGCGCCCGCACCCTGGATCGCGATCTCGCGCTCGATCTTCTCGAGCAGCGCCTGCTTGAGCTGCTTCGGCGCGACGAGCAGCTTGCCGTACTTGCGGCGCGGCTTGTAGCCGGTGGTCAGGTAGTTGAACAGCTCGGTGAGGTCGCGGCCGATCGCGTCATCGCACGTGAACAGCGCGAGGTCGGTGTACAGACGTGCGGTCCCCCCGTGGTAGTTGCCGGTCGCCACATGCGCATAGCGACGTAGGCCATCGAAGTCGTTGCGGACGACGAGCGTGATCTTGGTGTGGGTCTTGAGCCCGACGACGCCATAGGTCACGTGGATGCCGGCCCGCTCCATGCGGTTCGCCCACTTGATGTTCGCTTCCTCGTCGAACCGCGCCTTGAGCTCGAGCACCACCGCGACCTGCTTGCCGTTGCGCGCGGCGCGCACGAGATGCCGGATCACGTCGGAGTCCTTCGAGGTGCGATACAGCGTGATCTTGACGGCGCGGACCTTGGGGTCGTCCGCGGCCTCGCGCAGGAAGCGCTCGACCGACTGCTGGAACGACTCGTACGGGTGATGCACCATCAAGTTCTTCGCATCGCGGATCGCGTGGAAGATATTGCCGTCGGTCAACAGATCGACCGGCGCGCTGGGGGCGTGGGGCGGATCGTGCAGCTCGGGGAGATCGAGCGTCGCGATCTCCATCAGATCGCGCTGGCCGAGCATGCCCTCGGCCTCGAACACGTCGGCCTGCTCGTCGAGCCCGAGCTCGGCGGCGAGGCGGCCGCGCAGCGTGGTCTGCATGTTGCGGTCGACCTGGAGACGGACGACCGGGGCGAACTTGCGCTCGCGCATCTCGATCTCGATCATCTCGAGCAGATCCTCGGCCTCTTCCTCGTCACGCTCGGTGATCGCGTTGCGGGTGACGCGGAACATCGAGCACGCCTCGATCTCCATGCCGGGGAACAGCAGATCGAGGTTGTTCGCCATCACGTCGGCGAGATCCACGAACGTGCGGGAGCTCCCCACGCGAACGAACCGTGGCGTCCCGCCGCTCGCCGGGACCTTGACCCGCGCGAGCAGCGACTCCGAGTCGTTCTCGTAGCGCAGCGAGACCAGCAGGTTGAGCGACAGGTTCGACACGAACGGAAACGGGTGCGCCGGATCCATCGCCTGCGGGGTGACGAGCGGGAAGATGTTGCGCAAGTAGTACTCGCGCACCCAGGACTGCTCCTTGGGGTCGAGCTCCTTGAACGGCGCCAGCCACACGCCGAGGGCGCGCAGCTCCGCGATCACCTTCTCGAGGATCTGCATCTTCTTCTTCTCGAGCGCGGTGATGAGCTCGAGGCAATCCGCGATCTGCCGCTGAGGCGAACGACCATCGGGCGTGATCGTGTGGACCTGGGCACCGACCTGTTGCTTGAGCCCGCCGATCCGCTTCTGGAAGAACTCGTCGATATTGGAGCTGACGATCGCGATGAACTTCACGCGCTCGAGCAGCGGGATCCGCTCGTCATCGGCTTCGTGCAGCACTCGCCAGCAGAAGTTGAGATACGTCAGTTCCCGGTTCAGATAGAGCTCGGGTGAGCCGAGGTCCGTTGGGGCGATCTCCCCGATCCCGGGCGCAGCAGGCGTCCGCCCCGACAGCTCGACCGCGCGCATCGACGGCCGGTCCCGCACGGGCTCGTGTTCCGGGACGAGCTCCAATCGTGGGAGGGCAGGGTCGGACGTTGTCAGTGGGCGCTCGGCGGACATATAACTCCCACTATACCGCGATCGTGACAGGATC
>WBZN01000931.1_pt1 | contig 18923 bp, 2 predicted proteins | sample 5204281 | NCBI WGS metagenome assembly WBZN01 (sample SAMN12344347, study PRJNA552823) | activated sludge metagenome | biome: Activated sludge suspended growth; feature: Nitrification reactor; material: Wastewater; isolation source: activated sludge from nitrification reactor of wastewater treatment...
ATTTTGTATCCAGTTTCGAAGACGCACTTAAAAAGAATGGACCAGATGGCAAGTTAGGCGTTGCTGACGTCACAGCAAAGTTTATTCAAGAAGACATGGCGAATTACATGAGTAAGCACGCTGGAGCTACTTCGCAAGAAGCTATGCTCGCAGCCGAGCAGGATCTGAACAAATTAGTAAAGGATGGTGTTTTGCCTAATGTCACTTTTGATTTTTCCTCGGATGGTAAGAATATCTCCATTAAGGATTCAATCGACAATGTAGACGTTCAGCTGAATTTGGCTAAAGATGGATCGATCGACAGCGCCGTAGATCAAATAAATGGATTTGGCGAGATGCGAAATTCTGATGGAAAGTTTGTTCACTTGCAGGATCTTCGAGATGATGTTGCCACCGTCGTCAAGGACATGCTCAATTCAAAATCCACTCACGAAAAGCACAAGGAAGACATCGATCACTATTTGCAAGACTGGGCAAAGTATCACAACTTCAGTATGCCGATGACAGCGACTCAAGAGGCTGATGCATTGGAATATCTTGTAAAAGCATCCCTTCCACTTTTCAAGAAATACGGCAACTTTCTTGGAGATGGACAAGTACTTTTTGATCCCACCAATCCAGACTCTTCGAAATGGATCGATTCATTGGCGAGGAGCTACCAGAACAGTTTACTGCAAGCCGAAATAAAGTATGTGCGCAATCAGGCTGATGAAGACCCTTTGAACGCAAACAAGTACACGAATGACGTTATTCCACGGTTGAACGCTTTTAAGAGCTATTTGGAAAATTCCGAATAGTCACTTCCTCACTCATGTCACGGCACTGCTAGTTAGTAGCGGAGCCGCGCGTGGCAGGCCTAATACGAATTCCACAATAATTCCAGACGGCTGTGAGAAAGTTGTGGCATCAGATTTGCAGACCTATAAACACAGTTAAAGCCACCGCTCAAGTGGCTGGAGAGATTTGTGACCGAAAAAACAGACACTGCTACAGAAGGTATGAAAGTCGCCGATATGGTCAAGCACGGCGATTACGCAGGTGCAGTCAAGGAGGCCCAGGCCTATCTTATAGAATTGCAGCAGAGAGATCCGGAGCACTATAAACAGCAAGCTAAAGCCTTCACGGACGAACTCATTAAGGATGGAGGTCTACCGCTACTCGAGCTCGAATTCGGCAGCCCTGACAATCTGAAATTGGGCAAGTTGGATCGGGCCTCACTTACTAGCTTTGAGCAAAGTACAACCGATCCATTAGCAGCTGCTTTAGCCGATGCTTTATTGTCGAAATGGAATGTTATCGAGTCCGGTGCCTATGGCACGGATTCCAAAATTGCTATCGATGCTTACTGTGAAAGCCACAAACGCCAAGAGATCCATGATGGCGCGACTGTGATGTACGACTCGGGCGTGCCACCTAAAGTAACCGAGATCATCTATCAAAACGGTACAAGCATAGAGTTCATGTACTCTGCCGATGGCAAAGTTACATTTCAGACGGATAACCCTGTTTTAAATGCGCTTTTAGTGCAGGCGAAAGATAGTCAGTCTTTAGCCGTCGATAATTACGGTGACATCACGGTGAAAGCGGCTAACGCCATTTTCACTTATCAAACTGACGGTTCGGTGGTTACTAAAGATGTAAACGGAGTAATCACGGGCATCGAGGTGCCTGGCAAAACGCCTGTTTTGGCAGGTGATGATGTTTTGGCAAGGCATTTTGCAGACGAATTGGAACAAGCTTTTCAAAAGAGCGGTGATGATCGTGCTGCGGCTCTTAAACTGGTCAATGATGAAATGATGAATTTCATTATCAATCAGAAAGATCCGAGCGCTGCGCAGAAAGCACTGTTTGACAAAGTTACCGCTCAGCTTGCGCTAGACGGAAAGTTGGGTAGTGAGTTGTTTGAAACCTTTGCGCACCAGGATGTTTTGCAAGCTTCAATAAATGGCAATAAGTATCAGGGGTGGTATCATGGCGACACCCTGAGCGCATACGCCGCTACTTCGGCAATTGGTGACAATGATTTTCTGGCTGTAGTGCATCGCTTGCTTGCTGCTGGTTTTGCCAAGAATTTTGTCGCAATCGACGTGGCGGCTAATGGTGGTGGCACAGATAACATGGCTGGAGACGGTGATCTTCAGGCGTGGAAGGATAAATCTGAGGGTCGGGCAGCAGTTGAACTTTTGTTGGCCGATATGGCGCAAAGACGGGGTGTAACACTCTTCGACGACCTCTATCACGGTCGAGAAATAACCAAGAACGAAATTCAAGATTGCTTGACTAAAGACCAGGCTCTGTTGACAGACAAAGAGATCGCTGCGCTCAACTTTATGCTGCAACACTACGATGAGATCGCCGGTAAAAACAGCGGGCAGCTGACTGAATACGCATTGAAAGTTTATGCGACTGATCGCGGGTCGAGCAGCGAAATCGCTGCATTCTACGGCGATCTCGTATCTGGACCGTCAGCTTTGATCAAAGGCTTTAACGGCAGTGAGACTTTCCTCACACCTGATCAACAAGCGCAACAAGCGAAAGCATTCAGAGACTGGATGGCAATTGATACAATCGCAAGTCTTGGTGCCGTTGACGCCGACAAGATCATAGGCGCATTGGACGGCATGACAGCCGCTGAACGGGCGAGTCTTGAGAAGGCTTACGAAGAAAAATATCACTCCAGTTTGCGCCATGACTTGAAGTGGCGCTTGGGTGACAAATACGCTGATGCAGCGAGCATTTTAGACCGTCCTGATGGTAAAGCTGATGCGGCGTCGCACATTCACATCGCCTTAACCAGGCTCGATGCGGAATTTGCTCCGTTTCGTGGGTACGGTTATAAAATTGACAATTTTTCAATGAATGACGCACAGAAGGGAGCGCTCAAAGACATACGAGACACTCTTTCAGTTCTCAATTCTGTTCAATTGGCCGAGTTGCGAGCTGACTATCTAAGAAAGTACGGCATTTCTCTCGAAGATGCGCTGTTAAAAGCAGATGATATACCGAAGCCAACTGTAGACACCATAAAAATCTACCTCGATGCTGGTGGCACGGATAAACGAGTTAACGACATCAACATCGTCGACAACCTGGGCAAGATTGCCCTCGATGCAAAAGATTTGAGAATGTTTGAAGAAGCATTCAGGGGTGCGAGTCCAGAAGCAAGAGCGGCTTTTAAACAGAAATATGGCGAGCTGGCGGTTAAAACGGCATTCCCTGATTGCTACGACCAGCTCATTGCGCTCGATTATCTTAATTTCGGGCGTGCACAACTGTCGACAGTAGCGGCTCAAGATACGCATTGGTTGCACACCAATAAAGAGGCCATTGTCACTGCACTAGAAAATGCCACGGATGACGAAAGGGCAATGTTTAAGCGCGGTCGTGATCTAGCAATGAATTCGGATACTTCTAAGTTGAGTGGTGCAGATCTCGATGCATACAACTATTACGCCAAGCTGCATTCTGCTCTCAAGAACGCAGCCTATGACTGGGAAGTGGATGGATGGGAAAGTAAGTTGCTCTACAAAGACAGCAACTTTATCAAGGACTTCACAGCGACTCATCATGACGGGGCTCTGGGCTCGGGCATCGGAAGCTGGACAGACAGTTATGCGATTCAAGATGTTTTCCGGAACATGAGTAAGTCGGATTGGGACCTGCTTACCTACAAAGGTGTAAGCGGTCTTAATGCCGATGACAAAGCCAAATACGACCTTGGCGAAAAGGCTCTGGCTGACGCCAGGACGGGCAAGAAACTCTCCGATGCAGAACAACAATTGGCTGATTTCGCCAAGAGCGTTGATGATAAAACTGCTCAAAGTAGTGCTTTCAAATTCGACATCCAGCATGCATTACTCGACATCTGGATGAACGATGACGATCGCGCCAGAATCATGAAGATTTACAACTTCAAACTCAATGCGGCAACCTGGGAAGATGCGAATAAGTGTCCGGACATCCTCGATCTATTCAATCTTTATAAGGACAAAGGATTTCTTGGAGCTTACTACCGGGACCATAACAAGCTGATTGACGGCGTTCTCAGCATGTCGGACTCTGAGCAGAAGGAATATTGGCAAGGGAAACAGTTGCAAGCCAGCGGTCGGACAGACCTCAATGATCATGAGAAAGCCATGGTGTCATTTGCCGTCGCCCTGGACGATAACGTCAAGAACTATCTCGACAACGGCGCCATGAAAGAAGCCGCGCAGAAGTATCTTTTTGAGCTGGCCTCGTCGAAAGATGGCAATATGGTGCCAAGCAACCTTGTAAACTTTTTGCATGACGCTGCCACCGGAAAATCTGCTCTGACGCTTTCTAACGACATCAATAGTGATACCACCGGCACAATCAAATCGTGGGCGGCTCAGAACAAAGATATGGTGATGCAGATACTGAACAGTGCTCTGGATAAGTCTAATATTCCGAGCGGTATTAGTTACAGTCTGGACGGAACTCCATTGTACCCGGCTACCGATCCACGAGATCTCACTTGCCGATATGAGCTCCGCTGATGCGCAATTATTCAAACAGATTGCCAAAGACGTAACCCTGGACGACAAGCAACAGCCCGTGTTACCGCAGGCTGACACCATAAGAGCCTATCTGCTGGGCTATGCAGATGAAGCACAAGTGAGAGACCTTCTCAGCAAAGATACTCCGGACCAAATAGTCAAGCTCAAAGCCGAGTACCGCATCAAATTTGGTGGCGATCTCGAGGCGGATGTACTCAATAAAGTAGATGCAAGAGAGCAAAATCAATATTTGGGTTGGCTCCACTCTACAGCCGTCGTAGCTTTGCAAGACTACATGGACAAGACTGGTTCGCTAAACAATAGCTACAGTTTCATGGACGGATTTATGAGGTCGTCGTGGGACGGCACACAGAACTACGCATATCAGGCTGCGGACATGTACGCTGCGAGCTTGAAAGAGTTTTCTGCAAAATTTGAAAGTCTTCCGCCAGAAATTCAAAAAGATCTGTCGCAAAAACTGTCCGATGCTATCAAGGCATTCAAAGATTCAAGAGGACAGATGAATGAGCAGTTGATCGACCTTGCCATAATGCTCGGCACTATGGCTGTCACCATGGGTGGTAGTGCGTTGTTGGAAGGGACTGCATTAACTACTCGAATGGCGATTTTTGCTGCCATTGGAGGCGTATTCAAAGTTGTTGCCAAAAGAGCGATGGATGGCACTGATGCTCAGATGGACATCAACAGTGTTCTGCGAGACGCGATTACAGGTGGCATGTCCGGCGGATTTGCCGCGATCACACCTGAAGATCTGCTTGCGGCTCTGCCAGAAAAAATGATTGCCAAACTTACAGGTGGTGTTGTGGGTAAGGACATCATCGCCGGCCTGGGAGAACGCGTTACTGGACTTTTGGGTAGTGACGGGCAGAAGATTCTGCAAGAGAAAATCGATCACATGATCTTGCGTGCCATTGCGACGGGAGAAAAAATCGACGCGTCAGCCGCCATGAAAGTAATTCAAGAAGCGATAGACAAATCTGCTCAGTTGACAAAGCTGGTTGCTGACAATCCTGGTCTGAAGGAAACCATTACTAGCACAATAGCTAATAATCTTGCTACTAAGATAGATGTCGGAGCGGCCAACGCAATTTTCAATTTTGCTCAGAAGCAGCTTCACGGTCTAGCTGGCGGCGAAGCAATTGTTGAAATAAGCACTACGACCAGCACGGCCGTAAATGGATTTCTTGCTTGGGACAACAGCAAAACTCCTGGTGAAAACATTAGTGCGATCATTGCACAGGTGCTGGAGGCTGATAAGCAAGCACTTGGAACGGGACTTGTATTTCATTTTGCTATGCAAGGATTCGGTGTCGCGATGCAGGTTGGCACTGCAGGCGCCAAATATATCGGCATTATCAAACCTGGTGAGCCGTTAGTACCTTCAAATCTTATAGTTACATATGAAGATGGCACGCAAAGAATTATCACACCCGGACAAGAAATTCCGGATCTGGCGAAGGTTAAAGATGTTGCTTCGGTTCCAGAAATTCAGGCGCAGCCAAAGACAGCTGCTACTTCAGGTGATGGCGGCAACATTAGCAATCCTGAAATAGATACAGTAACTTCGCAAGTCGCAGATCCGACGCTCAAAGCTAACGTTCAGAAGGGCATGGCTGAACTGCCGTCACCTGCGCAGAAGCTTGTTGCCGACAATAACGTTGTTGTGCAGCCAATCAAAGGGATTTCTGATATCGACCCAAAACTTTTGGATGAGGTCGTTCCCGGTAAAGGCGGCAAAACGCTTCGCCAGATGCTCGAAGATCCTACCGAAGGTGGTGCATTTTATGATCCAAAATCGAACAAAATTTATCTCATGCCCAATGCGAGTCCAGACGCTATTGAGGAGGAACTCTGGCACGCTGTTAACAAGGGACTGAAAGATTTTGCCGGCAGTAAGGCGATGGACCGAGCGATAGTTGCGGATCAAACTCTTGACGAAAAATCAGGCATCGATCCTGGCGACTATTTCAACCCTAATAAGAACGAACAAGCCAATCAAGAAATCTTCCAGAAGAGCGCTCGAATTTTAGAAAAAATCGAGAAGGGAGAAACGCTTACCGACGCCGAGAAGGCTTTCCAAACAGCGCATCCCAACGCACTTGAAGTCACTGCCGAACGACTTTATATGCAGGGCATTTTGAAGAAAGGTCCGTGGGAGTTGCTGGAAACTTCACCAGCGACTAAGGACAATCCGCATCCGAACATTGACGGTGACTTTAAGTCTGGAAAAGATTTTACGGTGCCACCAGATGCGATTGGTAACCCTGAAAAACTTGTTCCGGTTGCTGCTGATAAGCCAAAATTGACTGACGACGGTGTGCCCGTTGGCGTGAATCCTTCAGACCAACCGCTCTCGGATGTTTCTCCAAGTAACGATAGTGTTCTTCGCTCTCGCGACGGGAAGGAATTTTTTCCAGGGTTTCTTGATGATCAAGGTTTCTGGTTCAGGCGTCGAGTCTCTGAGGATTTCACCGAAGCCCAACTGTCCGAGGCCGGTCAAGCTCTTGAGAAACTTCCATATCAATTAAGCAAGCGCGAGGTGATCGCTGACTTTGTAAGCAAATTTAAATCAACGCTTGAATCCATTCAGAACGATCCGCCTGAGTTGAAGCTTAAGAAATTGCAGGAGACTCTGGACCAATTTACCAGTGAGAACGGATTGCCACCGGTGAAAATCGAGATGGTCGATGGTATGGGCTCACGAGGTGCCTACGGCGATGGTGTCCTGGCGCTGAGATCTGACCTTCTTTCAGATCCGTACGAGTTGATGCGCACCGTATTGCATGAAACGCTGCACAGTGAACAGCAATATTTGCTGACCCGCCGAATTGCAGATGAATTGAAGATCGGAGTCAACTACACTGATGCTCAGTTTGATGCATTTAAGGCTGAGTATGAGAAGCGAATGGGATTCCAACCTGATGATGAATATTTGAAGGCAGCTCTCAAACAAAGGAATGGCAAGCAACTAAGTCTTGAACAGAGTGGTCTAGCTGATGAAATGATTAAGTCTTTTCGTAATGCGGTAGTGCCAGATAAGGACAGCTTAGATTCGTTTCAAGCAATGTACCGTGCCAATAGCGCCTTAATCAGCGAAATTGAGACACAACCAGGCGGCGCTGCCACTGCTAAGCAGTTTATTCTGGAGAACGAAACCGAATTCGAGAAGCTCGGTTATTCGAAGGAGACGATAAGGTCTTGGAATGACGTAATGGCTAAACAGAAAGCGATCGAACTCTTGACCGATTGGAATTCGCAAATTCTGAAATTTCATCGTGAAGACTATTCGGGTTATCTGAATAATCCTCATGAGTGGGATGCGCAGTTTATCGGCATACTCGCAGACCAAGCTTATGGACGCAGCGATAGTTGGGCGAACTCAGTAGATGTCGTGATGGATCATTCGGTCAAAGTATTTGACAAGGCAACTGGTCAGTTGCTGCGTGTTCGAACGGATGAGGGACTTACTCAGTATGTGTATGAAAATGGTGCTCTTTCAAAAATAGTTCTCGCTGATGGACTAACGTTGACGCGCACGGCAAATGGTTGGGATGCTGAAGCAATTGGGCAACCGAAGCGGAGCTTGCGAGTCAGCATCGAGGTGAACAATTCTGATGGTGCGATTAAAGTTACTAATTTGGATGCTCCTGATGAATTTACTGTGTTGCGACCAGATGGACCGACATTCTCATCCGATCCAACCAGCAAATACTTCATCGGTGAGAAGCAGCCAGATGGATTCTACAAAACGGAATCAGGTGGTGGAGTTATTTGGCGCGATGAGTTCGGTCGAGTAGTTGAGACAAAAGGTGCAAAAGGAGGCGATGTTAAGTTTGAATATGGTGTTGATGGAAAGGTATCGTCAGTTGTAGTAGACGGCAAGAATTACGTTACTTCAGATGGTATTCATTGGAATCTAAAGTCGGGGGATCCACCAGTATTAACCCCGGTATCAAAAACATTTGACGTAGACTTAAATGGAAGATTGTGGACAACTACTCTTACAGAGTCCGGACAACCTGGACAAACCCTCGTTTCTTATCCGGACGGTCGTTATGACATTCATACTCAAACCGAAGTTAAGTCGTTCGACGCTAATGATGATTTGCTAAAAACGACTGCGAAACTCAGTGATGGATCAATAAAAGTTACTAAGGGTGACAGTATCACAATCACACGCCCCGATGGTCATGTCGAGAACTACGACACTAAGAATAACTGGTTGTTTACGACGTTTGTTCGTAGTGATGGTGCCCTTGAGAAGAACTATCCGGGCGGTTCGGAATTAGATTTTAGGAACGGTATCAAACAATTTTTCGACGAAAAGGGTCACTGGCTTCAAACCGTAACATCTGGTCCTGATAAAACTCAGATTTTATACGCCGACGGCACTACTCAACTTCAATATCCCGACGGGACGCTGCAAGCATTCGACAAAAACCACACACTGCAATGGACAAGAAATCCTCAGCTGAAAAATGGTACTTTCACCGTAGCTTATCCCGATGGAAGTGTTGAATACTATGACGGCACAGGAAAACAGATCGGCAAAACCGAATTTGAATTTCGTTCGAAATCGGTGCTGGATATTGCAATAGCAACGGATGCGCAATCGATAGCACAAATCACTAATTTGAATGCTTCCAAAGACATTCTGGCTAACGGGAAACTGACTGTTGGAAGTCCTATGCAGGGTGGCGAGATCAATAAAGAAGGGCTGTTTAGAGGAACCGTTCTTGGACCTGACGGAAAACCGATAGATGTTGTTATTCATCTCATGCCTGAAGGACAAGTTGGCGATATCGCCGCATCCAGATTAAGAAAAGAACTCGTAGCACAAGTTTTGGACGCCAACCTATTTGACTGTTTCCCCGCAACAGCGTCTCGCAAGGTGACTGTTGATGGCGTGACATACGATGCCTGGGTGCAAGTGGCTCCGGGCGGCGACTTTGATTTAGGGATTAGAGCCGAAGCAAGTAAAATTCTAGGCATTACTAACCCGTCAGATTCGCAGGTCGCTGGATTGTTAAATGACCCTGCACATCCTGAGTTTCGTAAAGCGTATGAGGAAGCCCAAGTCGAGCGTTTGATCTTCGGTGACTTCGATAATCACTCTGGAAATAATCTCTGGGGAGATCAAGGTAAGGTCTTTAACATAGATTTGGATACAGCATTTTCGGTCAGCAGCAAATACGATCTGTTTGTCGGAGACGCCAAAGGAATCAATCAGGACCTTTTGCTGACGATGTCCGAAAAGACTTTATTGCCGTCAACTTTGGATCGTGTCCAGAAATTTGTTAATCAGTTCGATACTGCTTATGGTCGAAGCTATTTGCAAAGCCTCGGATTATCGCCGCAACAAGTAGATGCTACGTTGGCACGTGCGAGAGCGTTGCTGGATTCAGGGAGGTTTCCCCCTGTTTACTACAAAAAGAGCAGCGTGCTCCCAAAACGATAGAGTATTCGTTACAGAAAGTCGCATGTTATTAGGTTCTATTCCGCGCTCGACATCACGGATATGCGCGAGCGCAGAACCTGACGAACTCGCGTGTTGCTGTTCCCAGTTGCTGCGCAACAATTCCACTGCACGTTACGTTCTTGCGCTGTTTAATTGTCAAAGAAACGCTTATTTGGAAGCTTGTGTTTCTGCATCCAGCACGATTAATGGTAGGTGCTTCGATATCGCTGTCTGCCAGGTGTGGTCGCTAATGACCAGCGCATCCGCTGGCGGATTCGAGATGTAGACGTATGGTGGCAAACTGTCCTTGTTCAGTCCCAGTTTTACCAGGTCAGCTTCTGTTGCACCCTCTAAATAAATGGGGTGACCACGCGTGTATATTCCAATTCCCGAAACAATTACGTTGTTAACGACAAGTTCGTTCGTGTCATTGTATTTGGTGGCAGTGAAAGCGTCGATTGTCATTTGCAGACCCTGCAGGTAGACGGCGTCTTCCTGACCGTTCGCGACTGCAACCTTTAAAGCATCAATCGAATCATATTTTGCCACGTGTTGCCAGAGTTCCTGGCGCGTCAGCGGTTGACCTTGTTTGTCTGTCAATGTGGCTAGCTTTTGACTTATCTCGTCTAAAAATTCCGCTTCAGGAGTGGACCCCTGACCAAAATCCGAAACAAATTTGACAAACTCGTCCCATCCCTTTTCAATACCTGAGCCAATGTCAAAGTTAAGTCCTCCGCCGATATGTGACGGAGAAGCGCTGACTATCGCAACCAGCACTGGTTCATCTGCAGCTGCCTGGAAAAGAGTGCTGAACTTTGGAGTAACTTCCGTCAAGCTCATAGTAAATTGCCGCGACTCAATCACGCCCAGTTGATCGAGGAAAAGGTCTATATTTCTCGGTTTGTGAATCCACAAGGCATCGTAGTTAAGCGTTCTGAAAAGTGGTCCTGATCCAACATCGGTAGTTAGTAGTGGCAGCGTACCTCGCTCCAGATTCTGCATGTTCGTTGCAACTTCATTCAATATTTGAACAACGACTTGTTCCGTCTCCGGTGTTAACCATGAATCGGCAGGGTTCGCAATGACCGAATCCATGTCATGTATGTTGAGCAGATAGTTTTGCTGTAGGAAGTATGGGTTTCGTGAAGCGACTGCCAGATTATTTAGATATGATGGGTCAGTAATTTTCGTTATGTTTTGAACACCGTTGTCATCTGCAAAGCCTAGCTGGTCATGGTAGTAAATCAGATCCATGATTGTCTGGCACCGTTGATCCGAATAGCCCAGTGATTTCAATACTTGCCAGGCCATCGCCTCGGATTTCATTGCCTGGTTGCGATCAACTGCTCCCTCTGATTTGCCGACGTCATGGAGCAGCGTTGCCCAGAGTAAGTCGACCTGCTGTTCTTGCGGCAAAGATGCGAATCCAGGGTCATTTCTAATTCCGTCGATTATCTTCAATGTATGCACGTCAACGGTGAAGTCGTGGGCAGAGTGTTGAACTCTTCCTACAATGCCACCATCCGTGTGGTTACCGAAAATTTTCGGAAATTCTTGTCCAAGTATTCCGTCGCCAAGCAATGTCGCAACGTCACCGTGCAGAAGGGTATTTTGCGCAGTAGTACGATAACTGTCGGTGTTCAACCCAAGATCGATGGCGGGATATTTGATGCTGGGAATCAAAATGACAGCGTCGCCAAATGTGCCGTTTCGTTTTTCACGCGCTAACCATCCTGCCAGATCGAGCCTTTCATCTATCGATACGTGAGTATCGGAGGCTCTGGCTACAAGCGGATCGATGAATAAGGTCTTCATAGCGGAACTGTCTACTATGGAAGGTTTCACTGCAACTATTTCAGATATTATTTGCGATATCTGTTCAAGGTCTGTTGTCGACCGTAAAATTTGCTTTTGCAGTGTGTTCCAAAGTACGGTTTGATCTAGTGCCAGGGGATCCACTTTATAAATTGACTTGATGATTTCAAAGGTGAGCGCCTGCTGAAAGTCATTTGTAGCCGGATTGTTTTTCAGGTATGCGTTGATTGGCTCCCATATCCGCGTATCAGTCAGCTGCTGTTCTGTACTACCTAGAGTGAGCGCTAAGTCTGTCAGATATGGAATTTTGGTTAAGTCTTTGCAGTTCAGAATATTTGTTCTCAGGTAGTCTGCCACAGCCTGTTTTTCTTGAAAGGTACTGTTCTTTATAAGCGATTCGCAGACAAGCAAAAGATCTGGGGAATTCGTCAAATTTTCCGCTTTAGCTGTGGCAATTAATTCAACCAGGTTCGCTTCGCCTCTTTGGTAGCGCTCCAATATCGTTTGAACCGAACTTGATAAATTGCTGCTGGTGGCACCGTGCCACGTTCCTGTTTCGGCGTCTCGCACCAGGAGTTTGCCGGTTCCATCGATTTCAAAATATTTTCCATCACCAGAGGACCAGACCTTGCGTCCATCTGGGTAGCTCCAGAATCTGCCGTTCTTTTGCTGATCGTACGTTGAACCATCAGCAGCAACAAAGAGTTTCTCCGTTTCGTTGTATTCGTATATTTTTGAGTGATCACCTAAATCCAGAAAGCGTTTCCTTGTACCACTCTCAAATGTTCCGTCAGCTGCGTTGAAAACCCAGGTAGTACCATCTGGCTCGATCCAGACCGATCCGCTTCTGAAAGATTTTTGCGCTACGTCTGGATCCCAAACGTTCTCGTTCCAGTGTTCACTCCAGATCGTGTCGTTGTTTCGGCTCCGTCGGAAGTATTCCGACTGCTCGATAATAAACTGATTTCCTTTGCTATCCACGGTTGCTTCGTATGAGGGATGCATTCTTCCCACACGACTGTCCTCATCAGTCCAGCTCCAGTATTTGTCGTTGATCGAGAACCATGCGCGGCCGTCATTGTCTACCCATATGTCGACAGAACCGTGTGAGGAAATTGAACCCAATTTAAAACTTTCGATTGGATGATTCGCAAAACTCTTATTGCCTGAATACACAACTCCATCAAGCATAGTGTCGAAAGTCAGTGGTTCTCCCGTCGCTGTCTGCCAACGATTGAGCAGCTGATCGTAATAAATCTCTATTTTTTGTCCGGTTGGATCAGAAACATAAAACAAGTGTGTACCATCATTGGCTTGAGTGCTTTCAATTTGCTGTGGTGCACCCTTATCTGCAGCAACGGCAATCATGGGTTTTCCTTGCGGACCCAGAGCATCTGCTGGCGCTATCTTGCTGCCATTTTTGTCTGCTGTAAATTCACCAACAATGTTGGGATGTGGGTTGGCTTCAGTTGCCGTCGAATTGATCGGAAGTTCCCAGGGGGCAGTTTTCAAAAGCCCTTCCGCATAGAGATACTGAGCTACCGTATCAATCGTTTTGCTGAAGTTCTTGTAGAACTCTCGCTCAGCAGGCGACAGTTGATCCACCGTCATGCCACCAGATAATTTCTTTAGGATTTCTGCACTCATGGTGAATGCTTCCTGCCGACCGCCCTCAGGATTTTCGTGCCAGTTTTCGTAAGCAGACGCAGCACGATCGGCGAGAATAACGTCTCGCGACCAGACTTTCATCATGGCTGGGCTGTCCGCGAAATTGCCAAGCTTGTTGTTTATTACGTGCCAGAATTCATGCCCCATAGTTTGCAGAACTTGTTCGGGGGTCGCTGCAGAATTGATATAAATTGTGTTTGTCTCGGGATCGAAAAACGCTTTGCCTTCGGATGGGTCCGCCATTAGTTGGCGAAACGTCTTGCCATTTTTTCCTGGCGCTACGCTGTCCAGCAGGCTTGCGGGCGCGTCAGCGGCATTTCCAAAGCGCACACCCGAATCGCGAATCAGGTCTTGCTCATGTTGTTCTAACTGCAAGATCGAGTTTCGAATTGCATCTGTTATGTTTGGTTGCAGCGGGTGGGTACCAATGGCAATTGGCACTGGTATCTCGGCAACTCCATTGGACTTCACTGCTTCGTATTGGGGACCGGCATAGTTTCCTTGATTGTCCAGGTAGTAGTATTTCGGTGGCGGTAACTGCGGTGGAGTTCCAGCGATCAGACTCTGTGCTCTCTTCACGGCTGATTCCGCTTCTGCTTGGGTCAAACCAGTGCGCTGCATCAGATCGCGGACTGCATCAGCTTTGAACGAGCCGTCAGCATTTACGTACTTTTCGACAAAGAGTTTGAGCTTGCCTACGATTTCCGGTGGAATCGGTTTGCCGGCAAGTGTCTCATACAGAGCATGGAAATTTGCGTCTTCGGAAAATATCTGCGGTCTCGCATCGCCACCCGGTAAGAAGGCGTAGTCCATGTCGATATTGTAGATTTGTCCGTTAGACAGTATTTTGTTGCTGTTGTTGGCGTCATACAATCCTAGAACTATTTCTTGGACCTCGCTCTCGACCAGCTGTGACTGATATCTGGCGACAAACTCAGGCACGGTCCAAGGTTGACCTGTAGCCGGATTGGTTGCAGCCAAAATCTCTTTCAGCGTACTACCAGGCAAAAGTTCCTGAACTAACACTGTGTGAGGCCCATCTGCGAGTTGTATGGTTCGCATGGCGGTAGCTGGATAATCGAAACCTATTTCAGATGACATCGCTTGCGCCGCCAATTCGTTACGTAGCCGTAATGCTGGCGCTGCGTCGATTGGATCGTAGCCGATCTTCACTCGGACCTCTGTCAACAAAACCGGGACGCCATCTATTACTGCGGTGTATTGTTGAGCGCCACTGCTGGTTTTCTTGTTAAACGAAATATCGTTGATTGCATCTTGTTGGAATTTATTTGCTAACTCCAATTTTGTTGAAGTTGACGATTGGGAACCTTCCACGCCAGGACCGACAAATTTGCCATCGGGCATTTGTAAAATAGCTTCAACTGGTTTGCCGGACGTTGTTTCCCAGCGGTTTGAATCTTGATTGAAGTGTATTTCTGTTTGTCCGCCCTGATCGTCAGGAAGGAAGAATCGGTCACCATCTTGGTTTACTTTGTAGACAGGTAAATCAGACAGCCCAACTTGTTGTAGTGGCTTGCCGCTAGGATCCAGGATGATTGCGTTCTCTGGCAGTATGCCTTCTGTAAATGTATATCTTTGTCCTGTAACCGGATCTTCAATCATCACCGGACGGTTGAAACGCGCAAACAAACCGCCGGCAGTGCGAGCAACGAAACCGAGCGCTTCTCGTCCAGCAGTCATTCCTGCGTCGAAGATGATTATGCCTTTTACACCGTTCGCAAATCCAGAAAATCCTGCGTCTATAAATTGTTGAAGGATAGGCACGTCAGAACGCAGATGGAAGGACTGGTCGATCATCGCACTGCCTGCGCCACCACTTCCGCCGATCACTGCCATGATCGATTTCTCGATGAGCTTTCCGCCCAGTGCACCAATCTTGTCGTCGACCTGTTGATTTATTTCAGAAATCACCATGGTCTTTATCATGTTTCGATCGGCAGTTGCGCCCGCTGCGACAAGCCTATCAACAATCGCGTCGAGCGTTTTGTCAGCCGGCAATACCCTGCCACCACCTTTGAGCACGGCTTCAATTGCGACTTCCTGAATTTCGCTGTTGATTTCTCTTTGTACAGCAGAATCGAGTGTGAGTTTCAGTGTGGAACTCAGAGCTTGCCCCGCGTCCTCGGCGACAAGACTGCCTAGCCCACCAGGAATATGCAGAATTCCCGCGAAAACATCTGGACCTATAAAATTGAGAGCGAATTGAAATCCTCCTGCAATAAAACCTTCTGCGGAAGGATTGTTCTGCTCGCCTAAAAGAACTTTGTCCATGGTTACGTTCATGGCGCCGCCGAACATGAAAGCTGAAGCAAGAGCTGCCGCTATTTCTGGAAGTGCCAGAGAACCTAATCCACCGGTTACAATCGTGAAGCCCATTGCCGCGCCCATGCCGACTATCGTGGTGACCATCTCTTTCACGGCTTGATCCATGCGCATCTTGCCGTCTGCCCAATTTTTGGTCAGCTCCAGGCTTTTGTTGTATAGCTCCTGTAGTTGCGCATCTGAAAGTTTGTCGAGAAATCCTTTGAGCAGCTCTGTATAGCCCATCTGAGATCCGAATCGTTCAGAAACAGAGCGTGCAAGGGCGCCGTTATCAATTACGAACATCTCCTGAAGCGCATTGTAAATGTATTCACGAGGGCTGGCTACTTGAATCGCATCGACCATTGCAGCATACTTTGCTTTATCTGCGGGTTTGTCACCGATGACTGTCATAAGATCATTTTTCAAATCATGACCGGTGAATTCTTTTGCGTAGGCTGCTATGGCAAGCTGTTTGTCCATCATAGATGGCATGCCATCCAGAATACTCGAGAAGAGGGGGAGGTCATACGTAAGCAGCGCTAATCTAAGTGATTCTGCACTCGACAGTGTGATCGCATCTTGACCGCTATGAGCCTGGACTATAGCGATCACAAAGTTTTTCTGATCTGTAGTCAGTCCGCGATATGGATCTTCGCTGCTGCCTGAAGGCAGAGTGCGAGCGTACCTGAATAGTTCAGTTCGTTCAACGGCTGATGCTTGCAAGATTGCCTGCATCTTCGCTTCAGGACTATCCTTAAAGGATAGTTCAAAGGTGAGCGGTAATCTGCCCGTAGCAAATAATGCACGTTGCGCCTGACTGAGGGAATCTTCTCCTGTAACAAAGTGGTGCCATACATCCAAACCGACGCTATTGAGCGCACCTCTTAATCGTTCGACAATAAACTGTCGTTGCTCGACTGTCAGATGTGCTCGGGTATTTGGGTCAGCGAGAAATTTCTCAATGTCTTGAATGATCACTGATGAGGGTCTGTTCGCCTGGCTGTCAACTTTTAGTTGTGTCCATGCATCTAGCGTTGTGCCATGAATTTTGGAGTCCAAAACTGCCATCGCAGTGTTGTAATCGTCTCCGGAGAGCGTCGATTTTAGCTGCGCTTTCACTGCATCCAGATAGCTCATGTTCTTGAACTGATCCGGATTCTCCAGAATGTATCCAGCCGGGATTACATCGCCACTAGATGTGGTGAGCATTTTCAAGTCGCTTGGGCTCATAGCTTGAATTGAGTCGATGACAGCACCCAAATTGCCGTGCGAGTCGTGAATACAATCCACTAAGTCGCGTTTGACTAACTGTGATTGCTCGTATGGATTTATCGGAATTTCAGGAATGACAATGTTGAACAATTTTTTGAAAAGCTGTTGCACCTGATTTTCAATAGACTGCAATTGCATTCCAGGTTTGTATGCTTGTATTTTGCTATCGATGATGTTCATCGCTTCCGCCACCTGTGCGCTATCAGGCATGATTGTCGGAAGAGTATCTTTGAGAAGCTGGTAGTAAACGGGGTCAGTGCAAAGTTTCTTCAGGTCATTTTCTGATAAAGACTCTAGCGACTTCATGAAATTATTCTGGTCGTATCCGAATCCGGTCTGCACGATCAGCTGATTTACCAAATTGTCAGTGCCATACAGAAGTTGCGCTTCCCACTGTTTGATTTGATTGGGATAATAGGCTAGAAATACCGTGGCAGCTGAGTTAAGAGCCGCGTGCAGATTTGTGTAATACTCAAGTGCTTGCTTCTCTTCAGGAGTTCGCCCTTCAGTAATTCCTTGAGCGTAAAGTTTGTATCCCTCGCTGTAAAGCGCCCTTTGATCGGCTGGCGCGTTAAGCAGATATGCAGTAACAGCTTCTGCATTGCCGTTAAGCCTCACAAGCGAAGCGAGCTGTATTTCGCCCTTTTGTACGTAGTCGTTGATAATCTGGTCTTCGCCGAAGGCACCTTTCAGTCGTGCTACATTGTCAGGCTCGAGATACAGTTTGCGCACGGACTCGCTTGCTTTGCTCATAGATTCAGCGAATAGCTCACTGTCTTTGGCCTTCAGCGCAATTTCAATCAGCTGTGTCGCCACACTGTCTTTTAGAACGCTGACACCATTGACGGTGATGTAGTTATTGTCGGTGCCCTTGAGCAACAATTCGATAGCAGCTTTTGTCGCTTCGGAAATGCGCGAATCATTGCGAATTGCAGTGAGAAGTCCGGGCAGATCAGCGTCTAATTTTTTGATTTGATCCGCCGTAAGTAGGCCAATAACAGTGCGCAGTTCCAATTCGGCATGCTGGCGATCATTGTCATATGGGGAAGCCAGCAACGCAAATGCTCTCCTCACCTCGCCCGCATCTAAAGTAAGGTCCTCTGCCTCTCCACTCTTGTTACCATCGCCTGTTTGGCTGAGCAACGCTTCTAGATATGGTGAATTCTTATCTAGCGAACCAGCGAATAAGCCGGGTAGGCTTTCTCTATATTCACGCTCGTACTTCGCAGCCAGAGCGATTCGATCGGCAATGGTCAAACCGTCAAGCAACGAACTCACCTTAGAGTAGTCATTCAGATTATCGTGAATGAGCTTGACACGTGCTTCAATAGCAGCGCTGTCGGAGCCGAGACTCAGATAATGGGTTGAGGAAGTTTCAACGGGCACGCCACTGCCCGTAGGAAAGTATGTATCAATCAGCGCCAAGTTTGAGTCGATAGCAGATGCCGGTCTGCTTATAATGATTTTGCCATCCGGGCAAAACATTATTCCGTCGGCATATATTTCTGCTGTTTCAACAGTGTTGCCTCGGTCTTGCTGTATGCTGCCTACATGCCACTTGTGATCGGTCTGATCCAATATGAGCAGCTTTCCATCCGGCAACGTGCATGTATCCCTGCCCAATGAATCTTTAGCAATTTGGAAAGTTTTGCCACTGCTGTAAGTAACGTCGACGAGATCGTTGCCTGGGAAGGACGTTTTTACGGTCCATCCATCAACACTTGAAGTGATGGAAAAGTTTGCATCATTTTTGTACGGCGAGCCGGTTGTCACCAGACCTTCCATGTTTACCGAAGATTGAATCGGCGATGTCAGATTAAGCTCCGTGCATACCATCTCGGTGCCGC
>WBZN01000932.1_pt1 | contig 18922 bp, 21 predicted proteins | sample 5204281 | NCBI WGS metagenome assembly WBZN01 (sample SAMN12344347, study PRJNA552823) | activated sludge metagenome | biome: Activated sludge suspended growth; feature: Nitrification reactor; material: Wastewater; isolation source: activated sludge from nitrification reactor of wastewater...
GCGTTGACTTTGGGGGGCGCATGGTACGCTTTCTTGCGTGCATGGGAAGGGAGGGCGAAGCCTACCGAGGAAGTTCGGCGGACAAAGCAATAACACCGCAGCACGAAGGATTAAGCACCGGTGGAATTTCTAGCTACAGATAGTGGAAAACAGCCAGGGCTCTCTAAAGAAAATGAGTTCAAATAAAATACCGGAATAGCCCACGCAAAGGCAGTCTTAGTGCTTTTTACTAGAGCCCCGAAAGATACTACAAGCATTAGTATTAACTTGGTTTTTATTTTCAGATTCGGTAATGCGAAAAACACGTATGGCCAAGGTTGATACGCCGTCGTAGAGTAAAGATAGTAGTCCCTGTTGTTCGAGAGCAATTCAATGAGTAAATTATCCTGGGTTTTACTAGCTGTTCAGGCTATTGCGGTTGGTTTGATTTATTACTTTTGTGCTTTCGGGCTCAGGAATAGTTACTATGTTGGAATGACTATTTCTCAGGCTTTCAGCTTCTGTCTATTGGTTTTTCTTGGCTTTGTAACCACATTTAAGCCTCTCAGGATGATGCTTGGAGTAGCTGAAACAAAAGCAACCAAAAATCAGTTGATAGCAATCACAATAGTTGCTCCATTGATGTCTCTGGCAGTCGGTAACTGTATTTGCTACACATATGGTTGCCTCGGAAGCGGTGATTTTTAAAACGAGCTGGCTCGCATAGCAAGCCAGCTCGTCAATGAGTTAATTACCGGAGGTGTGTTACCACGTCACAGCCGGACATCCAGTACCAGTAAAGGCACTAGCGGGTGGGTTCAAGTGGGGATCAAGGTACAAATTTTGCATGGCAATCTTTGTACACCTAAAAGCTGCGGTCGTTGTGTTGTAAGTGCCGAAACCCAAAGCTTGGTCGGTCTGCTTCAAGAAGTTTACTTGAGTAGAGCCGATTGTATTGTGGCGAATCGTAAATAGCTGAGCCCAGAGATCACCGGCTGTATCGTCCGTAGGAACACCGTTGGTGTTTCCTACGAAGTAGGGCAGCCTCTGCTCATAAACAGTTCTTGGTGTTTTGCCAACGTAATAGCTGTCCATCACAAGTGGCGATCCATTGCAGACCGTTGCGGGGCTAGCTTGGGCACCAAGATCTAGTTCTAGCTGGCTAAGTGGAATGCTTTGAAAGATTGAACACATCCAGCTTTGTTTCGCCGTAGCCGTTTTGGTTGCCCAATCCGACGGGGTAAGGTTGTTCTCAATGTCATATTTCATCAAAGTTTTCCAAGCACTCATTTTGCTCGGATTATTGATTGTGCCACCATGATACTGTTTGCCAAGCGAAAAATCGAAAGCATGACCAGTTTCGTGAAAAGTTGTTCTGACAATATCCGGATTAAAAATACGGTTTCCGTTTGTCAATTGACAAACTTCGAAAATTGCCACGGTGATAGTGCCACCAGGACTAGCCTTAGTTACACCGCAACGCGCAGTGGTTGACTGGAAGTTATTTGGAAGACCAGCTGCCGTAACATACCCGTTCCAGTAATCGCGGTCGTAAACATAGTGATAGGTTACCCCTGCTGTCTGCAAAACGTTGCGTACTTCTGGGATCGTTGGTTGGGTTGTTGCTCTTGGGAGCTGTTGAATGGCATTAAATATGTCGTTGCGCCGCTGGGTATCAACAGGTTGGGCGGCCGGGAAACAAACTTTAAATTTGTTGCCTGCTCCTGGGTAGACTCCATTGCCGGTGTAATTGATACAGCTAAACACTTGAGCTTGGGCGGGAGTGGCAGCGATAAAGCTACCAGCGATTCCTGCGATTGCCAGGGCGGAGATGCCAAGCAATTTCTTGATTGATTTCATTTTTGGGTTTCCTTTGTTTTGTGGAATGGAACCTCTCATCGCACCAGGCGCAGGCGGTCAAAACTTTTCTGACACAACGGTGTCGAGAAAAGTTGGAAGATTTACTGCCTGGTTGAGTTTCTGGAAAGATCGCCTGCGGGATTGGATTGAATGAGAGTCCCTCAACCCTCGACTTTCAGGGAAATCCTGCGCGCCCATTGTGACGTTGAAACCATTAAGGCATTCTTGAGGTTGCTTGTTTGTGCCAATTAGAGGTTTGCCATATATCAGTTTTGAACCTAGCGAGGCTCACGCCCGGAGGCTTTCAGGACGTGCTTGTCCAATTAAGCAGCCACTCATATACGGCCCAATTGAAAGCTGCTGGCGGATCGGATCTGATCGAGCACCAAATGTTAGAATCTCAAATGAGGCATCTAGAAGGCGATTCTAGAAAACTTAGTACGGTTTTTCGGACAACGGGGAGACACTACCGGTAGTGTTTAGCCGGAATTACTACTTTGCAGCCATTTTCAATAACCCGAGGCCACATCTAGCGTTGCCCGAAGAAATCAAGAGTAAAATCGCCGAGCCCTTCACTACACCCACTAGCTAAAACGCGCATCCTGAGCCATTCTAGAATCGATGAAACATAAGATATATTATGCGCAGCATTTATCAAGCCACTGCCTTTGGTGCCGTCCTCAATTTAGCTGATATCAATTTGAAGGCTTTTTAGCGACAGCGACGCCTCCGCTAAAACCCCTTCAGGCGGCGGGAACTAACTGCCAATTTCTCAACTAGTTCATCAGTGATAGGACGACTCACTGAGAATGTGACTCCGGTCTTGGTTGCCTTCAGTTTCAAATAAGAGATCTCATCGGCATGAGCAGCAATGGCGCCCGGATCAACATACAAACCACATTGTTTGCTAAAGGCTGCATAGCCCGCAATGATTGTTTTTTCAATCTGAAAACCAGGCATATCGTACTTTATGACTTCTTCGGCGTCTGGTAGTGCCCGCGATAGCTGTGCACGCAGTTGGCCCAACATGGCGCGAAACTGCTCAGGTGCAACGGCTATGTAGGCATCATGGCTATCCTTTTTCGTCATGCTTGCAGTATACCTATAAGTTTCAGAGTTCCGAAAAAAATACAACTTCCGATAATGCTCAAACTGTTTCATCAAAAGAGCCACTAGACGCGGCTCTTTCAGCTTGCGAGTGTGACTTTCTTAACTACATCGAGGCAAAGCATTCGATCCTCGCCATTTGGATACTCAACACATAAAAGAATGCCGAGATGGTCATGATAAGTGGCTATTCTGAAGACCTCACCAATTCCGAAGGTTCGATGCTCAACTTTGTCTCCTACGTCGACTAGGTCGCCATTTGGCAATTGAACTGGTCCTTCGAGATGTTCAGGCATCTCTAGCTCTATCTCAAAATGTGGCATTTCATTCGTCAAAGCAGTGTTTACCTCACTTTCCTAATTTGAAATATATTCGCGGAACCACCGAGTTATCATCAAAACGTGGCAAATTGTTGTACCAGCCGCGCTCTTGTTGCGCCGACGGTACGGCTCTCAATGTCTTTAAGCACATTGAAGCAAATGGCTTATCATGTTCCCCTAGAGCAATATCAACTCTCGATGAGCCAAGCTTGCCCCAAGGAACGGGTAAGCCTTTCTTGTAACTGGCCTCAGTGTGAAGCAAATCATCGGTACCCAGCTTCTGACGCAAAATCTCATGCAGCTTTGTTCCGTAAGAGCGCTCTGAACCGTGTTTGCGCGGGTTGTAATCTCCCAGCTTGTTGTATGCGTAATTCAGACTGTTTGCTATTTTGTCGAGTTTTTCTTGAACGACTGAACGTGTAATACCTCGCTTTTCGGCAGCCTCAAAAACTGCTTCTGGAACCTCCAGAACATGCACCGCCTGTCCGTCAAAGTCTCTGCCTCTTCTTGTGGTGACCTTTTCGCTAGGCTTAACACTATCCGGCAAGCCTTTATTCTTCAGCATTACCAGGTCGTCTATGTCTCTTGGCGGCTTCGGTATCGGCATTTCAAAGCCGTTCGTTGTTAGACCTTTCGGTTGGAATATGTCATCCAAGAACGCCCCTATCGCTTGCTTTGCTTTGTCTCTGCCTGGTGCCGAAAGGTCTTTGAGATGCTTGGCTATTTCCTCCAGACCGTCAATAAGCTTGCCCGATTTTGCCAGCCTGTCGGCGCCTCCGACGACTGAGCTGATACCCATATCGGCGATTAATTCGCTGCCTTTCTCCGTCCGCTTCTCCAGCGGCATGGCTTCCCAGCGCTCATTTGCAGCTTCGGCTATAGTCTTCAGCCCTTCCACTGCCGGGCTGTAATCGCCGGTCTTTCCCATCTCTTGTGCCTGTCCGGCGACAAATTGCGATATCTTCGCCCCACCGGCTATTGCCTCTGCTAGAGAGTCCGCTAGCTTCCTTGCGGCTTCCGGTACTTTCTCCGGTCGCTGGGTTGATTCGATTACGAAAGTTCCAGCGGCTATCCCAGTGTCATATAGCGACTTTCCGACATTGTAGAAACCTCTTGGGATTGACTCTGATACAGCTTGGATCTTCTGCTCATAGCCTTCCGATCCGACTTGGCCAGCTTTTTCAAATGCCTTGACTATCTCTCTCTGCTGGTCCGGTCTAAGCTTCGTGAACGCCTGCCAGGGGTTCTCTGGATACTCTACATGCCCTTCCAGTTGCCGCTTTTGCAGCTCTCGTATGTCATGCGTTCCTGCGTGCTCCTGTTCTGCCAGTAGCTTGCGCTTTCGGTCCAGACGCTCTAGATCTTCCTTGGCTTGTGGCTCAAGCTGTACTAACTGCTCTCTTGCTAGCTGCTTGTGCTTGTCTCTTTCTGGTCCTGGCTCTAACTTGGCGGCCCAGTCATGATGAGCCTTTACGACCTCCACCGCTTGATTCTTTTCCGCCCGAACGGCAATTATTGTCCCGGTGTCGTTTTGGCTTTCTAGCACTGGCTCAGCCTTTCGACGGTCCTCTGGCCTGAATATAACGTCCGCTTTCTTCAGAACATGTTCTATCAGTAAGTCGCGCGTTGGTCCTGCTGGCAGCCTTTCCACGCCGTCGATTTCAGGCATAAAAGACTTAGCCCATATATCGCCCTGCTTTGCCTTCTCTCTCAGAAAGTCCACAGTTAGAGGCTCTACTTGCTTTTTGCTATCTGGTCTCGCATCTTCGACCTTCGGCACATGCGCCTTTGCCGGTAGTTCTTCTGGCTGCCCTTGCGGCTTCAGCCTCGATGTAAACAGCTCATGCTTGCCGCTGTCCTTAAAAGCGATTATCTCAATACTCTCGTTCTGATCGCCCCCGGCACTGCCGTTGTGAGCATTTTGGTTCAGCGCCTGGGCGGCCTTAATGTCAGACACCCCGGCATTTCTTGCTGCCTGGGCATCCGGCGCCTGTATCGCCTTTGCTTCCGGCGATTGGATTAGCCCATGATCGCCCTCTTTCTTCTGTAGCTCAGACATTGGGCGCCCCTCCCATACTGCCCTATTATTCCCTGCTCCGACTGATAACAACGCCTATTCGCTCCTTGTTCTGGAAGCGCCGGGAGACTCTTCTTCTGCTTTTTTCTTTAAAACTAGCGACGCACCAAAACCGATAAACATACCGGCGACAATCAAAAGCAGTGCGAGCCTCGCAACGTCGTATTCCATCGCAGCATTCCAGAATGGGATTAAAAGACTATTGCTGATGTTTTTGAAAAGATTGCTGATAGCATCATCGCCCCAGAAGCCGGTTCCATTGCTTGTATCTATGTGCGCTTTCTCATTCCAATACCAGGTCCATGCATCTTTTCTGATCGGTACCTCGCCTATCTCGTTGTAGGGATTCGGGTTGGAATCAAGCCCTCCATTGCTGGGCGGCTGGTTAATCTGAGCTTGCGCTTCTTGAGTTGTGGTACTGCTTGTGGTGCTCTCATTTGTCTGCGCTCCTGCAGCCATAACTGAGGAAAGTATCATCACTACAAGCAACTGCAGGAGGACGGCGTTTATTTTCTTGTTCTGTCTCACGATTCTGGACCTCATTGTCCTGATTTCCGATTTATTTCTTCTAGGGTTTTGCCGAAGTTGCTTATCCCTGACGGTGCTTGCGGCGTATTGGTCTGGTCTGCGTTTGGAGCAAGCCTCAATAGACTGCTACTCGATGGTGCTTGGTTGAATAAGCTGTCAGTTCGCAAGCCCAAGCCTTGACTTCTCGATGGAAACAAATTCGTATCGCTCGGCTTAGTCCTCGGCGAGAACAAGCCAGAGGCATCTGTACGGCTCGTGGTGGCTGTAATTGCAGTATCGCCGACACTTTGCCTGTTCAAACCGTCTGGCGTCGAGTAGGGGCTGCGAGGCTGCTCTATTGGAGGCAGCACCGCCTCCCCAAATGGGCTGGTGTTTATGGTTCTATTGACATTCGGTGACTGCTGATAGGGCGGCACGTAGCTGCTGCTTGGCTGAGGCGCCTGGCTGCTTTGCTGCTTCGGGGCGTGATCGCGCTCCCACTTCCAGGCGAAGTCATGCCACCAGGCTTTCAAGCCTGTGCCGACAAAGCCAAAAAGACTCAAGGCTATCCAGGCGATACCTAAGCAAACTGATACTTTCCAGCGTAAGCGCTCGTCTTCTCTGAGCTTGGCATAATCCGCTTCTTGCTGGGCGGTCGGTTGCGCAGGAGCGCTTTCTGCTTGCTTCTGTCGCCGGGCTTGTGATTCCTCAGTGGCTGCCTGCTGCTCACGTGCTTTGCTGCGCCGCTCAGCCTCTGCCTCCTCGTTGTCAGTCTCCTGGGTGGTTCTTCTCCGCCCTGGCCCCGGTCCGGTTTGACCGCTGCTCTGTCCAGCCTGTGAAGTGCTGCCAGGGTTAGGCTTACAAGAACATGGACCGCTAGCTCTGTGGTCTTTCTCAAAGTGATTTTTCAGATCGTCTTTGGCATTGTTGATTTTCTTCAGCTCTTCTTCTGCTTCTTTTTTGCCGTCAGCTGTTGGAAAGCGGTCGGGGTGCCATACCATGATCAGGCGCTTGTGCCTTCTTGTAACTTTGTCCAGCGCTGCTCCCGGCTCAAGACCCATGACAAAGTAGGCGTTTTGCAGTTTTTCTTCTTCTGTCATTTTCCAAAAACCGCCTTCATCACATCCCCAAAGAGCCCGAGAACGCCGAAGGCACCAAGCCCTATTAACCACCAGGGCGGTGCCGGTATTGAAGTGTCAGCCGGATCGCCAGCATTACTTCCCGGTCCTAGCATCGCTTCTGTCTCATTTACTATTCCGGCTATTATCGAGTCGCAAGCGTGAAACGCTGCGCCCTCGACCTTTGGCTGAAAATCAAACTGTACTACCGTGTTGTCATTTGGCTCTTCTTTGAACTGTACATCTAGCTCTAAAAGCCTTTGTACACGCTGGGTTCGGTGCTGAATGTTAGCTATGTTAGTCCCGTCAAAACCTCGGGATTCTTCGTCAGTGAACCTCAAACTAGCCGTTATTCGGCGCTCTTGGGTGTCGGCTGTAGCTACGTTCCACTTGTCGCCGAAATTGTATGACTTCTCGCTGATTAGCTGCCTAACCTTCGCGAAGGCTTGTTTTATCGGGATCTTGTAGCGCTTAGGTACTGGATGCAGGAAGTTGTACCGGTTAACGCGCCCTTGGTGGAAGAACGGCCATGCTGCCCATACGGCAACGACAAAGCCTTCAAACACGCCGGTTTGAGGGGTGCGCAAGACGTATGCACTTGTGCTGGCCCCTACCAGGCCCCAGACAAACAAGCCGAGAACTATTGCTACTCCGATCATTCTTGCGCCTCACCTGCTGACTTTTCCATTGTCCTACTTTTCCGAAGGGTCGTAGTCTGGGGCATCCTGTGGGCGCTCTGGGTATTTCCTTTTTTCGTCTTGCTTGTCTGTCTTCTTTGGTCCGCTGCCGCGATCTGATCTGTCGTCAGATCTCCCTCGCGGATCTGATTTATTCTGTTTGCCTTTGGACTGCCGCCCTTTCTTTAGATGCGGCTTAATGCGCTCTTCATCGTCTTTTGCTGTCCGTCCTCGGGTGCGCACATAGTCGCTAACCTCGTGCTTCTCGCGTGTTGGAGAGTCGTAAGATAGCGCCTGCTGATAGGCTAGCGGGTCTGTAAGAGCCAGCCTCAGTGGCTTTGTATCGGCGGTGAAAACTATCACCTCGTTATTCAAGCTGATTAGTTCGTCCGGAGTAATTAGCGCCCGCCCGTGAACAAATTCTTGCACGCGCCCGCTATCGCTCACGGTTGCTTCTTCTACAGTAGTTCGCCCGATAGCCTCGCTTAAGTCTCGCGCTTCCTTGAAAGTCTTTTGCTTGAAATAAACCTGTGTTGCCGGTTGGTCGATTATGATTTTCGCTTCCGTTCTACTGTAGACCTGCTCTAGCTGTGAGTGATTTTGAAAACCTAAAATCAAGCCTATTTTGTTCTTGCGAATAATCGATAGGGTGTCCCCGATGCCAGGTATTTTGCCGAAGTTAGTAAACTCATCAAGTAGCATGGTGACCGGGTATTTCATCTCCTCGCGTATTTTCAAAATATGATCTAGCAGGAAATTGACCATGAGCGATCCAATCAATTTGCTGTCTCTCGACCGACTCGGCACTGCAATATAGAAAGTGAAAAGCTGCTGTTTCAGGGCGTCTAGGTCTATGTCTGTTTTCTCGGTCAGCGTGATCATCTGGTCTGTCATCCAGGGATTTAGCTTTGTTATCAGCCCAGAAAATACGCCGTACTTGAAATTAGTCTCTCCAGAAAGCCGCATCCAGCCTTCAAACTCCATTTGCGCCACATCCGACGGACTTTTGTAAAGTACCTCCGCTAAACGGTCTGGGCCTTTCAATAGCAACCACCGCAAGGCGCCGAAATGTCCATGCTCAGGCTCTCCTGCTGCGGCATGTAGAATGAGCGGAATTAGTAAAAGCTTCTCTGATCGGTTCCAAGTTTGGTCGCCTCGACCTTCTGAACTTTCGCCGTTCATGATGATCAGGTCGGCTAGTTTCTCGGCTAGCTCTGACTTTTCCTCTTGTCCAGCTGCCCTGATTCTGTCGATTGGGTTAATTCGATTTGATGTCATGTCGGCAGGATTGAAGCAATAAATTTGATGACCGGCCATCTTTCGCCAGCCCGAGGTCAGCTTGTATAGCTCGCCTGCCTCATATCCTGGGGTTGCTTCTGTTACTACCATATTGGTAGCAATGCGCTCTACTAATTGCGGAATGAAGAAGCCACGGGACTTTCCGACACCTGTACGACCGCATACAAGCGCATGAGCATGGGTCCAAAACTCTGGCACTTGAATGTATTGATTGTCTGGAGTTCTACCAATAATCAATCTTTTCGGGTCTGGGGCTTTCTGGAAATAGCCGCGATCTTTTAGCTCTTGCTGTGTGCCCCATTGGGCAGCACCATGCACGGTGCTCTTTTCTTTGTAAGCCTTCGCCTCTTCCGTGCGCTCTGCGTCTCGCTGTAGCTCCAAGAAGATACGATCACAACGCCGCTGGCATTCTATTTCGCTAGCGCCGCCTTTACGTTCTTCCAGTTCAATATTTACCAGCATGCCGGATTTGGCCACCCGCCAACGCAGAACTACTCTGTATTCATGGCGCCACCAGTCCCGACCAATTTGCTCGTCCAGGCGCTCAGTGGCCAGTATCTGATCTAGCTGTTTGCTCGCCCGCGTTACCTGATAGCCCAACCGGTCAAGGACGTTCACAGCAAGTATTGGGAAGTCTTTTGCATTGGTCTGAACAATGCCGGAGTCTTTAATGAGTACAGCCATTCGTTAATACTGCCCCCATGGGTCGAAGCGGAAAGGGTCATGTTCCTTTTTGCGGTCTTCTTCTTTCTGCTTTTTCTTCTTGATCTGTCTTTCGCGGCTGTCCTGATTGCCTTCTATCGCGCCGTCTAACTTGTCTAGTGTTTCTTTGTCTTTTGATTTCTGTTCTGCTGTTCTGCCTGGCTGCACGCTTTCTTTGTGCTTGTTCAGCTTGGCGTCTTCAAGGGCGTCTCTGCCTTCTTTGAGTCTGTCGCGGGTGTCGGTCAAAGGTATCCAGCGCACTAGCTCGTTAGCTATCGAGGCGCCTTGCATAAATAGGCCCACTACTGGGTTTCTCATAACCGCATCTTGAAAGGGATTTTGTACCCGAAAATTGTCCGGCATGCCTGCCTGCGCCCTTTCTTGCCAATGCTTCGTCTTCGATATTTCTAGCTGTTTTTCAACGACGCCCGACCATCTCGCCCGGTCGGCATTTTCTATCCAGCCTCGGAGCTGCTGGTAACTCTCGACCGGCAGACGGTCAGCGCCCTTTTCTCTCAGGCTCTTATTCAGCTCGGCTAGTTCTTCGTAACTGCTCTCTTTGCTGTATTTTGAGCCCTTGTACTCAAAGTAGTCCTTTTGCTTTTCTGGCTCTTTGTCCTTGTCTTGAGCTTTTTCTTTGCCGTCTTTGCCCTCAGGTTCACGCTCGCCTAGCCGCTCTTTCTGCTTCATCCAAGCGACTAGCTTCTTGTACTCCGGCTTTGCTAATCGTTCGTCATAGTTATCCCAAAGGTACTGATTCAGTTCTTTCAGCTCGCCTAGAGTGTTTTGCTTGCTCCATTCTTTGCCCGCTGCTTTTATCGTGTCTTGAAAATAGGGCTTTTCTGGCTCTAATTCTGGCTCTTTGCCCTTCTTCTTTTTGGCGCGCTCTTTTTCTAGCTGCTTCTCTTTCCACTGGCTATAAGGCTCTAGCTGCTCTCTCAGTATGTTTTTGTGCATCCATGGCAGCTCAATGCCTTCCCTGATTCGCTCCTTGCGGGCAGCTTCCTTCTCTCGCTTTCTTGCTTCTAGTCGGCTCTTTTCTTTGCGTTCCCGCTCAGTCCGCGCCCGCTCTAGCTCTAATGGGTGCGCTCGCTCTAAGTAGTGGTCGCCATAGTCTTTGATTTTGTCGTAGTCTTTCTTGTCTATTCGAACGTCCGTGCCGTTCTTGTCCTTTCCTAGAATTACTACGTGTATATGATGGTGTTCGGTGTTGTTGTGCTCAACTGCCATCCATTGCAGGTCTAAGCCTTTTTCGCTGCCGAGTTTTTTCATGACCTCGCGTGTAAAAGCCTTCTTGTCTGCTGGGTTTATCTCCGGTGCCAGGGTGATTTTGTGCACTACTACTTTGGCGTCGCGCATCTCCCTAACTGCCTTGCGCAGGCGTTTGGCGCTCAGCTCGTCGTCGCTCTCGCCAAAGATTTCCCGCCCGCCCTTCTCTCGATCCTCGCCTGGCCGGTGCTGTATGTACTTGAGGTGAGCGAGAGCCCGCCCGACTGCAATACCTTTTGAGGGCTTACCGTTTACCCGACTTTGCCGGTCCCTGGCTGAAATGTAGTTGTGTTTTACAACTATCACTTACTTGTCACCACCTTCTTCATTTTCTCTGACAGCTCCGCCTCGTCCCGCTCTACGTGCTTCCGCATCTTTTGTTTGGCGGTGTTTGCTGCGGCCTCGAAGGCCATTTTGGCGTTCTCGTCTTCCGGCAATGCCATCCATGAAAGCTCATACAGTGTCCCTATTGCTGCTCCCTGCCTGGCTAGCATCTTGCAGATTCTGTCGACGCCGCTGTTTATTGCCTTCACGTGCTGGTCTGTTGCATGGAGCATGGCCTTTGCTACTTCGGTTTCTCGGCTGTCGTGCTCTAGCTTTTCCTGATTGTCCAGATACCAAAGTACGGCTTGCCTGACAAAATCCGACCTGGTTTTTTCGGCCTTTTTGGCGGCTTCATCCAGGCGCGTTATGTCCACCCTCGTTAATCGGGTTTCGACCTTCGGGCTATAAACTCGTTTTTTCGTCTCTGTCACGTGCCGCTACCTCTAAGCCTACTAATAGTATAATTGATGAGCCGCGCCGCTGCCAAACTAGCCAATTTTGGCTTTTTACAACTTGTGCCGCTAATATTTTCAGCGCAGTAGCGCTTTTAACAAGCGCGTGCCTGCGCATTGTATCTTGCCTTACCGAATGGTTAAGCCTCAGTTCCTTCGGCTCCCGTCGGTGCGGCTCCGCTTCGCTCCGTCTTCAATTGCGCGTCAGTGCATCTTCCGCGCGCTGCATTCTCAGCACTACTCTTTCCAGCGCGGCGGCGGTGGTCCGGCTCCTCTTTTGTCGTCTTTTGTATTGCCGCCGATTTTCGGCAGTTTGTTTGTGAGTGAGCCAGCCCCTAACCTCAAGACCGATCCAATCAGTCCCGCCAAGGCGCGAACAATTCTAGAAATTAGTTGTGCCGCTATGCCTGTTATTGGTCTAAGGACGCTGGATGCTCGCCCGCCCGCCATGTGGTTCAGCGCAAGCAATAAAACGACTATCAAACCCAGTGACCAAATTAGATCCAATCAAATTACCTGTACTCGCGGTATTCAGCGTCAACGCCACACTCATGACACTTCTGTTCCCCGAAACTGACCCCGGTTAGCTCCGAGGCTCTCTTGGTTTTGTGCTCGTAGCAGTAATAAAAAATCTTCGCGGCTGGGCGGTTGCGTATGTACTCGTCACGCTCTTCCTGGGTCCGCAGCCTCTTGATCCTAAATGGCTCTTTGAACTTCGCATGGTACAAAGTCAGATAGCGCCTGGTGTTGTCCTTCCAGTTCGGTGAGGCGGTTTCCTGTACGATTGTCCAACAGTGGTCGTCAACGTTGCTCAGGGCTAGTTCTTCGATGGTTAGGTTTGCATAGACTTCGCTTTGATCAGCCTCGCTCAATAGCCCAAAATTAACTGGCTTGGCGCCGTCGTTGAGATCTACCATGGCATCAATGCGCATGCGGGCTCTTATCTGTTCGTTGATAATGGCTGTCTTACTGCCTTGACCGACTAGTGACAAATACAAATCAACATCTGATTCGGCGTAAAACGAGAGCTGCCGCTTTGTTGTGACCATTGCCTTACCTCTAAAATGCCCTTAGTACAGTTTAGTACGAAGTAGTACTACTCGTCAATAATTGCCACCGTTTGGGCGTTTCCACTATTTTCAGGCTTGACAAAGGTCGTAATTATTGCTACACTTATCCAATGACTGAAGCAATCAAGCCTCGCGCTTTTAAAACTGAATGGTTTGCAAAAGCTGCTAAAAAAGCCAACATAAGCGATGCTGAGTTGTGTACGGCTATTGAACAAGTACGGCTCGGGCAGTGCGATGACCTCGGCGGTGGAGTATTTAAAAAACGCCTGAACAAAAATATGCACCGTAGCATAATTGTTGCAAAAGGTGGCAAATACTGGGTTTACGCTTACTTGTTTGCAAAAAAAGACCGCGAAAATATTGACGAGAAAGAGCTTGCTGATTTTCGCGACTTAGCCGATCTGTTCGCAAATAAGACAAACGCTGACATTGAGAAAGAAGTGAACGGTAAAAAACTTGAGGAAATCTGCAATGGCAAAGACAAAAAAATTTAAAAGCGATGCCTTCGAAGCTATTCATAGTGCCGTTTCCGGTATGTACGAAGTTGGCACCGTGAGCAAAGAAACTATGCGCCGCTTCGACGAAAGCTGTTTATCTGTGCCTGAAGAATTAGGCCCAAAGCAAATTAAGGCTCTACGTGAAAGCTACCACGTGAGCCAACCTGTCTTCGCTCGCTATCTAAACACTAGCGAGAGCACAGTAGAAAAATGGGAATCCGGCGCATCAAAGCCACAAGGCACAGCTCTAAAACTTCTGGCTCTAACAAAAAAACACGGGCTTGAAATTCTCGCCTAACACCAATTCCAAATCAGTTGCGGTTAGATTGGCGTCCAGAAGCTCCATATAAAAATTACTTGTTTTGGTCCCTAGAGCGACGCCAGGAGCGAGCGCAGAGCGCCTTACAAAAAATCCGGTTTGCGGTAAATGGAGGGGACCCACGCTCTGCGAGGGGAGGAAACCGTTTAAGGAGTAAACCGTTCCCGAGGCTTCACCCACCTGCACCGAAGGTGCGCCAGTGTTTGACCCCGTAGCTAGACTTTGAGTGAGTGGCGGCTAGAAGGTCAACCATCGTTGCCGTTGAGTTGTTCGCCGTCGCTCCGAAAAGTTGTAAGCGCAGGGAGTCAAACACCCTAAAAAAATTCGCGAAGCGTCACACCACTAGCTACAAAAACAGGGCGGACCTCGGGAAAAAAGAAGCTTTTGAAAAACAACGGACTGACTAAAACAAACAAAACTCACAAAACTGAAAACCAAGGGACGAATAAAAACAGGAAGAACAAAACAAACAGAAGCAACGATTTCAACAACAGGCTCCGAAGCAAGAACAGGATCTAAAGTGGTAACTAATTCGGGCTCTGGGGCAGCCCCCCCGAAGCTAAGATCGCCTCCCCCGTTTGACAACCTGAAAACACCCCAGATGTCAGCATGTCTTCTTATTGTCTTGCGATCACAGCCAGATACCCTTTCTAGCCCTCGTACAGAAACGCGGCGGCCTTCTTCAAGAAGTTGAACCAGGGCTAAGCGGATTTGCTCGCGGGCTTGCTCTTCTCTTCCTATATTTCCTTTTTCAAAATCTGTGGGGTACCAAAGTCGCCCAGTTTGTTTAGTCAAAACTTCCAGCCGATCGATAGCGCGATCGCTAACCGAATAACTTGACCGTCTAGGCGTCTCTTCGCCTTCCTGTGCTTCCCAATTACAGGCTCTAGATATATCGGCGGCAATTCCTTTCCAATCACCTTTTAAAACCGATTCTGAATAGCCGTTATGTTTTTCTCTCAGCCAGTTCTCTATTGCTTCTGCTCTTCTGTCAGCTCTGCTTATACCTGGAAGCGCCTTTACACCTGCGTTCTCATCGCCATACCAGAGATAGTGCCCAATGCTCAAAATAGCGTGATGTCTTTGTCCTGGCTTTGTGAGCCCGTTTTGCCAATAATCGCGACCAAAGTCATAGACTTCTTGGATCTTTCCGGCCTCAGTGAAAAACCCCGAAAACCCGTCCTCTTCTATGTTCTTGTTTTTGAGCTCGTGCGCCGGCACGCCGGCGCTGGCAGCCTGTTGGATTTGTGCTAAGCGGCTATTTATGCGGCTTTGGATGATTTGCCAGTTGTGCGCGTTAGCGTCCAGGGCGTCTACAAACTTAGCTATTGCCTCATCTGCTGTTAGCTCTTCTCTGCGGATAGTAATAGCGCCCTGGTCATCCAGCCAGGCAAAGCCGCGCTGTAGTGGCAACCTTAGCCCATTGTTTGACGGGAACAGTTCTAACTGTCCTTGCTTTATCTTCAGTCCTTCTGCTAGAAGCCACTGCCTAAGAGTGTTCTGCACTTCATCGCAATCAACCCAGGTGGAAAGCGACAGGTACAAGTGCCAGCCGGTGCTGTCACTTGACTGATAGAGTTGCGGCGAATCAAAGCCAATAGATGCCAGTAAATGCCTCAGTCTGGCTAGTCCTAGCTCGTTATGGTGTTGGCTGGTCTCATCTAAATCGAATACTGCAAATCGTGTTTGCTGGCCCCAGCGGCAGCCCCATGTGGTATCACTCCTTAAACCGACGGCGTCCAAGAGCGTCTCATCGTCAAGGATTCCGTGGCGGCTCATTGTCACCCACTCCTTACAACGGAGCGGTTTCAATATACTTTTATGCCGATTCGGATATAGCGACAAGAAAACTTGTCGCGAATCATGGTTAATTTTGCCGCTGGTGACGGCTTTTGTAAAAGCTGTGGCTCCGGTCACTGTCTGCCTTATCCGTCCTTAAAGACGTGCTTGACTGTGCCGAATCTGTCCGCTATTCTTATCGCATGAGGGAAACGCCGAGCAAGCAAACCCATCTACAATTGAATACCGAGATTCGGTCTATATAGTTCTGAAAAGCATCGCCCCGGGCGGTGTTTTTTGTTTTATTAGTTTACCCTTTGGTGTTTATGTGGTGGCACGAACATAAAAAGTCATTGTCAGAATAGTGCGAAGACGAGCATAGAGCAACTGATCCAATGTGCTATACACCACATATAGCGGCTATTGCAAAAAGTCAATGAACATTGATAATTGTTCAGTGTCCTTTTCATGAACATTTAGAGAATGCCCACCAGATGGAAAAAACAGCTCCCGATGAACAAGTAACAGATCTAAGTTTAGTCGGCTTTGAAAAAGTGTTTGTTCAGGTTGAACAGACCGCGAACAATGAACAATCAACCAAAGAAACGAATATTCAAGAACAAATTCATGAACTTGATGTCGAATCATTTGAATTAGTCTCGATGGCCGAAGCTGCAAGGCGTTTTAAAATGCCATATCCAACCTTAAGGCGCCAGGTCTTGTCGAAGAAGATTCCAAGCGCTCCGGGAAGCGACGGAAAGCCAATGGTCAAAATTATGACCACTGAACAATCTCAGAACACTCGCGAACAAAAAACGAACACAACCGAACAAAAGCCTGTGCAAAGCGAATATTCACTGACTATTCAAAGGCTTCTTGAACAAGTCGAGACAGAACGAAACTACTCGAAAGCTCTTAACGAGAGGCTAGAAGCTGCAAATCATCGTAATGGTTACTTAGAAGCCCAAGTAGATCAGCAAGTAGAACATATCAAACTGCTAACTGATAGCCAGCACAAAACAGGCTGGTGGTCACGTTTTTGCTCGTGGTTCAAAGTATGAAAATCGATCCTGTTGTTGATGTAGTGATTGAGAATCTCTTTAAGTCAATGGTGGCGCGTGCTCCAAGACGCCCATCGGTGCCTGTTCCAATAGTTCCAAATTATGAGCGCGTCATTCTTCCTTTTGGCAGAATGCGCAAGCGCTGGAGAAGGCCAGAGCCAATCCCAAGAGACACCGAGACATTTGCATCAATTCTAAAAGAGCATGGTGTCTATATTTTCGCAGTTGAGAAAAGCCACATTGAATGCCAAGCAGCTCAGAATAGAATTGCTAGAGCACTTGGCAGCTGAGCCTAAAGGTCATTTGGTAACCACACGTCGATTTACACTAAGCTATATCGCAATTCGGTATAGAGGGATAGATGCCAAAAGTGAAAATAAGAAAGCCGACACCGCCCGGCGAAATCCTGGTAGAGGAATACCTGAAACTAATGGGGCTAAGCCAAAGCGCTTTTGCCAGAAAAATCGGCTGGCCTCAACCCAAAATTAACGAGATCGTGCGCGGCAAACGCGGAATTACAGCCGAGACCGCCCTTGTGTTTGCCGACGCTCTAGGGACAACACCTGAGTTCTGGCTCAATGCCCAGATTGCTGTTGACTTAGCCGAGGCAAGACTGAAACACAAGCCTTCAGATTCAAAGCTCGCAGAGGATTTGAGCGTAGCGCGAGAGAAACATACGCCGCTGGCTCTTGTTCCAGCTGTGGTTACAGCGGCTAACCTGCGGCGTGTCCGTGAGCTTCGAGAAATTGCCACAGCACCAGAGATTTATCAATTTAGAATCGTCATTTGTGATGTGTCGCCGCTCATATGGCGCCGTGTGCTTGTTAGAAGCGATAGCACCTTGGATCAACTCAGTGATGTCATTCAAGCAGTGTTTGACTGGGGCAACTATCATCTGCATAAATTCATGGGAGCAAGTCCGTTTGGCAGAGGGCTGGAAATCGACGAAAGCTCAGAAGATAAGCCACTCTCTGTCATGAGGCTTCAGCCAGGTGACAGCATCATGTATGAATATGATTTTGGTGATAGCTGGATGCACGAGATTATTTTGGAGAAGATCTCAAAGTTCAGTAAAACGCGCCGCTATCCTGTGTGTACAGCCGGTAAGAATGCTGGGCCACCAGAAGATTGCGGCGGATCAGAAGCCTACATGAACGCCCGCAATTTTCTCAGCCGTCGCAAGGGCAAGCGCGGCAAAGCTCCCCGTGGGCGCGTCTCTGTGTTCGAAAAAGAATTCTACAAAGAGAACTATCGCGGTTTTGATCCGGACGAATTTGACAAAGACGAGGCCAACGAAAGGCTGGCAAGTCTAGGAGAAAGCACCAAATGATTGAGTATAAGAAAGCGCGAGAATTAGACGATTTGGTCGTAGCTGAGTATCCAGACCAGTTGATAATAAGTCACAAGGAAGGTAAAGACCAAGGCAGTCTCTGCCTGCGCCCAGAAGAGTTTGACAGTATGAGCGGTCCACAGATTTTGACAAGATTCAATGCTTATATTGACTCAATCCTGGATGGTATTTTAACTGATCGACCGGTTGAGATTACCGATGGAGAACCACAGCTGAAGTGGAATAAGGAATGCCGTCAGTGGACGCCAACTGGAGATGTTTTGCGTTGTGAGGTTAGTTGGCACCCAGCTGGACCGGAAGGAGCAATCGCGATCAAAATTGATGGTCAGCTGTTGACCGGCAAGGAATTTTTGAAAGTACTTGAAGTAAACGAAGGGTACGGCATGCGCATTGAGTTCATGCACCCCAACCGGCTTACCAATCCACCGGAGCCGAAAGTGCAAGTGAAAAAAGATAGTAAGCAAAATCGCGGTTAACAGCGGGGTGGGTGGGGGGAGCCTCAGCGGTCGAAGACTGCGCCGTTCTAATCACCTACGAGCAAAAAGAGCCGACTTGAACCTCAGCTCTTTTCTTCGATAGTCCTAAAACCTAGTTCCTGTTCTAGTCGGTGATTTCGTTCATTCGATAGCATTTGCCATCAAGCTCAATTAGCCAGGCGTCTTGTATTTCGCTGTCAGCATTTTCTTGAACACCCATTTGGAAAGCGACCGGATCGACTGCTTCAAGTACAGCTGATGGGCTGTACTCAAGATTCCCGAATTGAATAGGCGGGTAGAGTTCGTCTAAGACTTCACGGTAAAGCTCGTCAATGTCTATCTCTTCGCCTTCTGTTCTCACAAGATGTTCCATGATCCAATCAGTGCCATACTCACAGCCGACACCGTCGACTTCGCGCATAAGGTCATCGCTACCGCATTTTGGGCATCTATAATCGCCGTTTTCGTTGGCTTCGACCCTGATGTAATCGCTGTAGCAGAATGGGTGAGATACTTCTTCAGCTCTCTCTCTGAGCCGTTCTAGTACTGTATCGGTTGCGTTAATTGTCATTGGTTTTTGTCCTCGTAAGGGAGAGGTGCAGCCCGCACCCCCATGCAGGACATGCGTAAAACCAGCGGCCGAGGGTCCTAAAGTCAATGTCTGCCGCAGGCACCCAG
>WBZN01000933.1_pt1 | contig 18910 bp, 20 predicted proteins | sample 5204281 | NCBI WGS metagenome assembly WBZN01 (sample SAMN12344347, study PRJNA552823) | activated sludge metagenome | biome: Activated sludge suspended growth; feature: Nitrification reactor; material: Wastewater; isolation source: activated sludge from nitrification reactor of wastewater...
CGGATCCTTGCCGGAGAAGGCGCCGCCGCCGTGGTGGGCCGCGCCGCCGTAGGTGTCGACGATGATCTTGCGGCCGGTGAGGCCGCAGTCGCCGTGCGGGCCGCCGACGACGAAGCGGCCGGTCGGGTTGACCAGGTAGCGGACGTTGCCCTGCAGCATCTCCTTCGGCAGCACCGGCTTGATGATCTCCTCGATCACCGACTCGGCGAGCTGGGCGTGCGAGACGTCGGGGTCGTGCTGGGTGGAGACGACGACGGTGTCGATGGCGACCGGCTTGTCGTCGACGTACTTCACCGTCAGCTGGCTCTTGGCATCGGGGCGCAGCCAGGGCAGGCGGCCGTCGCGGCGCACCTCGGCCTGGCGCTGCATGATGCGGTGGGCGTAGTAGATCGGCATCGGCATCAGCTGCGGCGTCTCGTTGCAGGCGTAGCCGAACATCAGGCCCTGGTCGCCGGCGCCCTGCTCGAGGTCGAGGCCCTGGCCTTCGTTCACGCCCTGGGCGATGTCGGGCGACTGGCGGTTGATGGCGGCGAGGACAGCGCAGGACTTGTAGTCGAAGCCGATGTCGGAGTTGTCGTAGCCGATGCGCTTGATGGTTTCCTGGGCGATCTCGCGGTAGTTGATGTGCGCCGTGGTGGTGATCTCGCCGGAGATCACGACGAGGCCGGTCGACACCAGCGTTTCGCAGGCTACGCGGCTGTGCTTGTCGACGGCCAGGATGGCGTCGAGGACGGAATCGGAAATCTGGTCGGCGACCTTGTCGGGATGGCCTTCGGAAACCGATTCGGAGGAAAAAAGAAATTCTCTGGACATGTGTCCTGCTCCTTGTGTGTATTCCCGTTGCACCGACGTTACCGGCCCCGGGAAGACGAGCAGGTGACGCTTTAGCAGTATTTAATGGCCGCCCTGCAAGTTGTCCAAGGAACCTAGTCCCATTAACTCGGCGGAAATATAATTATAGTTTTTTGGCCCGGTGCGGGTCAAACACGGTATTTTTCCCGGATGGCATTGCTTTTCCGACTTTTGGGCCGGCTACCGCTTCGCCTGCTGCAGGGCCTCGGTACCTTCTTCGGCTGGGTTGCCTACCTCGCCTCGCCCACCTATCGGCGCCACCTGAAGGAAAACCTGGCGCTGGCCTATGACCCTGACGAAGCCACGGCCATCCTGCCGGCCGCCGTGGCCCACGCCGGCCGCGGCGTGCTGGAACTGCCCTGGCTGTGGACGCGGCCGAAAGCCGAGGTGGTCGGCCTGGTGACGCAGGTCACCGGCTGGGAGCTGATCGAAGCCGCCTGGCAGCGCGGCGACGGCATCCTGTTCTTCACGCCGCACCTCGGCTGCTTCGAGATCACCGCGCAGTACGTTGCCGCGCGCGCGCCGATCACCGTGCTCTACCGCAAGCCGAAGCAGGCCTGGTTGCAGCCGCTCATCGAAAGCGGGCGCGGCAGCGCGAATTTCCATCTGGCGCCGGCCGACCTGTCCGGCGTGCGCCTGCTGTTGAAGGCGCTAAAGCGCCACGAGGCGGTGGGCATGCTGCCCGATCAGGTGCCGGGCATGGGCGAGGGCCAGTGGGCGGATTTCTTCGGCCGGCCGGCCTACACCATGACGCTGGGTGCGCGCCTGAGCGAGACGGCGCGGACGACGGTGCTGATGGCCTTCGCCGAGCGGCTGCCGGGCGGCTGCGGATACTTGCTGCGCTTCTCCGCGCCGACGCAGGTCATCGACGGCTCGCTGGAAGCGCGCACGCTGGGTATCAACCGGGCGCTGGAGGACCTCATCCGCAGCTGCCCGCAGCAATACCTGTGGGGCTACAACCGCTACAAGGCGCCGCGCGGGGCGGCGCCGCCGCCCGCGCAGGGGTGAGGCGGAGATGTTCTCGCGCCTCCTGCTCGGCCTGCTCTGGCTGCTGCACCTGCTGCCGCTGCCGGCGTTGCGCGCGCTCGGCGCGCTGATCGGGCGGCTGCTGTATGCGTTCGGCCGCGCGCGCCGCCACGTGGCGCTGACCAACCTCCGCCTGTGCTTCCCGGAACTGTCGGAGGGCGCGCGCGCCGCCCTTGCGCGCCGCCATTTCATCGCTTTCGGCCGCGCCTTCCTCGACCGCACCCTGCTCTGGTGGGCGCCGCGGTCCCGCCTGGAACGGCTGATCCGGCTCAAGGGCGCCGAGCATCTGCGCGACGCCGGCGGCCGGCCGACCATCCTGCTGGCGCCGCACTTCGTCGGCCTCGACGCCGGCGGCACGATGATGACCATGGCCGTGCCGCTGGTCAGCGTCTATTCCAGCCAGAAGAACCCGGTCTTCAATGCCGTGCTGCTGGCCGGGCGCCTGCGCTTCAACGCGCCGATCCTGCTGTCGCGGCAGGAGGGCATGCGCCGGGCGCTGAAGGCCCTGAAGGACGGCTATCCGTTCTACTATCTGCCGGACATGGATTTCGGCGCGCGCGACGCCATCTTTGCGCCGTTCTTCGGCGTGCCGGCGGCGACCATCACCGGCCTTTCGCGGCTGGCGCGGGCTACCGGGGCCCGCATCGTGCCGGTGATCACGCGCATGACCGCCGACGGCTACGAGGTCGAGCTGCGGCCGCCTTGGCAGGGCTACCCCGGTGAGAGCGTCGAGGCCGACACCGCCCGCATGAATGCCTTCATCGAGGATGAGGTGCGCAAGATGCCCGAGCAGTACTACTGGGTGCACAGGCGCTTCAAGACGCGCCCGCAGGGCGAGAAGAAGCCGTATTGAGCTAATATTCGCCCATGTTCCGCAATCCCGATCCGGCCGCGATCTGCGCCCTGCTGCGCGAAGTGAAGACCGTTGCCGTCGTCGGCCTGTCGCCGAACCCCGTCCGGCCCGCCTTCCGCATCGCGCGGGCGCTGCAGGGCTTCGGCTACCGTGTCATTCCGGTGCGGCCGAAGGTGGAGTCGGTGCTGGGCGAGAAGGCCTACGCCTCGCTCTCCGAAGTGCCGGAGAAGATCGACCTGGTGGACGTCTTCCGCGCCGCCGAGCACGTCGGCCCGCTGGTGGACGAATGCCTGCGCCTGGGCCTGAAGCGCATCTGGCTGCAGGACGGCATCGTGGACGAAGCGGCGGCGGCGAAGGCCGTCGCCGGCGGCATGACGGTGGTGATGGATCGCTGCATCTGGAGAGATCTGGCCAACCTGTGCACCGAGGCGGCCGATGCGGGTTAAATTCACCAAGATGCATGGCCTCGGCAACGATTTCGTCGTCCTCGACGCCGTCAGCCAGGCCATCTCCCTGACGCCGGAGCAGGCACGCTTCCTCGCCGACCGCCACTTCGGCGTCGGCTGCGACCAGGTCCTCGTCGTCGAGAAGCCGTCGCGGGCCGACGCCGACTTCCGCTACCGCATCTTCAACGCCGACGGCGGCGAGGTGGAGCAGTGCGGCAACGGCGCGCGCTGCTTCGTGCGCTTCGTGCACGAGAAGGGCCTGACGGCGAAGTGCGCCATCCGCGTCGAGACGCAATGCGGCCTGATCGAGCCGCGCCTGGAGGCCGACGGCCTCGTCACGGTGGACATGGGTGCGCCGCGCTTCGAGCCCTCGCACGTGCCCTTCGTCACCGACAGCGATGCGCTGGTGCAGCCGCTGCACGTGGACGGCGCCGAAGTCGGGATCACCGCCTTGTCGATGGGCAACCCGCACGCGGTGCAGGTGGTGGCGAACGTCGATACGGCGCCGGTCGCGGAGCAGGGCCCACTGATCGAGAACCACCCGCGCTTTCCGCAGCGGGTGAATGCCGGCTTCATGCAGGTGGTCGATCGCCATGCGATCCGGCTGCGCGTCTACGAGCGCGGCGCCGGCGAGACGCTGGCCTGCGGCAGCGGCGCCTGCGCTGCCGTCGCCGCCGGCATCGCCCGCGGCCTGCTCGATTCGCCGGTGCGGGTGACGACGCGCGGCGGCGAACTGGCGATTGCCTGGGCCGGACCGGGACAGCCGGTACGGATGACTGGTCCGGCGACGACGGTGTTCGACAGCGAGATTGAAATCTGAAAGGGAGAACGACAAGAATGAAAGCCGACGAAATCGCCCGCTACCTGCAGGACCACCCGAAGTTCTTCGAGGAGTACGCCGACCTGCTGGCGCAGCTCTACATCCCGCATCCGCATGGCGGCCGCGCCATTTCCATCACCGAGCGGCAGATCCTGACGCTGCGCGAGAAGGCCAAGCAGCTGGAAGGCAAGCTGGGCGAGCTGATCCGCTTCGGCGAGGAGAACGATGCCATCGGCGAGAAGGTGCACCGCCTGGCGACGGCGCTGGCCGGCGCGCGGGATTTTGCCGGCGTGCGGCATGTGCTCCTGACGCATCTGGGCGAGGATTTCGCCGTGCCGCATGTCGCCTTCCGGCTGTGGAACCTGCCGGCGCAGGCCGATGCGGCGGAGTTCGCCGAGGTGAATGAACAGACGCGCATCTTCGCCGCCGGGCTGGCGCATCCCTTCTGCGGCGCCAACGCCGGCTTCGAGGCCGCCGCCTGGTTCGGCGAGGCCGGCGAACAGGTGCGCTCGGTGGCGCTGGTGGCGCTGCGGCGCGAGGCCGAGACGCTCGGCCTGCTGGCCCTCGGCTCCGAGGACGTGCAGCGCTTCTATCCTGAAATGGGCACGCTGTATCTCGGCCACATCGGCGACCTGGCGAGCGCCGCCCTGCTGAGAACGCTGGAGTAATCCTTGGACGGGCTGGCAGGCGAGGAGGCTAAGACCGCGGCTGCGGCCTACCTCGACGAGCTGGCCCACCAGCGCCGCGCCAGCCCGCTCACCCTGGAAAGCTACGGCCACGACCTCGCCGCGCTGCTGGCGCTGGCCGGCGCCACCTCCCTCGACAAGCTGAAGCACCACGACATCCGCCGCTTCGTCGCGCAGCTGCATGGGCGCGGCCTGTCGGGCCGCACGCTGGCCCGTGTGCTGTCGGCCTGGCGCGGCTTCTTCAACTGGCTGGCGAAGCACCGCGGCCTGGAACAGAACCCCTGCCTGGCCGTGCGCGCACCGAAATCGAAGAAGGCCCTGCCCTCGGTGCTTTCGCCCGACCAGGCGAATGCGCTGCTGGAAACGGAGGCCGACGGCCTGCTGGAACTGCGCGACAAGGCGATGTTCGAGCTGTGCTACTCCTCCGGCCTGCGCCTGGCCGAGCTGGCGAGCCTCGACTGCAACCTGGCGCAGGACCTGGCGGCGGGCGAAGTGACCGTCACCGGCAAGCGCGCCAAGACGCGCAGCGTGCCGGTCGGCGCCAAGGCGCGCGCGGCGCTGGCGGCCTGGCTGGCGCGCCGCGACGAAGTGGCCGCAGCCGATTGCCCGGCACTGTTCGTCAGCCGGCGCGGCACGCGCCTGTCGATGCGCATGATCCAGCTGCGCCTCGGGCGCTGGGCGAAGAAGGCCGGCCTCGGCGCCCACGTCCATCCGCACATGCTGCGCCATTCCTTCGCTTCGCACGTGCTGCAGTCCTCGGGGGACCTGCGCGCCGTGCAGGAAATGCTCGGTCATTCCAGCATCGGCACGACGCAGGTGTATACCCATCTGGATTTCATGCACCTCGCCAAGGTGTATGACGCCGCCCACCCGCGGGCGAAGAAGAAATGAATAGCCGGCACAGGGTCGAAAAGAACAGTGTGGGAGCGGCCTACTGGCCGCGATATCGGCGGCTGCACCCCAAGGGTACTTCCTGCGGGGCGCAATCGCGGCCAGTAGGCCGCTCCCACAGACACGCAGAAAGAGAATGAGCGGCGCTACTCCCGTTCGCGGCTGGCTCGTCGACGCCGCGCAGCGCATCGATGCGGCGCTGGGGCCGGCGCGCGTGCAGCGCATCGTCCTGCCGCCGCTCGCCGACAAGCCGGGCAGGGAGGGCGAGTTCTGCGCCGTGCAGCTCGACGACGGCAGCGTCGGCCTGGCCTTCACGCTGCTCGACGGCACGCTGGCGGCGCTGCACGCACGCGGGCCGGCCAGCGCCCCGGCCGGCTGCGCGGCGATGGAACTGGTGCGCGGCTACGCGGCAGGCGACGGCGCCGCGCGCGCCCTCGGCCTGGCGACGATCAACGCCCTGACGCGACGACTTTTCGACCGCGCCGGCTTCGTGCCCGATGACTCGATCGACTCCTTCGGCTCGCTGGCTCTCGAGCCGGGCGACCGCCTCGGCATGGTCGGCCATTTCACGCCGCTCATCGAACAGGCGCGCGCCCTCGGCATTCCCCTCACCGTGCTGGAGCTGAAGGCCGAGCTGGTGCGCGAGGAACCGGGCCTGGTCGTGACGCTCGATCCGGCGCGGCTGGCCGGCTGCAACAAGATCGTGTCGACCAGCACGCTGCTGCTGAACGACACTTTCGAGGCGGTGGCCGGCTGCTGGCGCGGCGCCGACGCCGTCGCCATCGTCGGCCCCTCGGCCGGCTGCCCGCCCGATCCGCTGTTCGCCGCCGGCGTGTCCGCGGTGGGCGCCGCCTGGGTGATCGATGCCGAAGCCTTCCTCGCGCGCGTCGCCGCCGGCGCGAAGTGGGGCGAGACTTCGCGCAAGGTGACGCTGACCCCGCAACCCTACCCAGGGCTCGACGCCCTTCTGGCGAAATCCAAATAACCCATGGCCGAACTGATCCTCAAGCCCGGCAAGGAACGTTCGGCGATGCGCCGCCATCCCTGGATCTTCGCCGGCGCGGTGGCGCACCTGAAGGGCCGCGCCCGCGCCGGCGACACCGTGGAGGTGTTCGCCGACGATGGCCGCCCGCTCGGGCGGGCGGCGTTCAGCCCGCACTCGCAGATCCGCGCCCGCCTGTGGACCTTCGACGCCGACGAGGCGGTCGACCACGCCTTCTTCAAGCGCCGCGTCGCCGCCGCCGTCGCCGCCCGCGCGGTGCTGCCGGAACTGCGCGGGCAGGAGGGCCTGTGCCCCGCAGCAAGTACCCTTGGGATGCGCCTGATCCATGGCGAATCGGACGGCCTGCCGGGCGTCATCGCCGACCGCTACGGCGAGACGGTGGTGCTGCAGCTGAACAGCGTCGGCGCGGAGAAGTGGCGCGATGCCATCGTCGCCGCGCTGCTGCCGGCGACAGGCTGCACGCGGGTGTTCGAGCGCTCGGATGCGGAGGTGCGCGGGCTCGAGGGACTGGAAGCGCGCAGCGGCAGCCTGCATGGCGGGGAGCCGGCGGGCCCGGTGGTGATCGAGGAGCACGGCATCCGCTTCGAAGTGGACATCCGCGGCGGGCACAAGACCGGCTTCTACCTCGACCAGCGCGAGAATCGTTTTCTCGTCCGCGAGCTTGCATCCGGCCGCAGCGTGCTCAACTGCTTCTGCTATACCGGGGGCTTCAGCCTGCAGGCGCTGGCCGGCGGCGCATCGCAGGTGCTCTCCGTCGACAGCTCCGGCCCGGCGCTGGAGGCGGCAAGGCGCAACCTGGCGCTGAATCCGCAGCTGCCGGCGGGTCGCGCCGAGTGGCGCGACGCCGACGTCTTCGAGGAACTGCGGGCGCTGAAGAAGGCCGGCGCGCGCTTCGACCTGATCATCCTCGACCCGCCGAAGTTCGCGCCTTCCCCCGCCCACGCCGCGCGCGCCGCGCGCGCCTACAAGGACATCAGCCTGCTCGGCTTCCGACTGCTGAATCCGGGCGGCCTGCTGATGACTTATTCCTGTTCGGGCGGCATCGGCCTCGAGCTGTTCCAGAAGATCGTCGCCGGCGCGGCGGCCGACGCCGGCGTCGATGCGCGCATCCTGCGGCGGCTGGCGGCGGCCCCCGACCACCCGGTGGCCCTGGCCTTTCCGGAAGGCGAGTACCTGAAAGGCCTGCTCTGCCAGGTGGTATGATCGCCGCGCCATGACGTTCCACCGCAAGCTGATCGCCTTGATTGCCGTGCTGTGCCTGTTGGGGGCGCAGCAGGCGGCGTTCGCCCACTGGGCGGCGCACCTCGGCGCGCCGGCGGCGGTCGGCATCGAGGCAGCGGACGGCGAGCATGCCGCCGCGGCCGTCCTCGGCCAGTCCTGCACCAGCTGCGCCGCCTTCGCCGGGCTCGACGCGGCACTGCCGGGCAGCATGGTTGGCGCATCGGTCGCGCCTGCCTTCGTCGAACCCGTCCTGCCTGCGCCGCAGGAAAAGTCAGCCTCCACGATACGGCGCTACGATTCGCGCGCCCCGCCCGCCGTTCTCTGAAGCCCTGTTGTCGATGCCGCCGCCGCCCGTCGGGCGATGGCCGTTTCGTTTGCTTTGGAGAATTTCATGTTTCGCATCGCATTGCTTGCCGTTGCGGCAGCGCTGGCCCTGCCGGCCGCCGCCGGCGACGAAGACCTGAAAGCCCTGCGCGAGGAAGTCGCGCAGATGAAGAAATCCTACGAGCAGCGCATCGAGGCGCTGGAGCAGCGGCTGGCGGCAGCCGGGGCGCCGAAGGAACAAAGTCAGCCGGCGCAGGACGGCGGCGCCCGCGCCGGCGCGGCCGGCGGCTTCAATCCGGAGGTGTCGCTCATCCTGCAGGGGCAGTATCGCCGCATGCAGGACGTGCCGGAGCGTGCCATCAGCGGCTACTGGCCGGCCGGCGGCCATGATCACGGCGGCGATGAACGCGGATTTTCGGTGGACAGCTCCGAGCTGATCGTCTCCGCCAACATCAGTCCCTATTTTCGCGGCATGCTCAACGTGGCGCTCAAGGACGGCGAGGCCGAGGTCGAGGAGGCGTGGTTTCAGACCCTCGGCCTGGGCCAGGGCTTCACGCTGAAGGGCGGCCGCTTCCTCTCCGGCATCGGCTACCTCAACGAGCAGCATCCGCACGCCTGGGACTTCGCCGACGCGCCGCTGATGTCGAAGGCGCTGTTCGGCGAACACTACGGCCAGGACGGCCTGCAGCTGAAGTGGGTGGCGCCGACCGACCTGTTCATGGAGTTCGGCGCCGAGATCGGCCGCGGCCAGAATTTCCCCGGCACCGACCGCAACCAGAACGGCGTCGGCGCGACCAGCCTGTTTGCACACGTCGGCGGCGACGTCGGCCGCTCGCATGCCTGGCGTGCCGGACTGTCGTGGCTGGCGACGCGGGCAAAGGACCGCGAAGCCCATTTCGAGGACACCGACGCGGCCGGCCCGAACGAGGTCGAGGGGCTGTTCACCGGCCGCAGCCGCACCTGGATTGCCGACTTCGTCTGGAAATGGGCGCCCGAGGGCAACCCCGGATACCGCAACCTGAAGCTCCAGGCGGAACTGTTCCGGCGGACGGAAGACGGCGACCTGGCCTGCGCCTCGGGCGTGGCGACATCCCCCTGTGCCGGCAGTCCGGCGCTGGGCAAGCTGAATGCCCGCCAGAGCGGCGGCTATGCCCAGGCGGTGTGGCAGTTCATGCCGCACTGGCGCCTCGGCTACCGCTATGACTGGCTGAATGCCGGCTCGAAGCGTTACGACCCGGCCACGGTCTTCGCCGCCCTCGACCCGGCCAACGCCTACTTCGCCCGCTACCGGCCGCAGCGGCATACGCTCATGGCCGACTGGTCGCTGGACGAATTCTCGCGCCTGCGCCTGCAATTCGCCCGCGACAAATCGATGCAGGGCGTCAGCGACAACCAGGTGACGCTGCAGTACATCATGAGCCTCGGCGCCCACGGCGCGCACAAGTTCTAGGAAAGGTATGTACCCCCACGCTCACATTCGTTCGCTGCCCCCGAAGGGGGCGCATGCCCCCTTCGGGGCGGCCCATCAGGAGGCATGACCATGAAGAAATTTTTCCTGTTGATACTGCTGGCGGCCGCGCTGCCCGTGCGCGCCGAACTGCGCGTGTTTGCCTGCGAGCCGGAATGGGCGGCGCTGGTGATGGAGTTGGGCGGCGACAAGGTCAATGCCTGGTCCGCCACCCATGCCCTGCAGGACCCGCATCGAATCGAGGCGCGGCCTTCGCTGATCGCCAGGGCGCGCAACGCGCAGCTGGTGGTGTGCACCGGCGCCGAGCTGGAAGCGGGCTGGCTGCCGGCGGTATTGCGCGAATCCGGCAACGCCGGCGTGCAGCCGGGCCGGCCGGGCCATTTCGAGGCGGCGGCGCTCGTCGCGCGGCTGGAGATTCCGCTGAAGCTCGACCGCGCCGAGGGCGACGTGCATGCCTCCGGCAATCCGCACATCCACCTCGACCCGCACAACCTGCTGGCCGTGGCCGCGCCGCTGGCGAAGCGGATGGGCGAGCTGGATGCCGCCAACGCCGCCCACTACGCCGAGCGGCAGCGGGCCTTCGCGGAAAGGCTGCGTGCCGCCATTGCCCGCTGGGAGAAGGAGGCCGCGCCGCTGCGCGGCATGCGCGTGGTCGCCCAGCACAGGAGCTTCAGCTACCTGTTCCGCTGGCTCGGCCTGGTCGAGGCGGGGACGCTGGAGCCGAAGCCCGGCATCGAACCGGGCAGCGCCCATCTGGCGCAGCTCGTGACGCAGGCGAAGGCACGGCAGGCGAAGCTGATCGTGCGCACGCCCTTCGACTCGCCGCGGCCGGGCGAGTGGCTGGCCGAGCGTACCGGCATGCCGCTCGCCACCCTGCCGTTCACCGTCGGCGGCAGCGAGCGGGCGCAGGACCTGTTCGGCCTGTTCGACGACACGCTTGCGAAACTGAAGGCCACGCCATGAACGACATCGCCTCGCAGCTCGACCTGCTCTGGCCGGCCTTCGCCGCCGGCCTGATCGTGCTGGCCACGCATGTGCCGCTCGGCATCCAGGTGCTCGCGCGCGGCATCATCTTCATCGACCTCGCCGTGGCGCAGGTGGCCGGACTGGGGGCGCTGGCGGCGCATCTGGCCGGGTACGGCGACAACCCCTGGATCGTCCAGGGCGCGGCGGTCGGCGCGGCGCTGGCGGCGGCGCTGTTGCTGCAAGGGAGCGAAAAACGCTGGCCGCAATTGCAGGAAGCGCTGATCGGCCTGCTCTTCGTGCTGGCCGCCAGCGGCGCGGTGCTCCTGCTTGCCCGTGACGCCCATGGCGGCGAGCACCTGCGCGACCTGCTGGTCGGCCAGATGCTGTGGGTGTCGCAGAGCCAGTTGCTGGCGGCGGCGGCGATCAGCGCGGGACTTCTGCTGGCATGGAAGGCCGCGGGCCGTGCAGGCGGCGGGCTGACGTTTTACACGCTGTTCTCCGTGGCCGTAACAGTTTCGGTGCAGCTGGTCGGGGTGTATCTGGTGTTCGCCAGCCTGATCGTGCCGGCCCTTGCCAGCCATGGCCTGCAGCAGCGGCGCCTGGCGACGGGCTTTGCCATCGGCGCAGCGGGTTACGCTGGCGGCCTCTCCCTGGCGGCGCTGGCGGACCTGCCTGCAGGCGCTGCCAGCGTGTGGATGCTGGCAGCGGCGGGACTGGTCGTTGCCCTGCTGCGCGCCAGCGTTGCGCCGTCCCGGCCGATATGCTAAAAGCGATGTCCGGCCCGCGCTTTCATCGGCCGGATCGGCACTTGGACAGAGCAGACAGAGAGATCGTGGCTTTCTCACTTTTCGGCAAGAAACCCCCGCCAGAACCGGCCAAGCCGGCGGCCAGGAAAAAAACGCCTGAAGCAGCGGTTCCGTCGCGCCCGGGCGCGCCCATGCCTTCGCCGGAATCCCCGCCGGCAGCGCAGGAGGAACTGGAATCCCTCGACTTCACCGCCCACGGTGCGATCGAGGCGCACGAGGATGACTCTCCCGGCCAGTTCGTGATTCGCGAAAGCTCGGCGACCCTGCATCCCGTGGTCGAGGAAGCGGCCATTCTCTTCGCCAACGACCAGGACGAGGCGGCGTTGTCCACGCTCGAAGCCGCGGTCGCTGCGGGTGGCGAGGGCGCCGAGGCCGATCAGGTGTGGGCAATGCTGTTCGACCTGTACCAGCTCATGGGCAAGCGCGAGTTGTTCGACAATCGCGCCCTCGAGTACTCGATGAAATACGAGAAGTCGCCGCCGACCTGGGTCGAACCGGCGCCGCAGACCCTTGGGCCGGCGCTGACCACCGGCGGCACGGCGTTCGTGGCGTTTACCGGCGCGCTGGGCGAGAGCGCCGAGAAGACGGTCAGGCAGCTGGAGAAGATCGTTGCCGGCAACCCGGTGGCGCGCGTCGAATTCGGCAAGCTGCAAAGCGTGGATGCCATCGGCGCCGGGATGCTGCTGAAGGCGATGCAGGCGGCGCGCAAGAGCAAGTGCGAGCTGGTCATGAGCGGCGCCGAGAAACTTGCCGAATTGCTGAAGAGCAGCATAGAGGTCGGTAGGCAGGAAAACGAGCCGGTTTGGATGCTGCTGCTGGAGCTCTACCAGCACATGGCGCAACAGGACCCGTTCGAGGAGTGGGCGGTAAATTACGCCATCACCTTCGAGGTGTCCCCGCCTTCCTGGGAAAACCGCCCGCCGCCGAAGCAGCCGATGACCGTGGCGGGCGACGCCAACCCGGATACGTTTCCGCTGGCAGGCGAGATGTACAGCGCCGGCTCGGACGCCTTCCGCCAGCTGGTGGACTTTTCAACCGGCCGGGAGAACGTCCTGATCGACTGCAGCGCCCTGAAGCGCATGGATTTCGTCAGTGCCGGACTGTTCCTCAACACGCTGACCAACCTGCAGATCACCGGCTGCAGCGTGACCATCCGCAACCCGAACCAGTTGATCTTCGCCCTGTTCGGCGTGCTCGGCATCAACCAGGTGGCGCACGTCGAGCGGCGCAAGTTCTGACCTCGCCACTTCGTTTCTTCGCTTTCTATCGGGCAGTTCCATGGAGCAATATCACGGCACCACCATTCTTTCCGTTCGCCGCGGCGCCAGCGTCGCCCTCGGCGGCGACGGCCAGGTGACGCTCGGCAACATCGTCGTCAAGTCCAGCGCGCGCAAGGTGCGCCGGCTCTACCAGGAGAAGATCCTGGCCGGCTTCGCCGGCGGCACCGCCGACGCGTTCACGCTGTTCGAGCGCTTCGAGGCCAAGCTGGAAAAGCACCAGGGCAACCTGCTGCGCAGCGCCGTCGAACTGGCCAAGGACTGGCGCACCGACCGCATCCTGCGCCGGCTGGAGGCGATGCTGGCGGTGGCCGACCGGCAATGCTCCCTCATCATCACCGGCAACGGCGATGTACTGGAGCCCGAGCAGGGCATCGTCGCCATCGGCAGCGGCGGCCCCTACGCCCAGGCGGCGGCGCGCGCGCTGCTGGAGAACACCTCGCTGTCGCCGGAGGAAATCGTCAGGAAATCACTCACCGTCGCCGGCGACCTGTGCATCTACACCAACCAGAGCCACGTCATCGAGGTGCTGGAATGAGCACGATGACGCCGCAGGAAATCGTCCACGAGCTGGATAAAAATATCGTCGGCCAGGCCCGCGCCAAGCGGGCGGTGGCCATCGCCCTGCGCAACCGCTGGCGCCGCGCCCAGGTGGCCGAGCCGTTGCGTTCCGAGATCACGCCGAAGAACATCCTCATGATCGGCCCGACCGGGGTCGGCAAGACCGAGATCGCGCGCCGCCTGGCGCGGCTCGCCAATGCGCCCTTCATCAAGATCGAGGCGACGAAGTTCACCGAGGTCGGCTATGTCGGCCGCGATGTCGACACCATCGTCCGCGACCTGGTCGAGATCGCCATCAAGGACGGCCGCGAGGCGGCCATGCGCGCCGTGCGCGACCGCGCCATGGACGCCGCCGAGGACCGCGTGCTCGACGTCCTGCTGCCGCCGGCGCGCAGCGACGGACTCCACGGCGAAGCGGAAAACGCCGAGGAGTCCGCCACCCGGCAGAAGTTCCGCAAGAAGCTACGCGAGGGCGAGCTCGATGCGCGCGAGATCGAGATCGAGGTGGCGGCCCCGTCGGCGCAGATGGAAATCCTCGCCCCGCCCGGCATGGAGGAGCTGACCTCGCAGATCCAGGGCATGTTCCAGAACCTCGGCGGCGGCAAGCGCAAGACGCGGCGGATGGCCATCAAGGAGGCGCTGAAGGCGCTGGCCGACGAGGAGGCGGCACGCCTGGTGAACGACGACGAGATCAAGCTCGCCGCCGTGCAGGCGGTGGAGCAGAACGGCATCGTCTTCCTCGACGAGATCGACAAGATCGCGTCGAGATCGGAGATGCACGGCGCCGACGTCTCGCGCCAGGGCGTGCAGCGCGACCTGCTGCCGCTGGTCGAGGGCACCACCATCGCCACCAAATACGGCATGGTGAAGACCGACCACATCCTGTTCATCGGCAGCGGCGCCTTCCATTTCTCCAAGCCTTCGGACCTGATCCCGGAACTGCAGGGGCGCTTTCCCATCCGCGTCGAGCTGGACTCGCTCTCCGTCGGGGATTTCGAGCAGATTCTGGTCAGCACGGATGCCTGCCTGACGCGGCAGTACGAGGCGCTGCTGGCCACCGAGGGCGTCGCGCTTGATTTCGAGTCGGACGGCATCCGCCGGCTCGCCGAGATCGCCTTTGCCGTCAACGAGAAGACCGAGAACATCGGCGCGCGCCGCCTGTACACGGTCATGGAAAAGCTGCTCGAGGAAGTTGCTTTCGATGCCGGCAGCCACGGCAAATCGGCGCTGGTCGTCGACGCGGCCTATGTCGATACCCGGTTGAAGGAGCTGTCGCAGAGCGAGGACCTGGCCCGCTACGTTCTCTGACGATGCTTCTGCGCATCGTCTCGATCATCTTCCCGCTGTTCGCCATCGTCCTGGCGGGCTGGCTCTACGGCCGCCGCCACCGGCCCGACATGGCGCTGGCCAACCAGCTCAACATGGATGTCTTCGTGCCGGCGCTGGTGTTCGCCGCGCTCGCCGGCAAGTCCTTCGACCTGCTCAGCTACCAGGCGCTGGCCGTCGGCGGCATCGCCGTCGTGCTCGGCTCAGGCCTGCTTGCCTGGCCGCTGGCGCGGCTGCTGAAGGTGGACTCGAAAACCTTCCTGCCGCCGATGATGTTCAACAACTCCGGCAACATGGGCCTGCCGCTGGCCGTGCTGGCCTTCGGTGAAGCGGCGCTGCCGGCGGCGGTGGTGCTGTTCCTGGTGGAGAACCTGCTGCATTTCTCGCTCGGCGTCTGGATGCTCGACCACCGCGCCCGCCTCATCACCTTGTGGCGCATGCCGATGATGCTGGCCGCGCTGGCCGGACTGGCGGCCAGCCTCTCCGGCATCGCGCTGTGGCCGCCGTTGCTCACCGCCATCCGCATGCTCGGCGACATTTCGATTCCGCTGCTGCTGTTCACGCTCGGCGTGCGCCTGGCCGGCGCCTCCTTCCATGCCTGGGGGATCGGCCTGGCCGGTGCCGTGGCGCGGCCGCTGCTGGGCATGCTGATCGCCTGGGGGGCCGGCCTGGCGCTGGGCCTCTCGCCGCAGCATCAGGCGATGCTGCTGGTGTTCGGCGCGCTGCCGCCGGCGGTGCTCAACTATGTCTTCGCCGAGCGCTACGCCCAGGAGCCGGACAAGGTGGCCTCGATCGTCATGGTCGGCAACGTCGCCGCGCTGCTGTTCATTCCGGTCGCGCTGGCGATCGCGCTCTGAGCTTGCCGCCGTCCCGCCGGGACTGACTTTTGCCCGGTGTTAGGCCGGCTAACTCTTCACCGGCCGCTTCATCAGCTTGCGCTGCAGCGTGCGGCGGTGCATTTTCAGGGCGCGGGCGGTCGAAGAGATGTTGCCGTCGTGCTCCTTCAGCACGCGCTGGATGTGTTCCCACTCCAGGCGATCCACCGACAGCGGCTGGCTCGGCGGCGTGAAATCCTCCTGCGCCGACGTCGCCTCGAAGGCGGCGAGGATGGCGTCGACATCGGTCGGTTTGGCGAGGTAGTGCGTCGCGCCGAGCTTGATCGCCTCGACCGCCGTGGCGATGCTGGCGTAGCCGGTCAGCACGACGATGCGGCAGTCCGGATTTGCGGCGAGCAGCGGCGCGACCAGCGTCAGCCCCGAGGTGCCGTCGATGTTCAGATCCAGCACGGCGCGCGCAGCCTGCATATCCGGAATCAGCGCGGCGGCTTCCTCCACGCTGTGGGCGCCGGCGGCGGCGAAGCCGCGGTTTTTCAGCGCGCGGCAGAGTACGCGGTTGAAGGCCGGATCGTCGTCGATGACGAGTACGCTTTCCACATTTTCCATCAGTCGTCTGCCTTGAGTTTGTCCAGGGGAAGCTCGACGCGGGTGACGGCACCGCCGCCTTCGCGGTTGGCCAGCACGATGCGCCCGCCCAGCCGCTCCACCGCGGCGTGGGCGAGGAAGAGGCCGATGCCGGTGCCTTCGGCGCGCGTCGTGACGAAGGCGCGTCCGGCGGCGAGCAGGACGTTCTCGTCGAAGCCGGGGCCGCGGTCGCGCACTTCGAGGCGCAGGCGGTCGCTGTCCCACTCCGCTTCGATCTCGATGTGGCCGCCATCGGCGTCGGCGGCGTTGTTGAAGAGGTTCAGCACGGCCTGCTCGAGCGTGGCTTCGCCGACAATGCGCGGCGCCGCCGTGCCATGGAGGCTGACTTTCGCCTCGGCGTGCGGCCGCAGCCGGCGCCAGCGCGCGATGACCTGCTCCAGCCAGCCGTCGAGGGCGACCGCGCCGCCGCCTTCGGCGCGGGTCTGTCCGGCGCGCGCCGCCAGTCCCGTGATGATGCCCTTGCAGTGCTCGATCTGGCTGCGCAGCAGGGCCAGGTCTTCCTGCGCGTCCGGGCTCATTGCCGACTCGCGCGACAGCTCGCCGGCGAGGATCGCCATCGTCGCCAGCGGCGTGCCCAGCTCGTGGGCGGCGCCGGCGGCGAGGCTCCCCAGGGCGACGACGCGCTCGTTGCGCAGGGCCTCCTCGCGCACCGCGGCGAGTTCCAGGTCGCGGCTGCGGATGGCGGCCGCCATGCGCGCAACGAACCAGGAAATGAGCGCGGCCGAGGCGACGAAGATCAGCCACATGCCGGCCAGGTGCAGGCGCGTGGCACGCTCGGCGTCCGCCACCGGCAGCGGCACATAGTAGAAGACCAGCAGCGAATAGGCCGCCACGCTGAGCGCGACCACGCTCCAGGCGAAGCGGCCGGGCAGCACCACCGCGGCGATGGCGATGCCCGGCAGGTAGAGCGAGACGAGCGGGTTCGCCGCGCCGCCGCTGAAGAACAGCAGCAGCGACAGCGCCGCGATATCCACGCAGAGCTGGGCGAACAGCTCGCCGGCGCCGACGGCGCCCCCGCGCAGGACGCGCCGCCGGGTGAGGAGGTTGAAGCCGGCCAGGAGCAGCAGGATGCCCAGCATCGGCGCCAGCGGCAGCGCGATGTCGATCAGTGGCCCTGCCGCGACGACGAGAACGAGTTCCCCCGCCACGGCGAACCAGCGCATCAGGATCAGGCGCCGCAGGTGATCCTGGCCCTTTTCGAGTCGGAGGCTATTCGGATTCATCATGGTTGCGCGGCGATTCTAACGCATGCGCGAAGCGGCCTCTGCGACGATATGTCGCAGGAGCAGGAGCGGCATTGCTTCTAGAATCGGCCGTATTTTTCGATGAACGGATCCGGGAGAAGCCTCTCTGCAGCGGGCCTGGCGTTGGTGCTCGCCATCCATCTGGCCCTGTTGGCAGCGCTCTGGAGCCATCGGTACGTTGCCTTTCCGGACGAAGTGGCGGTGCTGTTCGTCGAAACGATAGCCGCGCCGCCGCCCCGGCAAAAGGAGGAGGCGCCGCAGCCGCCGCGGCCGGAGCGCCGGCGCACGGCGCCGCCGCGCCAGCAGACCCGACTTGTCGCGGAGGCGCCCGTGAATTCCGCCGCCGAACTCGTGGCCCTACCCCCCGCGTCGAATCTTCCAGTTGCAGAAGCGCCGCCGCCCAAACCTGCCGGGCCGCTTACCCTGGGGAGCGAATGGTCGCTGTCCTGCCCGGAGCGCAGCGCGCCGGCCTATCCGCCGCTGTCCCGGCGCATGGGCGAGGAGGGTACGGTGGTGTTGCGGGTGGAACTCGACGAAGAGGGCGTCGTCGTCGCGGCGCGCGTCGTTGCCGGCAGCGGCTTCTCGCGCCTGGACGAGGCGGCGCTGGCGGCGGTGCGAACCTGGCGCTGCACGCCTGCGCGGCGCGAACGCCAGCCGGTGCGCGCCGTCGCCCTGCAGCCGTTCAGGTTCGTGCTGCAATGAAACGTGGCGCCGTACTGCGCTGACTGACTTTTCCTTGAGGGACGCAACATGAATGAAAGCCTCGGCTTCGCCCACTTCCTCTCACAGGCCGACGCAGTCGGGCGCGGCGTGCTGTTTCTCCTGCTCTCGCTCTCCGTGGCGAGCTGGTACCTGATCGTCACCAAGAGCCTGGCGAACGTTCTCGCCGGGCGGCGCGCGGCGGCATTCCTGCGCCGGTTCTGGGAAGCCCGCTCGCTCGCGGAGGCGAAGGAGACGCTGGGGCGGCAGGGCGCGGACAACGCCTTCGCCGAAGCGGCGCGGCAGGCGCTGGGCGCGGCCGAGGAGGATCGCCCCCAGCAGGGGCTGCACCGGCTCGCCGCCGCCGGGGGGCTGGGCGAATACCTGACGCGGGTGCTGCGCAATGCCATCGACCAGGAAGCGGCGCGCGTCGAGCACGGCCTCACCGTGCTGGCCTCGACAGCCTCCGCCGCGCCATTCATCGGACTGTTCGGCACGGTGTGGGGCATCTACCACGCCCTGGTGCAGATCGGCATGAGCGGGCAGGGCACGCTGGACAAGGTGGCCGGCCCGGTCGGCGAGGCGCTGATCATGACGGCGCTGGGCCTGGTCGTGGCGATCCCGGCGGTGCTGGCCTACAACGCCTTCAACCGGCGCAACCGCATCTGGCTGGCGCGGCTGGATGCCTTCGCCCACGACCTGTATGCGCTGATCACGGTCGGCGCCAGGGCCAAGGGTCCGGCCGGGGAGGCGCGTCAACTGCGCGCCGCCGCGGCGCGTTAGCGGGCAAGGGGAGGCGGCATGGCATTCGGCAGCTTCAATAACGCGACGCGCCAGGCGCCGCTGGCGGAGATCAACGTGGTGCCGCTGGTGGACGTGATGCTGGTGCTGCTGGTGATCTTCATCGTCACCGCGCCGCTGCTCACCCACTCGGTGAGGATCGACCTGCCGAAGGCGGCG
>WBZN01000935.1_pt1 | contig 18865 bp, 16 predicted proteins | sample 5204281 | NCBI WGS metagenome assembly WBZN01 (sample SAMN12344347, study PRJNA552823) | activated sludge metagenome | biome: Activated sludge suspended growth; feature: Nitrification reactor; material: Wastewater; isolation source: activated sludge from nitrification reactor of wastewater...
GCCGAGCTGCTCGGCCGTGAGCGGCCCGACTGGGAGCTCTCGGCCGCCAGCCTGGCCCACGTGATCGCCGCCCACTGCCGGGGCGACCTCCCCGACGCCTTCGCCCCCAAGCACCGCTGGGCCATGGACTGGTACTACCCGGTGCTGGCCGGGGCTGTCACCGGGGCCGCCGCCACCGCCCGACTGGCCGACGGGTGGGACACGTTCGTGCTCGAGGGCCGGGGCGTGCGGTGCGTGTCGGACGAGCCGTGGGTGACGGCGGCCGAGACGTGCGAGTGCGCCATGGCCTACCTCCGCACCGGAGACGCGGCGACGTCCCGGCGGCTGCTGGGCTGGGCCCAGCGCCACCGGGACGAGGCCGGGAGCTACCACACGGGGATCGTGTACCCGGAGCAGGTGCACTTCCCGGCCGCCGAGACCAGCACCTACACCGCGGCGGCGGTGATCCTGGCCGCCGACGCCCTGGCCGGGGTGTCGCCCACCAGCCGGCTGTTCCTCGCCGACCCCCACCCGCCCAGCCGTTCTTAGGAGCCTGAGCGGCGCTCAGCGCTGCTGATCCTCCTAATGTCGGGCGGGCACCGGCTCGGGCGACGCCGGTTTGGCGTCGAGAGCGGAGCCGCCCTCCACGTCGACGTGGGGCAGGATCCCGCACATATCCCGCAAGAGACGCAAAGGTCGGGGTTCACGACAGCCTCGCCCTCGAAGGGCCGGCCATCGCTGCGCATCTGCATGGTGATGGCATTATAGGGACAATCGTTCATGCAACGGTTGCAGCCGTTGCAATTGGCAAGATCGACGCTTGCCGCCCGCTGCCGTTTCATTGGCGGAAGCCAGGGAATTGCGGCCATGACAATAAACAACGTCACAGCCGCGCTCCATGTCGCCGGACCCGGCAGTTTTTCCAGCAGCGGATAGGCTCCGAGATAAAACCAGTCGAGGCCTATGCGACCTGGAACCATCGCGAGGTTTGCCGCACCCTGACTGGTCGCCGGCGCCACGGCGGAGAGCACCAGCAACGACAGCCCTGTGCCAATTGCCAGCCCGATCGGCGGGTTGATACGCGGTTTGACGATGCGCTGCAGGTGCAACCAAAGCACCACCAGCGCAATCAGCGGAATGGCGATGTGCATGAAGATCATCAGAGTGAAAAAGCGGCTCTCCAATGTATCGGGGGACAGAAAGTTGCGTGCCAGCGGTTGCCCAAAGAAGGGCAGGTGATCCAGCCACTCGGTCGAGACGATGGCCACATACTGGCCAAGCTTGTCCCAGACGAGCCAATAGCCGCTGATCCCGGCGAAATAGACCAGGACCAGAACGGGAAGTCCCGTCGCCCAGCTGAACCAGCGTACACCGCGATAGTGATCGAGTGCAAACTCGCGCAGGATGTGCAGCAACATGACAGCGACAAGACCGTCGGAGGCGTAGCGGTGCAGACTCCGCATGAGGCCGGCAGCATACCATTGGTCGTTGGTCATATACTCGACAGAGGCAAAGGCCTGAGCAACGCCGGTGTCGAAGAAGATATAGACGTAAATCCCGCTTGCCGTGACGATCCAGTAGAAGAAAAAGCCGAGCGCCCCGAGATTGAGCAGCGGATTCCAGCTTGCGGGAAAAGCTAATGACAGGAGTTTTTCGCCGGTATCGAAGCCATAACGAAGCAGTCGCCTCAGAAGATCCATGCGATCAGATCCCCCCGGTACGTTGTGTTTTCCGGAGTTCGCGGACAAGAAAGGCAAGCATTCCCAGCAGGCATCCCATTCCAATGAGGATTGTAAGGGGCAATGAATAGTCGAAGTAGTAACGGCCGGACTTGGGATCATAGACCGTGCAGAAAAGCTTCATGCGATCACCAAGACCGGCCAATGAAAAGACCGAGCGCTCATAGCCGAACACCAGTTGTTTCAATGGCTCCATAATGGCAGGGGGTTCGAATGTGCTGCCGTACACCTGCTGGAAGATGGCGCCATTCTTATCCACGACTGTCACTTGACCTATGTGAGCGAAGCCCCCCGCGGACGCGAAGAAATTGAAGCCGACGGCGGCGCTGAGTTGCTTCACGGTTTCGTCGTCGGAGCCGACGAAATACCAGTTATCGCCCCCTGCATTGTGCGCGCGGGCGAACGAACGCATTCTCGCGGGCGTGTCGTTGCGTGTGTCAAAGCCGATGGTGAGAATGTTGAAACTACCCTTGCCAAAGGTTTCTTCCGCCGTCTCCGCGGCGGTTGCGAGGCTTTCAATGATGGTCGGGCAGACGTCAGCACAGCCGGTGTAGATCATCGTGATGAGCAGGGGCTTGCCGCGTAGATCAGCCAAGGCGATCTTGCCGCCGTCGGCGCTCTGAAACGTGAAGTCCGGGATACTGCTCCCGATCGCTCCTTGCGAGGCCTGCAGCGCCATATCGGTTCGCGTATCGGCCGCGCAAGGCAACGTCAGCCCCAGCAGGAGATAGCCCGCAACTGCAATAGCATGACGCCACATCAGAGGATTCCAAAGGCACGATCCAAGACCGTTCCCGACAGCAGCAGTACGAGTTGCACGAGCGAGGCCAGGAAATTCTGGATCGCCCGCTTGGGGCAGGGCGCCTGCGCCAAGCGGATGCTCGTCCCGATAAAGAGGGCGCCACCGGTCGCGGCACAGATGAAATAGATTAGACCCATGGACCAGAAAACGGGGAGAAGTGAGAGCCCCACCAACAAAATCGTGTGGGCCAGGATGACCCTACTCGTCAGTGCATCCCCCGCGACCACCGGCAACATGGGAACGCCGGCCGCCGCATAATCCTCATGGGACGCGATCGCGAGACTCCAGAAATGGGGCGGAGTCCACAGGAATAAGACGAGTGACAGGATGACCGGCTCTGGGTGCCATCCCGGGTGGACGAGAGCCGCACCAGCCAGGACGGCAAAACTCCCCGCCAATCCGCCGACAACGATGTTGACCCAGCTCCGGCGCTTCAGCCACACGGTATAGATGATGCCGTATACGAAGGCGCCCATGAAGGTATGGAAAGCGGCCCACCAATTGGCCGACCATGCAGCCATCATGACGGCTATGGCAAGAAGGCCAAGAATGGCGCCCAGCCAAGGCAGATCCGCCCGGAAGCGCCCCGAAGCGAATGGCCGCGATGCCGTCCGCTTCATCTGCACGTCGAGATCGGCTTCAGCCCACTGGTTGAAGGCACCTGCGCTCGCCGAGGCGAGAAGCACGGCCAGCGCGAGGATGCTCGCTCGCGCGAAGCCTGGCAATTCTCCCGGTGTTATCGCCATGCCGCCGATCGCACTCAACATTATGGCAATCCCAATCCTCAGTTTGAAGATCGAAAGGACATCCTTGATCAGCGGACCGGCGGTGGCTGTGGTCATCTTCTTCTATTCCTTCACTGCATCGGCCAGAGCTCCGACAGATATTTCCAGTTCACAAAGTAGTAGAGAACGAACGTCGTGAAGAAGAGAGCGACCAACACATAGGTGCCTGGAAGATGCCAAGTGCCGGCATCTCCATATTTGGTGACGGCGTCACGCACTATTTTCTTGGGCATCGGTCCAAGCGACGCCGCAGCGTTGCTTGCATCGACCTTCTTGCCGAACAAGATGCTTCCGACCGTGATAGCGATATAAAGGGCGCCGCCGGTTGCCGCGAGAATTGCCGATAGGCCATTCAGCCCCATCATCAAAGACGCCATTGGCGGATAGCCGTAGGGCAACATCACGTCAGACGCCGGGAAGGTGATGTCCCAATGGCGACGCGCCACACCCAACGTCCCTGCACCCATCATGAAGACAGAGATGCCTGCTGCTCCGAGGCCGAACAGGTAAGGTTGCAGCCGCGCGAGTTTGGGCCAGATGATCTGGCGTTGGAATATGAGCGGTACAACAAGATAGGTCACCGCCATGAAGGCGAGCGTCGTTCCAGTGACCACCGTGGCATGGAAATGACCTGGCACATAGATTGTGTTGTGCATCATGATGTTGAGCTGCTCGGTGCCGAGTATGACGCCCGAGATACCGCCCAGAAAGCCGAACATCACCAGCGACAGGAACATGCCGGCGAAGGCTGGATTGCCCCAGGGGGCCTTGCGCAACCATTCGAACACGCCGTGCGTGTAGCCGTTCTTGCGCTGCGCGGCCTCGATCGATCCCGGCACGGTCATGCCGTGAACCATGCTGCCGAGCACCGCTAGGTACATCATGTAGGACGTGTTGACGATTTTCCATTCCGAGCTGAGACCCGGCTCAACCAGCAGGTGGTGCGCCGAGGCCAGCTGAAGGAAGAAAATATACAGGAGGAAGGCGCCACGGCTTACCTTCTCGGAAAGGGGCTTTGCACCGACCGTCACCGCCCCGATCAGATACCAGATCGCCACATGGGCCGAGACGTTGATCTGCTGGGAAGAGTGACCCATTCCCCACCAGACGAGCTTGTAGGTCAACGTGTCGATATGACTGATGTAACCTACCGACCACAGGAAAGTCGGGATCAGGATGATGGCACCGGAAGCAATGGTGAAGACCGCGATAATGCATGCCGTCAGCGCGCCGAACGTAACAAGGGGGATTGAACCTTCATAGGTTCTCTCTTCCTTCGCAATCACCAGCGTGCCCAGGAATATGAAGCAGCCAATGAGTGCACCGACCGCGAACAGGATCAGCCCGAGATAGAAATGCGGCTGGGCTTTCAAAGGCGGATACGAGGTGAACATCACGCTCGAGTCGCCCTGCAGCACAGCAATATTGGTCATCACGCCACCGATAATCATCAGGGCGAACGCGACCCACCCCCATCGAGGCGCTGCGATGCGGCTACTGAGGATGATGGCGGAGGCAAAGTAGAGAATCGCGATTTCGAAGAAGATGATCCACAAAAGAAGTACGTCCAGGCCGTGGGCGGTCAGGACGAGGTAGAACATATCCGATGACAGGAGATGAACTGCAGGCCAGCGCGTCAACGCGACGAGCAGGCCTAATATTCCGCCGATCATCAGAAAGACTACGGCGGCGACAGCATTCGCCTTGATCAGCCGCTCGGCGGCAAGATCGACCTTTAGACCTGTCGCCGGACAGGTGCGGAATTTGGTGGCAAGTGTACCGAGCACATTGGCCGGAATGGCAGCATCAGTCATATCAGCGCCCCTGACCTGGTTCGACGACATAGATACGGCCGGTCATCACGTGATGACCAAGGCCGCAGTATTCATTACAAATAACCCCGAAGGTCCCGACCTCAGTGGGTGTCAACGTGATGATGTGTTCAAGGCCCGGGTGCACCTGAATGTTCATGTTGATGGGTTGCAGTGAGAAACCATGCTGCACGTCCAACGCAGAAAGGTGCAGTTTGTAGGATTTGCCCTTTTCGAGTTCGAGGACCGGCCACCATTCGAAGGTGCGCGCCAGCATGTAGGCGTCGCCCCCTGCTGTCGGCTTGGCCACGGGAATACCGAGGTTACCTTCCTCGCGGACTTTGAACTTTTCGGCAAACTCACTTGTTCTTTGCTCAAATACAGCAGGATCGATGCGCCCAACCACGGGCGACAGGTTCTGCTTCCCGTAGATATGCCAGTAGATCATCATGAAGAACATGAAGAGTCCCCAGAGGAAGGCGACGGCGATCCAAACAAGTTCGGCCTTGGCCACCGGCTCATTCCACCAGATGCGGGTTTGAGGAGGGAAAATCGCCATTGTGTGCCCCTATTTTGCCAGAGGAATCTGGGTGATTTCCATCACGCCCCATAGAATGTAGACGACGGTCGGCACCACGACGCCAATAAACAGAAGCATGAATGGATTATCGAGAAGCCGCTGCATGAAGGGAATTCGCTCTAGCGGCAACGCACTTTCCGTTCTCGGTTCATCGGCCATCAAGCCCTCCTGCCCTGGCTATATTTTAAACGTGCCTATCCTAACTCGAGTTAGCAGGCTGTTGAAATCGGTTTTTGTGAGGGATGCAACGCGGTCCCTCGGCGAGTGGAATCCGGCCTAGCGTACACAAGCTCGCTCAGGTCCATCACAGACTGAAGTTCACAGGTCATCTCCGGCGTCCTTCGATCGAATTCCAACAGCGTTTCAGGCCACACTTGCAGCACGTCATGAGCGCGCGCCAATTGTTGCGGCGCGCCCTTGCAGCGCACCAGTCTCTCCCGAACGCGCAGGCCGGGACTTAACGAAACGCAAGCGCGGATAAGTTTTTTGGCCCGTAAATGCAAAATATGCTCCCGTCTGACCGGAAAGCAACAGAACCATGAGCCCATGGGTCGACAGCCCTGCAAGCAAGCCGTGCTGTGTTGATCGGATTTTGGCTCGCGATGCGATCGAGCGGGCACGGCCGCGCGCTTACGGCGTTCGCTTTTTCCCCCGCGTCGTGCTGCCCCCTTCTTACGCAGCGGAGGGCATCAACGACCTCTAACGGCACCAAGACCCTTGCGTTTTGCGATCGCGTGAAGACGCATTTTGCGATGCAGGGTTGCGCGGCTGATGCCAAGCTGCCCTGCTGCCACAGCGATGTTCCAGTTGAGAGAATTCAGCACGTCCAGGATGCGCTGACGCTCCGCAAGAGCGCCGGCGGCCTTTAATGTCGGACGCGTTGGCCTGTTGCTGTATGTTGTCATGCCGCTTTTGTCGAGGTTTGCGGCGTCTGCATTATCGAGGTTCTGCTGGGGTTCAATCACGGCCTCCTGGCGCCAGAACTCAAGCAGTTGGTCGGGGAGATGGGCAATCTGGATTTCCTGTTCATCGCTGTGCAGGGACAGCGCGTACCGGATAACGTTGCGCAGTTCGCGGATGTTGCCCGGCCAAGGGTAGCGATTGAATAGGGCCAGGACGCCGGCAGCGATGGCTACGGAAGGGTATCCTTCCGACTGGGCCTCGTCGCGGATGACTGCAGCCACGAGCGCCTCAAGATCACTGCGTTGACGCAGTGCAGGAATGACAAACTGAGCTCCGCGAATCCGGTAATAGAGGTCCTGGCGGAAGCGCCCCGCCTGGACCATACTTTGAAGGTCTCGGTGCGTCGCGCATATGATCTTCACATCGACCGGCACGGCTGCCGTGCTGCCAAGAGGTGTCACAATCCGATCTTCCAACACCTGCAGGAGGTGCGCCTGCAGGTCCAAAGGCATGTCGCCGATTTCATCCAGGAAGAGGGTTCCGCCGGTGCTTGCAGCTATTTTCCCGATCCGGCCTTCCTTGCAACCGTCCGTGAACGTCCCCGGCGCGTAACCGAACAGTTCGCTGGCGAGAAGTGTTGCGGGGATGGCTGCGCAGTTCACGGCAATGTAGGGCTTGCCTGCGCGGGCGCTTTCCGCGTGGATGGCGCGTGCCAGCGTGTCTTTGCCAACGCCCGTTTCGCCAAGCACCAGCAGGGGAATGTCACGATCGATGATCTTGCGGCAGATAGCGACGATCTCGCCCATGGCCGCGTCGCGGCCGGCGATCCGCTCCAGCGGCCTCGTCGCCAGTGCCGTGATCGCAGGCCGCGATTTTCTCACAGCGATAGCGGCGGCAGGCTTCTTGTCCATGAACGCGGTCGCATAGGCAATTCCACCCCCTGGCGTCTGCAAGCGCAGGGATTGACCAGACAGCGGCTTCAGTTCCGAAAAATTTGCTTTGCAGATGTCGCTGAGCGAGCGCCCCGCCAATGCCTGGAGATCTGAAACGCCCAGACAGGCAAACCCGTCGGCGGTTGCTCCGAGAATTTTCCCGGTCTCATCGGTCGCGACAAGAGCTTGCGTTGAGAACGGTATCGTATCCTCGGCGTTGGACAACAGGACGATGCAATCGCTCTTATGCTTCTTCCGAAACAGCAGAAGGCTTATCAGTTGGGCGGCCTCGTAAATAAAATGTTGAGCAAAATTCCCTTCGGCGCGGTCGCTCCTCAGGCGTCCAGAAATGTCTATCGCCGCCAGGACGCTTCCGTCCGGACCAAATACCGGCGCCGCCGAACACGTAAAACCGCGGAAGGCCTTATTGAAATGAGCCTCTGCGTTGATGGTAATTGGCTGCCGCGACGCGATGCAGGTGCCGATGCCGTTGGTCCCGACGTGCTGCTCATGCAGGATCGATCCGATAGCAAAGCCTTCGCGCAGGATCTCCTGGCTGATGGGACTGTCCGCGTGGTTGCTGACGATAATCCCATCGGCGTTCGCTATGAGTACGATGCGATCCACCTCGCGTGCCACACCGCGGAGACGGTTGATGATCATGGTGGAGTCCGATAGCATCTCCGCCATTTCGCCCTGCAGAACTTTTAAGGTATTTCTGGAGGCAAGTGGCGGGCCGCGCCTATCCAACGGGTCGAGGTGGTAGTCGGTGAAGCAGCGGCGCCAGGATGCCTTTATGATATCGGAACCGACGATCGGCAGCCGCGATGTCAATGACAACCCAGTTGGACTGATCGTCATTCTAGTCTGTGCCTCCTAAGCAATTTGGGCGAGACACTGCCAGCAAGAGTCTCTTCTGGCAAGGTCATCGCGCTCGAAAATCACCTCCAAAAGCCGGAACCGCATATGCCGGTGAGGCATAGATATGTCCCGTGCGCGAGAGGAACTCAAACCTTGCATCAAAGGACTGCATAGCGGAACTTCCTAGCGGGCGGCGGGATCGGCGCAGTACCTCTGGCGCTGGTGGGAGTGGCGGTTTGGGCCTTGCATCCTTGGCCCACATGGATGCTCAATTCCTTGGGTATTGAATCGGGATGGCGGGATGACTTGGCCTTCGTCGTTGGCGCGGTATCGCGCTTCACTGACCTTTGCACTGCGGCTCACCATAGCTGCGCTCCTGGCGCTGCTGATCGCCCGGCTGTTGGCTGTGCGGCTTCCCCTATGGGTCGTGCTGACCGCAATGATCGTGACGCAGACGAGCCTCGGACGTTCGTTGAAAGTTGCGCTCGACTATTTCGCAGGAACCCTGCTTGGCGCCTTGTGGGGCGGGCTCGTCGTGATGTTCTTGCCGCACGCCAGCGAACTGGCATTGTATGCGACCCTGGCATTGGCGCTCGTACCTTTGGCGTTTGTGATGGCTGTCGAGCCACGCTACGCCACGGCGCCGATCACGGCAGCCATCGTTCTGCTCATGGCTGAGACGGCTTCATTGAGTCCGATGGGCTCGGTCGTTGAAAGGCTGATCGAGGTGGGGTTAGGCGGTCTCGTCGGCCTGTTTGTTTCGGTATTCTTATTGCCATCGAGCGCCTTTCAGCACATTCGCGACAAGGCTGCAGATGCTCTCGATGAGATGGCGAAGACCACATCAGGTCTTGTGGAGGGTTTCGCGCATGGTCTCGATGTGACGCAGGCACGGTCGTTGCAGCTGTCGTTGGGTCCCCTGTTGGGTGACCTTCAAGGCATCGTGAGCGAAGCTGAGCGGGAAAAGGGACTGCGGGTGGGCGCAGAAGATGCCGGCTCGCTCCTGCGTTCTCTTTTGCGGTTGCGCCACGACTTGGTGATGATCGGCCGGGCTGTGCGTCAGCCGTTGCCAGCCGCGCTCTTCCCAGCGTTCGCTGCCGCCGGACAGCTCATCGAAGAGTATTTCAAGCGCAGCGCGGCTTCGCTCCGCCTCCGTCAGGCGCCGCCGCAGGCCACTGAGGTCGATGCGGCGCTTCTCAAGTGCACGAGCTCACTGGAGGCTGCTCGCCGAGGCGGGGAATTGCGCGATCTTTCAACCGATCAGCTGGAGCATCTTTTTGCGATGGATTTCGCGCTGGCACAGATGCGCCGCAATTTCGTCGATCTCGATCGCTGCATCAATGAATGGGCTACTTGAGAGATCAGCCTTCGCGGCGGGCGGCGGACACACAGCAAGGTATGCTTTGCCGGCGCCCGCGTCGCAAACGGTCAGGCGGCCTCGCGGATCATGTTGCGCGCGATGATGAGCTGTTGGATTTGGCTCGTTCCTTCATAGAGCCGGAACAGCCGGACATCCCGATAGAAGCGTTCGATGGCATACTCCGAAATGTAGCCCGCTCCGCCATGGATCTGCACGGCCCGGTCGGCAACGCGCCCGCACATCTCCGACGCGAAGAGCTTGCAGCAAGAGGCTTCGGTAGAGACGTCCTTGCCGTCGTCACGCCTGCGTGCTGCATCGAGGACCATGGAGCGTGCCGCGTAGATCTCCGTGCGGCTGTCTGCCAGCATCGCCTGCACGAGCTGGAACTCTGCAATGGGTTTGCCGAACTGCTTGCGGTCCATGGCATAGCGCAGCGCGTCTTCAAGCATACGTTCGGCCGCGCCGATGCAGATAGCCGCGATGTGCAGGCGTCCTTTATCGAGTGTCTTCATGGCCGTCTTGAAGCCGGCGCCTTCCTTGTGCCCTATGATGTTGGAAGCCGGGACGCGGCAATCCTCGAAAATGACGTCGCAGGTGTGAGCGCCCCGCTGCCCCATCTTCTTGTCCTTCTTGCCCAGCGAAAGACCAGGGGTGCCTTTCTCGATGATGAACGCCGAAATGCCGCCGGCGCCCTTGTTGGCGGCATCGGTGCGGGCCATCACAGTGAACATGCCGGCACGCGGCGCGTTCGTGATGTAGCGCTTGGTGCCGTTGAGAATGTAGTCATCGCCGTCCTTGACCGCGGTCGTCTGTAACGAGGCGGCATCCGAGCCGGCGTTGGGTTCGGTCAATGCGAACGAGGCAATCAATTCCCCTGTTGCCAATCGGGGAAGATAAATGCGCTTTTGATCCTCGGTGCCATCCAGAATAAGCCCTTGAGAGCCGATACCGTTATTGGTGCCGATGAGGGAGCGGTAGCATGGTGAAGCCTTGGCAAGCTCTATCGCGATCAGGACTTCCTCTTCCATCGTCAGTCCCATGCCGCCGTACTCTTCCGGGATCGACAGGCCGAAGAGACCGAGTTCCTGGAGGTCTCGTACGATCTCGTGCGGAATCTCATCTGTCTCGGAGACGAGATCCTCGGCAGGAATGAGCCGGTCGCGGACAAAACGCGCAACCGTGTCACACAAAGCCTCGATCGTCTCCTGATCCCGGATCATCCAACGCTCCTCTTGGTCAATGCAGGTTTTACTTCGCGGCCCATTGCCTTTTCGATGTCGGCGACCATTGCCACGAGGCCCGGGCCGATTTCGTCGAAAAGTTTCTTGCGCGAAAAGAGGAAAGCAGGACCCGCGCAATTGAATATCATGAGAGTTCCATCCGGGGCGTGGAACGCGGTGCCCACGCCGCTGATGTCCTTGTGCCAATCCTTGACGGAACAGCAAAAGCCGCGTTCCTTGTAATCGCGCAGGGCCTGCTCGACGCCCGCTGAAAGTGCCGGCCAGTTTTCCGGATCCTGTTTTTTGATCTGCGCCATCAAGAGCTCGCGTTCGTGCGGTGGGCAGGCTGCGAGGTAGGCGCGGCCCGTTGCGCTCGTCGCGATAGCAAGCCGCGAACCAATTCCGAGCTGTATGCCGATCGACGCGCTCGAACGCACCGTCTCCACGTACACCATGCTCAAGCGGTCGCGCACGGCCAGCGAGGTCGAGGCCTGCGATTCTTCGGCAAACTTCATCATCTTGGGCCGCGCGAACTGGCGGACATCGATGTTGGACAGGAAGGCGTAGCCGAGCGACAGGACGCCCGGCGCCAGCTGGTACTGACCGTAATGGCCTGAGAAACTCAGATAGCCGAGTTTTGTCAGCGTGCCTGCGAGGCGAGATACGGTCGGTTTGGGCAGGCCCGTGCGCCGTGCGAGTTCCGTGACACCCAGATAACGCTCTCCAGGGTTGAAGCAGCGCAGGATTTCGAGCCCGCGTGCAAGCGCCGTCACGAACTGCCGGTCCTTTCCGGCAGCATCCTTGGGCCGGCTAATTTCATCACTGCCATGCCGTTCCGCCATGGTGGTTCTCCAGATAATGATCCGCTATGCAGAACAAACATGCACCACTTTTCGGACGCTTGTAAAGTCTGTTAAATCCCGTCGTTAGGCTATGTTGACATCTGACGCAAGCAGGATAGTTAGAGCAACCCGAAGTACAAATCTATTTCATGGCTCGCAATGCAGACCGCCTGATTGCGGCATGGATCGAGAGGGCAGATGGCGGACGTCGAGTTGAGCGGACCTGAAGATGGCGTCAGCTGGGTGCGCATCAACCGGCCCGAAGTGAAGAACGCGCTGAACCGGAATGCGCGCGAGCTTCTCGCACAACATTTCACGGCCTTGTCAGAGGATGCGAACACGCGGTGCATCGTTCTGACCGGCGGAGACAAAGTGTTTGCCGCCGGAGCGGACATCCGCGATCTCGCCAATGCCACCACGGTGGAGGTCTATCTGCGCAATACGCAGCGGCTCTGGCAGGCGATCGCACAGTGTCCCAAGCCGATCATATCCGCTGTTAACGGCTTTGCCTTTGGTGCCGGCTGCGAACTCGCCATGCACACGGACATCATCGTCGCGGGTGAGAGCGCGTCGTTCGCGCAGCCCGAGGTGAAGGTCGGTATCATGCCGGGGGCTGGCGGCACCCAGCGGCTGGTTCGAGCCGTCGGGAAGTTTCATGCCATGAAGATGGTGATGACGGGCGAAGCCGTTTCGGGCCGGGAGGCGCTGGCCATGGGGCTTGCCAGCGAATGTGTGGCCGACGCTGACGTCCAGAGCCGAGCCTCCGAACTGGCGAAGACGATTGCAGCGATGCCTCCCCTTGCCATTGCGCAAATCAAGGAGGTGGTGCTGACCGGGCAGGATGCCTCGCTTGAGGCCGCGCTGGCGCTCGAGCGCAAGGCATTCCAGATTCTCTTTTCCAGCGAAGATCAGAAAGAAGGCATGCGCGCCTTTCTTGAGAAGCGCAAGCCAGGCTACAAAGGGCGCTGAGCATGCCTGCCAATAGTCAAGAGACAATTCTCGGCGTCGTTGGCGCCGGTTTGATGGGGCGCGGCATCGCCCAGATCGCAGCGCAGGCGGATATTGCTGTCATTTTGTGCGACAGCCGTCCCGGCGGTGCTCAGGAGGCGCGCGATGCGTTGGTATCAACGCTCGATAGCCTGGCGGCCAAGGGCAAGATCACGGCGCAAGTGGCTAAAGCAGCGGCTGGCCGATTGCAGGTCGCGGACTCACTGGAAGATTTGAAGCCGTGCACGGTGGTCGTCGAAGCTATTTTCGAGAACCTCCAGGCCAAGCAGCAGCTCTTTCGGGCACTGGAGGCCACCGTCAGCAAAGACTGCATTCTGGCCACCAATACCTCGTCTCTTTCCATCACCTCGATTGCAGCAGCGTTAGCCAAGCCTGAACGCGTCGCAGGGTTTCACTTCTTCAGCCCGGTTCCACTGATGAAGATCGTCGAGGTCATTCCTGGCCCATTAACCGGGGAGAGGGTCGTCGAGACCCTGACAGCGCTGACGAAGCGCATGGGGCATACGCCGGTGCGTGCCAGCGATACGCCGGGCTTCATCATCAATCATGCCGGCCGCGGCTACGTGACGGAAGGGCTGCGTATCCTCGGGGAGACCGTCGCGCCGCACGCGGAGATCGATCGCGTTCTCAAGCAGGCCGCAGGCTTCCGCCTGGGGCCTTTCGAGTTGCTTGACATGACCGGGCTGGACGTATCTCAGCCGGTGATGGAGTCGATTTACGACCAGTACTACCAGGAGCCGCGTTTCCGGCCGTCACCGATTGCGCGTCAACGTCTCGCGGCGGGCTTGCTCGGACGCAAGTCCAAGCGCGGTTTCTATGAATATCCCAACGGTGAGAAGCTGGAGCTGCCCGCCCAGCCGGTGCCGCCGCGCGCCGATCGTCCTGTATGGCTCGGCGTCAATGCCATTTCTTCGTTCCCCGAGGTTGCGCAAATCCTCTCGGCGCCGGGCGTCACCGTCGAGACCGGGAGGAAGGCAAGCGCGGATGCCATCTGTCTGGTGCTTCCTGTCGGCAAGGACGCAACGACGGCTGCGATCGAAGCGGGCTGCGATCCGGAGCGCACAGTGGGGCTGGATCCGCTCTTCCTCTCCGGCCGCCGGACGCTGATGACGACGCCGGCCACATCCGCAGCCGTGCGTGACGCAGCCCATGCGCTGTTGGCCGCCGATGGGACGCCGGTATCCGTCATCAAGGATAGCGCTGGGTTCATCGCGCAGCGGGTCGTGGCCACCATTGTCAATATCGCCAGCGACATCGCACAGCAGGGTGTTGCGCGGCCGCAGGACATCGATACGGCCGTCAAGCTCGGTCTTGGATATCCGTCAGGACCTCTGGCCATGGGCGACAACTTGGGCGCAGGCCGCGTGCTCGCGATCCTGGATGGCCTGTTCGAAATCTATCGTGACCCGCGATACCGCCCCAGTCCGTGGCTGCGCCGCCGTGCGCAACTGGGGCTGTCGCTGCTGAAGACCGAAATCTGAGCTCTCAAGGTCAGGACCTTCCGTCCATGCTCGATGCCTATATTTATGATGGTCTGCGTTCGCCGTTCGGGCGTCATGCGGGTGCGCTTGCCAGCGTTCGGCCAGACGATCTGGTTGCCACGCTCATCGAAACCGTCGTGCTGCGCTCGGGCTTCTCGCCAAGCCAGATCGAGGATGTGGTTCTGGGGTGCGCGTGCCAGGCAGGCGAGGATGCGCGCAACGTTGCGCGCCATGCGGTTCTTTTGACGGCGAGCCTGCCCGTCACTATTCCGGGGCAGACGGTCAATCGCCTGTGCTCCAGCGGACTGGCGGCTATTCTCGATGCCGCACGGGCCATGACCGCCGGTGAGGGTGAGATCTATATCGCCGGCGGCGTCGAAAGCATGAGCCGCGCGCCCTTCGTGGTCGCCAAGAGCGAAAGCGCGTATGGCCGTGACTTCAAGGTGTTTGATTCTGCCGTCGGCGCGCGCTTTCCCAACCCGCGAGTTTTGAAGCGCCATGGCGCCGATTCCATGCCGGAGACGGCCGACAACGTCGCCAAGGATCTGGGGCTGTCACGTCATGACGTGGACCTCTTCGCACTTGGATCCCAGCAGAAGTTCGAAGCCGCCCGCGCCTCGGGCTTCTTTGCAGGCGAGATCCATCCCATTGAAGTGGCGACGGGGAAGAAGGGTGCTCCGCCGCGGATCGTGAGCGAGGATGAGCATCCCAGGCCGAACACAACTCTGGAGGCGCTCTCCAACTTGAAGCCCCTCCATGAAGGCGGCGTCACGACGGGCGGCAACGCGTCGGGTGTCAATGATGGCGCCGCCATTGTCGTCATGGGAACGAAGGCTGCCGGTGAGAGGGCGGGGAAGAAGCCCCGCGCGCGTGTTCTTGCGGGCGCCGCGGTGGGCGTCGAGCCGCGCATCATGGGTGTCGGACCCGCTTATGCCATTCCCAAGGCGCTGGAGCGTGCCCGCCTCACGCTGCCGGATATGGACATCATCGAGATCAATGAGGCATTCGCCTCGCAGATGCTCGGCTGCCTGAAGATCTTGAACGTTCCGTTCGGCGACGAGCGCGTCAATCCCAACGGGGGCGCGATTGCCATCGGCCATCCGCTGGGCGCATCGGGTGCCCGCTTGATGGTCTCGACCATCCGGGAACTCGAGCGGCGTAACGGGCGCTATGCCGTCATCAGCCTGTGCATCGGCATGGGCCAAGGACTTGCCGTCGTCATCGAACGTATTGCGCAGTAAATTTCAAACCTCATCCAAAAAGGCGTGTCTCATGTCCACCTCTACGACAGCTGTCCAAACCCCCGATCTGGCGCACAAAGTCCTCTACATCGGCGGCAAGTGGGTCCAGGCCGAAGGCGGTCGCCGTTTCGAAACCGAAAACCCCTACACGGGCAAGGCCTGGGCCAGCATCGCAGATGCGGGTGTCAGCGATGTCGATCTGGCGGTGAAAGCAGCGCGTGCGGCGCTCGAAGGACCGTGGGGCAAGATGACGGGCGGGCAGCGTGGGCGCCTCATGAACAAGCTTGCCGATATTCTTGAGCGCGATGCCGACGAAATCGCGATGATTGAGACGTATGACAACGGCAAGCTCATCCGCGACGCGCGCTGGCAGGTGGGTCTGATGGCTGAGTGGTTCCGCTACTTTGCGGGTGCCGCCGATAAGATCGATGGTACCGTCATGCAGGACGCTAACCCGGAATTCTTCGTCTACACCCGCCGCGAACCGATCGGCGTGGTGGCCGCCATTCTGCCGTGGAATGCGCCGCTGCTGCTGATGACGTGGAAGCTTGCGCCCGCCATGGCTGCCGGTTGCACGTTCATTGCCAAACCTTCGGAATTCACGCCGTCCTCGGCGCTGGCCCTGGCTGAGTGCTTTGCAGAAGCGGGCTTCCCCGCAGGTGTGTTCAATGTCCTGCCGTCGTCCTCGCGTGATGTTCCCGCTGCGTTGACGCAGCACGAAGGGGTCAACAAGGTTGCGTTCACCGGCTCGACGGCCACGGGTGTCAAGGCCGCCCAATCCGCGATTGCGCACCTGGCTCGCGTCACGCTCGAACTGGGTGGAAAATCTCCCCAACTCGTCTTCGAAGATGCGGACGTGGAGGCTGCCGTCAACGGACTGCTGCGCGGCATCTTCTCCGCAACGGGACAGATCTGTCATGCCGGATCACGTGCCTTCGTGCAGCGGCCGATCTACGACAAGATCTTGGCAAAGGTCGTCGCGCGCGCCAACACTCTGAAGCTTGGCGATCCGCGCCTGCCCGAGACGGAGTTGGGGCCGATTGCGACCGGCCCTCAGTTTGAGAAGGTCAAGGAGATGTTGGCACGCGCCAAGGCCGACGGTGCCCTGGCAGCCTGCGGAGGCGGTCCCGATGAGAGTCTGGGCGGCTATTTCATCAAGCCCACCGTGCTCACCAACGTGAAGCCAGGCGACTACATCATGCGCGAGGAAGTCTTCGGACCGGTTCTGTGCATCATGCCCTTCGACACCGAAGAGGAAGGCATCGCTCTCGCCAACGATACGCGCTACGGTCTGGCTTCAGGTTTGTGGACGAGCGATGTGCGGCGCGTTCATCGGGTCGCGAAGCGCATCCGGGCAGGAACCGTGTGGGTCAACGCCTACCGTGGTGTTTCACCGGGCGTTCCCTTCGGCGGCTTCGGCGCCAGCGGTATAGGCCGTGAGAGCGGCCTGGAGGCCATAAACGATTACACCGAACGAAAGGCGATCTGGATAGAGATGACGGGACAGACGAAAGATCCCTTCAAGCTTTGATCTCTCCCAAAGGGTCGAAAGCCCTCAGACCTCAGCGATGTACAGGAGATTACAAATGGCCGAATCGATCACGGGGGGATGTCTCTGCGGAAAGATCCGCTACGAGATCAGCCAGCCGGTGCAAAACATAATTGCCTGCCATTGCACCAACTGCCAGAAGGCGTCCGGCTCCGGCATGAGTCACAATACGCTGATCCCGAGCGCCGCTTTCAAGCTTACGTCCGGTCAGCCTAAGATCTTCGCCGACACGGCCAATAGCGGAAACAAGCTCTATCGCGCTTTTTGCGGGGATTGTGGATCGCCGATCTACAGCCAGCGCGAGAAGATGCCCGAAATGATGGTGGTGAAAGTCGGCACTCTCGACACGTCCGACGCAATGAAGCTCGCGATGAATATCTGGACCAAGAGTGTGCGTCCGTGGCTGCATCTTGCACCGGACGTCGAACATTATCCCGAGAACCGCCCGGTTAAGACCTGACCGGTTTCCCAATCGCCCACGCTTCAGCACGGCTTCGGCGGCCCAGGCATCCCCTCGGGCCGCTTTCTTATCCAAGCTCGCGCGCGTCCGGACTTGAAATTTGCCGTATGCATGATGCGAATTTGTTGCAGATCATCGAGGCCGTCTCGCCGCGGCGAGTCACGACGCCGAGCGAGCGCTTGGGCGCGTCCTGGAGATGAATGACCTTGATCTTGTCGTCCGTAATGAGACGCGCAGCAAGTTCGGGAAGAACTGCAACGCCGACGTCACACTCGACGAACTTCTTGATCGTCACGAGGTCCCGAAGTTCGAGCATCTGACTGCAGGTTGCGCTATCATCGAGCAGGCTCAAGTCAAGAGCTAGCCGCGTGCTTGTCCCGCGCGGCATGGTGATGATCGGAAGCTGGCCGAGTACGGTTTCCGACCATATCTTGCCTTCGAGTTCGAGTTGACTGTGAGCGGAGGCGACGAGGACGAACGTGTCCGTCATCAGTTCGACCGCCTCCAGGTCCTTATCGTTCATCAGCCCAGGGAGCAGAGCGGTCAAAGCAACCGCCACCTTTCTGCCACGTAGCAGCTCAAGGGTCTGCTCTGCGCTGACGTCATGCACGGCTATGCGCAGATCAGGGAATCCGGTCCGCATTCTTTTCAGGCAACCAGGCAACAAAGAAGCCGCGCAGGAGGGCGTGGCTGCTATGGCCAATGTGTGCGCATGACCTTTCGCAAAACCTTGGAGTTCGGCCAAGCCCGCCTCGTAGTTCTCGATCATTCTCGAAGCGATCGGAAGCAGCATGGCGCCTTCGGCCGTCAGACGAACCATCCGCGTCGTGCGCTCGAACAATTGTACGCCTATGACCTCCTCGATCTCGCGTACGATCTTGCTCAATGTCGGCTGCGTCACGTGGAGCTGTTCCGCACAGCGGCTAAAGCTGAGCGCATGGGAGAGAGCCACGAATATTTTCAGCTGCCGTTGCGTGAGGTGCATCTAGTTTTGCCTAGCGAAACTTTTTTCAAGTAAGCTCTACGACGCCGATGCACTGAATTAAGGACATATCTAAGCCATGTACAGGGTGAAAAGCTAGCATGCTTGCGACCTATAGCGTTTAATTTTCGCGTGCCCTATAACGCGCCGAACGGCACGCGATTGCGGGTAGGTCACGAACAGAGTCAAAAAAATGTTTCGCATAGTGGCAAGCGCGAACGTGGACGTACAAAAAACGCCGGGCAAAGTCGGCTACATCGAAAGGAACAACAAATGACGCTAAAGAGCGGCGCGGAACTGATCGTTGAAACGGTTCTTGAGCAGGGCGGC
>WBZN01000937.1_pt1 | contig 18850 bp, 12 predicted proteins | sample 5204281 | NCBI WGS metagenome assembly WBZN01 (sample SAMN12344347, study PRJNA552823) | activated sludge metagenome | biome: Activated sludge suspended growth; feature: Nitrification reactor; material: Wastewater; isolation source: activated sludge from nitrification reactor of wastewater...
CGCAAGGCGCACGTTGCGCTGTCGGGGTATCGCTCAATGCAGGAACTTGTCCTCGCCCGTCGCCTTCAACGGTTTGAATTTCGCTACATCAATTCTGAGGAAGCCATTGGTCGGTTACGTTCACTATATCCTGATATCATCGCAGTCGCTGCCTTCAGTCAGATTCTAAAGTTACCGGTCATCACGGCCGCTTCCCTCGCGTGCATCAACGTGCATCCTTCATTGTTGCCCAAACACCGAGGACCGAATCCTTTTTATTGGGTACTACAGCATCAAGAATCCTGTACCGGAGTCACGGTTCATCATATCGAAGAAGGAATCGATTCCGGGGATATCATTCTGCAAGAGAAGATTCCACTTGAATCCGGAATGACGGAGCACTCGTTGCGCGATCGTTCGAGCCATGTGGCCGCACGGCTGCTTCTGGAGGCGGTTTGTTTAGTACGGGATGGCGATATCCCGCGGATTAAACAAGATGAATCGGCGGCGACGTATGATCCGTTGCCGCCAAGAGGGTCGTCCCGCCTATGAACATAGGACGCGAATGCCTCGCTGTCGATCCGGTACGTGCCGCCCTCTATGTGCCAACGGTGATCAAACAGATCCCTCGCCTCCTGAGTTGTCTGGACCGGGAACCGCAATCGGTGAGTTTCGGCTGCTTTGACCGATCTCACTGGGCATGGAAATTTCATGACTTTCCACTCACGATGTTGCAAATCAATTTCTATCCGTTGGCTCTCTTGTGGCGCGTGCCTTTTCAGGACAATCCCTATCATCAAAATGCGCAGGTGTTGAGTTGGATCGCGGGGGCGATTGAGCATACGTGCGCTCGTCAACGGCCGAACGGTGCCTTTGATTCTGTCGGACCGTTTACTCAGGATCATGGCGTCACACTCGCCATGGTCTTTGGACTGGTGGAGACATTGAGGCTGATCGATTCGGGTATCGGTTCGCATCTCAGAGAGCGGGTAGTTCGTGCCGTACGGCAAGGCTGTGAATTCGCTCTTCACAGTCGTGAGGACTATGCGGTCATCACCAACCACCAGGCGTTGTTCGCAGCGGCGTTCCTTGCAGCTGCCGACCTTCTTAATGAAGATCAATGGCGAAGCCATGCAGACGACGTGGTGGGCCGCATTCTTGCTGCTCAGTCGCCAGAAGGCTGGTATCGTGAGTACGATGGTCCGGATCCAGGGTATGAATCCCTCGGGATCTTTTATCTGGCGCTCTGCTGGCGGCGAACGGGTTCGGAGCGGTTGCTTGAATCGTTGCGGCGCAGCATCGCGTTCTATGCCTATTCCGTACACCCGGACGGGAGTGTCGGAGGCGTCTATGGAAGTCGGCACACGGCGCTGTATTTCCCGGCCGGATTCGAAATGCTCGCGCCGGCGGTTCCCTTGGCGGATTCTGTCGCGCGGTTCATGCGCCAACGACTCATGCAAGGCAACGTGCTGACTCCAGACGCATCGGATATGGAAAACTTAGCCCCTCTCCTCTATGCCTATCTGGAAGGATGTCTCGGGTCACCAACTCCGGCTGGAAACGCTCCCCCGCTTCCCTGCGAATCGCTCAACGGTGTGCATCGTTTTCAGCACTGCGGGATCGTCGTTTCCGGCTCGCCGGCCTATTATGCGGTGGTCAACACCGTAAAGGGAGGAGTATGCCGGATCTTCTCGAAGGAGCCTGCGGCCATCACCTATGAAGATGCCGGATATTGCGCGCGGAGCAAGGACAAACTGCTGACGTCGCAGATAATTGGGTTGGGGGGCGAAGTCGATTCCGGACAAACAGATGTCGTGTGCTGCCAAACTGATTTCGCAGAAGCCTGTCAGGAGATGCTGACTCCGGTAAGATTCATCCTCCTGAGAATCTTGAACCTGACCGCCTTCCGAAGCATCCACCTCGGTGGATGGATACGGCGGAGAATTCTCGCGCGATTGATTCTGAAGAAGCGGATCGTGCCGTTGCGACTTCGTCGTCGCCTGCTCTTTCTCCCGGATGCAGTGCAAATACACGATTGTGTGGAGGGCACGGGTGGGCTCCCGCTTCAATCTCTGGAGCTGACGAGGTCCTTTACGGGTATTCATATGGGATCGGCAAAGTATTTCCATCCTGCCGAGATCCGCAACACTGTGACGTTCGACTCTTCGGGATTGCTCGCCGGGCTCAAGAAAGACGGACAAGGGACAGTCATGTGTACGATCCGTTTTCCGGCCGGCTCCATGCCGGAGCTGGTCGTCTCCGAAGGTGAGACGGCGATGCCGTTTCGGGCAAGGAGTGTGTCATGATTCACATCGTTCTCCCGGCCTATAACGAAGAAGCAGCCCTTCGTCCCTTGCTCGCGAAGATCGACAAGACGATGAAAGAGCACGGTTGGACCTACCGCGCGGTCGTCGTGGATGATGGCAGCGAGGATCGGACAGGGGAGATTCTGGAGGAGCTGAGAACCCAGTATCCTTTACATGTCATTGCGCATCGGTATAATCGAGGGCTGGGAGAGACCATCCGAGACGGTTTCGAGTCTGTGGTTGATGTGGCGGTGCTGGATGATATTCTGGTTCGAATGGACTGCGACGATACTCATGAGCCGAAGCACATCGCGGATATGGTGAGAAAACTCAATGAGGGCTATGACGTGGTGACCACCTCTCGCTATGCTCCGGGCGGAGGACAGACCGGGCTGGATTGGTATCGCCGAACGATCAGTCGTTGCGCAAATCTCCTCTTCAAAGTCGTGTTTCCCGTTCCCGGCCTCAAAGAGTATACCTGCGGTTACCGCGCCTATCGCGTCGGGATAGTTCAAGACGCCCTCCACATCTTTGGGAATAAGTTCATCGATTTGAAGGGGCTTGGGTTTACGGGCACCCTCGAAAAACTCATCAAGTTCCGCATGATGGGAGCGCGTATTGGGGAGGTGCCGTTTGTCTTGCGTTATGAGCAGAAGTTGAGCACGAGCAAGGTGGTGACCAGCATCACGACATTGGGATGCCTCATTTTGATTATCAAGCATTGTCGTAACTGGGGCGGGAAGGAAGGGATGCGCTGGGCGCAACTGATTGAGGAACGCAAGCAACGAGTGGCCGGTTCCAAAGGCGAATCCGCACCGGTCGGGCGGGCCCTCTCGGATTAGCACGCCTGTGGATGGATGAGAGGATGTCGGCAGAACCCACCCTTGAGGATATTCGCCGATTCTGGAATGAGAATCCGATCTACTCTGGAGAGTCGTGCGCCGACCCCGGCACGAGAGAGTTTTTTGAGGAACACGAAGCAATGACGCTCCATGAGTTCTCCGGGAGGATCCCACCGATCTATTTGCGTTTCGTTCGCGCCGGGACCCGGGTATTGGACATTGGATGCGGTATTGGGTTTTGGGTACACCAGTTCTGCCGTCTTGGAGCCCGGGTGAATGCCTGTGATTTGGCCGACAGCGCGGTTGAGTTGACCCGTCGCCGATGCGGGCTCTTCGGGCTGCAAGCTGACGTGCGACTGGGGAACGCAGAGGAGCTGCCTTATGCCGACGGATCCTTCGATCACGTCAACTGTCAGGGGGTTATTCACCACACCCCGAACACGGTGCGATGTATCCAGGAAATGCATCGTGTGTTAAAGCCGAACGGAACCGCCTGTTTTTCTGTCTACTACAACACCCTCTACCTTCGAAATCCCTTGTGGTATCGGATGATCGCCGTCCTCATTCGCTCCTGGGTACGCCTGGAGGGGAGGGGACGGGAATCCATGCTATGGGCAACGCAGCCGGAAGAGCTTGTCAGACTTTATGACGGCAAGGACAATCCCCTTGGGAAAGCCTACAGGCGTCGCGATGTCAATGGGATGATTCGCGGCTGGTTTGATCATCTGGACTCGCTACGTCAGGGATTGCCAAGGCGCTCGCTGCCGGTCCGTATGCCGGACCCCGTGCACCGGTTCCTCTCACGCCGGTTCGGGTTGATGATCGTCTATTTATGCCTGAAATCGCCTTGAGGGCCTATCGAGCTTGAGGGCGAGTCAAATGCAATGGAATGCGGCGTGCAGTACCGGGTAGGGCGAACCACGCCGTTTGAGAAGCGACCATCTTATTGAAAGGGAATGACTGATCCATGTGTGGAATTGCTGGAGTGATCCATCGCGATCGGTCTCACGCGGTCGATCAGTCGATCGTGCGTGCCATGATGACGTTGTTGTCGCATCGGGGGCCGGATGGAGAGGGATTGTGGGGAGAAGGGCCCGTGGCGTTAGGTCACAAACGCCTGTCGATCATCGATCTTGAGGCCGGTCATCAACCTATGACCAATGAAGACGAATCGATTTGGATCGTGTTTAACGGGGAGATTTATAACTATCTGGAACTCCGTCGAGAGTTGATGCGGAACCATACCTTTCGTACGCAGAGCGATACAGAAGTCATTCTCCATCTTTACGAGGAATTGGGGGAACGTTGTCTTGAGCGGTTGAACGGCATGTTCGCCTTTGCGATTTGGGATCGTCGTCAACAGCGATTGTTCGCGGCCCGTGACCGAATGGGAATCAAACCGTTTTATTGGATGTGCGATGGAAAGCGCTTTGCATTCGCGAGCGAGCCGAAGGCGCTCATTGGAGCTGGTCTCGCAGCCCCTGATCCGGACGTCCAGGGACTGGAAGAGTACTTGACGTTTCAGTTGTGCCTGGGAGAGCGGACCCTGTTTCGCCATATCCGCAAGCTGGAACCTGCGCACTATCTCACCTTTCGGCCGTTCCGCGATCAAGAGCCGTCCCTCGTGCGATATTGGGATTTCAACTATGAGATCGACAGCCACCACACGGAGGACTACTACACGGAGCAGCTGTTGCTCGTGTTGCAGGATTCCGTGCGCCTTCAACTGCGTAGTGATGTGCCGGTCGGCGCTCATTGTTCGGGCGGTATCGATAGTTCGACGGTCGTGTGTCTCGCCGCTCCCGTCTATGGAGGCCAGTTTCACACCTTTACGGGAGCGTTTAGAGACGGCCCCCAGTATGACGAAACGGCCTATGCCCGCTCAGTTGCCAAGCACGTCAACAGTCGACATCACGAAGTCTGGCCGAATTGGCAGGATTTCGTGGAGGTCATGCCTCGCCTGATGTACATGATGGACGAACCGGCGGCAGGTCCCGGGCTCTTCCCCCAATACTGCGTGTCGAAACTGGCGAGAGAGCACGTGAAGGTGGTTCTGGGCGGGCAGGGGGGGGATGAAATTTTCGGCGGCTATGCACGGTACCTCGTCGCGTATTTGGAGCAGTGTTTGAAGGGGGTCATCTTCGGGACGCAAGACGAGGGGCGGTACGTCGTAACGTGGGAGAGCATCATGCCCAATCTGTCGCTGTTACGGCAGTACAAGCCGATGCTCCAACACTTGTGGAAAGACGGCTTGTTCGACGATATGGATCAACGCTATTTTCGTCTCGTGAGCCGTCTTGACGATGCGGATACGCTCATCAGTCGAGATGTGTGGAACGGCCAGAGTCAGGCTCGGATGGTCGCGGCCTTTCAAGACGTCTTCAATAACCCGTCTACGAAAAGCTATTTCAATAAGATGACCAACTTCGATCTGAAAACGCTGCTCCCAGCCCTCCTTCAAGTCGAAGATCGAACCAGCATGAGCGTGTCGTTGGAGTCCCGAGTCCCGCTGCTCGATCATCGGATCGCCGACCTCGTGACGCGAATGCCACCGACGGCTCGTTTCAAAGGTGGGGATACCAAACGGGTATTTCGGGATGCCGTTCGGGTCTTATTGCCGGAGACGGTCTTTAACCGGAAGGACAAGATGGGATTTCCGGTGCCGCTGAATGAATGGAGCCGCGGTCCGCTGCGGGAGTTCCTGAGCGACATCCTTCTGGGGCCTCGTGCGCGGCAACGGGGAATCTATCAGATGAAGGAGGTGGAGCGGTTGCTGCTTCACGAACGAAGCTTCGGTCGGCAGGTCTGGGGATTGTTATGTCTGGAACTCTGGTTTCGAGCCTTTGTCGATGGCGAACAACTGCCCGGAGCGCATCAGGCATCTGCTGTGGGCACGGGAAACTAGATGAAGGGATGACGGGGTCATGCCTGTAACAACGACCATGGCGGCCAGCCATCTAGAAGCCCAAGTGCGCTCGCACGCGGAACCCTCGTCTCAAGTCATCCAGAAAAAGGCGTTTGTGCATGTCGATATGGATGGTCTTAGCGCCATCCATCAAGGGCATGGGTATCGGTATGATGGGGCGCAGGATGCCCTCTACACCTCTGCGGTCGAGAACTCCCTGGCGTGGTTCGAACGTCACGGAACGACCGCCACGTACTTTGTGATCGGGAGCGATCTGGCGCGGGGAGAAAAACGTCGCGCCGTGGAAACCGTCGTGCGGGCCGGTCACAAGATCGCGTCTCACTCTCTGACTCATCGATACTTGAATCAGCTCTCATCCATGGACAAACGTGAGGAAATCGCTTCCGGAAAGAAAACTATCGAGGATGTTCTGGGCATCGAATGTCAAGGATTCAGGGCCCCTGGATACTCGATTGATTTCGAATCATTGGAGATCCTTCGTGATGCCGGGTATCGCTATGATAGTTCTATCTTTCCGACGAATGAATTTCGGGAACGGCTCGGATTGCAGCGGCTCTTCCCTGAGCCGTTCCTGTTGTTCCCGGAGAGCCGGTTGTTCGAGTTCCCGATGCCGCACCCAGGTCCATGGCTGCCTCCCTTTCACCCTTGCTACGCGTTTTACCTGTCTCGGTTCTATTTTCATGCGCAAGTCCGGCGCTTCAGCCGGCGGTACAACTATTTGACGATGTTATTTCACCTCACGGATTTTTCCGACTGGCAGCCGGGTTTGCGGAGCTTCCGTCTGAAGTTGTATACGAATAATTACTTTTCCAGCCGATCGAAGCTTCGCTTTCTGGATGTGTTGTTCGATCGGGTCAAGCGGGAATTCGCGTTGACGACCAGCGAAGATCTCGTTCGGGATTGGCCAAGGTCGGCGCCTGACTTGAGCCCGCACACGATACTGGGGATCAGCACGACGCACGAAACCGGCGCCTGTGTGGTGAAGGACGGACAGATCCTTTCCGCGATCAACGAGGAGAGAATATCGCGCATCAAGCTTGACGATGCCTTCCCGCCCACTCGCTCCATTCGGGAGGCGATTCAGGTGGCGGGTATCAATCCGAAAGAGATCGATGCCGTGGCCGTGTCCGGCCTCGAACCGAGGGACCTTCTCCCGCGCATTGTCGAGAGCTTGAAACGTGACGTGACGGACTTCCATTCCTGGAATGATTACGTTCCTCATTTCTGCCGCGTGGCCTATCGCGCGTTTTGTCTCTGGCGCGCCATGAAATATGACACTCTCGGACGGTTTCTCGAAGCAGAGTATGGCATACGACCGAAGATTCAGTACGTTGAGCACCACGAGTCACATGCCTCCGCCGCGTTTCGGACGAGTACCGCACAGAAGGCCTTGATTCTCGTCGCTGATGGAGTGGGGGATGAGTTGTCCATCACGATCTCTCGTGGAGCAGGTTCGACCATCAGGAGAGTTGCCCAGTACTTCTACCCGAATTCGTTCGGTCAGTTTTATACCGCCTGCACGCAAATTCTTGGATTCAAAGGCGGGCGTCACGAAGGAAAAATCACGGGATTGGCGGGATATGGAAAGCCGGTGCCGGAATTGATGGAAAAGGTGGAGCGCACCTTCTCGGCCGAGAACGGGCGATTTACGCTCAACAAGCGCTATTATGCGGAGGGTTTTATCCGTCCGAAATTCAAGGAAGTGCTCGCCGGCAAGGTGAATCTTCTGACGGTCGAGTATCGCAACTATAAGATGCCGCTCAAGCGATTGTTGCGAGGATACAAGCGGGAGGATGTCGCCTATGCCTTTCAGTTCTTGATGGAACGTGAGCTCGTGCGCCTGACGCAGACGTATCTGGCGGGAGAGCGCCTTCCTCTCGTGGTGGCCGGCGGGGTTATGGCGAATGTGAAGCTGAATATGGCGTTGGCAGAACGATTGGATGCCGACTCGTTCTATGTGTTTCCCAACATGGGAGACGGCGGTCTATGTGTCGGGGCGGCGCTGAGCCTTCTGGCTGCAGAGCCGAAGCCTGTCCGCGACATGTATCTTGGAACCGAGTTCACGGAGGAGGATTGTCTGGCGGCGCTCAAACGGTATCCGCAGTTGCACGTCACGAAGCCGGACCGTATTGCGGACGTGGTCGCGCGAGCGCTCGCAGAAAGAAAAATCGTCGCTCGTTGCGACGGTCGTATGGAATTCGGGCCGAGAGCGCTCGGGAATCGGTCCATTCTCTACCACTGCGGAGACAAGTCGGTGAATGATTGGCTCAATCAGCAGCTCCATCGAACGGAATTCATGCCGTTTGCTCCAATGGCATTGTATGAAGACTACGAAGAATATTTCGAAATTCGGAAAGGCAGGGAGCGCCCGTGTGAATTCATGACTCTGGTGGTCGGTTGTACGGACACCATGCGGCGGTTGTGCCCGGCAGCCGTCCATATCGATGGTACGGCGCGTCCTCAACTGGTGAGGCGGGAGATCAATCCCGGTATGCACGATATCTTGTCTGCCTATAAACATCTGACGGGGATTTCGGTGTTGATCAACACGAGCTTCAACATGCATGAGGAGCCGATTGTGCGATCCCCGGAAGAGGCGATTCTCGCGTTTCAACAGAGCCACCTGCATCATTTGGTTCTGGGGCCATTTTTTGTCAGCCAAGGCCACCTATGAGTGGTGTCCTGCAGGGATTGGTGAAAGACCGGTGCGCGGTGTGGCTCGTCGTGATGACCGTCTGCGTCTATTTACCGGGGATTACGTGGGGCCTCCCCCATGCGACCAACTATGAACGAACCCATGCTTGGGGAAATGATGATGCGGCCCCGCTCGCGGCATTGGCGGAGATGCACGACACATTCGTCGCGCCGGCCCCCAATCGCAATGTCGCCTATCCCTGGGGGCACTACTTTGTAATGGCCTGTGCCATGGCGCCGTATATGGCGTGGTTGGTTGTCACCGGTCAATTCTCCCATCCGACTCCCGCCTTTCCCTTCGGTCTCGTCGATCCGGTCGGAGCTTTCGAAGTGCTCGGTCTCTTGTGCCGGTCGTTGTCTATAATACTGGGTGTGGCGGCTGTCGTCGGCGTGTACGTCGGCGCTCGCGGTTTATGGGGACGGCGCGCAGGATGTTTGGCCGCAGTTTTTACAATGCTGCTGTTCCCCATGTCCTACTATGCGAAGTTGACCAATCCTGATATGCCTGTGCTGGGGTGGACGAGCCTGGGATTGGCCATTGTTGCGGTGAGTCTGCGCGGTGGGCTCACGGTGAAGCGCGGTCTGTGGCTCGGGGGGTTCGTCGCATTGGCGGGGGCGACGAAGGATCAATCGGCAGGCTCGTTCATTTTACTGGCTCCGGTCTTAGTCTGGATCCAATGGAAATCAGGACAGGCAGACCGGTTCTTCGGTTGGCGCAGTAAATGGGCATCCATAGCGGCGGCTCTGGCCTCGTTGTGCATTGTCTATGTCATGATGAGTGGGGTGCTCGTCGATCCTACTCGCTTTGCACAGCATCTTGAGAAGCTTTCGTCCGCAAGCACGACCCGTGCGCTGTACCTTCGTCACCCGTTGACTTGGACAGGAGCGGTGCATCAACTTCAAGACCTGTTCGGATATCTACTCGAGGTCGTGAGCGTGCCCTTGTTTTTCACTGCTTGCGCAGGGATTCTCCTTGCGACTGTTCGGGACCGATTATCCCTGGTCATGTTGCTCTCCTCCGTCGGTTTTCTGGTCATGCTGATTCCGGTCGGAATGAGCCGCGTCCACTATCTGTTGCCGGTGGCTCTGCCCCTGACGTACTTTGCCGCGTACGCCGTCGATCAAGCGTTGAGTTCTCCTGCGTTGCGTCTGCCGGCCGCCTTAGCCTGCGGTTTCATGGCGGGGTTGTTGCTGCTTCAAACGGTGGATCTTACTCACGATATGCTGAGGGATTCACGCTATGCGGCGGGTGAATGGCTCGATCAACGTCTAAATCCGGGAGATCGAGTCCTGCATTTCGGCTATGCGTCGAAATTGCCGCATTTGCGGGCCGACGTGCGAAATCTGACTATCGTGCATGAAAAGGAGGCGATTTCGGCAATCAAAGAGAGTTGCCCGGAATTCATTTTGGTGATTCCCCAGGATATGAATGAACTGCGTCAGCGGCTTGAATGGCGCAACGGCGTGCACTCGGCGCTCAGTCCATTCTCGAAAAAACTGTTCGATCAATTGGTAGATGGTACATTGGGATATCGATTAGTGGAAAAGTTTCATACTCCCCGGCTCATCCCGTGGCTGGATCGACCCTTTCTGTCGTATGCCAGCGTGAATCCCCCTGTTCAGGTCTTTATGCGAGAGGATCGAGCCGGTCGCCTTGCTGCGATCGAACCTTGGTACGAAGCCCCCTATGGTCTTGCCTTGGGGCGAGTGCGTGAAGTGACCGCTGATCATCCCGGAGACGCCGTTCTTTAAGGGTAAGCGATGCGACGCTGGCTGGCTGTGTGTCGTTTTGCCGTGGCTGTGGCTCTGCTGGCCTACCTGGGGCAGTCCGGTGTCGTTCGTTGGCAGGCGCTTTCCGGGCTCGTGTCTGCATGGCCGTTGAGCTTGACGGCAGTCGTGGTCTATCTGATAGATTCCTGTCTGACGTCGTGGCGGTTTTGCCTCCTCGTTCGACCTGCGGGGTTTGACCTTTCCCTGTGGGATTCGAACCGACTCTCGCTGATCGGATTGTTCTTCAGCACATTTCTGCCCGGCGCCGCGAGTGGAGATGTGGCGCGGATCTATTACGCCGCGTCAGAACACCAGGGCCGAAGGACCGAACTGGCAACGATCGTGCTGTTCGATCGCATCATCGGTTTGGTCACTATGTTGATATGGCCACTGATGGTGGCGCCCCTCTTTCTGGATTTGGCCGCTGTGCCCGTCATCCGAGGTCTGTTGTTGGCTGCGCTGGGGCTGGCGATCGGATTGACGGTTGCGCTTTTCGCGGGATCTTCCAGATGGATACGCGAGCACCCGCTTGCACAGTGGTGCTTCTCTCGCATCCCCGGTGGGCGAATAATGGAGCGGGTTTTGGCCACTCTCACCGTGTACCGAAAGCACCCCTCGATTCTTACTGGGGCGACAATTCTTTCCCTGTTTACTCATACACTCGCAGCAGGCGTGATGTTGTTGATTGCTGCTGCCCTCGATCCCACAGGATTTTCCTGGCGCATGACGATACTCATTCCATTGGGATTTTTGGCCAATCAGATCCCGCTGACTCCAGGAGGTCTTGGTGTCGGTGAGGCCGCACTAGGCGCGTTGCTTCATGTGGCTGGACTCGCGAGCGGCGCCGAAATCATGTTGGGGTGGAGGATGTGTCTACTGCTCGTCAGCGTGATCGGGTTGTTTTTTTACCTGCATGGCCGACGAAATTTCGTGACCAGCCGGCCGCAGCCTGTCGCAGCCCACGGGGGTACCGCCAATGATTACTGATCCGAGAATTGCCGTCATCGGTTGTGGGTACTGGGGGAAAAATCTGGTTAGAAATTTCGCGCAGTTGCGTGTTCTCAGTGTGATTTGCGATGCGAACGAAAAGATTCTGAACGCTCAAGCGACGCTCTACCCTCAGGTTCGGGCCACGACACGGTTTGGGGAGGTACTGGAGGATCCAGCGGTTCACGGTATCGTGATCGCCACCCCCGCGGCCATGCACTATGAGGAGGCACAGGCTGCACTTCAGGCGGGAAAACACGTATTTGTCGAAAAACCGTTGTCTCTGCAACATGACCAAGGGGTAAAGTTGGTCGAGTTATCCCGGAAAACCGGGCTGACGCTGATGGTGGGGCACATTCTGGAGTATCATCCGGCAGTGACGTTGCTCAAAGACCTGATCCTGCGCAAAGAACTTGGCAGGATTCTCTACATCTATTCGAATCGACTCAATCTCGGCAAGGTCCGGCAGGTGGAAAATATTCTGTGGAGTTTTGCGCCGCACGACATCGCGGTGATCTGTAGTGTGATCGGTGCCGCACCTGTATCCGTCCAAGCCACGGGGGGCACGTATCTCCAATCGGGTGTGCACGACGTGACCGTTACGGATTTGGAGTTCAACGGAGGGGTGAGAGCGCACATCTTTGTGAGCTGGCTGCATCCCTATAAGGAGCAGAAACTTGTGGTCGTCGGCGATCGCAAGATGGCCGTGTTCGATGACACGGCCCGAGAAGGGAAACTCAAGATCTATGACAAGGGCATCGAATGGAAGGCGGGACTCCCCGTTCCCCGACAAACTGCAGAAACCACACTTTTTTTCGAAGAAACCGAACCACTTCGCCTTGAATGTGAACAGTTCGTCTCCTGCATCCAAAATGGTGTCCGTCCCGTCACTGACGGAGAAAGCGCTTTGCGCGTGTTGACTGTCCTCCAGGCAAGCCAGTTGTCCCTGGATCGAGGGGGAATTCCGGTCAAGCTGACTGAGATAACCGGAGGCGGAGTCGGGGCATGAAGGTCGCCTCCGTAGTCGGCGCACGCCCGCAGTTCGTGAAGGCCGTACCGGTTTCACGCGCTCTTCAGCGAGCCGGACATAAAGAGGTCCTCATTCATACCGGCCAACACTATGATTACCAAATGTCTCAAGTGTTTTTCGATGAAATGGGGCTGAGCCCACCAGCCTATAACCTGGGTGTCGGCTCGGGGTCTCACGGAAAGCAGACTGGCGAGATGCTTGCCCGTATCGAAGAAGTGCTGGTCAATGAGAAGCCGGATGTGACGGTGGTCTATGGTGATACCAACTCGACCATTGCCGGGGCAGTGGCGTCTGCTAAATTGGGCATCCCGCTAGCCCATGTCGAGGCTGGACTACGTTCGTTCAACCGTTCCATGGCTGAAGAGCATAACCGCGTGCTCACCGATCACTGCGCCGATCTTTTGTTATGCCCAACGGAAAATGCCGTGGCGAATTTAGCGCGCGAGGGGGTCACAAAGGGAGTCTACTGGGTGGGCGATACGATGTATGATGCGGTGCTACAATTTTCAGCAGCGGCGCGCGAACGGTCTCGAATTCTGGAGACATTGGGGCTTACATCACGAGCATATTTCCTAGCAACCGTCCATCGGGCTTTCAATACGGATACTCCCGATGTCCTTCGAGGCCTTTTGACGGTATTCCAGATGGTCGACGCGCCCGTTGTCTTTCCAGTCCATCCTCGAACTCGACAGTGTCTTCAAGGAGAGGCCGTGTCCACATCGAACGTCCGGATGATCGATCCAGTGGGATATTTGGACATGCTTGTGCTTGAAGAGAATGCGCGAGCGGTGTTGACCGATTCGGGAGGTGTTCAGAAAGAAGCATTCTTTTTTGGAGTGCCTTGTATCACGATGCGGACGGAGACCGAATGGATCGAGACCGTCGCTGCAGGTTGGAATGTCGTCGTCGGCAACGACTGCGAACGCATTCTTGCCGCGACACTCAAAACAGATTGGCCGAGGTCGAAGCCGTCTCCTGTGTTTGGGGATGGGGACGCGGCAACGCGTATCGTCGATCTTCTTGAGAATGGCCTGACATCGGAATCGGTGGAAGTTGGGAGATAGGCCGGCGGCCTGCTTGTCGCGATGGGAGTGGAAGTCATCCGGTCCGTTGGAGGGGGGGAGAGTAGGTGCTCGGTGAATGAGACAGCGATCCAACGGCCCGTGCTGGTGGCGATCATCATTCCTGTATACAATGGTGGCCCAGGGTTGGCCTGTTGCCTTTCGGCGCTTGTCGCCGCTCGGCATTCCGTCCATCATGAATTGATCGTCGTGGATAACGGGTCTACGGATGGCTCGGTGGCGATCGCCTCCGGCTTCGGCGCTCGGGTGCTGCACTGCCCAGGTCCATCAGGTCCGGGCGCGGCGAGAAATGCGGGAGCCGCAGCGACGGATGCGGACATCCTTGTTTTCGTGGACGCGGACGTGGTGGTGTCTCCCGATGCTGTTTCTAAACTGGTCGCGCACTTTCTCAAGGACTGCGGGGTTGCCGCCGTGTTTGGGTCGTATGATGACAGTCCGCGTGCCGAGAATTTTCTCTCCCAGTACAAGAATCTCCTGCACCATTTCACTCACCAACAAGGGAATCGTGAGGCCAGGACTTTCTGGGGTGGATGCGGAGCCGTTCTCAAAAAAATATTTGATGAACTTGGAGGGTTTGACCAACGCCGCTATCCGAAACCGTCCATCGAGGACATTGATCTGGGATTCCGACTGCATTCGCACGGGTATCGCATCGTGCTGGACCCCTCGATCCAGGTCAAACATCTGAAGGAGTGGCGGATGGGTTCGTTGCTGCGCGCCGATATTTTTTATCGAGCGATACCGTGGGCGCAGCTTATTCTGGAGAGGCAGGGACTCGTCAATGACCTGAATCTGAAAACTTCCCAGAGAATCAGTGCAGGACTCGTGGGCGGAACTCTCGTGCTCGTTCCTGCGGCGCTGCTTCACCCCATGATCTGGTTTCTCATCATCGGGCTGCTTGGGGTCTTTTTGGCATTGAATCGCGATCTGTTCGCATTTTTCTTCCGTCGAAAAGGACTTCTGTTCGCTGCTGCAACCGTGCCCATGCATATGTTGTATTTCCTCTATAGCGCCGCAACGTTCACTGTGATGTGGGGGTGGCATGTCGCACGAGCACGAAATGCGGTCAAGCGTATGAAGCAGACCGGGTAGAGTCTATCGTGAGGAACGATGATCAGGACAATTCTTCTGCCGGATCCGTCACGACGAGACCGTCTGGAGAAGATCTCCGCGGGAAATGGGGTGCTCTCGCTACCCTGTCGTGTGCATTGTCATTGATCGTATATGTCTTTCAAAGCAAAGCTCTGGTGACGTACGGAGAAATGTATCATGCCATTTTTCAGAAAGTTTTCTCGGTTATCGCCCGCTGATCCGTCGCGTTCCGTTCTCAATCCCCCCATGTCCGGTCGAATGTGAGTCTCCCTCATTTTGTGAATATGATCGGTGTCGTTGTTGCCCTTGGGTTCGCCTATGGGATCGGTCGACGCACGGCGGCCCAGGTTGTCGCCCGCCTGCACGGATCATTGCCTGCTGATCGTTGGATTGTGGGGTCGGTCGTCTCCACCGCCGTCATCGTTACGAGTTGGCACATGTTAGGAGTTGCGGCGAGTGTGAGTGGTCTGCCGATGGTCCACGTCTTACCCCTGTCGGGGATATTGATGCTGATCTATCTTGTTGTTAGACGATCGTACCAGACATTGCCGGAGTTCAAGGACTGTTTCGCGGTGAGGGAGGTAAGCGGGACCACTCCGTGTGCATGGTGGCGGTTGAAGTCGATGGCCGGAGCATGGAGCCTGGCTGTGGCGATGGGTGTTGTCGGCATTTTCCTTCTGGAGTCGCTGACGAAACCGCCGATGGGGTGGGACACGTTGGTGTATCACTTGCCCCTAGCCGCAAAATGGTTCCAGGGAGGCACCTTGGAGTTCCTCCATGAATCCTGGAAGTTTCAAATGCCTTCGAATGCGGAGTTGTTACCGCTGCTGCTCATGTTTATCGGGGAAGAGAGAATCCTGTCCGTCACCTATGTACCATTCACTCTGCTGAGCCTGCTGGTTGTGTATGGTTTTGCCCGTCGGTTTGGAGCGACACACGAATGGGCCTGTCTCGGTGCGATTGGATTCGGCACCATGCCTATTGTCCTTCACAATACCCTGGATCTGTATGTGGATATGTTCGTTGCCTATGGATGGCTTTGTGCCTTGTACCTGTTATTTTGGGCACTTGAAAGTGAGCCGTCGACGGAGAGGAGAGAGCCTTCTCTACAGATTGTTCTAGCGGGTTTGGCGTTCGGGCTTGCCCTTGGGTCAAGGTACATTCTCGTGCCGATGCTTCTGATGATGACGGCGTTCTGCGCAGGAGGGGCGTTCTTCTTCCTCGGCTCGCGAGCGGCATCCATCATGCCACGGTTACGTTGGGCAGGATCCATGATGCTGGCGTTTGTACTGTCCAGTCTTGTTCCCTCCTGCTATTGGTACCTACAAAACTGGCTGGCTACGGGCAATCCGATGCATCCACTGCATTTCTCATTTGGCGGATCCAAAGTTGTAAGCGCCTCCATTGGGGCCCTGTATGAGCGTATAACGTTCTTTGGTCCAGAAATGGAATATGACGGTGAATGTTTGGATTCAGGCGCCCATTCCATTTCTTCATGGCTGATCTCTCCGTGGAGAGATTGTTGGTATGCCGGCGATCATTTTTCCTCGAATTGGGGCCTTGGTCCTGTCTTTACGACGTTTATTCCCGTGTTCACGCTTGTATGTGTCCTGATTGTCCTCGCGTCGGCCCTGCGAGGCAGGCGGGTGCCTAAGGCAACCTATCTGCTGATTGTGGCCGGGCTGATCGCCTGTTATTGGTGGTTCTATGTGTTCAACATGTTGCGGACGTTGTTGCCTGTTATTGGAGTGCTATTTGCCGTGATGGCCTATGGCATGTCGCTGATGAGCGAACGGGCGCAACGGGTGGCGTGCGTGTTGTTTCTCACAGCAATGGTGTTGAATGGGCTGCTTGTCGTGGCAAAACCGATTCGATCATTGACGATGCACGCCTATAGGGGTGATTGGAGCCGGAGCAGTTTCTACGGAATACCAAAGGTCGTAGATGAACTCCCGCCAGGCAGCGTGATTCTGAACGCGTCCCATGAGCTGAAGAACTATCCGCTCTTTGGGCGGAGGCTCCAGAATCATGTAGTGACCGATCGGGTCCTCCTGGAGCCGAGCCTCGTCACGGTGATTACTGATGCGGTCATCAATAAATATGGGATCGACTACATTTATTACGACACGACGCAGCGATGGACCCTCGCTGAATCAGTCAAGCGCCAGATCGTGTATGAACAGAATATAGACAACGACGGACAGTCGTACAAAATCATTTTGTTCAAGGTTGTGAAACCGTCCACATGACTATGTCGGTCGGCGTAGAGTGCTTTGTCACGCAGTGGCCCGTTGTGAGTGAGAGGTGGTGAAGTGTAATGGCTTGTCAAGCAGCGGCCCCTGTATGTGTGCATGGCGTGGTTGGTGATGCAGGTGCTGGTGGCGAGAGAAACGTCGCCAATTTCTCCGCGGGCGTCAGGCCGTGGAGGGCCATGGAAAATCGGTCGTGGTTGTACCGATGTTCCCAGGCGCACAGTGCCTGAGCCGCGGATGTGAACTCGTCAAACGTCGCGCGACTCCAAAATTCTTCCTCGTCGATGCGATGACTGCGCTCCACCTTCCCATTCTGTTCGGGCCGACGCGGCTTGATGTGCCGGAGCCGAACGCCCGCTTCTTGTACCGCAAGCGCAAAGATCAGCGAGAATTCAGTCCCATAGTATAAGCGGAACAGGCCTCATCATTCCTTCAGATCTCCCTAGAATGCATCAGCAACTCACTCTAGGAGGAGGTCATCCTATGATCGCGAGTTCCGCAACCACACAAAAATGTATCTTCGTGGCGATTGATGTGGCGAAATTGGTTCATGAAGTGTTGGTGGAGCCACCGACCGGACGCCGGCAGCGATGGCGGATCAGGAACTGCCAGCCGGATTATGAGACCTTTCGCGACCGACTACGCGGGTTGGAGACGCCGGTCCTCATTGGGTTTGAAGCCACGGGCAATTACCATCGCCCCTTGGCCTATTACCTAGGCCAATGCGGCTTCGAGTTGCGCCTGCTTTCGTCGCTGGCTGTGGCGCGCACGCGTGATGCGCTCTACAACTCCTGGGATAAGAACGACCCCAAAGACACGCAAGTCCTGCTGCATTTGCTCAAAACCGGCGTGTCCCAGCGGTATCACGATCCGCTGGTGCACCGCACGAACGATCTCCAGGAACTCGCTCAAACCCATTATCAGATCTCGCTGCGGAAGGTCCAGGTTCAGCATAGCATCATGACCCATTACCTCCCGTTGTATTTCCCGGAGACGGAACGCTACTACACCAACTCGCGGGCGCAGTGGTTTACGCAGTTGCTGCATCGGTTTCCCTGTCCTGCCGCCATCACGCGCTATTCGCCAGACGCGTTTGAGCAGGAGGCGTGGACTGTGGTGGGCCGCAAAGTGAACAAACGCGGTTTCCTCGCCGACCTCTATGCCACCGCTCATCAGAGCATTGGGCTCGCCGTGGCGGAAGATTCCGAGGCCATCCAGATGTTCCGTGTGATGCTGGCAGAACATCAGCCCCTGTGCGCCACCCGGGCCGCGATTGAGCACCAGGCCGACCAGGCGCTGCAGTCCCATCCCGACTATCACCGGCTCCGCACCTTACCGGGCGTGGGACCGATTCTCGCGCTCACGATTTTGGCGGAAGCCGGGGACCTGCGCCGGTTTCCGCATCACCGCCAATTTCTCAAGTTCTGTGGATTCGATCTCAGCACGCAGCAGTCCGGACAGTTTCGTGGTGTGAGTCGGCCCTCCAAGCATGGCAATGCGCGGCTCCGCTATGCCTTCTGGATGGCCGCGAATGGGGCGGTCCGGATGCGGCAGAATACGTTTCGCGAAAAGTATGCGCGGTATATCAAGGCGGATCCCGAAAATCCGGCTCGCAAACGTAAGGCGCTCTGTGCGGTCGCTGCCAAGGTGGCACGCGTGGCGCATGGCCTGATCAAGACGGGGACCGATTATCGTCCGTATTTTGAGGCACTCCCTCCCAGTGGAGCACTCCGTTCGCGGGGGCCGTCGAGGCAGGTGCTGACCTCGTAGATCATGCTCGGAGCTTCCACTGGGGCTGCCTGCTGTGTGGAGTACGGTCAAGGCCTGAACGAGGATCTTGTATCACTATGGTGAGCAGCGCCTCACACCACGTGGAAGACCGTTGGGGGT
>WBZN01000938.1_pt1 | contig 18848 bp, 14 predicted proteins | sample 5204281 | NCBI WGS metagenome assembly WBZN01 (sample SAMN12344347, study PRJNA552823) | activated sludge metagenome | biome: Activated sludge suspended growth; feature: Nitrification reactor; material: Wastewater; isolation source: activated sludge from nitrification reactor of wastewater...
CCGAACTCGAAAAGAAGCACGACAAGACCGTCTGGGAAGTCGAAGTGCTCGGAGCCGACGGGAAGATGACGGAGGTGCATATCGACGCCGGCACCGGCGCCGTCATCGACAAGGAAGCCAAGCACGACAAACACGAGAAAAAGGGCAAGAAAGAGAAACACTAAGACCCAGCCAACCGAGCAGGATCGAGTGATCCTGCTCGGTTGGTCCGCGCAAGCGCGGCACGTTCCTTCCGTTCATTGCGGGCTGCTCTCCCCTCAGATTGATTCCTCCTAGTGATACAGATGTTCCAAATGCCCCATGGCGCGGGCCAGGTTTACTCGCGACGCATTGAGTCGAAATAGCGCATCCACCGCATTCTCTCTGGCCCGTGCGATTGAAAATAGGGCGTTCGTCAGTTCGAGATTGCTCGCCGAAGTTAGGACCGTAAACCGTTCCCGCGCGATCTCTTGCTCCTGAATCGCCGACTCCAATCCAACTCGAGCGATCATCAGTTGGTCCTGAGCCGACTGCAACGTCGCCACTGCCTCGCGAACCTCCATGGTGACCTTGTTTTGGATGACCGCCAACTTCAACAGCTCCTGTTGAGCCAGGCTCCGGGACTCGCTGATCCTCCCCTCACGCTGGCCGCCGTCAAAGATGGGGACGGAGAGAAACACACCGACGTTGTATGTATCCGCGGTATTGTGGACGCGATTACCGATCAGCCCATAGTCGCCCTGTGCGGAAAGGGAGGGCAGTCGTTCCATGACTGTAGAACGAAGGGCCAGTTCCGCCGTACGAATTCGCTGTTGCTGAGCCTTCATTTCCAGCCGATCCTGCAACGCCGACACCAGGGATTCTTGTGCCGACGGCACCTCGGCCAAGTCGGACCTCAATTCGTCCAGCAACGTCAGCGTGACGTCATCGGTGATCCCAAGCACGTAAAGCAGGTTGAATTTGTGCCGTTGGACCTCGTTCCGCAAGATCGCCACATGTTGCCGCTCATTCTCCAACTGTGCTTGCGCTCGCGCCGTATCGAGCCCGCCCCCCATGCCACCTCCTCGCCGGCTGCGGGCCAAGTCGGTCAAGTCGCTGAACAACTTCACATTGGTCTCGCGCGCCTTCAACCCCGCCTCCGCTCGAAGCACCTCCATATATGCCAACGCCACCTCTGCCATCGTGTCGAACCGAGTCGCCTCGGATTCCAGTTCCGCCACCTGAAGCGCCGAGCGAGAAGCGCGCCACCGATCAATGAGGCTCATGCTGAAAAGGTTCTGCGTCAGATTGGCACGCGCATCGAAAATGGAAAAGGGGCTCGTAACCACTGGCGACAACCCTAAAGTCCCCAAGAACAAGGTCTGCCTGGTCTGGCGGACGTTGCTTGAGAGATTGGGCAACATGGCACCCAACTGCGTCGACACTACGGCCCGTGCCGCGGCGATGCGTTCCTTGAACAATTTGACGTTCGGGCTGTTGTCCAGCGCTGCGTCCATCGCATCCTTCAGTGTCAGCCGCAACTCCGGCCGATCACCCGCTGCTGGCTTCAGCTCTTCACCGTGCACATCTCCGAGATGAACCGTGCACGCACAGCACCACATCACCAAGACTCTGGTGAACCACCCTGTCCTGCTCATGATATGAATCTCCTTCCTGCAATCCCGCCGCCCTCCATCCGGAGCGCGGTGCCCAAGAATACGTGAACACAACAACGATGAAGACGAAAATGCTACTGGAGGGGAAACCGAACCGTACAGGCGAGTCCAGCCGGCAGACGATAGGCAGAATTGGGCAAAGTGAGCCGCACACCGAACGTTGCTGTCGCGGTGTCGACGATCAACCCGACGATTTCGACTCTCGCGTCGTACACCGGAGCGCCCTCCACCGCCGGCTGCACTTCCACATGCATACCGGGAGCAATGTTCCCCATCCAACCCATTGGAACAAACGCCTCGATGCGCAGGGGATGGAGCTGGGCCACCTTCACTAAGGGCGTTTGTCTGGTCAATTCGCCGGAAGAGAGAAAGCGTTCGACGACAACCCCGGCAATTGGGCTGCGAATGGTGCGGAGAGCCAGTTCGGCGGCGGCAAACTGATATTCGAGCTGGCGCACGCGTTGCGTTTCCAGAGCCTCGAGAAAGGCCACGTCCGCCAACCGCTGCTCGGTTTCCGCTTCATCCAACTCCTGCTGGCCGATGGCCGCGGACTTTCGCAGGTCCTGTGCGCGCAGCAGCTTGCGCTTGCCGAACTCAGCCTTCTCCTGACTGGCTTTGAGCGGCGCTTGGAGATCCGCCTTGCCTTTGGCGACCGCCACGGCCGCCTGCTCCCGGCTGGACTCCAATGTCGCGATGATCTGCCCCTCCGTCACGACATCCCCTTGCTCTACCAACAGGGTGGCAATCACACCGTCGACGGGCGACCCGATCGCTACCTCAGCGGAAGGCTTGATCAGGCACGGAACATCGGCAGCCCAGACCGACGGCCCCAAGGTGCAGAGCAGGGCCAGGCTGCCGGCCAGGATGATCGAGTGAGAGGAACTGTCCATCACTGATTGTTGCGATTGAAGCGAACCGTGCATTTGAGACCTGCCGGCAATTTCAGGTCTGGATTGGGCAGCTCAAGGCGCACACCGAAGGTACCGCTGGCCGCGTCGACGACTTTGTCCACCACGGTCACTTTGGCCGGGAACTCACCTTTCATCGGCTCCTCGGGTTTCACCACCGCCTGCATGCCGACGCTGATCTTGCCGAGCAGTGACACGGGCGCATAGGCCTCGACCCGCAACGGATCAATTTGCGCGAGTTTGAGGATGCGTTCCTGTTTGGGGAATTCCCCCGGGTGCATGTAGCGTTCAACGACGACACCGTTGATCGGGCTCCTCAACGTGCGGAGAGCGATCTCGGCCGTCGTGCGGTTCAATTCCAAGTCGGCCAAACGCCGGTTACTCAGCTCGGCATGGGCATGCGCCACCGCGCCGGTCGCCCGCTCCACACTGGTATCCAGCGTCGCCAGCAACTGCCCTTCCTTCACGACGTCGCCGCGATCCACGGTGATGCTCTCTAAGACTCCCGCCACGGGCGAGGTCATGGTGATCGTCTGATACGGATGGATGAGACAGGTCAGGTCGGCAGCTTGAGCGACTGACCCGCTGGCCACCAACAACGCCCCCATGAACAAGCCGACACACACAACGATCCTCATGACAGACTCCCTCTCAAACGCAATTGCCGCTATTCCGCCCGTCCGGCAAAGGCCAGCGCGGATTCCAATTGATCGTCGACTTTCAACACAGCCCTACGCATACGGGCATGCATCCGCTCCGCAGCCCGTTGCGCCCGCCGCATCATCCGGAGCGACGGGCCTTGCCATCCCCATCGGAGCGTCTGCGCGGCGAACCATCGTCCGAACCAAGTCCCATGCGTCGCCACCAGGTCGTCCTCCAACGAGAGCAGCGCCTGGCACGATCCCGGATCGCCCTGGCGCCCGCACCGTCCGAACAACTGACGATCGATCCGGCCCGCATCGTGGCGCTCCGTCGCCAGAACATGCAACCCTCCCCGCTCGGCCACGCCGGATGCCAGGTGGATGTCCGTGCCGCGTCCGGCCATGTTGGTGGCCACCGTGATCCGCCCCGGCTCCCCGGCCTGGGCCACGATGTCGGCTTCCTCCCGATCCTGCCTCGCATTGAGGACTCGATGGGGTAGTCCGGCCTCGAACAACGATCGACTGAGCCGCTCCGACGCCGCTACCGACCGGGTACCGATCAAAACCGGCCGCCGCTGGCTGTGCAACTGTGTCACCGACTGGACCACCGCCGCCCATCGCGATTCGGATGTGTCAAACACCCGATCCCGCATAGCGACTCGCTGTATGGACCGATGCGTCGGAATGGTTGCCACCCCCAACCGATACACCGACCAGAGTTCGCCGGCCACCTCGCGCGCGGTTCCGGTCATGCCGGACAGTCGGAGATAGCGGCGAAAGAAGCGCTGATAGCTGATGCGCGCCAGCGTCTCCTGTCGATCACTGAGCGGACAGGACTCCTTCACCTCGATCATCTGATGCAGGCCGCGCTCCCAGGATCGATCGACCATGACCCGCCCCGTATACTCGTCGACGATCTGCACCTTCGCATCATGGACGACGTAATGCTTGTCCGGTTCGAACAAGTGCAGGGCCGACAGCGCCTGCTCAATGAGGTGTGCACGTCTGCCCCGCCCGCGCCACACTCCGCCCAACTGCCGGGTCAGCTCCGCGACACGAGCCGACCCGGCCTCGGTCAACGTGACATGCCGCGCACGGACATCAATGCGCGCTTCTGGACCGAGATGCAATTGCCTGGCCACCGCCAGCGCTTGTTCGTACACCAGCCGTTCCTCCGCATCATTCCCACGCCCGGCGATGATGAGGGGCGTCCGCGCTTCGTCCACCAGCACGCTGTCGGCCTCATCGACAATGGCATAGTAGAGGCCACGGAGCAGCAAGCCGTCTCCCTGATCGGACGACGCCACCTTCCGAAACCGCCGCTGAATGCCGTTGGACTGCCGACCGACCGCAAGCCGATCTTTGAGATAGTCGAACACCAGTTCCTTGTTCGTGCAGTAGGTCACGTCGCAGGCATAGGCTTGGCGCCGGACTTCAGGCGTCAACCCATGCACGATCACGCCCACCGACAGGCCCAGCGCGCGATAGATCGGCCCCATCAGTTCTGCGTCCCGGCTCGCCAGGTAGTCGTTGACCGTCACGATGTGCACCGGCAAGCCGGCCAAGGCGGCGGTGCAGGCCGGAAGCGTGGCCGTGAGCGTCTTGCCCTCGCCGGTGTGCATTTCGGCCACCAGTCCCCGAAGCAGCGCATACCCGCCCGCGACTTGAACATCGAAATGCCGCTGACCGAGGAGTCGCGCGGCCACCTCCCGCACCAGCGCAAACGACTCGGCGACCAGGACATCGGACAACCCCTGCCGGGCCAGCGCCGCGCGCAGACTTTCCGCAGCCGGTTGAAAGTCGGTCTCTTTCAGGCGCTCGTACTTGATTGCGAGCCCGGATACGCGATCCAAGAATTCCTGACCCGCCCAGAGGCGGCTCCGCCAGCGCCGCGCGATCGGCCCGGCCGTGCGCTCGGCAAAGGCATCGAGCCAAGGTAATGCCGGCGTCACCCGTTCGGGATACACCGAGCCCTGCACCACATCTGGAAGAACCGTACTAGGCATTGAATCGTGAAAGGAACAATTGACGAATCTGCCGATGCCATTGGTCGGCGAGCGGCACCCAGCCATGCGAAAATCGGACATGCACACGCTCGCCCGCGTGGATCAGCCCGACATCCTCAGAAACCGTAAGATCCACCTGAAATACCCGCTGCACCGTCCGGACACCCTGCGTATCGGTCGGGTCGACGGCTATCGCGCCTCCCCCTTCAGTGCCGAGCGCCGCGTGCGGCAATTCAGTCACAGCGGAAGGAACCAGTCGCGTGACAGCCGCTCGGTAGCGCGCTTGCACCCGCTCAGCCAGACGAACTTCCACGGCGGACTCCTGCGTGCGCACGAGATCGATATCCGCCTGTGGGACGATGGTGCGCACCGCCAGCCGACGACGATCCACGACGTGGGCGAGCACCTCGCCCTGCTTCACGAATCGGCCGGGCAAATCCTGCGGCGCAGGCAGGATGAACTGCCCGGCTGCGCGGCTCCGGACGACGAGGTCATCCAGCCGCCGTTGCGTTCGAGCCAGTTGATCCCGCGCATAGGCAAGTTCTTCCTCGATGATGGCCGCCTTGACGAGGTCGATCGGACGTTGCTCGGTATGCCGTGCTTGCAGTTCCTTCACTCGCGCAACCAGCACGCGCGCCTCCGCCTGAAGCCGTGGATGCTCGGTGACGAACAGCACCTCGCCCGGTTGCACCAGGCTATCCGGCCGGGCAACGATCTGCCGGACGAAGCCATCGGTCCCGGCCCGCACCACCGATTCGTCGGGAACCCAGACAACACCCTCCGCCAGCGTATGGAACGGCGCCGGCGCCAAGCACAGACCGCCGGTCAACAGAGCGAAGGCAACGGCGGTGACGGCCACGGCACGACCCCGGACCAGACGGATCGAGGGGCTCGTGAACAGATACGACAGTCCCTTGACCAGCGGGACCAGCAGCATCCCTACCGCAGTCATCGCGGCGAACAGGATTCCCAGCAACGGAGAGAGTTCACCCAGAAACAGGAGAATCGCCACCGTCACCATCAGCCGGTAGACAGTCGACGCCACCGCGTACCCGACGAACCAGGCCCGTTCTCCGGCCGTAGCATCGGGCCGGCTGACCTCACGAGCCCCGAACAGGTACCGTTCGCACAGGTACCGGAGATAGGCCGTGGCCCGCGCCCGAAGATTCGGCATCTCCAGCCAATCCATCAACATGTAGTACCCGTCAAAGCGCAGCAACGGGTTGAGATTGAACAGCAGCGTGCTCACCCCCGCGAGAAAGATCGTGTTGTAGGCCAGCAAGCGAACCAACCCCGGTTCCGCATTGATCCAGACGACCAGGGCCAGGGACGCCAACGCCACCTCAACCATCATCCCGGCAGCGCCCACCAACACCCGCTGCCACTTATCGCGGAAGGCCCAGGCGGCGGAGGCCTCGCAATAGGGCACAGGCGTGAGGACCAGCAGCATCACCCCCAGTTCATGCACCTCGCCTCCAAAGGCCTTCGTCATCAGTCCGTGTCCCAACTCGTGGAGCAGCTTGATCACGGGAAAGAGCAGCCAGAGCGTCACCAGCGAATGGGGCGTGGACAACTGTCCGAGCAGATCGTGGGTCAGATCAGACCAGTGCAAACCGCCCAGGGCGAGGCCCAAACCGGCCAGGCACAACCACAGCACAAAGCCGAGCCAGCTAACGAGAGGTCGGACCATCGGCAGCAACGCGGAGAGGAATCGGTCGGGGTCGCAGAGGGGCCGGCGCCACGCAAACAGATTCGACCAACGGCTCGCCCATTGCCGCTGTGCAATTCGGTCGGCGCGCTCGGTCAGTTCTCCCGTATCGGGCAGAACGTCGCAGACGATGAGGTCCGAGCCGTGCAGCTGAGCCAGCAGCCGAATCACGTCGTCCTGGCTTGGAGCCTCGTCGCCGAGTTCCGCCGTTGCCGATTCCCAGATGGCCCGCACCGTGTGTCGGCCATCCATTAGGCCGATCAGGCGGTAGGCCGCTGGGGTAAATCGGTGGAACCGCTCGGATGCCCGATCCTGCAAGACGTACCAGGTCCGACCGCGATACTGGTGCCGCGTCAGCGCCACGTGACTGCGCAGCCGCGGCTTCAATCGTTCGACGCGATACCAGGAAGCGCTAAAGAATTCACCAGCCATCATCACCTGAACCATGCTGAGGCTGACGACTCAGCACAGAGAGAAAACCATAAAATTGCGCAGCCACGCGCCCTGTGCTAGGCTCCACTCATGCAGGACCAAGGCAGAGCACATGTTCACAGCAAACCCGAGGACCCAATCCTCGAAGAAATGTTACGCCGCCTGACCGGCGCCTTCCAGCCGGAGCGAGTCTATCTATTCGGCTCGCGCGCGCGGGGAGAAGCCGGTCCTGACAGCGATTATGACCTGTTGATGATTGTGAAAGAGTCGGAGTTGCCGCGGTATCGACGCGAGCAAGAGGCATTCCGCACATTGATCGGTGTCGGAGCCGCGAAGGATATTCTCGTGTTGACGCGTGAGGAATTCGACCGGAAGCGAACCGTCGTGTCGTCCCTCCCTGCTGCCGTCGAACGGGAAGGCATTCTGCTCTATGCAGCCTGAAACCGCCGTGGAAGCAAGGGCGTGGTTTCAGAAAGCGACGAACGATCTGCGAGGCGCTGGTATCCACGAAGCCAGAGATCTCACGGTGTTCGCCTGGGAATTCCGATATCCCGGCGACTCCCAGGTTCCTTCCCAGGAAGAGGCCGTGCAGATTTTGGCCCTGGCACGACAGGTCGTCACGGCCCTCCTCGACCGACTTCCCGTAGCCATCCGACCATAGAGGTCCAGCCTCGACGTTGACTCTCATGGCTCTACGCTGTTCCTCTTATTCCTCATGCAGCAGGGCACCATTACGGCAGCCAGCCCCAGAGTTTCAGGCTTGCCCAATCGACGATATCGTGAGTCCAGATCCAGACCAACGATCGTTGGTCCACCGCGATCTTGCCCACCCCCTCCATGGCCGGACGGAGCCGGTCCGAGGGCGGAGTCGTCAGTTTGGCTTCGACACGGAAATAGTTGCGCCCGTCCTTGGCGGTCGAGACCGGTGTGAGTTGGGTCACCGTAAACGGAAGCTCGTCGTGTGGCAACGAGGAGAGCACGAGCGTCCCGGCCTGGGCGACGCGCAATCCCGCCATGTCGCGATCGTCCACCTGCAGCACAACCCGATAATCGTGTAACGGCGCGACCTCGAAGAGCACCTGCCCCTCTTCGACCGGCGATCCAAGCCGCTGGCTCCAATCACCACTTACGACGACGCCGGCAAAGGGTGCCGTGATCCTGGTGCGCGCGAGTTTGTCGGCCGCAAGCGCCACCTGCGCCTCGGCCTGCGCGACCTCCGCCGCCTTAATCTCGACCTTGGCGGCATCCCGTTCGGCCAGGACCTGCCGATACTCCTTGGCCAACTGATCTCGTTGGCTCGACCAGCGCAGCCGTTCCAGCTTCAAATCATGCTCCTGGAGCGTGGCGAGGACTTGTCCCGCCTGAACGAGGTCGCCGGCCCGCACCGGCGCGGTTTCCAGAAAACCCTGGAATGGAGCAACCGCCGCCTGTTGAACCGAGCCCTCCAGCACCGTCTTCGCCGTCACGCGGTAGTCGCCGGTGGCGAGAAACAGAAACGCGACCAGGCCCACGAGCCCGAGCGTCGCCAGTTTGAACCCCACATGGCGCGGCCCCGTGAGCTTGGCGAGTTGCGACCGGACCGACTCCCAGATTTTCCCGCCGAGCCAACGGGCGTCCCGCCGTTGCATCTCGAAGAGCGGGCCGGTCATCGCGCTCAACGCGTCGAGCACGTCGAGCATCATACGATCGAACGACGGCTCCGCCCCTCGCTCCACCGTCAGCACGCCGGTGACGCGCCCGTCACACAGCAGGGGCACCGAACAGACCGCCGCACTATGAAATTGGCGAACTAACTCGTCGTGAGCGCGCCGGATCTGGGCCGAGGTGGTCGACAGCGGCGGCAGGACGATGGTCTGTCGCTGATCGAACGCTTCCTCCATCGCGGCGGTGATGGCCTGGACCAAGGTGGTCTTCGAACTGAACATGCTGTTGTGGGAAAGGGCCGTGAGCGTGACACGACCGTTCGACACCGTGCCGAGGCTGACGCGATCGCTCTGCAATCGGGTCGCGACCTCCGTCACAAACGCCCTGGCCGCAGCCTCGTACCTCGTCTGCCCGAGCGCCGGGGAGAGCAGGTCGAACAAGAGCTGCAGCCGATCCGCGCTCTGGGCCTTCGCCGTCAACTGTGCCAGCACGTCGCTCGGCAGCGCCTGTTCGAGCCGAGAGGGCGTCACCGGTTCGATCATGGCGCGGAGTCTCCGTCGTTGGCCGCCATACGCGCACTTCCTTTCCCGGCCGAAGAGGACGAAGCCGCTGTCGGTCCCGTGTGGTCCAGCACGCCGAACTGCCGTTCGTACTGCTGCACCACCGCGCCCAGCAACAACGCCAAACGCTTGGCGGCAAAGGGGCTGAGGATGATGCGATTCGTCACCTGCACCCGCAAGTCCGCCTGCCCCTGATCCCAAACCTGGTTCAAGCCGAAGTTGAGCACGATCTCTTCCTTCGTGCTCGCCACGTGGCAGCTATTGGAATAATTCGTCGCCGCACCGGCTGCATCTACCACAATGCGTCGTTGATCGGCTTTTGCCTGCGCCTGGTCGCTGCCACCCGTCTGTGTGTTCGTCATCAGCCCCTCCACTTGTTTCTTCTGCAAAGCCCTCTTTCAAAGCGGTCCAGACGGTAGTCTCTAAAGACAGCGAACCGGTTGACACTCTGCAAGGCCTTTGCTAGCGTGAACTCCATTGAGAAAGCACCCGTCCTTGTGTCCCCGCCGGAAAAGGATGTGTCCATGGCCACGATCCAGATTAAGACTCCTTCTCCCGATCAGGCCATCCCGTTGGTCAAGGACGCCCTTGCGATAGAGACCAAACTCACACGCGACAGCCTGCGCACGACCGACGAACGGATCGCCACGCTGGCAAGTCGACTTGGCGTCACGCCTGAGCAAGTCTTGGCCAGTTCGGTTCCTCGGACGGAAGAGAACGAGGCACTCCTTCTCGACCTCGAAGGGGAACTGGAGCTGCAACGTGTGCTGCGGGACACGCTCCGCCATCTCGAACAACTCGAAGTATGTCCGTAGCCGACTACGTCGCGGAGATTCGCCGCCAACTCAAGTACGCGTACCACTATTCCTCCTCGGCGCGCACAGCGGATCATAGTATTTGACCCCCTCCAGGCGTCCGGGGTACTCTAGGCCTGGTGAGTCCTGGAGAGATCACGATGCCGAAAGTGCTGCACCCCCATGTCACGACCAACCCCGCGATCTGTGGCGGCCGTCCACACGTCACTGGCACCCGCTTCTCCGTACATCGCGTAGTCGAGTACGTCCTTCGTCAGGGTGTCGCGCCGGAGGAACTCCTGGAGGCCTTCCCTCAGCTCACGCTGGGAGCCATCTACGACGCGCTCGCCTACTACTACGACAACCGGGACGAAGTCGACGCCGAAGCGACCGCCGACGCCGCGCTGGATGCCGAGCGTGGGTGAGACACCGCAGCCCCCTCGCCTCATCTCACCCCTGATCACCGCATGAAGCTCTACTTCGACGAACATGTGCACCCGCTCGTGGCCGTCATGTTGCGCGAACGGGGAATCGACTGTCGCACCACACGAGAAGCCGGTAACCTTGGGCGAAGCGACGAAGACCAATTACGCTACGCCACGGCACAAGGACGGGTGCTCGTCACCTTTGACCGACGAGACTTCCTGATCCTCGCTAGCCAGTGGGCCACCCTACACCGGCGGCATACCGGACTCATTTTGTCCAAACAATGCCCGGTCCCGGAATTGGTTCGCTATCTACTTCGCTGCCACACCCGTCATCAGCAGGACGACCTTACCGACCACATCCTCTGGTTACAGAACTACAAAGAACCGCTCAGCCTGTAACGGCCGACAGCCCGTCGCCAGACATTGCTGGATCTGATACGACCCGACTGCTTTCTCCGCCTTTCGCTTCACGAACGACGCGCCACCCTTCCCCCTCATGCCGTAACCGTGATCGTCACCGTCGCCACGTTGGACGTGGTCGTGCCGTCGGAGACGGTATAGGTGAACGTATCCGTGCCGGTGAAGCCCACGTTCGGTCGATAGGTAAAGGTCCCGTCGCTGTTCAGCACAAGCGAACCGTTGGAGGGGCCGGTGCCGAGTGCGGCCGTCAACGTCGGGCCGTCGGGATCGTTGTCGTTGGCGAGCAAGCTGTTCTGAAGGCCGCTGGCCCAGAGTTCGAAGCCGTTTACCCCATTATTCCCCACAAAGAACAGTGTGCCATTCACATTCAGTCTTGGTTGATTGCCTATGCCAGAACCACTGCCAGGGTTATTGTCTTGAACCAGCACGGTTCCAGCCTCTGTTCCATCACTCTTCCAGAGCTCCTGACCGTACAAATTGTCAAACGCGCTGAAATACAGCGTCCCGTTCACGGCGGTGAGGACAGGGCTAAGAATGCCTCCTGAGCTACCTGGATTAATGTCCTTTACCATCACGGTCCCGGCTGTGGTCCCATCACTCTTCCAGAGTTCCTGTCCGCTTACGCCATCAGTGGCTGCAAAGAACAACATGCCATTGGCACTGACCATCCGCGAGTGCAAATTCGAAAGACTGGAACTCGGAGTAATACTCTTGACGAGCACAGTCCCCCCTGCCGTTCCATCGGTCTTCCAAAGTGACACCCCGTTCGCACCATCATCGGCGATGAAAAATAGGACCCCGTTGACATTAGTGAAACTTGTTGGATCTGAGTGCCCGGTACCGGGATTGATATCCTTGACCTGTACTGTACCCGTTGTAGTGCCATCCGTCTTCCAAAGTTCTGATCCTGTACCATCGGCGGCCATGAAAAAAAGTGTGTTGTTTACAACTTTGAAACCATCAATGAGGCCACCTATCGTTGTTCCCCCTGAAAACTGCTTCACCAGGACTGTCCCTCCCGACGTGCCATCACTTTTCCAAAGATCGATTGGATGCACGCCGTCACGCGCCGGGAAAAAGACCTCCCCGTTAAGCACGGCATAAGGTACAGGCCCACCCAGAATTAGGGCCGCCCCAGACGGATTGATCTCCTTTACCAACACGGTACCATTAAGAGTGCCGTCGCTCTTCCAAAGTTCAAAATTGCCTACTCCCCCTACTGAACTCCCCGCAGCCATGAAGAAAATGCTCCCATTGACATTCGTAAGGTGGGAAGGAGATGAGGATGCAGTTCCCGAATTAATGTCCCTAACCATGACGGTCCCCGCTGCTGTGCCGTCACTCTTCCAAAGCTCCACACCATTGGTTCCATCATTTGCTGCAAAATAGAGCGTCCCATCCACATTTGTCAGACCGGGTGAAATGAAGGTGAAGCTTCTCAAAGCGACTGTCCCAGCATCCGTACCATCGGTCGTCCAGAGCGTGGAACCGACCGTATGGAATACTTTCCCATCTGCCTCTGTGAGGTTCCCAACACCGGACGAGGTAGCGCCGGGAAAGATGTCCTTGATCATTTGCGTCCCAGCAATCAATGTAGAACCCTGCTGCACCGTATAGCTGTCATTCGTGGCTGTCGGAGCGGCATTGACAGCGTTGACCGTGATGGTGATGGTCTCTTCATCGAACAGTGCCGGGCTGCCGTTGTCCGTCACCCGCACCGTCACTGTGTGTGCACCGATCTGGCCCGCAGTCGGGGACCAAGCAAACGCGCCGGTATTGGGATCGAGGCTTGCGCCGGCCGGGACTGTGCCCTGCAAGCTGTAGATCAACGCATTGGTCGGTAGATCGCCGTCGTTCGCCGTGGCCGTGAAACTCAGCAGCGCCCCTTCATTCACAGCCTGATTCCCAATGGCGTTGAGCACCGGTGCTTGATTGACTTCATTGACCGTGACCGTGATGGTCTCGCGATCACTCAGATTCGGGCTACCGTTGTCCGTGACCACAATGTCAAAGGTGACCGTTCCCGGCCCAAAGGCTTCGCTCGGCGTCCAACTAAAGGCCCCCGTCGTCGGATTGATGATCGCCCCCGCCGGCACCAGCCCACTCGTCCCGTTGTCCAAACTGAACGTGAGCGTCTGGCCCCCATCGGGATCACTCGCCGTGGCCGTGAAGCTCAGCGGCTGCCCCTCGTCCACCGTTTGGTTGCCGATGGCATTCAGCGTCGGCGCCTGGTTCGGAATCGCGTCGACCGTAACGCTGACCACCTGTTCGGCAAAGAGGGCCGGCGTGCCATTATCCGTCACCCGCACGGTGAGGCTGTGCGGGCCCACTTGGCCCACTGTCGGCGTCCAGGTAAAGACACCGGTATTAGGATCGAGGCTGGCGCCCGCCGGCACCGTGCCCTGGAGACTGTAGGTCAGCTGGTTCGCCGGCACATCCCCATCGCTGCCCACCGCCGTGAAGCTGAGCAACTGCCCCGCCGTCACCGTCTGCGCGGCGATCGCCGCCAAGGTCGGCGCTTGGTTGAGCGGCTCGTCGGGAACGTTCGCACTGATCTTGGCTACAAAGACATCACCGCTACCGCCATAACTATCTTGCAAAGGGGATACTATGGGGAAATCGGGTGAGAAGGTCGTTCCGGTGATATAGACTTTACCGGTCGCATCTACCGCGATGGCATCGGCGCGATCAACCTGCGTTCCACCCAAATACGATGAGTAACCAAACCCCGTTCCAGCCGAATTCAATTGGCTTACAAAGGCCTCGCTGCGGTCGACAATACTCCCATTAAAGGAGGGTTGGATCGGGTTCTGTGTTGGAAAATTGTCGGAATTCGTTTGTCCGGACACATGGGCATTACCCGCAGCATCCAGCGCAATGTCATATATAGAATCCTGACGACTTCCACCTAGAAATGTGGAATAGAGTAAGTCCGTGCCTGCCGCATTGAGCTTAACCACAAATCCATCGGAAGGAGGGCCGTTGGGTGAAGGGATGCCGCCACCGAAGATTGATTGGACGGCATTGGCAGTGGGAAAATTGGAAGAGTTCGTCTGTCCGACGATGAACGCATTGCCCGCCGCGTCGATGTCGATGCCGGTTGCTGTATCATTTCGATTTCCGCCGATCCGGGTCCGGTAGTCAAATCCCCCAGCTGAATTCAGTTTTGCTACGAAGGCGTCTTGTCCTCCTCCTACTCCCAGCACGCTACCAGATGGAAACGCTCCTTCGGTCAAGCCGGTCACATAGGCGTTGCCCACGGCATCGACGGCAAGGCTCTCGCCGCGATCAATTGCGGTTCCTCCGAGATAAGTGGAATAGATTATCGATGTGCCGGAGGCGTTGAGCTTCATCACGAACGCATCGAAAGATCCGCCGTGCAGAGCCTGTGCGGCATTGAGCGTGGGGAAATCTCCAGTTGTCTCGCCCGCGACATAGATATTGCCTGCGCTATCAAGGTCGATCGAGCGACCTATGTCGTGGCCGGTCCCTCCGAGAAACGTGGAATAGACCAGTGCACCAGTCGCATCGAACTTCGCGATGAATGCATCGTCTGTCCCTCCGCCGAACGTACCTTGAAGAGCATTCAGAGTTGGAAAGGAGTACCCCGGCCCATTAGGGATGGAATCACCAACAATGTACGCATTGCCAGCTGCATCGACGGCAATGTCGTAGGCTTGGTCAATCCCGTTGCCACCAAGATATGTCGCATAGACAACCGACCCGGTCGCGCTAATTTTCGCCACGAATGCGTCTAATGATCCCCCGAAGATTCCCTGAGCGGGATTAGTCGTGGGGAAATTGGTGGTGCTTGTGGAACCTGCAATATAAATGTTGCCGACGGCATCTACCGTAATGGCAAGACCCGTTTCGTCGCCGGTACTTCCGAAGTAGGTGGAGAAAGTCAGCCGCGGATCGCCGCTATTGACCTGGTTCACAGTGACTTGAATCGTCTCGCGATCGCTCAGATTGAGACTGCCGTTGTCCGTCACGACCACGTCAAAGGTGAAGGTTCCTGCCGCGGGCGGCGTCCAAGTGAAGGCGCCGGTCATAGGATTGATCAACGCGCCGGACGGCACCAGCCCGCTCGCGCCGTTCTCCAAACTAAACGTCAGCGTCTGGCCTACATTGGGATCACTCGCCGTGGCCGTGAAGCTCAGCGGCTGCCCCTCGTCCACCGTTTGGTTGCCGATGGCATTCAGCGTCGGCGCCTGATTCGGAATCGCGTCGACCGTGACGCTGACCACCTGTTCGGCAAAGAGGGCCGGCGTGCCATTATCCGTCACCCGCAGGGTGAGGCTGTGCGGGCCCACTTGGCCTGCCGTCGGCGTCCAGGTGAACGCACCCGTATTCGGATCAATACTCGCTCCAGCCGGGATGGTGCCTTGCAGGCTATAGGTCAAGTTGTTCGCCGGCACATCGTTGTCACTGCCGACGGCCGTGAAGCTCAGGAGTTGCCCCGCCGTCACCGTCTGGGCCCCGATTGGATCGAGCGTCGGCTGCTGATTGACTTCGCCCACCGTCACGGTGATCGTCTCGCTGTCGCTCAAGGCCAGTGTCCCGTTGTCCGTCACCACCACATCAAAGGTGAACGTGCCAGGGCCTTGCGCTTCGGTCGGGGTCCAGCTAAAGGCCCCCGTCGTCGGATTGATGCTCGCCCCCGCCGGCACCAGGCCGCTGGTCCCATTGTCCAAGCTGAACACGAAGGCCTGCCCAATATCTGCATCGCTCGCCGTCGCCGTAAACGTGAGCGCCTGTTCCTCGTCAACCGTCTGATTGCCGATGGCGTTCAGAACCGGTGCCTCATTGAGTGCCTGAGCCGGAGCGCCGGGATCGACGATCACGCCGTTGGCAGCGAGATCGGCATCACCACGGGCGCCGTCGACAAGCGTCAGTGTCACGGTGTCGCCATTGATGGTCGCGCCGGTACCACCAGTGAGATCAAAGGCATACCAATGCGCTTGGTTCAGCGGCGGCGCACCGGGCTCCGGTCCGAACTTATAGAAGGAGTTGACCAGACTGCCGCTCGGTAACAGCATTGTGACTTGCGCTGTGCCGCCAGGGGTCACGCCATGAACTTCAAACTGAATCTGGCCGACGGGAAACTCCACCCCAGCCGGTGCAACAGGCGCCACCGGCCCGGCCTGGACATTCACCAACTGCGTGCCAGTCGGACTGACCAAGGTGACATATTGATTGTCGATCACATTCCGCGATGACGCCACGTGGGCCTGCTGGCTGTCGAGGATCCCATCTTGATTCGCATCACCCCCGTTGGGACCGCCCCCTTCTTCACTATCGGAGATGCCGTCGAGGTCGCCGTCAGCCGCAAGCCGCGTGATGGTCGTCGTCGTCGTCCGCTGATTGCCCGCCGCGTCAGTGGCGCGCGCCGTGAGGGCATTGGCGCCGAGGGTCAGCCCAATGTTGCTGAAACTGAAGGCACCGGTGGCATCCGAGGTGGTGGTGAGCCCAGGCCCCAGCAATTCGAGCAAGACATTCGCCTCGGTTTGACCCACAAGCGTCACGGTGTCGTTGGTGGTTTGCCGGTCTCCGATCGGGGGGGTATCAGAGGCCGGGGCGAGATCGAACGTGAGACTGGCCGGCGAGGCTTGATCCAAAACAAAGCTCACAGAGGTCTGAGTGGCATTGCCGAACGTATCAGTGGTACGCAACGTCAGAGTGTGCGGGCCATCACCCAGGGCCTCACCATTGATTTGCTCAAGACGGGTCTGAGTGAACGTGAAAGAACCATCCGGCTGGCGATCCGCCAGCACAGTGAAGGTGGGCGTGGCGCCGAAACCGGCTAGGAAGGTCCCAATGCCGTTCGCGTCCGTGACATTGCCGCTGATGCTCGGATCGTTCGTAAGCCCATCGATTCCGGACCCGCCGGTATCGTTCTGCAACGCCGCGGTCAGACTTGGGCCATCAAAATTGCTGACAAAATGTAGGTCCCCGGCGGTCGGCAGCAGCTTCAGGTTCAAGAGGTAGTTGGTAGGGAATGCGCCGGCGATGAACCGCGTGTCCGCGCTGAGCGCCCCGCCGATGATAATCCCGTCTATGGAACTGGCTGTCCCGCCGATCAACGTGTCGTTGCCGTTGCCGAAGACGCCGTCCGTCGGATTGATCCCCACGCGAACGGTGCTGCTGGTCATGGCCCCGGTCACGGTAAAGAGGCCGATGCGCCCCTGACCGAAGGTATCGGCATTGGCCCCTGTGCCGCCAAGTTGGCCGTCTTGTCCAAGAGTCGTGCCGATATAGAAATTGGCATCGGTGACGGACCCGAGAACCGTCAGCGCCTCGACCGATGGTACGGCGACGCTGCCGCCCACAATGCTGCCCAACGTAATGGTGCCGGGCAGCGCCCCGGGAATATTCACCGCCCCATCGATGGCCAGCATACCGGTGAGATCGGTCGTGGCGGCTGTCAACGATGCCAGTGGCCCAAAAACATGGATATCGTTGAGCGTGACGCGGCCATTGCCGCTGCTGTTGGTTTGAATCGTGACGGCAGACGTGGTCGTCGTTCCGGTCACCTTCATGTCCCAATTCACGCCGTCACGAATGACTTCACCTAGGCCAGGTCCCGTCAGTCTGAAGGTCACGTTCGTGCCGTCGGCGTCGCGAAGGGTGAGAGTGGTGTTCCCGCTACGCCCCGGCACGTTGCCGAACTGCCAGGCGACTGTGAAGGGTGTGGCGCGCGAGGAGAGATTGTTCGCTTCACCTGCGGTTCCTTCGGCGATGACGTTGGTCGCGTCCACGCGCGCGAGCAGATTATAGGCGCCGGGGGTAAGGGAAGCAGGGATACTCAGATTGACGGTGACGGTACGGGATTGGCCGGCATTCATGGCCGCTGCATTGGCGGTGCCAAGCAGCACATCCGATGCGTCAAAGGCCGTATCGGCGGACGAATACATAGCCACCTGCGTGGTGGCATTGGCTCGCTGGTTGCCCTGATTGACGACCTGGACGGTGGCCGTCGCGGCGTTCGTCGGCACCGCTGGATCGATGAGTGTCGTCGCGCCTACCACACCAGTGAGGTCGGCGGCGAGCAGAAGTCTGGATTCCAGTGGTTCCAGCGAGAAGGGAGTTCCGATACGTTGCTGACAAGAAGTGCGATGCGCGCGCTGCCAGCGATGCCACTGACTAGGGCGAAATCGTCGTACACGCAACCGCCAACCGGCGAGGAACACGCGGAGTTTCGAGAAGAACAGGGTATCGCGCATCGACCACCTCCTGCTATGCCCTATTAATTTTTACATATGCGCGAATGGTTACTACATCCCCAGTAAACTATCAAGAGATTTGTCGCTGAAAACCCTTGCTGGGCAAGCTTTTCCGACGATTTTCCTCCAACCAAATACTTCCATTTCTGCTGCACAAAATTGTCTATAGTACAAACCACGGGTCTTCTCCAGGGCGTGCTACCTGCAGGTCTGACTCGTAGAAATCACAGCCTGGGAACACTTCAACTCTTCGCATGGGCGCGTCTGTCAGCTCGACTTCCCTTCAATGCATGAGAACTGAATGCGCTCATTACGCTAAAGTGCCGGCAGATTGACCCTCTACGCCGATCTGTGCGAAAGTTTACGATCCATCAGCACGCGCGCTGTACGAAGCGGTAGTCTCCGGTTCCCGTAAATGAAGGAGTTTCCATGACAATCGACCCACGCCAC
>WBZN01000707.1_pt2 | contig 18834 bp, 14 predicted proteins | sample 5204281 | NCBI WGS metagenome assembly WBZN01 (sample SAMN12344347, study PRJNA552823) | activated sludge metagenome | biome: Activated sludge suspended growth; feature: Nitrification reactor; material: Wastewater; isolation source: activated sludge from nitrification reactor of wastewater...
CCGAGAGGCCCTTGCCGAGGTAGTCGTTGCTGTCACCGAACAGGCGCAACGTGATGCCCCTCGGCACGAACGCACCGAAGCTCTGGCCGGCCGAGCCGGTGAACGTGACGTCGATCGTGCCGTCGGGCAGACCGTCGCCTCCGTGACGCCGGGTCAGCTCGGAGCCGAGCATCGTGCCGACGGTCCGGTTCACGTTGCGCACCGGGAGCTCGATCCGCACCGCCTCGCCCCGCTCGAGCGCGGGCGCCGCCAGCTCGATGAGCTGGTTGTCCAGGGCGCGGTCGAGCCCGTGGTCCTGGGCCTTCGTGCAGTAGCGGTCCTGGGCGGACTCGTCGAAGTCCGGGACGTGCAGGATCGGCGAGAGGTCGAGCCCCGACGCCTTCCAGTGGTCGATCGCCTCCCGGGTGTCGAGGCACTCGGCGTGGCCGACCGCCTCGGCGACGCTCCGGAACCCGAGGGCCGCGAGGTACTCCCGCACCTCCTCGGCGATGAACTCGAAGAAGTTCACGACGAACTCCGGCTTGCCGCTGTACTTCTTGCGCAGCTCGGGGTTCTGCGTCGCGACGCCGACCGGGCAGGTGTCGAGGTGGCAGACGCGCATCATGATGCAGCCGCTCACCACGAGCGGCGCCGACGCGAAGCCGAACTCCTCGGCGCCGAGCAACGCGGCGACGACGACGTCACGGCCGGTCTTCAGCTGCCCGTCGGTCTGCACGACGATGCGGTCGCGCAGGCCGTTCAGCAACAGCGTCTGCTGGGTCTCGGCGAGGCCGAGCTCCCACGGCGCACCCGCGTGCTTCAGTGACGTGAGCGGCGACGCCCCGGTGCCGCCGTCGTGGCCCGAGATGAGCACGACGTCGGCGTGGGCCTTGCTCACCCCCGCCGCGACCGTGCCGACCCCGACCTCGGCGACGAGCTTCACGTGCACGCGCGCGAGCGGGTTGGAGTTCTTCAGGTCGTGGATGAGCTGGGCGAGATCCTCGATCGAGTAGATGTCGTGGTGCGGCGGCGGGCTGATGAGGCCCACCCCCGGCGTGGAGTGCCGGGTCCGCGCGATCCACGGGTACACCTTGTGGCCGGGCAGCTGGCCACCCTCCCCCGGCTTCGCGCCCTGGGCCATCTTGATCTGCAGGTCGTCGGCGTTCACGAGGTACTCGCTCGTCACGCCGAACCGGCCGCTCGCCACCTGCTTGATCGCGCTGCGGCGGAGGTCGCCGTTCGCGTCGGGCGTGAAGCGCTCCGCGTCCTCACCGCCCTCGCCGGTGTTCGACTTCCCGCCGAGGCGGTTCATCGCGATCGCCAGCGTCTCGTGCGCCTCGGCCGAGATCGAGCCGTAGCTCATGGCCCCGGTCGAGAACCGGCGCACGATGTCGGTGACCGGCTCGACCTCGTGCAGCGGGACCGGCGGGCGCACGCCCTCCTTCAGCGCGAACAGGCCGCGCAGCGTCGCCAGCTGCCGGGCCTGGTCGTCCACCATGCCGGTGTACTGCTTGAAGATCTCGTAGCGGCCGCTACGGGTGGCGTGCTGCAGCTTGAACACGGTCTCCGGGTTGAAGAGGTGGTACTCCCCCTCCCGGCGCCACTGGTACTCGCCGCCGATGCGCAGCTCGCGGTGCGCGAGCTCGCTGGCCCGCTCCGGGTACGCGTCGTGGTGACGCGCCGCGCACTCCTGCGCGAGCACGTCGAGGCCCACCCCACCGAGCCGGCTCGTGGTCCCGGTGAAGTACTCGTCGATCACGTCCTGACCGAGCCCGATGGACTCGAAGACCTGCGCGCCCGTGTAGGACGCGACGGTCGAGATGCCCATCTTCGACATCACCTTGAGGATGCCCTTGCCGCACGCCTTCACGTACTTCTGCGCGGCCTGGCGCTCGCTGCCCGGGAGGTGACCCTCGCGGACCGCGTCGCGCAGCACGTCGAACACCAGGTAGGGGTTCACCGCCGCCGCGCCGTACCCGAGGAGCAGCGCCATGTGGTGTACCTCGCGCGCCTCGCCGGTCTCGATGACGAGCCCGACGCGCGTGCGCGTCTTCTCCCGGATGAGGTGGTGGTGCACCGCGCCCGTGATGAGCAGGCTCGGGATCGGCGCGAGCTCCTCGGTCGCGTAGCGGTCCGAGAGGATGATCAGGTCGGCACCGCGGGCGATCGCCGCGCTCACCTCGGCGCGGATCGTCTCGATCGCCGCCCGGAGCCCCGCCCCGCCGTCCTGCACGGGGTACAGGGCGTCCACGGTGACCGGCACGAAGCCCTCGACCCCACCCGGCTCGTCGATGTAGCGGAGCTTGGCGAGGTCCTCGTTGTCGATGATCGGCTGGGGCAGCACGATCTGGCGGCAGCTCTCCGGGCCCGGCGCGAGCAGGTTGGCCTCGGGACCGATCGTGCCGCCGAGGCTGGTGACCAGCTCCTCGCGGATCGCGTCGAGCGGGGGGTTGGTGACCTGCGCGAACAGCTGCGAGAAGTAGTCGAACAACATGCGCGGACGGCTCGACAGGACGGCGATCGGCGTGTCGGTCCCCATCGAGCCGATCGGCTCGGCGCCGGTGCGCGCCATCGGGCTGATGAGGATGCGCACCTCCTCCTCGGTCCAGCCGAACAGGCGCTGCTGCTGCACCTGCGACGCCCGCACGGGGACGAGGACGTCGCGCGGCGGGAGGTCGTCGAGGTGCACGAGCCCCTCGGCGAGCCACTCGCGGTACGGGGCGGCCGCGGCCATGTCCGACTTGATCTCCTCGTCGCCGACGATGCGGCCCTGGGTGGTGTCCACGAGGAACATGCGGCCCGGCTCGAGGCGGCCCTTCTTCACGACCGAGTGCGACGGCACCTCGATGACGCCCGCCTCGCTCGCCATGACGACGAGCCCGTCGTCGGTGACCCAGTAGCGGCTCGGACGGAGCCCGTTGCGGTCGAGCACCGCGCCCATGACGGTGCCGTCGGTGAACGCGATCGACGCGGGACCGTCCCACGGCTCCATCAGCGACGCGTGGTAGCGGTAGAACGCGCGCTTCGCCGGGGCCATGGACTCGTGGTTCTCCCACGCCTCCGGGATCATCATCAGCACCGCGTGCGGCAGCGAGCGGCCGCCGAGGTGGAGCAGCTCGAGGACCTCGTCGAACGTCGCGGTGTCCGACGCGCCCGGCGTGCAGATCGGGAAGATGCGGTCGAGGTCCCCCGGGATGAGGTCGCTGGCGAGCAGCGCCTCGCGGGCGCGCATCCAGTTGCGGTTGCCCATGACGGTGTTGATCTCGCCGTTGTGGGCCAGGTACCGGTACGGATGCGCGAGCGGCCAGCTCGGGAACGTGTTGGTCGAGAAGCGCGAGTGGACCAGCGCGAGCGCGGAGGTGATCCGCTCGTCGTTCAGCTCGGGGTAGAACTCACCGAGCTGCCCGGTGGTGAGCATGCCCTTCCACACCATGATCCGCGCCGACAGCGACGGGAAGTACACCTGCGCCTCGTGCTCGCCCCGCTTGCGGGCGACGTACGCCCAGCGGTCGAGCTCGAGACCCGACAGGTCGTCCTTCGCGAGGAACCACTGCCGGAAGCTCGGCATCGCGGCCGCCGCGGTCGAGCCGAGCATCGACGGGTCGGTCGGCACCTCGCGCCACCCGAGGACGGTGAGCCCCTCCTGCTGCGCGATGTCGTCGAGGGTGGCGACGGCCTTGGCGGCGTCGTCGGGGTCGACGGGCAGGAACGCGATGCCGGTGGCGTAGTGCCCCGCCGGCGGCAGGGCGAACGGGACGGTCTCGCGCAGGAACCGGTCCGGCACCTGGATGGTGATCCCGGCGCCGTCACCGGTGTTCACCTCCGCGCCGGACGCGCCGCGGTGGTCGAGGTTGCAGAGGGCGTTCAGGCCCTGCCGGACCCGCTCGTGGCTCTGGCGGCCGTGTAGGTCGACGACGAAGGCCACCCCGCACGCGTCGTGCTCGAAGCGGGGGTCGTAGAGGCCCTGGGCGACGGGACGGCCGTCACCGGTGAGGTCGTGCTGGGACATGTGGACGTCGTCACTTCCGGATCGGGGCGCGCCTGCGGCACGCCACAACGGTCTGGGGTTGTCCGGGACGACGTTGGCCCGAGCCGGTCCAACATAGCCGCGCCCGGCCCCGTCGAACCGACTGGTTTCCCACCCTCCCCGGACCGCTTTCGGCGCCCGATACGCGACGATTTCGTCGCGTTCCGCGCGTCGGAACGGCCGGGGACGGGGTCAGGCCAGGAGGTTCCGGGCGATGGCCGAGATCTGGATCTCGTCGGTGCCCGCGTAGATCTGGAGGACCTTGGCGTCCCGGGCGAGCTGCTCGACCTCGTACTCGGCCATGTAGCCGTTGCCACCGAAGATCTGGACCGCCTCGAGGGCGACCTCCATGGCGGAGCGCGCCGAGTAGAGCTTCATGACCGACGCCTCGGCGAGGGTCATCGGCGCCCCGGCCCCGGCCTTCTCGATCGTGCGAAAGACCATGTTCTCGACGTTGAGGCGGTGCATCTCCATCCGGGCGAGCTTCTCCTGGATGAGCTGGTGCTCCCCGATGGGCTTGCCGAAGCGGATGCAGGTCTTCGCGTAGTCGAGGCTCAGCTCCAGGCAGCGCTCGATGATGCCGAGGCTCATCGCGGCGACGCCGGTGCGCTCGATCGAGAACGCCTCCTTCGCCCCCTCGCGGTACGGCCGGTCCTCCGTCTCGCCGAGCAGCCGGTCCTTCCCGACGCGCACGTCGGTGAGGAACAACATCCCGGTCGGCGACGAGTGCATGCCCATCTTGCGCATCGGGCCCGTCTGCTCGAAGCCCTCCATGCCGCGGTCGAGCACGAAGCTCAGGATCTTGCGCTCCTCCGGCGGGTTGCCCTCGTCGAGCTTGCAGATGAACACGGTCGTGTCGGCGTACGGACCGTTGGTGATGAACGTCTTCGAGCCGTTGAGCAGGTACTCGTCACCGTCGCGCTTCGCACTCGCCTGCATGCGGCCGAATGCGTCGCTGCCACTGTCGGACTCGGTGATCGCCCACGCGCCGACCTTGTCGAAGGTCAGCAGGTCGAGCGCCCAGCGCTCCTTCTGCGCGACGGTGCCGCGGCTCATGATCGTGGAGGCCGCGAGACCCGTCGACACGCCCATGGCGGTGACGAGACCGGGCGAGCAGCGGCAGAGCTCGATGATCGGCATCAGCATGAACCCGGCGTTCCCACCGGCGCTCTCGCCGGTCCGCTCCGCCTCGACGGTCTCGCCCTTGTCCTTCGCAATTCTCTTCGCGAAGGAGGCGCGGGCCATCTCGTCCATGCCGAACATCTTGTAGAGCTTGCGGATCACGTCGTACGGCGGGGTGTCGCCGAACTCGAGCTCCTCGCGCTGCGGGCGGACCTCCTTGTCGACGAAGTCGCGGACCGCCTGGCGGATCATGGCGTGCTCGTCGGACCACTCGTACATGCGTGCTGTCTCCTTGACGACGACGGCGGGCCCCCGCTCCGGGGCGCCGGCAACCGGGGAACCCTAGATTCCGGCCATGACCGGACACGAAGGCAGATTGACAGGGAAGGTCGCGTTGATCACCGGCGCGGCCCGGGGGCTGGGCGCGGCGATGGCCCGTCGGTTCGCCGAGGCGGGCGCGACCCCGATCGTCACCGACCTCTCCGAGGCCGCGTGCCGGGAGGTCGCCGACCCGCTCGGCGGTGACGCGTACGCACTCGACGTCACCGACAGCACCGCGGTCAACGAGGTGTTCGCCAAGGTCGCCGCCAACCACGGCCGCCTCGACGTGCTCGTCAACAACGCCGGCATCTCCGGGATGGAGGGCCGGCCCGACGAGGTGCAGCACAACTACGACGTCACCATGGCCCAGATGGCCGACACCATGAGCGGCAACCCGCCGTCGGTCCACCTCGACGTCACCGAGCGCACCACGGACGACGACTGGCACCGCGTGCTCGCCGTCCACCTCGACGGGACGTTCTTCTGCACCAGGGCCGCGGTCCCGTTGATGGGCAACGGAGCGTCGATCGTCAACCTCGGCTCGATCATGGGCACGTCCGGCGGCGCCGGCGCACCCGCGTACTGCGCGGCGAAGGCCGGGATCATGGGGCTCACCCGCTCGCACGCCCGGGAGTTCGTGACCCGCGGGATCCGCGTCAACGCGATCGCGCCGGGGTGGATCGAGACGTCGATGACCGACGACCTCGGCCCGATGAAGCCGCTGATCGCAGCGCAGACCCCGATGGGCCGTCTCGGCGACGTCGACGACATCGCCTGGTGCGCCGTCTACCTCGCCTCCGACGAGGCCAAGTTCATGACCGGCCAGGTCGTCTCGCCCAACGGCGGCTGGTACGTGAGCCAGTAGCCGGCCGACGCCGTGAGTCCGAGCCGGCCCCGAACGGTGTCCGTCGACCCGGGCCCGCAGAGGTCAACGGACACCGGTCGAGGTGTCACCCCGGCGGGGTGGGCGTGACGACTGAACCACCGATGGACCTCGATACCCGCCCGGACGCGGACGTCTACGCCGCCCACGCCGCCGAGCTGGTGCAGTTCGCGACGGGGCTCGTCGGTCCCCACGATGCGCCCGACGTCGTGGCCGACGCATTCGTCGGCCTCATGGGATCGCCGGCCTGGACGGCGGCGCGGGACCGGCGGGCGCTGCTGTACCGGGCGGTGCTCTACCGGGCGCAGTCGCACCACCGCTCGACGGCCCGGAGGCGGGTGCGGGAGTCACGCGAGGTTCCGCAGGACTCGGTCGACTTCCCCGACCTCCGACCCGACGTGGCGGACGCGGTGACCCGGCTGAGCCCGCAGCAGCGCGCCGTCGTCGTCCTCACCTACTGGCAGGACCTCACGCCGGCGGCCGTCGCCGACCTGCTCGACATCTCCGAGGGCGCAGTACGGAAGCACCTCGCACGCGCCCGCAAGCAGCTGAGGAAGGTGCTCGCATGACCCTGCTCGACGACCGCCTCCGCGACACCGTCGCCACGATGCTGCGCGCGGCGCCCGGGCCGCGCGACTTCGCGTCGCTCCGGGTTCCGCGGAACCTGCCGGAGCCGACGCGCCCACCGACGCGTCGCCGCAACCTGGTCGCCGCCGCCGTCGCGCTCGTCGTGGTCGCGGCGATCGTCGTGACCGTCGCGGTCGTGCAGTCGCAACGCCACGATCGATCGGTTCCGGTCGGCAACCTCCCGGTGACCCACCAGACACTCGAGTACCGCGCCACCCCGAACGAGCTCTGCGATCAGGCTCAGCCGACGACCAGTGGGCGGTACCGGGAATCGTCGATCGACGTCTGGACGGATGCGGCTTCGCACCGCTCACGGATGCGGACGACCTACCCGGACGGATCGACGCGTGACCTGGTGACGATCGGTGCGGCACCCGTACCGGAGCAGATCTTCGAACGTGGCAACGAGCGCTCCGACCTCGTCGGCTGCGGCCTCCGCTCGGGAACGTTCCTCGATCCCGGTAGCGACTTCAGAGTCGCCACCTCCGAGTTCGCATGGCCCCCTCCGGCCCGCTACGAGCCGGGAGGCCGTTCGACGGACGATCGCGGTCGCACCGCCCTCCTGTTCAGCGCGACCGGCGTCGGGAGCACGAGCGGACCGGAAGGTACGGCGACCAACGTCGACCGAGACCGCTGGTACGTGGACCCCGGCTCGCACCAACTCCTCGAGCGCGAGGTCACGACGACCTGGCAGACCGGCGCCGCGGTGGTCTACCGCGTGTTCTACGGCGCGCCCGGGCACGTCGAGGTGCCGGCCGACTGGTTCGACGTCAACGGCTATCGACGACTGCTGAACCACACGTCGTCAGGTACCACCCCGGCCACCACGACGACCCTCGGCGGTGGATCCTGATCAGCGGCCCGGGTCGAGGGGGGCGGTGCCGATGACGTTCGTCGCGCGGAGGCGGTCGAGCTCGGCGTCGGTGACACCGATCGAGCGCAGGACCGCGTCGGTGTGCTCGCCCAGAGTCGGGCACCGGCTCGTCCACGGCACCGCGGGTCCGGCCGACATCCGCATCGGCCACCCGGGGTACCGCTGCTCCCCCACGTCGGGGTGGTCGAGCGTCTGGTGGAACCCACGCGCGGCGAGCTGCGGGTCGTCGAGCACCGCGTAGCCGGGCACCATCGCGGCGGCGGGCACGCCGGCCGCGAGCATCTCCGCCGCCGCGTCGGCCGGCGTCCGGGACGCGCACCACTCGGCCCGCTCGGCGGCCAACATCGGGTCGACGGTGTCGTCGACGGCGACCCACGCCTCCTTGCCCTCGCACCGGTACACGCCGTGCGCACCCCGCCGCCCGCGCAGGATGCCGTGCGCCGAGTGCTCGATGACCTGCTCGGCGGTGACCGCGGCGGCGACCTCGACCATCGGCATCTCGACGAGCTGGCCTGCGCCGGTCCGGGCGCGGTGCTCCAGCGCCGCGACGAGGGCGAGCGCGGTGTGGGTGCCCACGAGCGGGTCGACCATCCCGCCGGGGATGATCGGCGGCCCGTCGTCGTACCCGGTGAGCCAGGCCATCCCGGTGATCTGCTCCATCGTCTGCGCGAACCCGCCGCGGTCACGCCACGGCCCCTCGAGGCCGAACGCAGGCAGGCGGAGCATCACCACCGACGGGTTGATCGCCCGTACGGCGTCGTAGTCGAGCCCGAAGCCCTCCATCACCGGCGGCGTGAAGTTCTCCGTGACGACGTCGGCGGTCTCGATGAGCCGCCGCGCGAGCGCGAGGCCGTCTTCCGATCCCAGGTCGAGCGTGATGCCCTGCTTCCCGAGATTGGTCGAGTGCCACAGCGCCGACATCTCGTAGAAGCGCGGGTCGTCCTTCGGCCTGACCGTCGCGTTGAACCGCAGACCGTCGGGCCGCTGCACCGACTCGACCTTGATGACCTCCGCCCCCATCGAACCGAGCCACGCGGTCGAGTACGGCCCCGACCAGAACGCCGTGAAGTCGAGCACCTGCAACCCGGCGAACGGCCGCTCCCCGGGTGCCACGCCCGACTTTGGCGAGGAAGTGGACCCCCCAGGGTCGCGTTTCTCGCCAAAGTCGGGAGAGGTCGCGGCTCGAGGCGGCAACAGCTCCCGGTCCGCGAACGCGGAGAAGCGGAACGGCGCACGCGGGCGGATCCACGACTCGCCCGGCTGGGTCACGAACGACCCGCGAGCCCGGGGCTGCGCGAAGTCGGGCAGCAGCGCACCGTTGCCGACCACCGCCGCCGGCACCCGTGCCGCCGCGCACACGTCGACGACCTCCTCGGCGGTGTGCTGCATCGTGAACCCGTGCAGGATCTCGTGCACCTCGTCGGCCCGCATGAACCGCCCGATGAAGCCGATCAGCTCGTCGTCCTCACACACGTCCTCGCGCCCGATCGCCTTCAGCAGCGCGATCCACTGCGGGATGGTGACCGTCGTGATGCCGACGTAGTTGCCGTCGGCGCACGGCTCGTTGCCGGGGATCATCACGAAGCGGAAGTTCGTCTTCCGGCCACCCGGGAAGTTCGCCATGAGCGACGGCACGGTCGAGAGCGTGAGGTGCATCGCCTCGAGCTTCGACACGTCGACGGTCTCGGGCGCACCGGTGCGGGACGCGCGGTACCAGGCGGTCACCGCCCCGAGCGCGGCGAAGGCACCGGTGACGTACTCCCCCAGCTCCCCCGCCACCGTCAGCGGCTCGGCGGTCAGGTGGCCGTGGGTCGCGAGGCAACCCGAGCGCGCCTGGAGCACGGGCTCGGGGAGCTCCAGCCCCGAGTCGGGACCACCGCCACCGAACGACGAGATCGCCACCCGCACCAGCGGTCCCGTGGCGGTGTCGTCGAGGACCTCGAGGCCGCCGAGCACCACGTCGAACGACGCCCGGTCGAGCCCCTCGCCCGCGCCCACCGCCTGCGACGTCCGCAGGTACGTCCAGAGCTCCCGCCGGTCGTCGGGCAGCCCGTCGACCGCGACCACCTCGGCGCCGAGATCCGTCAGCAGCTTCGCGCAGTAGCCGCCCGCGACGTCGTGTGTCGCGTCGAGCACGCGCAACCCGTCGTAGATCACACTCACACCCCCGGCGGCGGAGGCTACCGTCGGCCGCCGTGACGTGGGACGAGGGCACGCTCGGCAACCTGAACCTGATCGAGTTCACACGCGAGGACCTCCGCTGGCAGCGTTCGTACGAGCTCGTGGAGCGTGACGGCGTGATGCTCTTCGCCGGGTCGTCCGACTTCCTCGCGTTCTGCAACGGCGTGCGTCGGACCGACGACCGCGTCCCCGCGCCCGAGGTCCTCGCCGCGGCCAAGGAGTGGTTCGCCGCACGCGGCCGGGGCTGGTCCGCGTGGAGCCGGACGCTGCCCGTCGACGACGACGTGCGCGACGCGGCCGACGCCGCCGGCCTGATGGCGGTCGGCGAGGCGGCGCCGCAGATGATCTGCCGTGCACCACTGGCAATCGAGCCGCTCCCGCCCGGCGTCACCGTCGATCCGGTCGACGGACCCGACGACGTGGCGCACTTCGCCCGCATCAACGGCGAGGCGTACACCGTGTACGGAGCGCCGGCCGAGGCCAGCGCCTCGCACTTCGACGGGCCGAACGCCCTTGTCGGGCCGTCGACGCACGCGGTCCTCGCCCGACTCGACGGGGAGCCGGTCGGCGCCGTGGTGATCACCATGAGCCACGGCATCGCCGGGGTCTACTGGGTGGCCGTGCTCGAGCAGGCCCGCGGCCGGGGCATCGCCGCGGCGATGATGCGCCACGTCACGAACCTCGCCTTCGACCTCGGCGCGGCCAACGTGCAGCTCCAGGCCTCGGTCATGGGTGAGCCCATCTACGCGCGGCTCGGCTACGAGGAGCTCTACCGCATCCGCCTCCACCTGGCGATGCCCCCGACCTGACCTTCATCGCTCCTGCCGCAGTCGTCGAGACCGTCCACGGGCACATCGAAGTGCGGGCGTGACCACTCCGGTCGACGGGGCGCTACTTGCCTTCGCGCCAGGCGGGGACGCTGGTGGCGTTCGGCGCCAGCGAGCGCAGGTAGGTCACGAGCTCGTTGACCTGCTCGTCGGTCATGGTGCCGCCGTAGTCGAGGCTCCAGGCGGGCATGTCGCTCCCCGACACGCCGCCCGCGATCAGCAGGTGCATCTGGTCGTCGGTGGTGCTCTTCAGGAACTCCTTGGCGTTCAGCGTCGGGCCGCTCCCGCCGTCGGCGTTCTTGCCGTGGCACTCGGCGCAGTTGGCGACGAACAGCTTCCGACCCGTGCTCCGGTACGCGACGGTCTGGGCCTGCTTCGCGTCGGCACGCAACGACGGCTCGCGCATGCGGTACGCGACGAACCCACCGATGAGCACGATCATGAACACGATCCCCCAGATCAGGTACCGATCGAGGCTGCGTTCCAGATCCGCCGACTCGAACGGCGGGGGTTGCGGCGCTTCCCGGGGCATCTCAGGACTTCTCCAGACAGCTCGGCCCCTTCGGCGGCGTGAGGTACTGGTGCGCGCCGCGGTCGGGCCCGGCCACGAGGATGCCGGTGTTGACGACGAGGTTCCCGTTGTCGAGCGCGAGGTGGTATCGGTCCATGCCGCGTGGCGCCGGGCCCTTCACGTACTCGCCCCCGATGTCGAACACCGAGCCGTGGCACGCGCACTCGAAGCGGCCCGACGAGTCGCAGAACGGGACCTTGCAGCCCAGGTGGGGGCACTTCTGCGACAGCGCGAAGAACGTGCTCCCGGTGTTCACCACGTAGAAGCGGCCCTCCGCGACGTAGGTCGCGGAGCCGCTCTGGAAGTCGGCGGGCGTGCCGACCTCGATCTTGCCGCCGGCCGCACCGGTGGACAGCGGGCTCAACGCCTCGTACGCGGTGTACCCCGCGGCGCCGGCGAGCAGCGCGCCGCCGACCTTCCAGCCGGTGCGCAGGACCTGACGTCGTGTGGGCTCGGTCATCTCCTTGCCTCCTAGAGCTCGACGTACCAGTGGGTCCACGGCGGCACCCACTGCCATCCCGGACCTCGGAAGAACGTGCCAACGACGGTGAGCACGACGCCCACGACGAGCAGCACGGTGAACAACGTGACCGCGACCTTCCGGCTCCGCGCCTCGGTCGCCGGGTTCCGGTCGATGTAGGGCAGGACGAGGAACGCGAGCACGGCGCCCGCCGGGATCAGGATCCCGGCGACGAGCGGGTCGAAGTGCGAGAGCAGCTCCTGCAGACCGGCGAAGTACCACGGCGCCTTCGCCGGCTCGGGCGTGACGTTCGGGTTCGCGAGCCCGCGCAGCGGCGCCGCGAACAGCACACCGAGCGTGAGGACGGTCGCGCACACGCCGAGCGCGACCACGACGTGACGGACGACGAGATGCGGCCAGGTGAACGCGGTGTCGTCCACCGGGCGCGCCTCGGCCGTGACCGACTCGCGGTCGACGACCCCGAGCAGCCGCACGCGGCCGTTGTAGAGGGCGGGCGCGGCCTGCGCGGGGCCCGGTGCGGGCGTCCGGTCGGTCGCCTCCTCGGCGAAGGCACCCACGTTCGAGCGCTTCACCGCGAAGCCGTCCTTGCGGACGCGCCAGATGTGGAGGCTGATCGCGATCACGATCACCGACGGCAGCACCGCGACGTGCAACGCGTAGAACCGCAGCAACGTGCTCTGCCCGATCTGGTCGCCGCCGATGAGCAGGTTCTGGACCTGCGATCCGACGAGAGGGATGTAGTGCACCAGGTTCGTCCCGACCGTCACCGCCCAGTACGAGAGCTGGTCCCACGGCAGCAGATAGCCGGTGAACGAGAACGCCAGCGTGAGCATTAGGAGCATCAGGCCGAGCACCCAGTTGAACTCGCGCGGCGACTTGTACGCGCCCGCGTAGAACACGCGCACGAGGTGCAGGAACACGACGAGCACCATGAGGTGCGCCGACCAGCGGTGCACGTTCCGGATGAGCTGGCCGAAGCCGACTCCGGTCTTCAGCTTCTGCATGTCGCCGTACGCGGACCCGACCGAGGGCGTGTACACGAACATGAGGTACACGCCCGTGACGAGCAGGATCGCGAACAGCACGGCGGCGATGAACCCGAGCCGGTACGAGTAGCGGTTGCGCAGCACCCGCTTCGGCACCTTGACCGGGTACACGTGCAGGAAGAAGTTGCTGAACCCCTGCAGCGCGCGGCCGCGGGGCGTGTCCTCCTGCGGGTGCCGGAACGCGGAGCGCCAGACCGCGCTGCGGTGCAGCCGGCGCCGGAGCCCCGGCTCGTCCACACCGACCCCGCCGGTCGGCTCGAGCACGTCCTGATCAGGCATGCGTGACCTCCTGCGCGTGCACCATCGAGAGCGCACCGGGCGGACAGCGGTTGACACAGAGACCGCAGCGGATGCAGCGGTCCTCGTCGAGGAACAGCGCGGACTGCGACCGCTCCCCCACACCGGCGGCGTCGGCGCGGGCGATCACGATGCAGTCGGTCGGGCAGATGTCCACGCAGAGGCCGCAGAGGATGCACAGCTCGGGTGAGAGCATCACGTTGTCGAAGCACCGGAGACAGCGCAGCCCTTCGAGCTGGGCGTCGGGCTCGTCGTAGCCGATCTCGACCTCGGCGAAGCCGACCCGCCGGTCGGTCGCGACCATCGGGACGTGCCGCCGCGCGATCGCGTCGTACCCCGTGTCGATGCGGCGGTAGCCCGTGCGCAACGACACGCGCACCGACGGCACCGCGGGCGTCACGACCTCCCCGGTGAGCGCCGCGACGATCGAACGGGCCGCGCGGCGACCGTCGGCGATCGCGTCGATCAGGTTGCGCGGCCCCTTCGCAACGTCGCCGCCCGCCCACACCTTGGGGTGCGAGCTCCGCAGCGAGTCGGGGTCGACCGCGATCCCCCCGCCGCGGGTCCGCTCGATCTCGGGGAAGTCCTCCAGCAGGTCGAGATCCGCCGCCTGCCCGACGGCGAGGATCACGGAGTCGGCCGGGATGACCGCCTCGGTCCCCGGGAGGAACGTCGGGGCGAAGCGGCCCTCGGCGTCGAACACCGACTCGACCTCGATGGTCTCGAGGCCGGTCACCCGTCCGTCGCCCACGAAGGCGTGCGGTCCGTGGCGGTAGACGATACGGATGCCCTCGGCCTCGGCCTCGGCGATCTCCTCGGGGTCGGCGGGGATCTCGTCGGGCGACTCGAGCGCGACGACGGTGACATCGCGCACGCCGGCGCGGCGCGCCGCCCGCGCGACGTCGAGCGTGGTGGTCATCGCCCGGCGGGCGTCCTCCGCGGCGCCGGCACCCAGGCGCACGGGCGCGACGGCGTCGCCGCCGTCGGCGCGCGCCGCGGCGCGCAGCGCCGTGCGGGCAGCGTCGAACGCCACGTTCCCGCCCCCGACCACCACGACCCGCTCACCGAGGTCGACGTGGAAGCCCTGGTTGACGTTCAGGAGGTACTCGACCGCCCGCAGCACACCGTCGAGGTCGTGGCCGGACAGGTCGAGGTCCCGCGCCCGGCCGGTTCCGACCGCGAGGAACACCGCGTCGTGCCGTTCGAGCAACGATCCGAACGACTCGTCGATGCCGATCCGGTACCCGGTCCTCGCCTCGATGCCCAGTTCGAGGATCGCGTCGATCTCCCGCTGGATGAGCGCACGAGGCAAGCGGTACTCGGGGATGCCGAGGACCATCATCCCGCCGAGGCGCGGTGCGGCCTCGTAGACGGTGACGGCACAGCCGGCGAGCCGAAGATCGCACGCCGCGGCGAGCCCGGCCGGGCCGCCCCCGACGACACCCACCGAGGGGCCGTCGGCCGGTGGGACCGGACCGTGCGCCTCGTGCCAGGCCGCGCTGCCGTCGAAGCTCTCGACGCCGTAGCGCTCGGCGACGAACCGCTTCAGCGCGCGGATCGCGACGGGCGCGTCGACGGTCCCGCGCCGACAGGCCGCCTCGCACGGGGCGGCGCACACCCGCGCGCAGATCGACGGGAACGGGTTGGGACCGCGGGCGATCAGGTACGCGTCGCGGTGGTCGCCCGCCGCGATCGCGGTGACGTACGCGCCCGCATCGGTGTGCACCGGACACGCCGCGCGGCACGGCTCGTTCTCCCAGAGCCAGCGGGCATCGGGCTCCCGCTGCGTCATCAGATCACCCCACGCCGTTGGAGACGGCGCAGCCCGAACGCGAGGGCCACGAGGACGACGACGAACCACGTCGTCGCGACCCCGACCCGCTGGCTGCGCTCGAGGCCGGTGAGGTGCTCGAGCAGATAGTTGGTCCCGTAGGCCAGGAGCCCGAGGCCCACCACCGCGATCAGGACCACGGTGAGGATCGCCCGGGGCCAGGAGATCACGCTCTGCGGGACATCCTCGTCCATCACGTCGTCCATCGGACTCCCCTCGGAGTGGACGACGGGTGCCGCGCCGGTCGGCGCGGCACCCGGATCCTCGTCGGACGGTCAACTGACGGCGAAGGCCGCGCGCATCCCCATCTCGTAGTGGTCCTTGATGTTGCAGACCAGGACGTAGTTGCCGGCCTCGAGCTTGAGAGTCACCGAACCGGACTTCCCGGGCTCGACGTCGCCGACCTCACCGACGCTGTCCTTCTCGCTCACCCGACCGTTCGTGACGGTGAGCTGGTCGTACGGGGTGTCGGTCTTGAGCACGACCATCTCGTGCTTGATCGTCCCGGTGTTCTTCACCGTGAACGTCACGTCGCCCGCCGGCGCCGTGGTCGGCGCCACGGTCATCGTCATCGGGCCCTTGGTGCCCTCGGTGTCGCCGACGACGATCTCGACCGGCGTGCCCTTCGTCGTCCCGGTGCTCACGCCGCCGGAGTCGCTGCTGCTGGTGGTGCTCGTCTTCGAACCGCCCGAGGACTTGCTCCCCGAGCTCGACCCACATGCCGCGAGCGCCAGTGTCGTCACCAGCACCGCCGCGATCGCCCACGTCCGTCGCATCGCACTTCCCTTTCGTAGGAGTGTTGTCGAGGCGAACGTACGGACGGCCCCCTCCGGCACCTAGGGCCGAAGGTCCGCAGCGGATCGGGCGTTGCGTCAAGAAATGGCAAAGTCACGCAGCGTGACGTCGGCGTCCGGTGCGCTTCAGCCGGCCGACGACGTGCTGGTGGTGAGCAGCGTCGTCGACGACGACACCGTCGGCGCGGTCGACGCCGTCGAGCCGTCGGTGGTGCTCGACGTGGGTGGGAGCGTGGTCGTCGTGGACGCGACGGTCGTCGACGAGGTCGTGGTCGAGGGCGGGACGCAGTCGGCCGGAGCGGGCGAGCCGTCGGGGTCGGCGGGCGTCGGACCCGTGCCCACGCAACCGAACTTCGACAGCGTCATGTGCCGCTGCATGACGGTCCCGTCGGAGAAGGTCGCCAACGACTCCGACTCCCGGATGTACCCGGCGTCGTCGACGCCGATCCGCGCCGTCGCCTCCTGGAACCCGGAGTGCTCGAGCATCGCGAGCGCCTCGGTGATGGTCGCCCGCTGCTCGGTGGTCAGACCGACCAGGCGCTGCATCGCACTCGTGTCCGACACGACGTCGTAGTACGTCACGTGCGCGCCGTCGACGGTCCCCTCCCCGGCGGCCGTCACGCCCGTGACCGCGTCCGCGCTGAGCGACAGGTACCCGGTCGGGCTCGCGAGACCGAGCATCGTGAGTGCGCCGGGGCCCTCACCGAAGGTGCCCTCGACGAGCGAGGCGAACCCGGAGAGCGGCTGGCCGTTCTCCACGTCGCCGTAGTTCCCGCCGCCCTGCTCGATGATCAGGTTGCCGTCCGTGCGGACCGCGACCTCGCCCAGCCCCGTGACCGTCGACCTCGTCTCCAGCAGGTAGGGATCGAGGTGCACCGTCCCGTGCCCGTCGACGGTGACCTGGGTGGGCCCGCCCGGGCCGCACGCGTCACTGACGCTCGCGCTCGCGCTCCCGAGCGCGCGCTGGACCTTCCGGGCCTTCATCGGCTTCACGTCGTCGCAGACCGACGGCGCGGCGTTCGGTCGGTCGATCGTGAACTGGTACGCGACCTCGTAGCCGCCGGTGCCGGTGGACGCGCCGAGCGCGGCGAGCACCGCCTTGGCCGCAGGCGAGGTGAGGACGCGGCTCGCGCGCGGTCGGGCCGGCGAGTCTCCGCCGGGCCGCGCGACCGCAGCCCAGATCCCCAGCGCGCCGAGGACGAGGACGACGACCACCGCCACGACGAGCGCTGTCCCGCGCCGGGCGCGCCGGCGCCGGGGCCCGGGCGTGTCGGTACTCGTCTCGACGACCGCGATCGGCTCGTCGGGCATGCCCGCGCTCCTCCCCCCTCGGGCCTGCCGCCCGGTGCCCGACGCTATCCCGGCGCGCACCGACGCGGATCGCAATCTGACGGTCCGTCAGGTCCGCCGGTATCGTCCGAACGGTGACGACCCCCGTGGACATCAACGCGATCGGCGCGATCGACCTCATGCTCAGCGTGCCGAGTGGCGACCCGAGACGCTGGTACGACTTCCTCCGCAAGTCGCTCCGGGACAAGGAGAGCCTCGAGGACTTCGAGTTCCCCGCGCAGTACATGTTCAAGAACGTGCCCCACCTCGAGGAGCACATGGACAATCCGGTCGCATACGTCCTCTCCGAGATGGACCGCCACGGGATCGCCATGGCGATGCTCGGCACGAGCTTCCAGAACGACGCGACCCAGAAGATCGTGAAGGAGCACCCGGACCGCTTCTTCGGGAGCTACGAGGTCGACCCCAACCGCGGCATGGAGGCGGTGCGCGAGCTCGAGGCCGCCGTGGTCGAGCTGGGCGTGAAGGCGGCGACGGCGTTCCCGGCGGGCATGTCGCCGCAGGTGCCGATCAACGACAAGAAGTTCTACCCGATCTACGCGAAGTGCGTGGAGCTCGACATCCCCATCTGCGTGTGCGCGGGTGTGCCCGGGCCACGGGTGCCGTTCGAGTGCCAGAACGTCGCGCACATCGACGAGGTGTGCTGGTTCTTCCCCGAGCTGAAGTTCGTCACCCGCCACGGCTGCGAGCCGTGGGCCGACCTCGCGGTGAAGCTCATGCTCAAGTGGCCGAACCTCTACTACTCCACCAGCGCGTTCGCCCCGAAGTACTACCCCAAGGACGTCGTGCACTTCGCGAACACGCGTGGCGCCGACAAGGTCATGTACGCGGGCTACTTTCCGATGGGACTCACCCTCGAGCGCATCTGGACCGAGATGCCCGACGTGCCCTTCCGCGACCACGTCTGGCCGAAGTTCCTCCGGGAGAACGCGATGAAGGTCTTCAAGATCGATGCCTGACGCGAACGACGCCTACTTCGCGGCGTGGCGCGGCGGGGTCATCGACACGATGATCGGCGTACCCGCGTCGGCCGAGCAGCGCAGCGCCGAGCACTACCAGAAGATGAACGCCGGCATCCTGGACAAGGAGGCACGGGAGAAGTTCAGGTTCCCTGCCGAGTACATGTTCAAGGACGTGCCCGACTACGGCGAGGTCGACGAGCCGGTCGCGCTGCTGCTCGCGGAGATGGACCGCTTCAACATCTCGATCGGGATGCTCAACGTGTCGACCAACCCGATCGCCCGGCAGGCGGTGCTGGACCATCCCGACCGGTTCGTGGCGAGCTTCAACGTCGATCCGAACGAGGGCATGGAGGCGGTCCGCAAGCTCGAGGTGGGGGTCAAGGAGCTCGGCGTGCGGTCGGCGCAGTGCTTCCCCGCCGGCCTGCTCCCGCAGGTACCGATCAACGACAAGAAGCTGTACCCGCTCTACGCGAAGTGCGTGGAGCTCGACATCCCGATGTTCATCAACGCCGGCGTGCCCGGGCCGCGGGTGCCGATGGACTGTCAGAACGTCGCGTACCTCGACGAGGTCTGCTGGTTCTTCCCCGAGCTGAAGCTCGTGATGCGCCACGGCGCCGAGCCGTGGACCCAGCTCGCCATGAAGCTGATGCTCAAGTGGCCG
>WBZN01000940.1_pt1 | contig 18813 bp, 16 predicted proteins | sample 5204281 | NCBI WGS metagenome assembly WBZN01 (sample SAMN12344347, study PRJNA552823) | activated sludge metagenome | biome: Activated sludge suspended growth; feature: Nitrification reactor; material: Wastewater; isolation source: activated sludge from nitrification reactor of wastewater...
GCGCGACGAACCTCCGAAACTCTCTCCAACGCCATCGCCGAGACGCTCGACACAGTCTCAAGCCAAGAATGCTCAAACTATCTCGTCAACGCCGGATACGCTCGCACATAATCCCATCATGCTCTAGAAGACGTGTAGAACGAGCCTTAAATCGGCGTCGAGAACAGATAGGTGCCAACGACAAAGCAGGCCAAGCCGTGGCCGAGCATAGAGAGAATGAACGATCTTCTGCCAGAGCAACTGTTGTTATCGCAGCATTGACCTTTGTGTTAGCAGTGGCCGCTGTTATCAGTGCAGTTCTCACTTATAGAACCCTCGGTGCAATCGAGGGGCAGCTTGAAGAAATGCATTCTTCTGGGGGTGACACTAAAACATTGGCTGACGCGGCCAAAGCTCAAGCCAATGCCGCTTCTGGGCAACTTGCTGTCATGGCAGGCCAATTGCGCCCCTGGATCAAAGTTGAGGCAGAACCTAAAGGGCCGCTGCGAATGTTGCCAAGAAATGTAGCGATCATCCCAGCGCAGTTCCGACTTATAAATGTTGGGCACTCCCCGGCGTTCGATATCCGAATTGTCACCTTTAGCTCCCCAATGTTTAGCGGGGGTGGAGAGCTTGACGCTGAGCCAAGAGATAGGTGCGATAAAGCGCTGCCTCAATCCCAAATTATTAAGCAGATTCTTTTCCCAGGGGAAGCCTACGTCGCCGAACTGCTTGGCGGGCGGCCCTTGACAAGTTTCTCGTGGAAAGACGGAACAGATAGCTTTGGTATATGGTTTTACGCATGCATAGAATACACCCTCACACGGGACGACAGACACCGCACAACTGTTATGTATACGGTAGCTAAAATCACCAACAATGGTCAAAACTTGGACTATAGCTTCCTCCCTGGCGTAACAATCCCGGCCGAGCAGCTCACATTCGAGCCATGGCCCAGTCCGGCAGGACAGACAAACTAGGGGCGTCACGATTGCGACAAAAACCCGCGCCCCGATGAGAGCGCGCGAGCTCACTTCGCGCGCCATAGATCAATGTTTATGGCGTTTGCGCAATAATAGAGACGGACGCTGAGAGGCGCGTCCATGGCGCAGATTTCCGCCAGCGCCTCGGCAAGGGTGGCGGACTTTGCAGCGGACGTGGGCACCGCGAACCTCGTAGCTCCGTCGCGCAAACTCGGCGCGCGCAATCCCGATATCGACCGGGCTCCCCGTCGAGGGCGCCCCGATCCGGGCGGCGCTTCCAATAGCGGGGCGCTATCGAACGCGGAGGCGCCCGGCATTTCCCTTTGGACGGGCGATGGTCCTGACTACATGAAGGCGCGCGTCGCCGCTTTAGATCTCCGAACCAAGGAGGATGACATGAACAGGGCCGAGACGGATCGCCCCGAGGCCGCCATAGCCGATGACATCCCCGTCCCGCAGCGCCCGAGGAAGGGCAGACCCAATGCGGGGCAGATCGTCCTGGTGTTTCAGGGCGGCGGCGCGCTCGGGGCCTATCAGGCCGGTGTTTATGAAGCCCTGCATGAGGCCGGCGTCGAGCCCGACTGGGTCATCGGCACCTCGATCGGCGCCATCAATGCGAGCCTCATCGCCGGCAATGTGCCGGAGAGGCGCGTCGCGCGCCTTGAGGAATTCTGGCGCCGCGTTTCCCAGGACTCCGTCTTCGATCTCTTTTCCAACCTGCCCTGGTTCGGCCGCAGCCTGCCGAATTGGGCGACGCTGACAAGTGGCGTCCCCGGCTTTTTCGAGCCAAACCTGCTGGCCTTTCTCGGGCTCCACACACGCCTTGCGCCCGAGGCGGCAGGCTATTACTCGACGAAGCCGCTTGGGGCGACGCTCAGCGAGCTCGTCGATTTCTCGCGGATCGAGCGATGCGCGCCGCGGCTCACTGTCGGCGCCGCCAATCTACGCACCGGCGAGATGCGCTATTTCGACAGCCGCGACATGGCGCTGACCGTGCGTCATGTGATGGCCTCGGGCGCGCTGCCTCCGGCCTTTCCGGCGATCCGCATCGACGGCGACCTTTATTGGGATGGCGGCATATTGTCGAATACGCCGGTCGAGGCCGTTTTCGACGACATGCCGCGGCGCAACTCTTTGGTGCTCGCCGTTCATATGTGGCGACCCGAAAGCAATGAGCCGGAGAACATCTGGCAGGTGATGAACCGCCAGAAGGACGTTCAATATTCGAGCAGAGCCCTGAGCCACATAAGACGGCAGAAGCAGATTCATCGGCTGCGCCACATCATCGCCGAGCTTGCGATGAAGCTGCCGCAAGCCGAGCGCGAAAGCGCAATAGCGCGGGAGATGGCGGCCCATGGCTGCCTGACGCAGATGCATGTTGTGCAGCTGCTCGCGCCGCGGCTCGACAATGAGGATCACACGAAGGACATCGACTTCAGCAGCGCCGGAATCAAAGCGCGCTGGGCAGCAGGCTATGACGACGCCAAGCGCGCGCTGGAGGAAGCGCCATGGGAGCGCGAGGTCGATCCGCTCGAAGGCTTTCACTGGCACGAATTGCGCCGGATGAGCATGGAGGCGTTATGAGTGCGGCGGGACACAAGCAGAGCTCAATAGAAGATGGTCGCACAGGACGCGACTGTGCCGCGCATCACTTTTTTTGCGACGGAACTGCGCCAACCTCTGATCGCGGCAATGACGCCGCGACTTAGGGGGACGCAATGCGTAGATGCTCTGCTTTCGCTCTTCTCGCTCTCGTGCTGTCAGGCGGCCTTGCCGCAACTGCTCCCGGCGCATCCGCGCAAACGCTGCCGAAGGACGTGTTGCCGCCCGGAGGACACACGATTGCCGGGCCGAGCCAAATTGTCGGGACCTCGAGCGTTACGCATCTCGTTTGGCAGTCGTCTGCTGGCGTCGATATTTGCGTTTCGGCGATTGGCGCGGCGGGTGTGTCCACCTTCGCAGTGGTTATGCAACCGTCCGGGCTTGGAGCAAGCATAACCGGCAGCAACGGAACGTCGCTCTGCGCCCCGGCGCAAACGAAAGTGTTGGTGTCTGGCGCCAATGTGTTCTGGCGAGTCGATCGCTCGAACTGAGGCGCCGGCTCAGTGACGGTCCTCGAACAGCGTGAGACCGGCCGAGCCGCGCGAGGCACAAGCTAAAGGCGCGCCAGGGGAAACAACCCGGTGACCCCGATCTCGGTTATGGCGTCGCCAACCGACCGGATATCTGGGGAAAGCTCACGGAACGGGCTCTGGCGGCGGAACATTCGGCTCTGGCTCTCAAACATGTCAGGGCGGGCGCTCAGCACGTCGAGCGAAAGAGTTCGTTTCCGAATTGGAGCGCAGCGGTCACGATAAAGCCGATGCAAACAAGCTGCTCACGCAATTTGAGGTTCAGGCAATGCGCCTTGCAGATCGCGATCGGCTGAGGATCGAGCTGTCGGAAGCTTCACGATAAGCGGCTGGGCAAATGCTGCCGGTCGAGGACCTTGTCTCCGCCGACAGCGATGCGCCCTATGCAGTCCCGATCGACGAGAGCCCCGCCTTTTTGATTGGCGCTTGCGTCCCCTTTCCTCCGCAAGAGCCGTCGGCCGGAACCATCTCAATCTGACGTCGGTTGCTCCTCGCCAGACTTTTTAGGAGGTGTCCTTATGCGCGCTCTTGCAATCGCCATGTCCGTCGCGGCTCTTTTCGCCTTTCCCGCGTCGGCATTCTCGCAGGCAATTGAGATCGGCCCGAGAGGCGTCGAAGTGAAGGGCCTGCATTCTGGCCGGTCTGCTTACCGGCCGGACTGCGTCGAATTGCGGAAAGCTTGTCTCTACAAGGAGGAGTTGGGCGAGGAGGGCCAGGGCAATTGCCAGCGCTACCGTCGGCTGTGCGGACGGGAGTAGGGCGTCTGCCCTGGCGACGCAGGAAAGAATCGACGAATCCGCTCCCTTTTTGAAATGCCGGATGGCTTCCGGTTCCATAGCAAGGGGCTATCCACGCGCAATCCAGGCGCGAAAACGCAAGAGGCCCGCCGCGATATGCGGCAGGCCTCGCAAGCTTGTGATCGGAGCGGCGCCGCATGGTTTCGCGATCGGCGCCTGTATTTATCTCGCTACAGAGAAAAGCTGTTGATGAAGGGCGTCCGGCAATTTGTCCGGTTCCATAGCGCGCGACTATGCGCGGAGGCAATCAGAAGAGGCGGGGCGCCCGGCAAAGGCGCTCCGCGAGCGCGTGCGGATCAGGACTTCCGCGACGCCTTCATGCCCGCGACCAGCCGGTCGACGTTATATTTGAACATGTCGGCAAAGGTCGGCGCGGGGCCGTCCGGCGGCGACAACGATTCGACATAGAGCTCGCCTCCGGGCTGCGCGCCGGTCGCTTCGGCGATCTGTTTGACGAGCCGCGGATCGTTGGAGTTCTCGAAGAAATAGGCGCCGACGTGCTCCGCCTTGATCTGCCGGATCACTCGGGCGATCGCAGCGGCGGAGGGCTCGTTTTCGGTCGAGAATCCGAGCGGCGACAAGAATTTCACCCCATAGGCGGAGCCGAAATAGCTCAGTGCTTCGTGCGTCGTCAGCACCTTGCGCTCGGATTTGGGAACGGACTCGACCTGCGCATGCGCATAGGCGTCGAGCTCCTTGAGCTTCGCGGCATATTTTTCGGCGTTTTCCTTGAAGGCCGCCGCATCTTCGGGATCCACTTGGGTTAGCGCCCTCGCGATATTGGCGACATAGATCTCGGCGTTCGGAATGCTGTTCCAGGCGTGCGGATCGGCGACCGTCTTTCCGTCCTCCTCCATCTTGCGGGTCGTGACGCCATCCGAGGCGACGACCGGCTCGCCCGCATAGCCTGCGGACTTGGCGAGCCGGCTGAACCAGCCCTCGAGCCCGAGGCCGCTCGTGAAGACGACATCGGCCTGCCTGAGCCGTTTGGCGTCGTCGGGCGTCGGTTCAAATTCATGCGGGTCGCCGTTTGGCGGCACGAGGCTCACCACATGAACATGTTCGCCGCCGACCTGACGCACCATGTCGGCGAGCACGGTGAAGGATGCGACCGCCTCGAGGGTCTTCGCCGAGGCGGCGGACGATAGCGCGAAGCTCGACGCCGCCGTGAAGGCGAGCCATAACAGCGCGGATTTGAGTTTCATGCCATGCTCTCCAACTCAGCCCGCAAAACGCGGGCGGGACATCAAGCGCCGCGCCAGGCCGCCGCGCCCGAACAGGACGGAGACGAGGTAAAAGGCGCTGGCGGTGAGAACGATGGCGGGGCCGGACGGCACGCTGATGTGAAAGGACGCGACGAGGCCGATGAAGCCGGAAAGGCCGGCGACGACGCCCGCGATCGCCATCATGGCGGGCAGCGTCGTCGCCCACAGCCTTGCGACGGCCGCGGGCAGCATCATCAGCCCGACAGCCATCAACGTGCCGAGCGCCTGGAAGGCGGCGACCAGATTGGCGGCCACAAGAATGAGAAAGAGAAGGTGGTAAAGCGATCCCCGGCCGGCGACTGCGCGCAGGAATCCCGGGTCGAAGCATTCGGTCACGAGCGGACGATAGACCAGCGCCAGAATGAGCGCGGTCACAGAGGCGATCGCCGCGATGATGCAAAGAGAGGCCGTATCGATGGCGAGTATGGCGCCGAACAGCACATGCAGAAGGTCGATGTTGGAGCCGCGCAGCGACACCAACAGAACGCCGAGCGCGAGCGAGGTCAGATAGAAGCCGGCGAAACTGGCGTCCTCCCGCAGGATCGTCGTGCGGCTGACAAAGCCCGAGAGCAGCGCGACCGCAAGGCCCGCCGCCATGCCGCCAACAGCCATCGCCGGCAGCGACAGGCCCGCAAAGAGAAAGCCGACAGCAGCGCCAGGCAATATCGCATGGCTCATCGCGTCGCCGACGAGGCTCAATCGCCGCAGCATGAGCAACACGCCGATCGGGCCGGAGCCAACGCCAAGCGCAAAACAGGCGACGAGCGCGCGCCGCATGAAGCCGAATTCCGCAAAAGGCGCGACGACCAGCGCGTCGATCGTCATGCGCTCAACTTCTCGTCTGCCGCGTCGTCCCAGCGCTCGGCCATGGCGCGGGCGCGCAGGAGATTGGCCGCACTCAGAACCTCGCCGGTCGGTCCCCAGGCGATCTGCTCGCGCGCCAGCAGCAGCGCCTGCGGAAAATGCGCCCGCACCTGATCAAAATCGTGCAGGACCGCCAGAACCGTTCGCCGCTCGTCATGCCAGCGGGCGACGAGGTCGAGCAGGTCGGAAGTCGTGCGGGCGTCGATCGCCGCAAAGGGTTCGTCGAGGATGATGATGGGCGCGTCCTGCAGGACAAGACGCGCGAAGAGCACGCGCTGGAATTGGCCGGCGGATAGCGAGCCGATAGGCCGGCCGCCGAAGCCCTGAAGGCCCAGGGCGCTCAGGGCCGCATCCGTTTTGCCGGCGAGCTCTTCAGTCACCGCGCGAAATGCGCCCGCGCGCCGCCAGGCGCCGAGCATGACCGTGTCCTTGACGGGGATCGGGAAGGAACGGTCGATCTCGGCCGCCTGCGGCAGATAGGCGATGTCTTGCGGCGTCACGCCTGGCCTCAGCACGCGGCCCGAAGAAGGCCGGAGAATGCCGACGATCGCCTTGACAAGGGTCGATTTGCCGGCCCCGTTCGGGCCGACGATGGCGGTAAGACTGCCTGCGGCAAAGCGGCCGTTGACGCCTTTCAGCGCCGAATGTCCGTCATAGGCTGCTGAGAGGCGTTCGATGATGACGTCGCCTCGGCCGTTCGCGCCGGCGCTCATGGAACTGCCGCCGCCCAGGCGACGGCGAGCCAGAGCGCCGCGAGAACGACGCTGATCCAGGCGATGCGCGTCAAGGCGGAGGCCGCCAGAATGGAGCGGCCTGCCGATCGCTCGATCCCGCGACGGCCGACCGAGAGTCGGCCTAACCCGCCGATTGGGCGCGGAGCCTCCGAGACGGAGGCGTCAGAATGGGAAAGCGTGTCCGCCATAGCCCTTTCTCGGCTTTCCGGAATGACTTTGGACGCCTGAACCTCGGCGTGAATGTTATAGTATAACATACATTAGGCGCTGCGTCATGCAATCGCTTCCTGTGGCCTGCGCGCGAATGCGCCACGCGGGGCCAGCCTCGCCGCCGCGTTAAACCTCGTCGAGGCGCCGCGCGCGCCAGATCGTCGGCGAGACCCCGGACCATTGACGGAAGGCGCGCGCGAAGGCGCTCGCCTCGGAGTAATGCAAGGCGAAGGCGACGTCCGTCACGCTATGCGCCGGCTGCCGCAACAGCTGACGGGCGATCTCGAACTTTATCTCGTCGCTGAGCTCCTTATAGCTCGCGCCTTCCGCGCCGAGACGGCGGGTCAGCGTTCGCCGCGTCAGTTGCAGCAGCTTGCAGATGTCGTCAACGGAAGCCGCGCGTCGCACCAGGGTCGCGCGCAGCAGCCGCCGGACCTGCTCAGCAAAATTGCCGGACTCTTCCTGCTCCAACAGGTCGATCTGCTCCTGCAACATCCGGCGCAGCGCCTCGTCGGCGCCGGGAAGCTCGCCCTCCAGCCATTTTTCGTCGAACAGAATGGCGGTGTGTTCCGCCTCGAAGCGGACGGGAGCGCCGAAGAACCGCTCGTAGCGAACCGGCGACGCGGGCCTGCGGCGCGACAGCCTCACCTCAATAGGGGCGAAGCGCGGCCCACAGAGGCCGAGCATGATGTTCCGACCCACGGCGGCGGCGCCGTCATAGATCTGTTCGCACCCCGGCGCATCGATCTCATAGATCGAATAGCCGAGTGTCACGATCCGGTTGTCTTTTTCCAGAAAGGCCGAGGCGCCGCGATCATGGTGATGAAAATAGCGCACGAGGTTCTGGACGGCGGCTCTGACGTCCGATGCCTGTTGCAGCAGAAAGCCGGTCAACCCAAGATCCGAGGCGCCGACGCGTTCACATAGCAATAGGCCGAAATCCTCCCGTCCCATCGCGCCGACACAACGCGCGACGAGATTGCAGAAGGACTTGAACGGAATGGCGTTGTCCGGATGCTCGAAAAGACCGGGCGGCGCGCCTTCCGCGCGCAAAAGCGGCTCGAGCGAGAGGTCAACATCGCGCAACACCGCCGACATCGCAGTCGCGGGGCCGACGCGAATATAGCCGCGCGGCAGGCGCCGTCCCAGGCCGGCGCGGAACACTTGAAGCGGCGCGGGCGCGGACCGGCCTTCGTCCGGGATCGCCTGCGCCTCCGAGGCAAGCGGCGTCCGCATGTCAGGCCCGCACAACGCACATCAGGGATGCGTCCCGCTCACAAAGTTCGGCCTGATATGTTCCGTTCAAGTCCCAAACTGTCAAGAACCTTTCTGCGTCTTGCGCTAGCTGAAGCACAGCCGCGCCGCACCCGCTCGGCTTTGAAACATTGATTTCGTCGGTCTGCCGCTGGCGGGCCCCGGACCTCCGGCACGACGACGCTCGATTGTCGAGGCTGGCGGGCCATGGTGTCAGCGGCGTACTTGCGCCGCCCAGAGCTGCGCGTCCCGCGCAGCCTTCCCGCAACCGCGCCGCGCGCCCCCGAAGCGCGGCGCGCTCAATCCTCGCCAACAGGGACGACTCAAAATGAAACAGCTTGCCTTGGCGTTCGCTTTCGCGAGCGCCCTTTGCGGCGCCTCGGCGCAGGCGCAGGTCATGATCGACATGCGCCTCATCACCTGCGCGGATTTTCTCGCCCTGCCGCCCGCCGACGCCGCGCTGACGAGCGCTTGGCTGAGCGGATGGTTCAATCAGAAAATCGGCTCGACCACGGTGGACCTCGAGGGCTTTGCCCGCAACGTCGACAGCGTCAGCAAATGGTGCGCCTCCTACCCGAAGGAGACGGTCATGGGCGGTCTGCAGCGCGCCATCGCTCCAAAGTAACCTTCGGCGTCCTTGAGGAGAGTTCCGTGAAAAACAAAATCGCCGTCGCCATCATCGTCCTGTCAGCCAGCCTTGCGCCTGCCGCCCAGGCCCAGGTCAAGGTCGACATGTCGCTCATCACCTGCAAGCAGCTCGTCGAGTCGCCAGAAGACAAAATGCCCTTCATCACGGCCTGGATGGCCGGCTACTTCGCCTCGACGCAGGATCGCTCGACCATCGACCTGCGCTATCTCGAGCGCAACATCAAGGTCGCTACAGAATATTGCAAAGGCCACCAGTCAGAGACCCTGATGAACGTCGTCGAGAAAACCGCGAAATAGCGCCGGATCGCAACAGGCGCATGACCGCCTCTTGCTGAGGAAGGAGGATACAATGAAGAAATTCATTCTCGCGGCCTTCTCCGCTCTGGTCTTCATGGGCGACATCGCCGTGTCGACGCAGGAGGCGGGCGCCGTCGTCTGCGCGCGCGGCGTCTATCGCACGGGCTGCGCCGGCCCGCGCGGCGCGGCCGTCGTCCGTCGTCCCGTCTATCCGGCGGGCGCAGTCCATGTCCGGCGCAGGGTTTATTGAGCGTCACATCGGCGTCTTCTTAACAGCGCGCTAACTTTAAGGAACGGCCCCGCGCGAGTGTGGCCTTCGGACACTAGCTGCTCAACAGGCCGCGTGGTGTGTTGTGTCCGATTGTAAACGAGGAGGTTGACATGCGTCACGTTATAGGAGGAGTAGCCTTAGCGACAATGATCGCCGGGCCCGCTTTGGCGGCCGAGCCGCCCCCGATCGCGCCGCCGCCCGCGCCGGTCTACAACTGGACCGGAATCTATGTCGGATTGAACGGCGGAGGCGGATGGGGCCAGCAGGACCCGTTTAACATTATCACCAACCGCTTCGATCATGCCTCGATCAATTTCAGCGGCGGAACGGTCGGCGGAACCGCCGGCGCCCAACTGCAGATCTCCCATGTCGTGATGGGTTTCGAAACCGATCTCGACTGGGCCGGCATCACCGGCACGCAGACTCTCACGCCGTCGATAAACGGCATTGCGGTTCCTTTCACCTTCCGCGCGACGACCGACATCAATTACACTTTGACCGCGCGGGGGCGGGTCGGCTACGCCGTAGACAACTGGATGTTTTTCGTGACCGGAGGTTTGGCGTTGATCGGCGCAAAGACCACTGCGACGGGTGTTCTGGGCGGCAATCCATGCAATACGGTTTCCATTATCGGCGGTCAGTTCACCAATCTCAGCTGCAACGGCACAAATAACCGTGTCGGCGCGACGCTCGGCGCCGGCGTAGAATATGGGATCACCCCGGCCATCAGCGCCAAGCTCGAATACCGTTATACCGCCGCGGCTTCCCTCGAGCTCTCCCACGTCAATGAGTTCCTCGTCGGGCTGAACTATCGCTTTGGCGGGCTGTAGGTCGTTTTCCGCGCTCCGGCCCCGTTTTGAACGCGGGCCGGCGCACGCGGCCCGTCTTTTCTAGAGTCGCTGGTCGCCCGCCGGTCGCCCGCGCTCACAAGAAATTCATAGGCTCGATCCGCCGAACCTTGAGTTTCGCGGCTACCTGATGCGCCTTCCGCATCCTTCCCATCGAAATGCCTGCGGCCGGCATGTCGCGCGCCCTACGCAATCCGGGGTCAAAGCCATGCTTCGAGGCGCCAATAGGCGCCGCTGTCGATGAGCCGGATCAATGTTCGTCGCGAAGCTCGGCGATAAATGATGCAACTCAACCAAGGAGCAAATCCATGACAGGCGATGGGTTCGAATGGCTTGGCGGCCGCCGAATGCTTCCGGCGCTGGCCGCCGCAACAGGTTTGTGGCTGATGCCGGTGCTATCCTGCGCGCCGGGTCCAGCGCTCGCGCAGACAGGCGCGCCGGACCAGTTGCAGACGACCGGCGCTCCCGGGGCGCCGAACGCGACGACGACCATCGACGGGCGTTATCTGCCGAACCCGCCGCAGCCCTTCAGGGGAACGATCGAGCTGAATGCGGCTCAGTCGAAGCCGGCTTGGCCGGCGCGCGTCGTGCCGCCGAAAGGCACGCCGAATATTCTCTTGATCATGACCGACGACGTCGGCTTCGCCGCCCCGTCCACTTTCGGCGGCGTCATCCCGACGCCGACGCTCGACCGCATCGCCGCCAACGGCCTGCGCTACACCAATTTCCATACGACGTCGCTGTGCTCGCCGACGCGCGCGGCGCTCATCACGGGCAAGAACCACCATTCCGTCGGGTTCGGCGTCGTCTCCGAGCAGTCCACGGGCTTCCCCGGCTACGACAGCGTCATCACCAAGGACAACGCCACCATCGGCCGCATCCTGCTCGAGAACGGCTACCGGACCGCCTGGTACGGCAAGGATCACAACACCCCGACCTATCAGGCGAGCCAGGCGGGGCCGTTCGACCAGTGGCCGACTGGCATGGGCTTCGAGCACTTCTACGGCTTCATTGGCGGCGACACGAGCCAATGGCAGCCGAACCTCTTCAACGACACGAAGGCTATCTACCCCTACGTCGGCCACCCCGGATGGAACCTGCAAACGGCGATGGCGGATGACGCCATCCATTGGCTGAACCAGCTCAATGACATCGACCCGGCGATGCCGTTTTTCCTCTATTACGTGCCGGGCGGCACGCATGCGCCTCATCATCCGACGCCCGAGTGGATCAAGAAGATCAGCGACATGCATCTCTTCGACAAGGGGTGGAACACGCTGCGCGACCAGATCTTCGCCAACCAGAAGAAGCTCGGCGTCATCCCGCAGGACGCGCAGCTCACCGCGTGGCCGCATGATCTCTTGAAGAACTGGGACGAGCTCTCCGACATCGAGAAGCGGCTCTACATCCGTCAGGCCGACGTCTACGCCGCCTATCTCGCCTATACCGATCACGAAATCGGCCGCGTCGTCCAGGCGGTCGAGGACTTAGGCAAGCTCGACGATACGCTCATTATCTACATCAGCGGCGACAATGGCGCCTCCGCGGAGGGGACCGTTCACGGCACGCCGAGCGAGATCATGTCGTTCAACGGCATCGATCTGCCCGCGGAAGCGCAGATGAAATGGTACGACGCGTGGGGCACCGACCAGACCTATCCGCATTTCGCGGTGCCGTGGGCCTGGGCCTTCGACACGCCCTATAAGTGGATGAAGCAGATCCCGTCCTTCTTCGGCGGCACCCGCAACGGCATGGCCATCTCCTGGCCGGCCAGGATCAAGGACAACGGCGGCGTCCGCTGGCAGTTCCATCATGTGATCGACGTTGTGCCGACGCTGCTCGAAGTGACCGGCATCCCAGCCCCTGTGATGGTCGACGGCGTGGCACAAAAGCCGATCGAAGGAGTCAGCATGGCCTACAGTTTCGGCAAGGCCAACACCGACGCGCCGTCGCCGCATAAGACGCAGTATTTCGAGATGTTCGGCGTGCAGGGTCTCTATAACGACGGCTGGATGCTCAGCGCGGTGCCGAAGCGGCCGCCGTGGAATCTCGGCTTCGGCAAGATCGACCTTGACCCGGCTACGTCTTTCAAGTTTGAGCTCTACGACCAGCGCAAGGACTGGTCGCAGTTCGAGGACGTGTCGGCGCAGAACCCGACCAAGGTCAAAGAAATGACGGACCGGATGTTCGGCGAGTTCGCCAAATATCAAGTGCTGCCGCTCGACGCTTCGGTAGCCAGCCGTCTGGTCGCGCCGCGGCCCGGCTTGGCCTTCGGCCGTCGGCTATTCACTTACTCCGGCGCGCCGATGACAGGCATCCCAGACAACGCTGCGCCGACCGTGCTCAACACCTCTTATACGATCACCGCTGAGATCGACGTGCCTCAGAGCGGCGCGGAGGGCAATATCGTCTCGGAGGGCGGCAGGTTCGGCGGCTATGGCCTCTACCTCTTGAAAGGCAAGCCCGTCTTTACCTGGAACCTGCTCGATCTCAAGCGGGTGAAATGGGAGGGGCCGGACGCGCTCGCGCCCGGCAAGCACACGCTCGTCTACGACTTCAAGTACGACGGCCTCGGCTTCGCCACGCTCGCGTTCAACAGCGTGAGCGGACTTGGCCGCCCCGGCACGGGAAGCCTGAGCGTCGACGGCAAGGTCGTCGCGACCCAGACGATGGATCGCACGGTCCCACTGCTCTTGCCCATCGACGAGACCTTCGACATCGGTTCGAAGACCGGCACGCCGATCGACGACGCCGACTATCAGGCGCCGTTCGCCTTCACCGGCAAGATCAACAAGCTGACGATCTCGGTCGCCCCGCCGGTGCTTACCGACGAAGACAAGAAGAAGCTGCTAGAGGCCGAGCGCGCCGCGCAGGACGCGAATTAGCACGGCCTGACGGACGGACGGGCCTGCGCGGCGCCTGCGGCCGATCCGCTTGTCGCCGCCGCCGCGTCGGCCGGCGGCGTCACGTCCGCCGCTGCTGATCGGCAAACAGTTCCGCAGGCTGCGGGAAGGCGCTTCGCCAAGCGAATATCGCTAAGCAAAAATGGGCGGCGCGCTGCTGCGCCGCCTTTTCTTTTGCCGCATTCAGCCCGGCAGGCGGGCGGGCCTCCCGTCCTTGCCGATAAAGGGAAACAGGCCAACCTTGAAGCTTTCCGCCATATGGCGCGCCTTGGCCACCGCTTTGGCGTTATAGGGCGGCGGCAGCAAATCTCTGGCGCTCGCCTCGAAAAGCTCCAGCCAGCGCTCGAAGTGCTCGAGCTCCAGCGGCAGTCTCATGTGCACGGTGAAGGGCGAGGCGTCATAACGCGCGGTTCGCAGCAGCGCGCGCGACCAGAAATCGCCGATGGTGCGCAGATGCGCGTCCCAGTCATGAACCTTGGCGTTGAAAATCGGCCCGAGCAGCGCGTCCTTGCGAGCCTTGCCATAAAAATCCGCGACGCAGGCGTCGATGGCCTTTTCCACCGCCTCGCGATCGGTTTCGAGAAGATCTGGTTCGATGAGGTCCATGGAACGTCCTTTGGGTCGCACGACACGCCTGCTTAGCTATGTAGCGCAAAATACAAGAAGTAGGCCAGAACCCCTTATTTAGGATCAAAGAGCAGGATGCGCCAGCTTGGCTGCGTGCAGTGGCGCAGTTCAGCTCAACTCCCGCAAGTGCCGCAGGACGATGATGCGCGAGACGACGCCGGTGACGATGGCGATGCCGGCGGTGATGAGCAGGATCGCCAAATAGACGTTGCGGCCGAGCGAGAGGCCGCCGAACATGGCTTCGACCTGATCGCCCCCGGGCGTCGCCCTCTGCCAGGCGGCGAGCGTCGAGGAAATGTAAAAGACGATGATCGCCGCGCCGCCGCCGATCGCGCCGCCGCGCAGCCCCAGCGCGAAGAAGTGGCGTTGGAACTGGCACGAGATGAAATCATCCGCCGCGCCGACGAAGTGCAGAACCTCGATGATCTCGCGGTTGCCGGCCATGGCGCCGCGCGTCGCGAAGGCGACGGCCAGAATCATCGCCGCCAAAACGAGGGCAAAGATCACGGAGGCCGCGATGACGATCGTTTTCGCCATGGTCGCGAGGCGCTCGAGCCAGCGCTGGTGATCATCGAGGCTCGAGCCGGGCACGGCCTCGCGCAGCGCCCTGCCGAGCGCGACGGCGTCGAGGCTTGCTCCAGGTGCGAGTTTTACGACGATGAGGCGAGGCACCGGCAATTCGGAGAGGTCGAGATTGCCGCCGAGCCAGGGCCGCAAAAGCTCTTCCGACTCCTGGCGGCCGTAAGGCCTGACGGCGGCGACGCCCTTCGCCTTGCGGGCGAGCTCGGCGGCTTTCTCCACGTCCGCCTCGATATCGCGGCCGACGGCTGGACGAATTTGAATGGTCATCTCCCGCGCCACCTCGCTCTGCCAAGAGGCGGAAGCGTCGGCTATCAGGATCGCCGCGCCGGCGGTGAGCGCGGCGAGAAAGGTCATGATGGCGATGACGGTGACGAGCGCGCGTCCGGCGATCGAGGAGGCCGGCACCAACGCTTTCTCGCGCCGCAAGTCCCGCGCGGCGGCGCGCTTGCCGTTCAACGCCGCCGCCGCCCATTGCGCGCGGCGGGCCACCGCGGAAATCATCGCCATGAACGGTCTCTCGGAATGGCCTCTCGCCGGATTTTGGCTGCGTTACACGATGACCCTATCGAAACTCCAGCACACTGTCCCAAACCCCCGCGCTGAGGAGGCCTGAAGGGCCGAATCGAAGCATGGGAGCCGCGCTTTCGAGGCGCCGGCTCCTCAGGACAGAAGCCGGTTGCGCGGGCTCCCGGAATCAGCGCGCCCAAGCGCTGTCTTAGAGCATTTTCAGGCATGGCGCAGGCCCTGCCGTTCACGCATGAGGGTCGGCCTCAATCGAAGATATGCAGGCGGCCGTCGCCGAGCACGAGGCGGCGCGCGCCGTCGAACTGGTCCATCAGCGCGAGATCATGCGTCGCGATGACGACGGAAGTGCCTGATTTATGCAGCTCGGTGAAGAGCCGTAGAAGCCGGCGGGCGAGGCTCGGGTCGACATTGCCGGTCGGCTCGTCGGCGAGCAGCAGCTGCGGGCGCACGATCAGCGCGCGGGCGATGACGGCGCGCTGCTTCTCGCCGCCGGAAAGGACCGGCGGCAGGATGTCCATGCGCTCGCCGAGGCCGACCCAATGCAACAGCTCCGTCACCTCGGCGCGGTAGCTTGCTTCCTCGAGGCCGCGCACGCGCAGCGGCAAAGCGACGTTCTCATAGGTGGTCAGATGGTCGAGCAGGCGGAAATCCTGGAAGACGACGCCGATGCGACGGCGCAGATCGGTGATAGCTGTCTTGTCGAGGCTCAGCGCGTCGCGGCCGAAAAGGCGGATCAGCCCGCGTGTCGGCCGGAGCGCCAGCAGCATCAGCCGCAAGAGCGTGGTCTTGCCCGCGCCCGATGGGCCGGTCAGGAACTGAAAGGACTGCGGCTCAATGGAAAAGCTGATGTCCTTCAGGATTTCGGCGCCCATGCCATAGCGCAGGCCGACGTTTTCAAAGCGAACCAAACCGTCAGACCTCTCGATGAGCGGGCTTTTAGCTTTCGATATTAACAATGGCGACGATCGCTGCAATAAAGCAGCGCTCACATTGCGCCGGAACTATGGGACTGAAGACCCGGGGGGCGTTCCATGGCAAGCACAGCATTCCTCGCCGGATTCAAAACGGCGGAGGCCGAGACGAGCGGCGCCGAGCTCGACTGGCGGGGCGAGCCGCCCGCCTGGCTGAATGGCGTCCTCCTGCGCACCGGCCCCGCCAAATTCGAGGTCGGCCAGACGCCCTACCGGCACTGGTTCGATGGGCTCGCCATGCTGCATCGCTTTGCTTTTGGCGGCAGCCGCGTCCGCTACGCCAGCCGTTTTCTGCGCAGCGGCGCCTATCTCGAGGCGATCGCCCGGAACGCCATCGCCCGTGACGAATTCGCGACAAATCGCGCCGGATCGTTCTGGTCGAAATTGTTTCCGCGGCTGACCGGCAAACCGAGCGACAACGGCTCCGTCAATCTGCTCGCCTATGGCGAGCACGAATTTGTCGCCTTGACGGAGACGCCGACGCCGCTGCGCGTCGATCCGGAAACGCTCGAGACCCTTGGCCCGTTCGAATGGACGGACGAGCTGAAGTGCCAGATCACCACGGCGCATCCGCATTATGATCCGGCGCGGCGGCTGATCTACAATTTCGAGGTCGTGTTCGGCAGAAGAACGTTCTACCGCTTCACTCGCTCACAATTCGGCTCGCATGCGCGCAGCATCGTGGCGGAGATCGAAACCCGCGAGCCCGCCTATGTCCACAGCTTCGCGATGAGCGAGCATTATCTGATCCTCGCCGAATTTCCGCTGACGACGGCGCCGCTGCGGCTGTTGTTCAGCGGACGCGCCTACATTGAGACCTATCGCTGGTCGTCAGCGAGGGGGGTTCGCTTTACCGTGATAGACAAGGAGACCGGCGCGATCGTCAGGCGCGCCGAGGCCGAGCCCTGTTTCTCGTTCCACCATATCAACGCCTTCGAGGACGGCGGCGCGGTCGTGCTCGACCTCATCGCCTACCCTGACGCGCGCGTTGTCGACGCTCTCTATCTCGATCAGCTCCGTGCGGGCAAAGCCGTGCCGTCGAGCCTGCTCAACCGTTATATCATTCCGCTCGGCGACGGCGCGGTCGCCTGCAACGTCCTGTCGCCCATTTCGTTCGAGTTTCCGCGCATCGCCTATCGCCGCCTTGCCGGACGGCGCCATCGCTATGTGTGGGGCGCGGCGAGCGGCGACGGATTGTCTTTCCTCGACAGTCTCGTCAAGCAGGATCTCGACGCCTCAAAGACGGTCAGCTGGACCGAGAAGGACGCTTTTCCGGGCGAGCCGGTCTTTGTCGGCGCGCCCGGCGGGGCGGCGGAAGAGGGCGTTCTTTTGTCCGTCGTGCTCGACGGCGACGGCGCGCGCTCCTTCCTCCTCGTCCTCGACGCCGCGACCATGCAGGAGCGCGCGCGGGCCTATGCGCCGCATGTCATCCCGTTCAGTTTTCACGGCAATTATTTCTCGCAAACCGCCTGACCGCGGCGAAGCCTAGATCGTTGCCGGTCAGCTCGGCGGCGAGCAACGCGCGCTGCCGTAGTCCAGACCCCGACCTTATTCAAAGCGAACCACAAAGATCCTAAAGGGAGAAAGTGGCTCGCCGCGTCAGGCGGCTCGATCAAGACGCTCTGATTCGATACGGAAATTCGAGTTTATGGCCCGCGAACGCATAGCTCGCCGCGCACTGGCAGACGGAAAGTGAAAAACTTGAGTCGCATCAGATACTTATCTAAAATATTGATTCTGTTGACGAATCTCCTGCATCGATGTACTCTGAGCATGGCAGGATACGCCGGGTGAAATCTTGGGCTCCTCGTGGAAAGGCGAGGGGCAGCCGATTGGACGGCCGCCCATAGGATGGCGGCCTGCAAGCCGACGGTAGCAACAAGACCGGGGCCTGCCGCTTTTTCAAAATACATACCCATAGTAGGCGAAGATCTTCTGTTGTTCAGGCGTCAACTTGGCCCTCCTCACCGGCCGGGGCTGCAGTATCACTCCATAGTCTGCCCAATAGGATTTGCTCGCAATCGACTCGGTTGCAACCCGCGGAGATAGCAGCTTAGCGGGCTCGATGTCCCAGCGGGCAGGTCCGAGGAAGTCCGCGGCGCAATAGAACGCACTCGCTACAACGTCGGCTAGCTGCACGCCAGCATTTTTGTTATGTTGCACAACTTCAATGAGTTCATGATGGACGACGGTCCACCTCACCTCCCGCTTCGGAAGATATAAAGTTCCATTTTGACCTTGGATGCTAAGTAGCTCTTGATAGGTTTGAATGTGCCTGTATGAGTGCCCCCCGCGCTCGCTAAACACAATCTTCATGTACCGAGGGGAACCAAATTCCTTAACGGAGCGCTTCTCCACGTAATCCGAAATGCGCTCTAACAGCAACCGAACACAATAGTTGTAGAACCATTGCTTAGTTGGATATTTATTTTCCGCATTTTTGTTGCGATACCCGCGTAAGTTTTTCTTATTTGAGCACAGAACGAAAATTCTAAGCGGTAGACTTGATAACTGTTCGCACACGGCAAGCCTGTTTCCAGGACTAAGGTTACGAAAGTGAAGATCCTTTCTTTTTTTGTTACGAATTTGGTCACCAATGCTCTTAACCCAAGCTACTGGTTCCGCCTCGCGATTGGCGCCGATAAGCACAGCGCCGAGCACCATCCACTCGCTAGCACCATTTGCATCAAGTGGAAAGACTTTGCCTAGGCCCGTGTCCCCGGCTTCATCAATATAGACGACATAGCTGTAATCGAGTTTCGCGATCATTTGAAACAGAGAATCAGGAAATGTGTCCCTAGAGCGGTTTCCGAGCTGAGGGAATCGCGAGAGATTCCCGAATCGCCGCGAAACTGATTCAAGCTGTCTGCCGGGCGCGGAGGCCGGCAGACATGTCGAAGGCGCTGTCGCTTGATCTGAGGTC
>WBZN01000941.1_pt1 | contig 18788 bp, 20 predicted proteins | sample 5204281 | NCBI WGS metagenome assembly WBZN01 (sample SAMN12344347, study PRJNA552823) | activated sludge metagenome | biome: Activated sludge suspended growth; feature: Nitrification reactor; material: Wastewater; isolation source: activated sludge from nitrification reactor of wastewater...
GCGCGGCATCGATGAAGCTGCCGGTTTCGGCGACCATCAGAAACGTTCGTGCGAGGCTGACATCCATGACGCGACCACTCTCGAAGTGAAGCCAACTCAGTCACAAAAAAGTATCTATCGAAAAAAACGATATCACCAACCATCAAAATTCGTTTGTGAACAAGCTTGAAATTCACCAGAGTGCGTGCGTCTCGATAAATGAGCATCGAGTCGCGGCGCCGAACGTGCGCCGGAACTAGCTACAACAGAAGGACGACATCCTATGGCTAAAGCTGCTAAGAAAGCTGCCAAGAAGGCCCCGGCCAAGAAGGCGGCGGCGAAGAAGAAGAAGTAATTCGTTCCTGCCGCGATCTGGAAAGCTGTAATGAAGTTTACCTCCCTTGCAGCTGGTATGATCGCAGCTCTTCTTATGACCTCGACCGCACATGCGGTCAGCATCACCAACCGCGATGACCGGGAGATAAAGCTCACCATCATCGAGGGAGATGTCAGGCAGGAGCAGGTCATCCAGTCAGGCAAGGTGATTGAGGGGGTCTGTCAGAAGGGCTGTATTATCCGCCTCAATGACAGCGACAACGATGAGTACGAGCTGGAAGGCTCGGAAGCCGTGTCCGTCGAAGAGGGCTTCCTCTACTACGATACGCCGCTGGATAACGGCGCGCCGCAAGGCGGCAGCACCGGACCTGCGGACACGCCAAAGTCGGAGTAGACACATATCGCGGTGGTACATGAAGCGCCTGTTCCCCAGACCTCGGAACAGGCGCTTTTTCTTTTCTCGTTCATAAGGTTAGTGGATCGGCTGGGCGGCCCTTGGCGATCCTCGCGCGCGGCCTGAAGGGCGGTCACCGGCATGCTCTTCGCGCCGATCTGGGCGAATCGAGATCAGCGAGAAGAACTGCCATCAGGCTCGCTCTCTCTCCCGGATTGAGTCGCGCAAGCCTCCGGTAGGTGCGTTTGGCGGGGTGACGATCCATCGGCACCATCGATCATTGGCGCAGTTTTGACTTATCCCCCGAAATCTTCAAACCGGCGGCTCGGTGGATGCGACGGGTCCAAACACCTTCTCGAAGGCTAAGCGCAATGCCACATCGGCATCGGTCATGCTCACCGGCAAGCCAAGATCGGCAAGCGATGTGACGCCGTGCGCCTGAATCCCGCACGGCACGATTCCTGTGTAGTGCGACAACTCGGGCTCGACATTGAAACTGATTCCGTGGGTCGTTACCCACCGTGACACACGCAGCCCGATGGCTGCGATCTTGTCCTCGCGGTTCTCGCCCTTGTCCGGCCGGCGGACCCAGATGCCAACACGGCCTTCGCGCCGCTCACCCTTTATGTTTAAGGCTGAGAGTGCCTCGATCACCCAGCGTTCCAGATCTGCGACCAGACCGCGCACGTCGCCGCCACGCGCCTTCATGTCGAGCATGACATAGGCCACGCGCTGGCCGGGGCCGTGATAGGTGAACTGTCCGCCGCGTCCCGTCTCGAAGACAGGAAAGCGATTCGGATCGAGCAGGTCTTCGCGCCGTGCGCTCGTGCCTGCGGTGTACAGGGGGGGATGCTCCAGCAGCCAGACGAGTTGAGGTGCTTCCTTGCGGCGGATCGCATCCGCGCGCGCGTTCATCGCCTCGAGCGCTTGTACATAAGGCACGGGCTGGTCCGAGATCGCCCAGCCGATAGGACTTGACCCTGACGTCGCAGAAGCGCGGGGGGTATCCATTGCCGTCAAACTCCTTGCTGGCAGGGTACGTACCCTGCGCTTCTTTTTTCTATTCGACAGCCGGATCGCATGTCGTTCACGGGCCGTGCAACGACGCCCGGGTGCCTTTGGAATCGCGCCATTTTGCCCTTTGCGGTGGCGGGACAAAACTGCTGCTTGCGTTGGAGCGGGCGCTCTGTTACCTGGGGCGACCTCTCCGGTTTGAGAGCCCCTTGGATGGGGTCCGGCCGGATCGTAGGCCCTCAAAAAGTGGGCCTCAAATGCGGTTGTGGCGGAACTGGTAGACGCACTACCTTGAGGTGGTAGCGCTGGAAACGGCGTGGAGGTTCGAGTCCTCTCAACCGCACCAATATTTTTCGCGCGATGCGGACCACTAAGTCATCGCGCCGTATAGGGTTCGACGACGTGGCGCGAACCAGGACCGCCGTACTTCCCAGTTCGTCATGTTGGAGTGCAGGGTTGAGGCTTGGGCTTCCAGAGCTCGCCCGCTGAAAACGGCGGCTCTTTCAGAATCGGCTGCGCCACGCGGGGGTTCGGGCGCAGGTTCAACGTTCATCTACGGATCAGTTTGGAAAACTGCGCGTCTGCCAGGGCAGATCTTCCGGCTGGGGTTGCACGGAGGGCTTGGGCGCGCGGCGTGGCTTGGCGGCCGGCTTCGCCGCCCAAGGGAGATGATCCGCCGCGTTGGAGGCGGTTTCGGGTTCGGGGTCGTCCTTGTCCGGCATCGTCGCTGTGATCGAGTGGTCGGAGACGGACCCTGGCTTGGCCTTGTTGCCCTTGGCAGCCAGCGCCTGTGCGGCGGGCACATCGAACTCGGCAAGCGTCGGCTCGCTGGTTTTGGGGACGATATGCACGACCTTGTACCCCTGATCATGCAGCGTATCGAGCAGGCGCTTGATCAAGCCGGTTGTCGAGGGCTGGATGTCGTGCATCAGGATGATGCCTTTGCGCGTCACGTTGAGCTGGCTCATGATCCGCTTGTAGACGACATCGGAATCGCGCGTCTGGAAGTCCTTGCTGTCCACGTCGATGAAGAAGGAGGCAATGTTGCGCTTCTTGAGGTGATCGAGGACTTGGCGGCCTTCGCTCAAGTAGGGAAAACGGAAGAACGGTGCGACGGGCTGACCGGCAGCCTTGGTGACAGCCGAATAACCTAGCTCGAAGTCCGAGCGCGCTTTGAGAAGGCCGATCGCCTTGAGGTTGCGATGCGCATAAGTATGCGTGCCAACAGTGTGGCCGGCGGCGATGACTTCGCGCACCATGGCAGGGTCGGCCACCGCCATTCGGCCAACCATGAAGAAAGTTGCGCGCGTGCAGTGATCATCGAGCGCCTTCAGCACCCGGCGCGTGTAGGCGCGCATGGGGCCGTCATCGAACGTCAGGACGACTTCGTGGTCGTTCAGGAACGCGTTGTGGGTGTGCGACCCTCCGAACACCGGGCCCCCCGTCGAGTCGATCTCGACGACGCGGGAGATCCCGAGCTTGTCAGGGTCCTTGGCGCAGGCCGGAATCGCATGGCTCCGGGCTTCCGCATCCTCATTGGCGTCATCTTGAGAACCATCGTGGCCGACGGCGCTGGTCTGGGGACGCCCGTCGGCTCCATGGTCCTGACCCGGGGCGTTTTCCGCGAGTGCTGCCGTGACACCGAGGCCCGCGGCGCACAAAGCCGCGAATACCCATGCACTCCTCAAAGTCCCGGCCGCCATGCGTATGCCCACTCTATGAATACTCGGGCCGCCTTGGCGATTCCCGCACCGGACTTTCCGGCTTTGCCTGCTTGCGGCCCTTGAAGAACTCGCTGCGCAGCGCGTCGATGCCAGAGAAACCCCAAGAGGCTTGATCCGTCAAGGCTTTGTTAGGTTGCACTATCTTTAGAGTATCGAGAATAGCTGGCGATTTTGCGACCTTACGGATAAGTAGTCCAAATCGAACCTCTGTCTGTGCCTGATGAGTAACGTTCGTTAGCCGGTTCACGCACTATATGCTGCGATGGTGCGGCAAAAGTGACCCGGCGCCCGCAGCATCCTGAACGAAAGCCTGTCCCCGCACGGGACTCCTACCAATAATCCAAGCGAGGAAGCCTGCGCACGTGGCCGACGAACGCGAGAACGATCAGGAACACATCGACGAGGCTGAGAATACCACGCTGGTCCACGCGGTTTCGGATGCGCTTGGCCGTCGCGATACCGAAGACGTTCGCAAGCTCGTTGGCGATCTGCGCGCGCCTGATCTGGCCGAAGTCATCGAGCTTCTCGCTCCCGGCGAGCGCGTTGAGCTGATCCAGGCGCTGGGATCGTCGTTCAACTACGAAGTCCTGTCCGAGATCGACGAGACCGTCCGCGACCAGCTCTCGGAGGCGTTGCCCAACGAGCTGCTCGCCAAGGCGGTCACGGAACTGGAAACCGACGACGCCGCCTACCTGATCGAGAACCTGGAAGAGAGCGACAAGCAGGAAATTCTTGCCCAGCTCGCATCCGAGGATCGCGAGGCTATCGAGCGCAACCTCGAATATCCCGAAGAGACGGCCGGGCGGCTGATGCAGTCGGAGTTCGTGGCCGTCCCGCCATTCTGGACGGTCGGCCACGTCATCGACCACATGCGGGAAACCGAAGAGCTGCCGGAGCATTTTTCGGAGATCTTTGTCGTCGATCCGAGTTTCCGGGTCCTAGGCTCCGTGGACCTGTCACGTCTGTTGCGCACAAAGCGCGACATCAAGGTCTCGGCCATCATGGATACCGAGCGCCATATGGTGCTCGCCACCGAGGACCAGGAGGAACTGGCCCGTCAGTTCAAGCGCTACGACCTGATGTCCGCGCCCGTCGTGGACGCGCACAACCGGCTCGTGGGCGTCGTGACCGTCGACGACGTCGTGGAGATCATTCAGGACGAGGCCGAAGAGGACATGAAGGCTCTGGCAGGCGTCGGTGATGAAAGCCTTGCCGACAGTGTTCTGGCCACAGTGCGCTCGCGAGTGCCCTGGCTGATCGTGAACCTGGGAACGGCCATCCTGGCATCGTTCGTCATCCAGGCCTTCGATGCGACAATCCAGCAGATGGTTGCGCTCGCTGTGCTCATGCCCATCGTCGCCTCTGTCGGGGGCAATGCGGGTACGCAGACCATGACCGTGACCGTGCGGGCGCTTGCAACCAACAAGCTTGGACGCGTTAACTCTCCGCGCGTCATCTCCAGAGAGGCCGTGGTCGGTGTGCTCAACGGTCTCGTGCTGTCGTCGGTTATCGCTGTCGTGGTGTTTCTCTGGTTCGGCTCGGGCAAGCTTGGCGCGGTGATTGCGGCAGCCATGATCTGCAATTCGCTGGCTGCCGGTTTGGGCGGCATTCTCGTACCCTTGACGATGGACCGCTTTGGTCTTGATCCCGCGCCTGCCTCGGGCGTGTTCGTGACCATGATCACGGATATCGTGGGTTTCTTTTCGTTTCTCGCGCTGGCATCGATTTGGTTGCTATGAGGATGGCCGCTCAGGTTAAAGGTGACGGAATGGGCAAGACGGGTGAAACGGCTGTTCGGCCCCTCGCGGCGCGGGACGCGGCGCGCTGGCGCGATCTGTTTGACGGCTACATCAAATTTTATGAGGCGGAAGTGCCAGATGAGGTCATCACGTTGACCTTTGAGCGGCTGCTGGCGGGCGCGGACGGTATGGCAGGTCTAGTCGCCGTGGACTCCGATGATACGCCGATAGGGCTGGTCAACCTCGTATTCCATCGCTCCACGTGGTCGCCGACCTGGTATTGTTATCTGGAAGACCTTTACGCTGATCCCGCGGTGCGCGGTACGGGCGTCGGGCGGGCGCTGATCGAGGCGACCTATGCGCTGGCGGACTCGCGCGGGGCCAGCAGAACCTACTGGGCGACCCAGCAGAAAAACGCAACGGCGCGCCGCCTCTATGACCGCATCGGCGAGTTGACGGACTTCCTCCAATACCGCCGGGGCGAGTGAACACACATTGTTCGCGCCCGTTCAGCTTGAGGGCGCGTCGAGCCGCCTCGTCAGATTTTCGAACTCACGGCGCAACTCGTCGTTCCGGAAGATATGCTCGAAGCTTGGGGCCTCCAGCTTCTGGATGGCTTCGAACGAGGCGGAGCTGTCGCGCATGAGATTGCGGAGCTGTACGCTTGCCTCAACCGTTTCATACGTGTTGTCGGCGATGCGTAGGTCGTGCACCGCCTTGATGCGCGCTTTGGCGATCTGCTCGCGCTGACCCTGCAAGTAGCGCCGGTAAGCCTGAGCGGCATCCTCCGCCACCTTCTGGCTTTCGCGGTTGGCCTCCAGCGCCCGCTTCTGATCCGGCCTGTTTTCGGCCTTGAGCAGGGAGCTGGTCTTGGCCTTCGCCGCCTTGAGATCGGCGAGGATGGCGTCGAGCTTGGGCATGTATTGGGTGTCGATCTTGGCGATGGTCGTGTCCTGGGCATGCACCAGCATGGCAAATAAAGCCGCGTGCATGGCGAAGTACCGGCGCGCCGCGTTCATGTTTTCGCCTGTCGTCGCGATCAGCTTGGCGAGTTGCCCGTCGATGAGGCGGGCCGCCTCGAAAGCGGCGACTAGGCGGACCAGATCGCTCGAAAGCACGCTATCGAGCAGCAGATCGACCTGATCGCTGGCCAACTCGATGCCTGAAGTCTTCAATGCTTCGGCGATTTCACCTTTGGCGGCCTTGATGGCATCCCGGTTAGCGGCGATACGCTTCAGGTTCTCATCAACCGAACTTTGCAGCGACTGAACCGTATCGGCGACGATAGCGTCCTTGGGGGCGGTGAGCTGCTTCTCCTTGTATCGCGCGTTCTCGTCTTCCAGTTCCCGGATGTTCTTGCGCAACCCATCGATCTTCTTCTGGACCTCGACGACGGGCACGTTGGTCACGATGGAGAGTGCCGCATCGAGCAGGTTGCGTACTTTCGCCTCGCGGTCTTCACGTGTTTCACGCCACAACGGAGGAAATACGAAGTCGTCACGGCTGGGCAAGCGCTCCGCGTCCGCGCGGTTGTCGGCGCTATCCTTCAGGATAGCGTCCACTGCCGCCATCAGTGCTGCGGCCTGCTCGAAGTCAGGATCCCCCGCACGCGGATCGGCCGCTGGGACATCGGGCTTTTGCTGACTTGCGTTAGCGGTAGCCGCCTTCTCCTGCGTGGCAACGCCGGTACCATCCGCCGCGGCTGCCGTCTTCTTGATAAGATCGGCAATGTGGTCGCGGTGCGCGGTCTGGGCCCGCACGGGGGACGCTGCGCACGTCACCAGCGCGCACGCCAGCGCACTTGCGCACGTGCTCGTTATTAGCCGGCCGTGGACAGATCTCATGGCGTCCTCCCGCGTCGTGCCCAAAGGTCATGAAAATTCTGGCGAATCGATGGTTCGACGGCAAGGCGTTGATGCAACTCAGGTTAGCGCCCGGGTGTAGGCGGCCGCGACCAGCTCGCGGAAACGGTCGTCGATCTCGCGGGCATCGTTGAGGACCAGGACATCAGGAAAGGGCACCGCCGGGCGGCCCGTATCCGCCTTACGCGTGCGGTCGCGGCTGGCTGGCCCGAAGTCGGCAAACAGCCGCACGTCCTTGGGCGCGGGCAGCAGAGCCGCGAACGGCATGGGACTGGCGATGGTGATCAGCGGCGGGTTGGCCGTACGCACCAAGGTGGGCACCATGGCACTCATCTCGCGCAGGATGAGTTCTGCGAGCGGGCGCAGGCCCTTAGCTGCCATGAGCAACGCGGCGATGTCGGCGTCGCTGGCGGGCGTGAGAAGCGCGGGCGATTGTGCGGCGGAGACGGGGGACGCCGAAGCCGGCGCCACGGAAGCGGACTTTGCCGGCGCGCTTTTTTGCGCAGAGGGATCCGGCGCGATCCTGTCGTCGGCAGCTGATCTGGAGGCTTGCGTCACCGTTTCAGAGGCTTGTGCTGGCGCGCGCTCGGGGTTGCCGGTTTCATGATGTTCCGCGCCATAGATGAGCTGGCCATTGTTGTGGTGAATGCGCTCCAGCCATGAGGCGTTGGCGAAGGCAAAGCCGCGATGGCGCAGCCAGTCTATGATGTCGTTGCGCCGTGTGTGGCCGCTGGCGGCGATCGCCTCCATCCACCCGGCGAGATCGCGCCCGGTGTCCTGCTTCAGCGCATGGACGAATGCGCGCTCCTGTTCCCCCAGATCTCGGGCCATCGCATGATCCCGTTCAGATCCAGCGCCGGGCGCGCCGCTTGTAATCGAGATAGTCGTCGCCGAAGCGCGCCTCCAGGTGGCGCTCCTCGGGCAGAATCTGCAGCCACGTCACGGCAAGGGCAAAAGCAGCCCCCGTGATAACAAACCAGATGTTCTTCGTCATCTCCGCGAGGCCGAACATCGCCATGACCTCGCCAAGGTAGATGGGATTGCGAAAGAAGCGGTAAGGACCGGCCGTGACCAGCGTCGTGGTGGCCTTATCCGGCAAGACCGTCGTTTCGTGGTTGCGCAACGTCAAGACAGCGCTCGCAATCAGAACCAAGCCAATGACGCCGATGGCGATCCCCATGAAGCGGGCCGGCCCGTCGTCAGTTCCAGGCCAGTTCAGCGGCGCCAACCGGCCCAAGGCGAACGCGGCCGCGACGGAGGCGGCCAGCAGAACGGGCGGCCAGGGAAAGGAATTGGCGCGTTCGGCTGCAGAGGTTTGGTCGCTATGGTTCATCGGCGGGGCGCGTGCCTCATCATGGCTGAGGCAGCAGTCATAACGCGAAACGCGCGCCGCCGTGAGCCTGCATTGCGACTTTCATGCGCCAGGGTGTGGTTGCGTTAACGCCGGCGGGCTGGTCTGCAGCGCGTTACTTCGAAGAGTGCGCGGGTACCGTGGGCGTGGGTGGCAGATCCGTGCCCGTAAGCGCTTTCGCCAGGTCGAAGGACCTGCACTGTTTGGCCACGAGTTCGTCATTGAAGGCCTTGATCTGCGCGACGTCGTGTACGCGATCACTTTTGGGATCGAGTCCGAAGTTTGTGCCACCGAACGCCGCGGAACCGACGGTATTGAACGAGCGCGACAACGCAGAGGTTTGGGCATCGCTCAGCCGGCTGCGCAATTCGAGGATGCGAATCTGGAGCCTTCCGGTCAGGCGCTTGCAATCGTAGCCGTGCTCCTCAGGTGTGAGCTCGTAGCCGGTGGCGGCCGTCTGAATATTTCCCTCGCCCGACGCTGCGGGTACAAATCCTGCGGTGGAAGCCGTGGCGGACTCAAGATTGTTGGCCGCGCAGCCCGTAAGCGCGGACAACATGCAAGCCGCCAAGGCGATCAGGACTGAGGATGTCGGTGTCACAGCCGTCAAAGGAACCAGATATTCGGCGCTTTCAGGGCCGAGTTCGGAGCCAAGTCCCTTCGCTTAACAATTTAGTCACGTGTTGCCGAGGTGCGATGCGTCCAACGATGCTGAATGTGGTGAAGCCGTTGCGTTCTTGCGTCGTCCGGGCTTCTATCGACGCAATCTTGTTCCAGGGCTGCCCTTTTTAAGGTCAACAGTCCGAGCCAACCCTCTTTCAGAAGGAAGCCGTCGATGGCCGCACGCAGCAGTCTGGCTCTAGGTCCAGGGATGGCAATGGTCTGCATTGCGGCGCTGACCACCCCTCTGTCTGCCGAGAAGGCTCCGGTGAAGCTCATCTGCAGTTTCGAGACCGGGCATGTGTGGAGCTATGAAGCCGGTAAGTTCTCCAATTCGGCCCCGTCGCCGTTGAAGTTCGAGATTGATGATATCGATCTCGAAGGGCAGTCGGCCAAGCTCGTCATCGAAGGCAAGGAGGCGGGGAAGCTGCGTATCGTGCGGGCCCTCAACGCAAATCACTTCCTTGAGGTGGCCAACGAGGGTTTCCTCAACCTCACGACCATCTACGACGCAGATCCGGCCACGCCCGGCGTCCAGCCGGCAGTGCATTCGCGCCACTTTGGCCTGCTTGGTCAGCCGATGTTTGCGCAGTATGCCGGGACCTGCACGATTAAGTAGCGGCCCGCGTTTGGAGAATCAGGACTGTGGACAGGGCGATTGCGCCTGGCCAAAGACTGAGGTCAAATCGCTCCATGGCACTTCATATGATCAAGCTGTGCGTCGGCGCCCACGCCATTGAAGATCTGGCGGATTGGCAACTTGGACGCATGGCCGCGCGCAAGAAGACGGGGCAGGCGCCGTTGCCCTATCACACCACGTTTCAAAGCCCCAAGCGGCAGCAGGAGTTGCTCGATGGCGGTTCGCTCTATTGGGTGATGAAAGGCATCATTACGGCCCGCCAGCGTTTTGTCGCCTTCGAGGAGGGTGCCAAAGAGGACGGTACGCCGTGCTGCGTCATGGTGCTCGATCCCAAAATCGTTCCCGTTCGGCCCGTTCCGCGCCGGGCGTTTCAAGGCTGGCGGTACCTGACGGCCGAAGATGCCCCAGAGGATTTAGGCAAAGGAACGGGCAACGGCATTGCCGCCATGCCGCCCGGCATGCGTAAGGCGCTTGCCGAGTTGTGCCTGATCTGACATCTCATCCAGCCATGCCGCGCATCCCGTTCTCTCCCGTCATTGAAGCTCTGCCCAGGCTCGTGCCCTTCGTAGGGCCCGAGGCCATCGAGCGCGAAACGGGCCGCAAGTTCCTCGCGCGCCTTGGTGCGAACGAAAGTGTCTTCGGGCCCAGTCCCAAGGCCATCGCCGTCATGCGCCAAGCAGCCGAGACGAACTGGCGCTATTCCGATCCTGAGAACCACGACCTGCGCGCCGCACTTGGCGCATTTCATGGCCTCGACATCTCCAACGTCGTCATTGGCGAAGGCATTGACGGGCTGCTCGGTCTCACCTGTCTCATGTATCTGGTGCCCGGTCAGACGGTGGTTACCTCTGATGGCGCCTATCCGACCTTCAATTTCCACGTGCTCGCCCACGGCGGTCTTCTGATCAAGGTGCCGATGGCGCATGACTGCGAGGACTTGGCCGCGCTACTTGAGACAGCACACGCGCAAAAGGCGCGCATTCTGTACGTCTCCAATCCCAACAACCCCATGGGCTCGTGGTGGCCAGCGCAAGATGTCGCCCAACTGATTGCGGAGCTGCCGCCGGAAACGCTGCTTATACTCGACGAAGCCTACTCCGACACGGCGCCCGAAGGGACCTTGCCGCCCATCGACGTGACGAATCCACAGGTGATCCGCTACCGCACCTTCTCCAAGGCCTATGGCTTGGCGGGTGCGCGTATCGGCTATGCGCTGGGTCATCCGGAGATCATCGCCGCCTTCGACAAGGTGCGTAATCACTACGGCATCAACCGTGTCGGGCAGCTGGGTGCGCTCGCGGCCCTTCACGATCAGCCGTATCTCGCGGACGTGGTGGGCCAAATCGCCCGCGCGCGCGACCGCATCGCGGCGATTGCGCGCTCCTGTGGTCTTGAGCCGCTGCCCTCGGCGACCAATTTCGTCGCCATAGACTGCGGCGGTGATGGCGCGTTTGCCAAGCGTGTGCTGGATGGCGTGCTCGATCGTGGTGTCTTCATCCGAAAGCCGGCGGTGGCGCCTTTGGACCGTTGCATCCGCGTCAGCTGCGGAACCGGCGCCGATCTTGACCTGTTTGCGCAGTCTCTTGCGCCGGCTCTGGCGGATGCCCGGCGCAATGTTGCGGCCGGCACATGACATCGCCAGGGGCTGCATCGCCCGAGCCGGGCACGCCACCGGGCAGGGCGTCGCGAAGTGAAGAGCGCCGCCGTGTTGCCAGCCTTGCCGCCGTCATCACAGCGGCGTTCGGCGTTGGGTTGGCGTTCGGCATCGGATTTCCGCTCACCTCGCTGACACTTGAAGCCTGGGCGACGCCCAAGTGGCTCATCGGGATTGCAGGCGCCGCTCCGTCCATGGGCGTGTTGGTGGCGCTGCCATTTCTGCCCAGGTTCGTCGCCCGATGGGGCGCGGTCCGAGCCATTACGCTGGGCTGCCTCGCGGGCGCCGCCGGGTTCATGGCATTGGGGCTGTTCCAGGATGTCTATGCCTGGATCGCCATCCGCTTTTTGATGAGCGCGGGGCTCGCGCTGCCCTGGCTTGCGGGGGAGACCTGGATCAATATGGTCACGCGCGAGGAAACGCGCGGGCGCGTCATCGCCATTTACGCCATCTCGTTTTTTACCGGCTACACCGTTGGCCCGCTGTTGCTCGATGTGACGGGTTTTGCCGGGCTGGCGCCTTATGTGGCGGGCGCCGCATCTATGGCATTTGCGGGGCTGCCGATCGTGTTGGCGTCGCGGCTTGCGCCCGACGTGTCGGAGAATGGTTCGAGCCATTCGCCCTTCTCGGCCGTGCGCCTTGCGCCTGTCGGCATGATGGGCGGCTTCATTGGCGGCTTTGCCGAAATGAGCTATCTCGCGCTCATCGGCAACGTGGGCCTTGCGGGCGGTCTCGACCAGGCAACAGCGCTGCGCCTCATGAGCTTCATGACGGCCGGTGGTGTCGCGCTGCAATTTCTCATCGGGTATCTCGCTGACAAGGTCGCGCGGACCCATGTCACGGCGGCGCTCGCTGTGGCGTTCATCGCTCTATCGCTGCTGCTGCCGGCTGGGCTGGCCAATCCGCCGTGGGCATTCCCGCTGGCGTTCGTTCTGGGTGGCGTGGTGCTCGGGTTCTACACGGTGGGATTGGCGGTCGTGGGCGAGGAAGTCGAGGCGCGCGACCTCGCGGCCGCAAACGCGGCTTTTCTGGTGATGTACCAACTTGGAGCCATACTTGGCCCTGCGGCGGCCGGGGTGGCTATGTCGGTTTCACCCGTCGCAGGCTTTGTTAATGCCATGGCGCTGGCCATGACCTTGGCGCTCGCGGCTTTGCTTTGGCTGGCGGGCCGATCCCGTCGCTGATTGATCGCCATCGGGCTGCCTTGTCCGTGCCGTTTGGTTGGCACCAAATGCGGTTCGATATTCAAGGGCATGAATGGCGGGGATGTTGGCAGGCACGACGGCCACTTCGAAGCAACAAGACCCGAGCAAGCGCCGCAGCCTGCTCGCGACGCTGGCCGCGCTCGCCGGTGTTTCGGTCATGCTTTGGGGCGCGACCCTCGCCGCCCTTGAGGTTCACGTGATCTGGAGATCGAGCAGGGCTGCCGGACAGATCGTAAAACTTGTCGACCGCGACCATGATGCGCGCCGTGCGCCGGTCGTCGCTTTTGTCGATGAGCGCGGGGAGCATCACACCTTCATGGCGGGGGAGACATCGAGCGCTGTGCGCTATGCTCCCGGCGAGGGCGTCGCCGTGCTCTACGATGCCTCCGACCCGTCTCAAGCAAGAATAAGCGACTTTCCGGCGGCGTTCGCTCCCGCTCTGCTCTCGGTCAGCGCCGGTGCGTTGCTTCTATTGATCGCGGGCCTCGTGGGACAGCGCAGAGCGCTTGGCCGGAGCGTGTCGGACGGTGAGCCGCGTGAGGCAACCCGTGCGAGGGCGCGCGAGCCTGCGCAAAGCCAGGCTCGGACCTGCCGCAGCGCCGAGCCGGAGCTTCAGTTCCATCCTTTCAATGAGGTTGCCGTGAAGCACTATCTTGCCGGGCTCGGCAAGCCCGCATCCGCGCGCAAGGTCATGATCACGCAGAGCCGGCAGGCGCTTGCGCAAGGGCGTATCCCGGTGGCGCTGGCAGAGTTCCTCGGCTACGCCTGTGCGATCGCCTATCATGACGATGGGGCGCATTATCTTGGCACCCATTGTCCGCGCACAGCGGCGCCGCATCTGGTGCGGCACGGGGAGGCACAGGCCCTGTGCTTTGTGTTTGAAGGCGCCATTGTCATCGCACTCGCCGACCCCGGAGGCGCCTGTCCACGCGCCGTGGCCGAAACACTCTTCAGCCCGAAGGCCGGTCCACGCCAGTACGTGCCGGAAGACACCGTTTGGGACGCGGCGCCGCGGGCACGCGGGGCGGCGCGCGCCTGGGCTGGTCTGCGCGAGGGCGTTGAGACGTGGCTCAACGGTGTCGTGCCGAAAGGCGAAGACGATGAAAAGCCGGCCATTCTCATAGCGGGGCATCATCGCGGCGGCAGCATCGCGATGCTCGCGGCTTATGAGTTTGCAAAGCGTGGACGCAATGTCGCCTGTGTCGTTGCGTTTGGCGCGCCGCCGGCGGGGGGCCGCGCCTTCGTGAGGGACTATGGTGAACTCGGCCTTGACGAGCATACGTTGCACGTCGTTGCACCCGACCAAGTGTTCAAAAGTTGGCGCTGGCCCTTCGCCGCGCCCCTGCCAGGACTCGTCTTCAAGCTCCCGAAAGCCGACGGCGCAGCGGAACGGGAGGCAGCGCCCAGCTTCATCCAGCGGCTCGGATTGCGGTTGCGATCGGCGAGCCGGAAGGGCCGCCGTGCCATTCTGCGCCGCGACGTCGAACGCCATCATGCTCTTGCAATAACGAATCTCATCCATCGCCGCCTTGTGGACTTGTTCCTTGCGGACAAGAGCGCCGATCCTGCACGCGAGGCCTATGCGGCGTTGTGCGATCACTTGCTCGATAGCCGCGGCGTGCGCCCGCAAGACGCGTCAGAGGTCTTTGCGACCCTTGATGGCCTGCCCTCAATGCGGCCCATCGCGCCGCCCGGCGCGTCGCCCATGAGGCAGCAGGCCGCCGCGAGCGCTGTGATGTCGGACTGAAATACCCGCAGTGCAGGCGAGGTCTTGGGCGGCTCCCTACAGGGCAGCATGGTTAACAAAATATTTGCTTCCCCCTTCTAATCTGCAGAGGCAGGCGGATTGCGGGCAAAGCCACGCCCTGCTGCCAGATAGACCCTTCGCGAAAGCGTGTTGCCGATGATGCGCTCGGTTCTGCAGTTCTTTTCCATACTGGCGTTGGGCGTGATGACGCTCAGCGTGCTCGCTCTCATGATGCCTTGGCTCAACAGTCAGGGCGTGCAGGCCATGATGCCGGGCACGGGGCTGCATATGGGATCGGCAGTGCTTGGTCTGGCGGTCGGTCTGGGGTTTGGCATTCTCGCGCGCTATCACTGGGCCGACATTCCCCGCCGCGTGGTGACATGGTTTTTAGTGCGCGAGCGCCAGTTTTTCTACTATGCGCTCATCGCCGGATGCCTGGGCGTGCTGCTGTTCTATTAAACCCGCACGCATTAACGAGCGTGCGGGGCAGGCCAACCAGCACGCGAACTTTGGTCAGGCCGTCTCCATCGCCACGACATCATTCTCGCGGTCGAGCACGAGAAATGCGTGCTTGGCCACACCCCACGGCGCAATGGCTTCCAGAATGAGGTCCTTGCGCAGCGTGCCGCAGGTGTAGAAATCGAGCTGCACGAGTGCTGGCGCGGTCTCGTCCCAGATGTGAACCGCGACATGCGAGGTTTCGATGATGGCGACTCCCGTCAAGCCGCGATTGCCAGGGTTATCGACAAACGCGACATGGGGGCCCGACAAGACCTTCATGCCCTGGGCTTCGATCAGGTCGAACATCCATGACTCTAGATAACCTTGGTCGCCTTCAAGGGGCGGCGAGGTGACTTCGAAACGTCCAATGAAATGGTGGTGTTTGATCATGGGAGTCCTTTCGGCGGTTGCAAGACCGCGTCCCACATGGTTTCGCAAAAGCACGAATCCACGGCGCCACTTGCTGTAGTCCTCAAGGAGGGAGCCTCCAGGCTCTTCTCCCGGCCGCAACCCGTACTGTGTGGGCGCATTCTAGCACATTTGCGCTGCTCAGACGTCGCTGGCGGCGCCTATCGTTACTCCTAAATTCAGGCCTGGGCGCCCGCAGTGGCGCCTGCGCCACGTTACCTTGTCGCGCATCGCAAAAAATCTTCTCCGCCTAGCCTGAAAAGCGCTGCCGCCGGGAACCTTTGCTGTGCGCGCGCATCCAACCGCGGATATACACAGAAAGTCTGGAGGAGGCCGGAAACATGAGCCACGGTCTGGATGTTTGCACGCGGCGCGAGGAGGCCGATCTGATCGCGCGCGCGGTAGACCGCGACGAAGTCGCGATTCGCATGATCCTGCAAACGCACAACCGCAAGCTTTACCGCGTCGCGCGCAGCATCGTGCACGACGACCAGGAAGCCGAAGATGTGCTGCAGGACGCTTACCTCAAGGCCTTTTCTTCTCTGGCTTCGTTTCGCCACGACGCGGGATTGGGCACCTGGCTGACGCGTATCGTCATGAACGAGGCCCTGCAGCGCCTGCGCCGCAGGCACGAATTGCCCGCGGCCCCGGTTCCGGACAAACCGGGGCCCGTGGCAGATATCATTCCGTTCCCGCTCGCGGGCAGTCCCCCCATCGATCCGGAGCGTGCCTTGGCACAAAATGAGATCACGAAACTTCTCGAGCGCGCCATCGATCAGCTGCCGCAGGAATTCCGTCTGGTTCTCGTGGCGCGGACTATCGAGGGCCTGAGCATAGAGGAAACCTCGGAGCTGCTGGGGGTTCGTCCGGAGACGGTGAAGACACGGCTTTTCCGCGCGCGCCAGATGTTGCGCGAGGCGCTTGACGATCATATCGAGCCGTTGTTCACCGACCTGTTTCCGTTCGACGGCGCACGCTGCGGACGGCTGACCGATGCGGTTGTGCAGAAACTTTCGCAGCGCTGACGATTAGAGGGAACTTTACGGCAGCGGTCTCATCCAATCTTCCAGGTAAGAGCGCGGACCTTGTGGTCTCACGCTAAGCTCATGGGAGAGTAAGGATGAAACTGATCAAAGCTGCAGCATTCTTCACGGTCGCTGCATCTGCGTTGCTCGCGATAAACGCGGGCGCTGCGGACAAACTCAACGACGCGCAGATCGCACATATCGCCTACACCGCCGGAGACATCGACGTTAAGGCCGCAGAGTTCGCGCTGACGCGTGCGCACAGTCCGGCGGTGAAGTCGTTCGCGCAGGATATGGTGCGCGACCACAAGGCGGTCAACGACAAGGCGTTGGCCCTGGTGAAGAAGCTCAACGTCACGCCTGAGGACAACGACACGAGCAAGGCGCTGGTGAAGAGTGCCGAAACCAAACGCGCCGAGCTTGAAAAGCTATCCGGCGCTGCCTTCGACCAAGCCTATGCCGAAAACGAGGTCAACTATCACAAGACGGTCAATGGTGCTCTCGACAAGACCCTCATTCCATCCGCATCCAATGGAGAGCTGAAGAGCTTGCTGGAAACGGGATTGAAGATCTTCAAGGGGCACGAGCAGCATGCAGAGCACGTTTTGAAGGAGCTGCAGAAGTGAGGCCGCGCGCGTACGTTGCATCGGGTCTGGCATTGGCAAGCGTGGTGCTTGCTGGCGTGGCGCTGGCCGGCGGCGGGGCAGGTGGGGTGATCCGCGTCACCGTCGGTGATCTCACGTTCTCGCCGGCATCCATCACGGCCAAGCCAGGGGACACGATCGAATGGGTGAACGGCGACTTTATCGATCACACGGCGACCGACGAGGCCGCCCACTTCGACATCGTCATGGCGCCGGGAGAAACGCAGCGCGTAAAACTGCAGGAACCCGGCATCATCACCTACATTTGCCGCTACCATCCCAACATGACGGGACGCATCGAAGTGAAGTAGCCGCACGTCGGTGGCGCACACGAAAAAAGAAACGGCCCGGAGCGACCCGGGCCGTTTCTTTTTGAAACTGCTGCAACATCAAACCGAGTAGTACATATCGTACTCGATCGGATGCGGCGTCATCTCGTAGCGCATGTTTTCTTCCATGCGCAGCGCGATGTAGGCGTCGATCATGTCGTCGTTCATGACGCCGCCCTTCTTGAGGAACTCGCGATCCTTGTCCAGGCTGTCGAGCGCTTCGCGCAAGGAGCCGGCGACGGTCGGGATCTGGGCGAGTTCTGCCGGCGGCAGGTCGTACAGGTTCTTGTCCATCGCGGGACCGGGGTCGGTCTTGTTCTGGATGCCATCGAGGCCCGCCATGAGCATCGCCGTGAAGGCAAGGTAGGGATTGGCCGATGGATCGGGGAAGCGAACCTCGATGCGCTTGGCCTTGGGCGAGGACACGTGCGGGATGCGGCACGAAGCGGAGCGGTTGCGCGCCGAGTAGGCGAGCAGAACGGGCGCTTCGTAACCGGGAACCAGACGCTTGTAGGAGTTGGTCGACGGGTTGGTGAAGGCGTTGATGGCCTTGGCGTGCTTCAGGATGCCGCCGATGTAGTGCAAGCACATTTGCGACAGGTCGGCGTACTTGTCGCCAGCGAACATCGGCTGGCCGCCCTTCCAGATCGACTGGTGGACGTGCATGCCCGAGCCGTTATCGCCAAACAGCGGCTTGGGCATGAAGGTGGCCGTCTTGCCGTAGGCCTGGGCGACCTGATGGACCACGTATTTATAGATCTGCATATGGTCGGCCATGGTGATCATCGGGCCGAACTTGACGCCAAGCTCGTGCTGAGCGGCGGCGACCTCGTGGTGATGCTTCTCGACGGTGACGCCCATCTCGATCAGAACCGACAACATCTCAGAACGGATGTCCTGGCAGCTGTCGATCGGAGGCACCGGAAAGTAGCCGCCCTTGACGCGCGGGCGGTGGCCGAGGTTGCCCATCTCGTAGTCGGTCGAAGAGTTCGTCGGCAGTTCCGAGGAGTCGAGCTTGAAGCCGACATTGTACATGTCGACGGAGAACTTCACGTCGTCGAAGATGAAGAACTCGGCTTCCGGTCCGAAGAAGACCTTATCGCCGATGCCAAGCGACATCATGTAGGCTTCGGCCTTCTTGGCGATGCCGCGCGGATCGCGCTCGTAGGCCTGCCCCGTCGAAGGCTCAATGACATCGCAGAAGATCGCAATCGTCGTCTGGGCAAAGAAGGGATCGATGTGCGCAGAGGCGGGATCGGGCATCAAAAGCATGTCGGAGGCTTCGATCGACTTCCAGCCGGCAATCGAGGAACCGTCGAACGCGTAGCCGTCGTTGAAAACATCTTCGTCGATGCAGGACACGTCCGCGGTCACGTGCTGCATTTTGCCTTTGGTGTCCGAGAACCTCAGGTCGACGAACTTCGCATCTTTGTCCTTGATGAGTTTCAGGACGTCACTCGCGCTCTTCATAAGAACTCCCCTGTCTTGCAAGTCGTTTGGGCGGAACACGCGTATCCGCGCGTGCAGAACTTGCCAAGCCTAAAACTTAGGCATGGCTGTTGGTTGGTCATTTGTT
>WBZN01000942.1_pt1 | contig 18784 bp, 16 predicted proteins | sample 5204281 | NCBI WGS metagenome assembly WBZN01 (sample SAMN12344347, study PRJNA552823) | activated sludge metagenome | biome: Activated sludge suspended growth; feature: Nitrification reactor; material: Wastewater; isolation source: activated sludge from nitrification reactor of wastewater...
ATCCCCGGCGCGCAGGCGCGCCAGGATGTCAGGTGAGAACTGTACGTCAGGCATGGCGCGGGAGGGGGACCCGGGTCATAGGCAACGGAATCCTAGGACCCGGGCCGCGGGCGGTCAAGCGCGGCGAGGGGCATACAACGGGAATGCCGCCGCCATTTCGCCGACCTCGCCCTTGACCCGGGCCACGGTGGCGTCGTCGCGACGGGTCAGCACCTCGTCGATCAGCCGCGCGATGCGCCTGAACTCGGCCTTCCCCATGCCCCGCGTGGTCAGCGCCGGGGTGCCGAGCCGGATGCCGCTGGTCACGAACGGCGACTGCGGGTCGTCGGGGATGGTGTTCTTGTTGACCGTGATCTCGGCCCGGCCGAGCAGCGCTTCGGCCTCCTTGCCGGTGAGACCCTTGGGCCGCAGGTCCACCAGCATCAAGTGGGTATCGGTCCCGCCCGAGACGATCGCGAAGCCGCACTCGATCATGGACTCCGCGAGCACCTTGGCGTTGTCCACGACCTGGCGGGCGTACCGCTTGAAGTCCGGGGTCAGGTTCTCCCCGAAGGCCACCGCCTTGGCGGCGATCACGTGCTCGAGCGGGCCGCCCTGGGTGCCCGGGAAGACCGACTTGTTGACCGCCGCGGCCAGCTCCTGGATGCAGAGGATGATGCCGCCGCGGGGGCCGCGGAGCGTCTTGTGGGTGGTGCTGGTCACCACCTGGGCATGCGGCACCGGGGACGGATGGACCCCGCCCGCGACCAGCCCGGCGAAGTGGGCCATGTCCACGAGCAGCGAGGCCCCGACCTCGTCCGCGATGGAGCGCATCGCCGCGAAGTCGATGATCCGGGCATAGGCGCTGCCCCCGGCGATGAGGATCCGGGGCCGCTCCGCCCGGGCCTGGTCGCGGATCTGGTCGTAGTCCATCCGCCCGGTGGCCGGGTTGACCCCGTACTGCACCGCCCGCCACACCGCCCCGCTGTGGTTCACCGCCGCGCCATGCGAGAGGTGCCCGCCGTGCGGCAGCGCCAGGCCCATGATGGTTTCCCCGGGCTTGGCCAGCGCCATGAAGGCGGCAAAGTTGGCCTGCGCCCCGGAGTGGGGCTGCACGTTGGCGTGGTCGGCGCCGAAGACCTGCTTGGCGCGGTCGATGGCGAGCTGCTCCACCTTGTCGACCACCTCGCAGCCGCCGTAGTACCGCTTGCCGGGGTAGCCCTCGGCGTACTTGTTGGTGAGCGGGGTGCCCATCGCGTCGATGACGGCGCGGCTGGCGAAGTTCTCGCTCGCGATGAGCTCGAGGCCGTACTGCTGCCGGTGGAGCTCGCCGTCGATCAGGCGCGCGACCTCGGGATCCGCGTAGCGGAGCGATGCGTTGTGGTCCAGCGACATGACGTCTCCCTTCAGGGTTCGATCTTCTCCACCCGGCGCTGGTGACGGCCCCCCTCGAATGGGGTGTCCAGCCACGCCCGCAGGATGTCGACCCCGTCCTGCTCGCCCACGAAACGGGCGGGCAGCACGAGGATGTTGGCGTCGTTGTGGGCCCGCGACAGCCGGGCCACCTCCGGGGTCCAGGCGACCGCCGCCCGGACGCCATGGTGGCGGTTGGCGGCGTACGCCATGCCGAGCCCGGTCCCGCAGAGCAGGATGCCTCGCGCGGCCTCGCCCTGCTCCACCCGCTGGGCCACCGGGTGGGCGTAGTCGGGATAGTCGGTGCTGTCGGCGGAATGCGTACCGAGGTCGAGCGGCGCGTACCCGAGGGCGGCGAGTTCCTGCTTGAGCCGCTCCTTCAGCGCGAAGCCGGCGTGGTCGGCGCCGATCGGAATGACTTCAGCCATGGGGAAGTGTATAAAAATTCAGGTGGTTTTGTAAGGGGCGGTGGCCGCCGGGCGCTACACCCGGATGCCGGCGATCGTTCCCACCCCGCGGATGCGGGCCTCGGCCACGTGATCGGCGGCCTGGTACGTCGGGATCTTCTGCTCCCGGGCCGTGGCGTAGATGCTGAGCAGGGTATCGTAGATCTGGGCCGCCTTCCGCTTGGCGCGGTCGTGGTCCCAGCCCATGAGCTCGCCGTAGACGTTGATCACCCCGCCGCCGTTGATCACGTAGTCCGGGGCGTACAGCAGCCCCCGCTGCTCGCACTCATCCCCATGCCGCTCCTCGGCGAGCTGGTTGTTGGCCCCGCCCGCGATCACCTCCACCTTGAGCCGGGTGAGCGTGTCGTCGTTCACCGTCGCCCCGAGTGCGTTGGGCGAATAGATGTCGGCCGGCACGTCGTAGATCTTGTCGGGCGCCACCGCCTCGGCGCCGGTGGCCTGCACCACCCGCTTGACCTTCTCGGCGTCGATGTCGGTGACCGTCAGCTTGGCTCCCTCGGCGTGCAGGTGGTCGCACAGCGTGCGGGCCACGTTGCCGCACCCCTGCACCAGCACCCGCTTGCCGGCCAGGCTGTCGGAGCCCCAGCGCACCTTCGCGGTGGCCTTCATCCCCACGTACACCCCGTACGCCGTCACCGGCGACGGGTCGCCCGACCGCCCGTGCAGGCCGGCCACGCTATTGGTCTCCATCCGGACGTATTCCATGTCGGCCGGGCTGGTGCCGACGTCCTCGGCGGTGATGTACCGGCCCTTGAGCGACTCGATGAACCGCCCGTGCGCCCGGAAGACCGCCTCACGGTCCTTCCGCTTGTTGTCACCGACGATCACCGACTTGCCGCCGCCGAGGTTGAGCCCCGCGACCGCCGACTTGTAGCTCATCCCCCGCGCCAGCCGCAGCGCGTCGGTGATGGCCTCGTCGGTCGAGGCGTAGTGCCAGAACCGCGTGCCGCCCAGGGCCGGCCCGAGCGTGGTGTCGTGGATCGCGATGATGCCGTAGTAGCCCGACGACGGTTCGTGACACAGCACCAGCTGCTCATGATGGTACGCCGCCATCGCCTTGAACGTGTCCATACACTCCTCTATCGAGAGTCCCGCGGGACCCCGGCGCGCGCCGGGGCCTAGTAGGTGTAGAAACCCCGCCCCGTCTTCCGGCCGAGCTGGCCCGCCGCCACCATCCGGCGCAGCAGCGGGCAGGGACGGTACTTGTCGTCGCCCAGCCCGCGGTGCAGCACCTCGAGGATGGCCAGGCAGGTGTCGAGCCCGATCAGGTCCGCCAGCATGAGCGGCCCCATCGGGTGCGCCATCCCCAGCTTCATCACGGTATCCACCGCCTCGGGCGTGGCCACCCCCTCCATCACGCAGAAGATCGCCTCGTTGATCATCGGCATGAGGACCCGGTTGCTGACGAACCCGGGATAGTCGTTGACCTCGACCGGCGTCTTGCCCAGCGCCACCGCGAGCTCCATGACCTGCTGCGTGGTGGCGTCGCTGGTGGCCTGCCCCCGGATCACCTCGACCAGCGCCATCACCGGCACCGGGTTCATGAAGTGCATCCCGATCACCAGCTCGGGCCGCCGGGTCTTCGCGGCGATCTCGGTGATGGAGATCGAGCTGGTGTTGGTCGCGAGGATCACGCCGGGCCCGCAGGCGGCATCGAGCTGCCGGAAGATCTCGAACTTGAGCGCGGGGTTCTCGGTGGCGGCCTCAATGGCCAGGGCGGCTTCCCGCGCCGCGTCCACGGTGGTGGCCACCGCGATCCGGCCCGTGGCCTCCGCCGCCGCCTCCGCCGTCACGCTGCCCTTCTTGACCATCCGCGCCAGGCTTCCCTGCACCGCCGCCGTGCCCTTCTCGAGGGCCGCCGCGGAGACGTCCACCATGGTCACCGCATGGCCGTGCATGGCGAAGACCTGGGCGATGCCGTTGCCCATGGTCCCGGCGCCGATCACCGCGACCTTCATGCGAACTGCTCCTTCCGGCTCCAGCGCCAGGCGGCCAGGGTGGCGAGCGCGATCGCGACGGTCGCGAGCAGTCCGCCCTCCGGGCCAAAGGTCCCGCCGGTCAGCCACGCGGGGCCGCCCGGCTCGTAGTTGATCAGGGGAATCGGGAACGGCAGGCCACTGACCGGCGCATCGAGCGCGGCAAGGGTGGCATTCCAGCCGAGGTGCGCTCCCCAGGCCGCCCACAGGCCGCCGGGGGTGTAGAACGTGGCGCCCAGGAAGACGCCGGCGAGGCCGATGTTGACCAGGCCCAGCGCGGTGGTGTTGGGGTTGAACACATGGGCAAGCGCGAAGAGCCCGGACAGCGCCAGCACCGCCGGCACCCGTCCGACCGCCCGGGCCAGCAGCACCTGGCTCACCCCGCGGAACATCACTTCCTCGACCAGCGCGGCGGGCGCGAGCAGGAGGGTGGTGCGGAGGATGGCGCCGAGGTAATCAGTGGCGGTGCCGCTGTCGTCCAGCACGCGGGCGCCGCCGACCACCAGGGAGAGCGCGAGCGCCAGCGCGGCGGGCGCCCATCCGACGAGACACCCCAGCCCGAAGCCGCGGACCGCCCCGGTCGGCACGGCGTAGCGGAGCTCGGCCAGGGTGAGGCCGAGGACCCGGACGCCGAGACCCCAGGTGAGCAGGCCGAAGGCGAGCAGCCCGGCCCCGGACTGGAGGAGGATGAGCCGGGCCGTGCCCAGCCCGCCGTGGCCCCCGGTCAGGAAGGCCCCTGCGGCGTAGAGCACCACCATGAGGATGAAGCCGGCCACCAGGAACAGGATGGCCCAGCCGACCGCCCGAGGCGGCGAGAGCGGCTGGGACACCGGGGCCGCGGTCACGCGCGAAGGCGGAGCGCGTGATGACCGCGCCAGAGCACCAGCCCGGCGAGCGCCACCTTGAGGAGGTCCTGGGCCAGGAACGGCAGGGTACCAAGCGCCAGGGCGCGGTCGGGGCTGCCGGTGAGCACCGCGAGCTGGGCCCATCCGCCGAGGTGGATGGCCAGCATTCCCAGGGCGGCGGCGAGCAGCGAGCGGAACAGGCGGCCGCGCTCGGCCAGGCGCCCCACCACCACCGCGGCGAGCGGCATGGCCAGCAGGTAACCGCCGGTGGGACCGAACAGGCGGGCCAGCCCCTGCGGACCGATGGGCGCAAACACGGGTGCCCCGAAGGCGCCGGCCACCAGGTACAGCACCAGGGCGCCGGCCCCCGCCGCGGCCCCGAAGAGGCCGCCCACCAGCAGCACGGCCAGCGGCTGGAGGGTCATGGGGACCGGCGAGAACGGCACCGGGATGGCCACCTGGGCCGAGAGGGCCACCACCGTGGCGCCGGCAGCCAGCGTGACGGGCCAGGCCAGCGGCACGCGCGAGCGGCGGGGCGCACTCACGGGCATCGAGGGGCGGCGGACGGCGGGAGAGGTCATCGGGGTCAGATCCTTTCGACCGAGAGGGCCACGGCGTTGCCGCCGCCGAGGCAGAGGGTGGCGAGACCGGTGGCCTGCTGCCGGTCGCGCAGTGCATACAGGAGGGTGGTCAGGACGCGGGCGCCACTCGCGCCGATCGGGTGGCCCAGCGCCACGGCGCCGCCGTGGACATTGACGCGGCCCCAGTCCCAGCCCAGGGCCCGGCCGTCGGCCAGCGCCTGGACCGCGAAGGCCTCGTTGGCCTCGATCAGGTCGTAGGCGCCGATGCTCGTCCCGGACCGGCGCATCAGGTTCTGGACCGCGAGGATCGGGGCAAAGAAGAGCTCCCTGGGCTCGCCGCCGCCGGTGGCGTATCCGGTGACCCGCGCCATCGGCGCCAGGCCATGCGCCCGGGCGAACGCCAGCGAGCTCACCACCAGGGCGCTGGCACCGTCGTTGAGCCCGGGCGCGTTCCCGGCGGTCACCGTGCCATCCTTGCGGAAAGCGGGCTTGAGCCGGGCCAGCGACTCGAGGCTGGTGTCCTTTCTCGGGGCCTCGTCCGCCGACACCGTGGTGCTGCCGCCCTTGCCGGCGATCTCCACCGGGACGATCTCCGCCTGGAACTTGCCCGCGGCCTGCGCGGCCACCGCCTTCTGGTGGCTCGCCACGGCGAAGGCGTCCTGGTCGGCGCGGGTCACGCCCGCCTTTTCGGCGGTGTACTCCGCGTACTCGCCCATGTGGTTCTGGCCGAAGGAGTCCCACAGCCCGTCATGGATCATGCCGTCGACGATGGTCTGGTTTCCCGCCTTGACCCCGTTGCGGTACCCGAAGAGGTAGTGCGGGGCGGACGACATCGACTCCTGGCCCCCGGCCACCACGCACTGGGCATCCCCGGCCTTGATCGCCTGCGCGGCCAGCATCACCGCCTTGAGGCCGGAGCCGCAGACCTTGTTGATGGTCAGCGCGGGGATGGTTGCGGGCAGGCCGGCGTGGATCATGGCCTGGCGGGCCGGGGCCTGACCCGCCCCGCCCTGCACCACCTGGCCCATGATCACGTCATCGATGGCGGCCGGATCGATGCCGGCCCGGGCCACGGCTTCCCGGATGGCGCGGGCACCGAGCTGCGGCGCCGAGAGACTTCCGAGCCCGCCCAGGAACTTCCCGATGGGCGTGCGGCAGGCGGAGAGGATGACGGGCGTAGTGGCGTCGGACACGGCTTCCGCGATGCGTGAGGGGTGGCGCGGCGGACCCACGACGAGCCCGCCGACGGGCGGAAGTATAGAAGGTGAACGGGCTTAGGGGCAGCGGGTGGGGCGTCCTGCATACTCATGCACCCGCGGGCGCCGGCCGGGCCCGAGGCCCGGCCGGCCGGAGCGGCTCACAGCGTCAGGCGCCGATCCTTGATGGACGCCAGCAGGCGCGCCGTGAACTCGGCGACCGGGATGATCTCCTGCTTGTTCCCCGCCCCGCGCGTCCGGATGGCCACGGTCCCGGCCTCGGCCTCCCGCTGCCCCACCACCGCCATGTACGGCACCTTGCCGATCTCCCCCTCGCGGATCCGGTAGTTGAGGGTCTGGCTCCCGGCATCGAGGATGGAGCGGATGCCGGCGGCCCGCAGGGCCCGGTGCACCTGCCCTGCCGCCTCGGCCTGCTGGTCGGAGATCGGCAGCACCCGCACCTGCTCGGGCGAGAGCCACAGCGGGAACGCGCCGGCGAAGTGCTCGATCAGGATGGCGATGAAGCGCTCGAACGACCCGTTGACGGCCCGGTGGATCACCACGGGCCGGTGCTCGTGGTTGTCCTCGCCCACGTAATGCAGGTTGAAGCGCTCGGGCGCGGCATAGTCGAGCTGGATGGTGCCGAGCTGCCACTTGCGGCCGATCGAATCGGCCACGTCGAAGTCGATCTTGGGGCCGTAGAAGGCGCCGTCGCCCTCCTTGAGCTCGTAGGGCAGCCCCGTGGCCTCGAGGGCGGCGCGCAGCGCCCCCTCCGCCCGGTCCCACATCGCGTCGTCGCCGATCCGCTGCTCCGGCCGGGTGGCGAACTTGAGCGTGGCCTCGAGGCCGAAGGTCCGGTAGTAGCCGAGGATGAAGGTGGCCAGCTGGCGCACCTCCTCCGGAATCTGGGATTCCATGAGGTAGATGTGGCAGTCGTCCTGGGCGAACTGGCGGACCCGGGTGAGCCCCGAGAGGGCGCCGCTCACCTCGTTCCGGTGCAGCACGTCATAGGTGCTGTACCGGATGGGCAGCTCCTTGTAGCTGTGCTTGCCGGTGCCGTAGAGCAGGTGGTGGCTCGGGCAGTTCATCGGCTTGAGGGACATGTCCTGCTCGCCCGTCTCGTTGTTGTGGACGAGGAACATGTTCTCCTTGTACTTGCCCCAGTGGCCCGAGATCTCCCACAGCCCCTTGTTGTAGAGGAGCGGGGTGCGGATCTCCTGGTAGCCCTCCTGCTGCAGCTCCCGCATGTATTGGTTGAGCGTGTTGTAGAGCGAGGTCCCCCGCTCGGTCCAGAACGCGGCCCCGGGCGCAAAGGGATGGAACAGGAAGAGGTCCAGCTCGCGGCCGAGCTTGCGGTGGTCGCGCTTCCTGGCCTCTTCCAGCCGGTGGGTGTACGCCTCGAGCTCCTCCTTCTTGAACCAGGCGGTGCCGTAGATGCGCTGCAGCATCTGGCGCCGGCTGTCGCCGCGCCAGTAGGCGCCGGCGGCGGAGAGGAGCTTGAAGTGCCGGAGCCGCCCGGTGCTGGGCACGTGGGGGCCGCGGCAGAGGTCCACGAAGGGGCCGTCGGTGTAGACCGAGATGGTCTCGTCGGCGCCCAGGTCGGCGATCCGCTCCAGCTTGAGGGGGTCGTCCTTGAAGCGGAGGTTGGCCTCGTCGCGGCTCACCTCCTCCCGGACAAAGGCGTAGTCCCGGGTGGCCACCTCGGCCATCTTCTTTTCGATGGCCTCGAGGTCCTCCGGGGTGAAGGGGCGCTCCACCTCGAAGTCGTAGTAGAAGCCATCCTCGATGGGCGGCCCGAAGCCGATGCCCGCCCGGGGGAAGAGTTCCCGCACCGCGGTGGCCAGGATGTGCGCGGCCGAGTGCCGCAGCACCTCGAGCGCATCGGCGTCCTTCTCGGTCAGGATCGCGAAGCGCGCATCCTGAGTGAGCGGGCGGTCGAGGTCGCGGATCTGGCCATCGACCCGGGCGGCGAGGGCGGCGCGGGCCAGGCCGGCGCCGATGGACTGGGCCACCTGGCGGCTGGTGGTGCCCTGCGGAACCTCGCGGACGCTGCCGTCCGGGAGGGTCAGGCGAACCGTGCTCACGGCGACTCCGTGACGGCAGGCGCCGGCCGGATCACCGGCGCGACGCGGGGAGAGTAGAGGAAATAGGCGACCAGGCAGGCGGCGAACAGCAGCCCGAGCACCACCCACCACCCGAGATCCCCGGACGGCGTCCGCTCATTTTCCTGTGACATGGTGTTAACTTAATCGCTCACCGTTTTCACGCGTAAGTCACAGGTAAGACACAGAGATGCGTCACCGTTCCTCCGCCTCCGAACTGCTGGCCTGGATGCTGGTCGGCACCGCCGTGGGGGTCGCCGCCGGCTTCGCCCTGGGCGAGTGGTTCGGCCCCGTCCGGCGCCGGCCCGCGGCCCGCACCACTCCTGAGGGCGACGCCCGCGACGCGGTGCCGCCAGTCCGGCCCGGCACCGCCGAGACGACCCGTCGCGCCGTGGCCGCGCTGGCGCAGGAGCCGGCGCTCCGTACCCTCGAACTCACCCCGATCGCGGTGAGTCCCGGCGTGGTGGAGCTGCACGGCTGGGTGCCGACCCGCGGGCTCCGGGCCCGCGCGGCGCGGGCCGTGGCCGCGGCTCCCGGCATCGATACCCTGGTGAACTGCCTCCTCGTGCACGGCGAGGACGACACCCTTCCCGACGTCCCCGACGTGGCCGACCTGCCCGCATGACCGACCCGACGAGCCTGCCGCCGCAATACAATCCCGCCGCCATCGAAGCCGACCTGTACCGGTCCTGGCTCGCGGCGGGCGCCTTTGCCCCCGCCGACCACGCGACCCTCCCGCCCTACGTGATCATGATGCCGCCACCGAACGTGACGGCCGTGCTCCACATGGGCCATGGGCTCAACAACACGGTGCAGGACGTCCTGGTGCGGTTCGAGCGGATGCGTGGCCGGCCGGCCCTGTGGCTGCCCGGGACCGACCACGCCGGCATCGCCACCCAGAACGTGGTGGAAAAGCTGGTGGCCCGGGAGGGCCAGACCCGCTTCGACCTGGGCCGGGAGGAGTTCGTGCGCCGGGTGTGGGCCTTCGTGGACCAGACCGGCAGCACCATCCTCGACCAGCTCAAGGCCATCGGCTCGAGCGCGGACTGGTCGCGCACCTACTTCACCCTGGACGAGGACCTCTCGCGGGCGGTGCGCGAGGTGTTCGTGCGGCTGCACGAGAAGGGCCTGATCTACCGCGGGAAGTACATCATCAACTGGTGCCCGCGCTGCCTGACGGCCCTCTCCAACGAGGAGGCGGAAAAGGAGGAGACCGACGGCCGGATCTGGCGGCTCCACTACCCGCTGGCCGACGGCAGCGGGCGCCTCACCGTGGCCACCACGCGCCCCGAGACCATGCTCGGCGACACGGCGGTGGCGGTGCACCCCGAGGACGAGCGCTACGCCCACCTCATCGGCCGGATGGTGCGCCTGCCGCTGGTGGACCGGGAGATCCCGATCGTGGCCGACGCGGCCATCGACCGCGCGTTCGGGACCGGGGCGGTGAAGGTGACGCCCGCGCATGACCCGACCGACTTCGAGATCGGGCAGCGGCACGGCCTGCCGGCGATCGACATCATGACGCCCGAGGCCCGGATGGCCGAGACGGTCCCGGAGCGGTTCCAGGGCCTCGACCGCTTCGAGGCCCGCGCCCGCGTGGTGCGGGAGTTCGAGGCGCTGGGCCTGCTGGCGGGCGTCGAGTCGCACCGCCACGCGGTGGGCCACTGCTACCGCTGCGACACGGTGGTGGAGCCGCGGCTCTCCGACCAGTGGTTCGTGCGCATGAAGCCGCTCGCCGAGCCGGCGCTCCAGGCCTACACCGACGGACGGCTCCGCTTCATCCCCGAGCGCCGGGGCGAGGAGTACGCCAACTGGATGGGCAACATCCGGGACTGGTGCATCTCCCGGCAGCTGTGGTGGGGGCACCGGATCCCGGTGTGGTACTGCGACGCCTGCGGCGAGACCATCGTGAGCCGCACCGACGTGGACCGCTGCCGCTGCGGCGCCGCGCTGCGGCAGGACGAGGACGTCCTCGACACCTGGTTCTCCAGCTGGCTGGTGCCCTTCTCGTCGCTCGGCTGGCCGGAGCGGACCGACGACCTGCGCCGCTTCTATCCCGGCTCCGTGCTGGTGACGGCCCCGGAGATCCTCTTCTTCTGGGTGGCCCGCATGGTGATGGCGGGCTGCGAGTTCATGGGCGACATCCCCTTCCACACCGTGTACCTCCACGGCACGGTGCGCGACACCCAGCACCGGAAGATGTCCAAGTCGCTGGGCAACGGGATCGACCCGATCGAGGTGGTGGAGAAGTTCGGCGCCGACGCCCTGCGCTACACGGTGATCGCGGGGATGGCGGTCGGCACCGACGTGATCCTCGACCCCGACGACCTCGAGACCTCGTTTGCCCCGGGGCGGAACTTCGCCAACAAGGTGTGGAACGCCGGCCGGTTCATCCTCACCAACCTCGGCGACACGGCCACCCGGCCGCTCGCGGGCCCGCACCGGGGCGTGGTGCGCGCGGACGAGTTGGGCCTGGCCGATCGGTGGATCATCGCCCGGTGCGACGCCATGGTGCGCGAGGCGACCGTCAACTACGAGAAGTTCCGGCTCAACGAGGCCGCCTCCGCGGTCTACCATTTCCTGTGGAGCGACCTCGCCGACTGGTACCTCGAGCAGGCCAAGCCACGCCTGTACGGCAGCGAGCCGGGCGGGGATGTCGCCCGCGCGGTGATCGGCCGGACCTTCGAGGTCGCCCTCGCGGTCCTGCACCCGATCATGCCCTTCGTGACCGAGACGCTCTGGGGCCGCTTCCCGGGACGCGCCGCCAGCGCGACGCTCTCCCGCGCCGCCTGGCCCCGGCCCGACGCCCGCGCCGCCGCGCCCGAGGCCGAGCGCGGCTTCGCGCTGGTGCAGGAGCTGGTGGGCGCCATCCGCCAGATCCGGGCGGAGTACGGGGTGGAGCCGGGCAAGGCGGTGAACGTGCGGGTGAGCCGGGCCCACGAGGCCTTCCGCCAGGAGGAGGGGTGCATCCGCCGCCTGGCCAAGGTGGGCAGCCTGAGCTTCGGCGCCCCGCTCGCCGAGCCCGGCGCCAACGCGGTGCTCGCCGACGGCACCTCGGTGTACATCGCCCTGGGCGACCTGGTGGACGTGCAGAAGGAGTGCGAGCGGCTGGGGGCCGAGGCCGCGCGCCTGGCCCAGCTCATCGAGGGCCAGCGCAAGAAGCTCGGCAACGAGCAGTTCGTGAGCCGGGCCCCGGCCAACGTGGTGCAGCACGAGCGCGAGAAGCTGGCCGCACTGGAACAGCAGCGCACCGCGATCGCGGACAAGCGGGAGCAGCTCGGATGCCGCTGACCCGCCGGGGCGTGACCGCGTTCGGCCTGCTCGGCCTCATCGCCTGCGCGCGCATCGGTTCCCCCTCCGGCGGCCCGGAAGACAAGGTGGCGCCGCAGATCCTGGCCACGCGGCCCGAGAGCACCGGGGCGTACCCGGCGTGGGACCAGGATGTCGAGTTCACCTTCGACGAGGTGGTGTCCGAGGGCTCGTCCGCCAGCATGGGCCTCGGCACCGGCGACCTCGAGAAGCTCATCCTGCTCTCCCCCAGCGCCGGGGTGCCGGTGGTGCACTGGAAGCGGGACCGCATCACCGTCCGGCCCCGCGAGGGCTGGAAACGGAACCGGGTCTACCGGGTGGAGCTCCTGCCCGGCGTGGTGGACCTGCGCCGCAACAAGAGCGACACCACCGTGGTCCTCACCTTCAGCACCGGCGGCGAGCCGCCGACCGACACGCTGCGCGGGCTCGCCATCGACTGGGCGGCCGGAAAGCCCGCCCGCCTGGCGCTGATCGAGCTGGTGTTGCTGCCTGACAGCCTGGTCTACCGTGCCGTGGCCGACAGCGGCGGACGGTTCGCGCTCGGGCCCCTGCCCCGGGGCGCGTGGCGCGCCTTCGGGGCCATCGACCAGAACCGGAACCTCCGCCGCGACCGGCGGGAGAGCTTCGACTCGGTCGAGGTGGCCGCCGGGACGACCAGCGTGGCCCCGTTGTGGCTCATCCCGCGCGATACGCTCGGGCCGCGGCTCACCAGCCTGAGCCCTTCGGACAGCCTCAGCGCCGTCGCCACGTTCTCCCAGCCGCTCGACCCGGGGCAGCCCTTCGACAGCATCGATGCCACCCTTCGGCTGCAGTCGGATTCGAGCGTGGTACCGTTCCGCTCGCTGCTCCCCAAGCCGGTGGACGACAGCCTGCAGCACCTGCGCCGCCTGCAGGAGGACTCCCTCCGCGCCGCGCGGGACACGACCCGTCGCGATTCCGCCGCCGCCGCACCACGCCCGCCCGCCGCGCCCGCGCCGGCCGAATCCCGGCCGGCGGCCGCCGGGGATGCCGTCACCGATTCCATCATTGCGTCCCGGCCGGCGCTGTTCGACAAGCTGGTGCTGCGAGTGGACTCTGCCTTCCGGGCCGATACCAAGTACGTACTGGAGATCCGGCGCATCCGGAGCGCCGCCGGCGTCGAGGGCTCGGCGAAGAACGTGCTGGCGATCCCCAAGCCCCCGCCCCCCAGGCCGGCCCCCGCCGACAGCGTCGCGGCCGACTCGACCAAGCCCGCCGCCCCGGTCCCGACGCCCTCCAGGCCATGACGGACCCGCGCCGCGAGCTCCCGTCGGTGGACCGGCTGCTTCGGGACCCGGGGATCGCGGCGCTGCTCGCGCGGGCGCCGCGCAACGCCGTGGTGGCGGCCACGCGGGCGGCCCTCGAGGCGGCGCGCGCCGGCCGGGGCGGCCCGCCAGCCGACTGGGCCGAGGAGGTCGCGGAACGGCTCGCACTGCAGACCACCCCGTCCCTCCGACCCCTGATCAACGCCACCGGCGTGATCCTGCACACGAATCTCGGCCGCGCCCCGCTGGCCGCGACGGCGATCGAGGCGGTGGCCCGGGTCGCGGCGGGGTACAGCGCCCTCGAGTACGACCTGGCCACCGGCGCCCGCGGGCACCGGGCGGATCACTGCCGCACCCTGCTGGCCGAGCTCACCGGGGCGGAGGACGGGCTCGCGGTGAACAACGCCGCGGGGGCCCTGGTCCTGGCGCTCAATGCCATGGCCGCCGGGCAGCGGGTCCTGATTTCGCGCGGCGAGCTGATCGAGATCGGCGGGTCGTTCCGGATCCCGGAGATCCTGGAGCGGAGCGGCGCGATCCTGGCCGAGGTCGGCACCACCAACCGCACCCACCTGGCCGACTACGCCCGGGCGCTGCCCGGCGCGGCGGCCATCCTGACGGTCCACCGCTCCAACTTCGACCAGCGCGGCTTCGTGGCCACCCCGGACCCGGCCGAGCTCGCCAGCCTGGCCGGTGAGGCGGGGATTCCCTTCATCCATGATGTGGGAAGTGGCCTGCTCGCCGACCTCGCCGCGTGGGGCCTCACCGGCGAGCCGCGGGTGCCGGAGGCGGTGGCCGCCGGGGCCGACCTGGTGCTCTTCTCGGGGGACAAGCTGCTGGGTGGCCCGCAGGCGGGCTGCGTGGTGGGCCGGCGGACGCTGGTGGCGCGCTGCAGGGACAACCCGCTGGCCCGCGCGCTCCGGGCCGACAAGCTGACCCTCGCGGCGCTGGAGGCCACGCTCGCGCTCTATCGCGATCCGGCCGCCGCCCGCAGCCGGATCCCGGTGCTCGCGATGCTCACGGCGTCGGCCGACGAGCTTGCCGACCGTGCCGCCCGGCTCGCGGCGCTGCTGCCCGCCGCGGTGGGCGCCCGCGTGGTACCGGGCGAGTCCGCGGTGGGTGGCGGCGCCATCCCCGGCGCCGTGCTCCCGACCACGCTGGTGTCCCTGGAGGCGGCGGCGCTGCGCGCCAACGGCCTCGCGGTCCGGCTCCGGCATGGCGACCCGCCCGTCATCGTGCGGGTGGAGCACGACCGCGTGCTCCTCGACCCGCGCACCCTGCAGCCCGGGGAGGATGCCCTGGTGGCCGCCGCGGTCGGCGCGGCGCTGGCCGACCCGGCCGGATGAAACGCCGACGGGGCGGCCGGGGCGATGTGCCCCGGCCGCCCCGGCCGCATCGAAGGTTACGCCTCAGAAGGTCAGGACGGCCACCGTGTCGTCCGGCATGCCGCTCGAACTCCCCACGAAGGAGCCGGTGAAGACCTGCGGGCTGGCGCCCCGCTTCTGCACCGTCACCACCCAGTCGGTCTGGGCCACGCCGCAGTCGGACCAGTAGTCGAGGTAGATGGTGTAGTTGCCGTTGGGCGCCCCACCGGTCGGCCAGTAGATATTCTCGTTGCTCACGTACGCCTGGCTGCCGTCGGGCAGCGAGTTCTTGCTGCAGGCCGCGTTGGCATCGAGGTCGAGGTTCCCGCCGCTCGCCACGGTCTTGTTCGCGAAATAGAGGTGCCCGCCGTCCGGGTCGATCACATGCAGGTCCACGTCGGCGGTGTCGGTCCAGGCCACGCTCACCTGGATGTCGCCGGTGCCGATCTGGAGGATCCGCATCAGCTGACGCGCGTACTGGAACACGCCCCCGGCGTCACCGGCGGCGTAGTTGAAGTGGAACTGGCCGGCGGTGGCCGAGGTCGAGAGCCCCACCAGCACGCCCTGCGCGGTCTGGCCCGCGGGGAGGGTGAGTTCGTAGTAGTCGGTGAGGCCTTCCACGGAGAAGATCACCCGGGTGAACTGGGTGGCCGAGGCGATGTTCTGGGGCGAGCTGCCGCCGTTGATCACCACGGCGATGCCGGAGACCTTGGTGGAATCGGTGGTGCTCGCCGTCGGGGGCGCCCCGCGGTGCAGCACCGCGTGCACCGTCCCGGTCTGGTCGGTCACCCCGGTGACGAAGTCCTCGATGCTGAAGCCGGTGTTCGGCTTCATGCCCGCCTCACAGGCGGTGAGCAGGGCCAGCACCACGCCGAGGCCGGCGGCCCGAAGGCGCGTGGAAATAGGGAGTGCCATGGTCGAAAACCTCGTGCTCCTGGGATGTGAATCGCGGCTGCCCGGCCCACCGGGGCAATCGCGGGGCCAGCCGTGGGCCTGCAACGGGCCCGCGCCCCGGTCTGCCGTGCTAACTCCAATGCCTGCAGGCGATTATCGGCAGCCGACGGGGAAAACTGGAGTCGGCCCGGGGCGAGACCCGGGTGGGCACGGCCCCTTCAATGACCGCCGGTGGGCCGCTAAGTTCTTGCGCCATGCCAATGAAGATTGCCGTCTGCGTTTCCGGCCGGGGCAGCAACCTGGTGGCCCTGCTGGAGGCGCTGGCCGGTGAGCAGCAGGCGGTGGTGGCGCTGGTGCTGAGCAACCGGGCCGATACCCCGGCGCTCGAGCGGGCGCGGGAGCGGGGGATCGCGGCGGAGAGCCTCACCGACCACCGCGACGCGGCGGAGTGGCTCCGCCGCCTGGCTGCTCATGGGATCGACCTGGTGGTGCTGGCGGGCTACCTCAAGCTCGTCCCCGCGGCGGTGACCGCGGCGTTCGAGGGACGCATCCTCAACATCCACCCGGCGCTCCTGCCCGAGTTCGGCGGCCCCGGGATGTATGGACACCACGTCCACGAGGCCGTCCTCGCGAGCGGGGCCCGGGAGTCCGGGGCCACCGTGCACCTGGTGGATGCGCAATACGACCGGGGCCAGATCCTGGCCCGGGCGCGCGTGCCGGTCCGGCCGGACGACACCCCAACCACCCTGGCGGCGCGGGTGCTGGAGGCGGAACACCGGCTGCTCCCCGCCGTCGTCCTGGCCGCCGCTCGCGCCGGCCGCCCGGTACCCGTTCCTGAACCTGAGCCGCAGTCCTCGTGAGGAGTTGCCCGTGCCGCGCGCGCTGATCTCGGTAAGTGACAAGCGGGGAATCGTCGCCTTTGCCCAGGGGCTGGTGGACCTCGGCTGGGAGATCCTCTCCACCGGCGGCACCTTCGCCGCGCTCCGGCAGGCCGGGGTGCCGGCCCTCCCGGTGGACTCGGTGACCGGGTTCCCGGAGATCCTCGACGGGCGGGTCAAGACCCTGCACCCGGCGGTGCACGGCGGGCTGCTGGCCCGGCGCGACGTGCCGGAGCACATGGCCGCCCTGGCGGAGCACCGCATCACGCCGATCGACCTCCTCGCGGTCAACCTGTACCCGTTCCGCGAGACGGTGGCCAAGCCGCATGTCACCTTCGAGGACGCCATCGAGAACATCGACATCGGCGGGCCGTCGATGCTCCGGTCGGCGGCCAAGAACCACGAGTCGGTCATCGTGGTGGTCGACCCGACCGACTACACCCTGGTGCTGGACCTGCTCCGCAAGGGCGGCGTGGACCATGCGTCCCGGCGCGGGTTCGCCGCCAAGGTCTTCAGCCATACCGCCGATTACGATGGGGCCATCGCCCGCTACCTGACGCCCCACGAGGACGGCCTCCCGGGGCGGATCCAGTTCTCCTTCGAGCGGCTGCTCGAGCTGCGCTACGGCGAGAACCCGAGCCAGCGCGCCGGCCTCTACGTGGACGAGGAGCCGCGCGGGCTGCGTGACCTCAAGCAGCGCCAGGGCAAGGAGCTGTCGTTCAACAACATCCTCGACCTCGACGCCGCCATGTGGACCGCCTCGCTGTGGGCCAACCGGCCGGCCTGCGCCATCATCAAGCACAACACCCCCTGCGGCCTCGCGGTGGCCGCCAGCGCCGCGGACGCCTGGCGCAAGGCGCTGGCCTGCGACCCGCAATCGGCGTTCGGGGGCGTGGTCGCGTTCAACACGGTGGTCGACCGGAAGACCGCCGAGGGGCTGGTGGAGCTGTTCCTCGAGGTGATCGTGGCGCCCTCGTTCCATGACGAGGCCCTCACGGTGCTGGCCACCAAGAAGAACCTCCGGGCGGTGGAGCTGCCCACCTTCCGCGGGGGGGCGGGCTTCGACTTCAAGCGGGTGCGGGGCGGCCTGCTGGTGCAGGACCGCTTCGTGCCGGACATGACCGAGGCGGAGTGGACCGTCCCCACCAAGCGGAAGCCGACCGAGGCGGAATGGACCGACCTGCGGTTCGCGTGGGCCGCGGTGGCCTCGGTCAAGTCGAACGCCGTGCTCCTGGCCCGCGACGAGATGACCATCGGCATCGGCGCCGGCCAGATGAGCCGGGTCGACAGCTCCTTCCTGGCGGTGCACAAGGCGCGGCAGCAGGGGCACGACCCCAAGGGGAGCGTGCTGGCCTCCGACGCGTTCTTCCCGTTTGCCGATGGGGTGGAGGAGGCGGCCGGCGCGGGCGTCACCGCCATCATCCAGCCGGGCGGCTCGGTCCGCGACGCGGAGGTGATCGCCGCCGCCGACCGGCACGGCCTGGCGATGGTCATCACCGGCCGCCGGCAGTTCCGTCACTGAGCGCCCCACCGACGTCCCCTCAGCAGGCTCGCCGGGCGGCCCCGTGGCCGCCCGCCCCGGACCCCCGACCCCCGACCCGATGACCCACGCTGCCCCCGACCGTCGTGACCCGCCGCCGTACCTCTGGGCCGCCCTCACCGGTCTTGCCGTCTTCCTGGTCTACGTGGCGACCCTGGCCCCCACCACGGCCTTCTGGGACACCTCCGAGTACATCGCCGCCGCGTACGTGCTCGGGATCCCGCATCCGCCGGGCAACCCGCTGTTCACCGTGCTGGCCCACGTCTGGGGCGCGCTGCCGCTGGCGGCGGACTACGCGGTGCGGATCAACCTCTTTGCCGCCTTCACCAGCGCCGCCACCGCGGGGTTGCTCTTCCTCGTGGCCGACCGCTGGATGCGCGACGTGGTGCCGGTCCGCTGGGCCCGGCTCGCCGCGGCCTTCGCCGGCATCCTCGTGGGCGCGGTCACCTGGACGGTGTGGAACCAGTCCACCGTCAACGAGAAGGTGTACACCGTCTCCATGCTCTCCACGGCGCTGGTGCTCTGGCTCGGGGTCCACTGGGCCGACGACCAGCCGGGGCAGCACCGCGACCGGTGGCTGGTGCTCATCGGGTATATCCTCACGTTCTCCTCCACCAACCACATGATGGGCGTCCTCGCCGCCCCCGCCGTGGCGATCTACGTGATCTTCACCGAGCCGGGACTGCTGCTCAAGCCATGGGCCCTGTGGCTGGGCACGCTGGTGGGGCTCGCGGTGAGCGGCAAGTGGACCGCGCTGGTCGACGGCCCGACCGGCGACCGGGCCGTGGTGGCGGTCGTGCTGCTGGTGCTGCTGGCCTACACCGCGTGGCGCGACGCCGGCGAGTTCCGCCGCCCCCTGCTCTACCTCTCGATCCTCGCCGTCGTGGTGGGCATCTCGCTCAACTACGCCTTCCTCCCCATCCGCGCGGCGCAGTACCCGCCGATCAACGAGGGCGAGCC
>WBZN01000943.1_pt1 | contig 18764 bp, 15 predicted proteins | sample 5204281 | NCBI WGS metagenome assembly WBZN01 (sample SAMN12344347, study PRJNA552823) | activated sludge metagenome | biome: Activated sludge suspended growth; feature: Nitrification reactor; material: Wastewater; isolation source: activated sludge from nitrification reactor of wastewater...
ATAACAGGCAAATACCGCATCACCTTCGGTCTCACGGAACCCGAGCACGGCTCCGACGCCACCCATATGGAAACGCGGGCGGTCCCGGCGACGCGCGACAACGTCAAGGGCTGGATCGTCAACGGCCAGAAGATGTGGACCACCGGCATGCATGTCGCGACCCATTGCGCGCTGTTTGCGCGGTATCGCCAGCAGATTCTGCTCGGCATCCGGGTCATGATGACGACCGGACGATTCGAAAGCTTGATGGAGCTCGCGCTCCTGGTCTTTGCGATGTTCGGACTTGTGTATTTCGTGTTCAATCGGCGGCTTTTGGTCCCACTGGTCGTCGGGGCCTTTTTCATTCTCTTTGTCAGTGTCCGTATCACGGTGGATGTGTCCGTGGAAGACCAAATCAATCCCGATGTGCCCGATCAAATTGTGAACAATGTGCCGTTGGCCATCGCGTTGCCGGCATACATCTCGGGACAAGTGGGGTACTACACGACCCAGCTCGTCGAAGCCTCCTTTCCGATGCCCGTCCAATATACCCAGGGACAAGCGTCGTTCAACCGCCCCTTATTCGATCTCCAGAAGGTGCTTAATGCGAGACTGCAAGACTCGGATCTGGCGCGCAATACCGACGCCTATTTCATGATGTGTGTGTTTCGGGAGGTGGGGCTGCTCCAGAAGAACCTCGGCACGCTGATAAACTCTCCGAACCTGCTCAATGATGTTGGAGCCACAAATAACGCGCTCACAGCGCTCGGGTATGCAGGGGGGACGTTGGAGGCGGCGCCGCGGGTGTGTCCTGATTTCTATAGTTCCTTGATCCTTCCGGCATACAACACCGGCCAGCCTGACTATGAGGGGGCAATGCGGCATTTACGGACGCAGTTGCAGCTCGATCCCGCTACCGGCAACGAAGAAGGGCTCACCGAGGATATTCGAGCGAATCTCTTGTTATCCGTCGGGCAATCGGCCCGGGACATGATTAACAATGTGCTGCTCATCCATGCGTGGAAAAGCGCCGAATCCGCCGATGCCAAACGTCGCGCGGCGACTGCCGACACCGTGCTGTTGCAGCAGCAGGCGATCCAAAAGGACCTGAAGTTCCAAAGCTACTCCAAGTCCTATGTCGCGCAGAAGGTTGTGCCGTTATTGCGGACTATTGTGGAAGGGGTGGTGTACATTATGACCCCGTTCCTCCTAGTCCTCGCCATTTCGCCCGGCATGTCGCGGTTGATGGGCACGTATTGGCGTCTCTTCATGTGGCTCCAGACTTGGTCGCCTTTGTATGCCGTGCTTAATTTCGTCATGTTCTGGGAAGCGCGAAGCCGGCTGGGCGCGATCTTGAGCTCAAACGGGGTCGGCCAATCCGTCAACTATGCGACGTTAGACCGAATCAATGAGCATGTCGCCATGCTGAATTCCACGGCCGCCGATTATGTGTGGCTCGTGCCGGCGATCGGCTTCGGTCTGATGTGGGGAGGCAGCCAGGTGTTAGGGTCGATCCTGGCGGGATCGCGAACCGCGGAAACCGTCGCCGGGCAAGTGGGCGGGCAGTTCTCGCGTGGGCTTGGTGCCAATTTGGAGGAAGGCCCGTCCTATCGACATGAACAGCGTGGTGCTCAGTTCGGCGAAATGATCGGCCATGACGTCGAACCGCAGATGACTGTGCCCGCCGGCCAGGGCGGGTTCCGTGTGGATAGTCAATCCGGAACGAGTGAGATTCATGATTCCCAGGGCGGCATCACCAGTATCGGTGCCAATGGCATTCAAAACTACAAGGGCCCAGAGGGCCAGTATGCGATGGACTCGAAGGGGCACCTCCTAAGTGGAGTGTTCCGCCACAAGATGTTCGATCCTCAGTCCGGAAAGCAGGTCGACGCACAAACTTCGGTGTTTGGCTCAATGGTGGAGCATCGCTTCGATACGATGGGGGAGGATGGCACCAGAAAGAGCGTGCTCGTGCAGGAAAATCAGGACACCGGAGAATTAGTGGCGCGCACGGAACAATCCGTTCGAAAAGGACTGTCCGAGACGCGTACGATTGCTGAAGATGGTAGTCAGAGTTTCGCACGATCGGGGAATGTGCCGGTATTTTTGGAAGTCGCTGGCGAGACACGTCCCGATGCCGGATTTGTCCAAATGATGGGCGAGCGTGGGCCAGGAGAGCGGGTAGACACCCTCACACAGTCGACATTTCAGAGCACGATGGGGGCGAAGCAATCGTATACCGGCCGATTGGTGGAACGCGATGGGCAGTTTCATTTTGTGGCGACCGAGGGCGGGGCGGTCAGAGGATTTGACAACAAGGATACGGAAGCCGGGGTGCATCGGGAATCGTTCGTTTCCCCTGACGGTTCCAACTATTTTGTCGAGACTGGACAAGCGCAACAGATGGTCTTGGGGAAAGATGGCGTCACTCGGCCGATGGAGGGATATGTCCGGGCCTTCGGGTCAGTTGATCGATCGGACCCCGCGCATCCGCGAGACATTTACTCCAGTTACAGTCTGACCAGTGAGGAGGGGGGGCACGCGCACACGGTGACGGGAACATTGGGCACCGATGCATCAGGCCGGCAGTTCCTGGTGGAGGCCACAGAACATTTCGAGTCAGGTACTAGCGGTGTCGCCCACGATACCCACACAGTCGGGCCTTATACCCTTAGCGGCACATTCACGGCACTGAGCCATGGGGAAGCCAATCAACCGGGAGTGCCGACAGCCTTCTTCGGATCGGCCATCGACAATAGCAAGCCAGGTTCGCCGGCATTCCAGGCCAATGCGCTGGTATACGACGGACAGGTGAGCTTCTTTGACGGACGAGAAGGAGGGACCAAGAGTATATCCGGGGAACGCAATCTGGTGGATGGCACGCATTTGTCAGGTCAGTTCACCCAGTTGAATGTGACGGGACAAGACGGCCATCAAATCGAGATGTTTCATGGATATGCTCAGCAACCAGGGGCACCGGCTCGCGATGTGACAGGTCTGATCGATGATGGAAACCTTGTGGCGTTTAAAGGGACCTCCGGGTCTCAAACTAGAGACATAGTCGAAAAAGGATCTAGTGCATCCGGTTTGCAGTATGGGGTTGAAGACACCATGATGGCTCCAGGAGGCACACATTCTGTAAGTACCTTTGACGGTGTTTCTGTGGACGGGCAAGGGCGAGCATTCAAAAGCTCTTCAGTGGAGTTAGATGGGGTCCGGGTGTATAGCGATCAGATGAGGGGATCGCGTCAGATGACTGTCGATTTCGAGCAGTCCCTGCGTGGGTACAACAATGAGATACAGTCGATCGATAAAGAGTCAGGCTGGCGTCGGATCAATGACGGGCATCGCGATATGGATGTATACGCCAATCTCTACTACGGCCCGACCAGTAGTGAGACGGGCGAGCGCAAGCTACTGGGCGGGACGATTACCAATGTGACCGATAATACTTACTCCACATTTATGAAAGATGGGGAAGGCAACGAGGTGTGGGGAATCGCCAGGTCATTGGAAGATCCCAACAGCGGGGTTATGAGCGGGTCTATCGATCAGACGGTGAAAGTCGTGGCGGCGAAAAGCGGAGCGGTAGATACACAAGTCCTTGGTCCTATGAAAAATGATGGTGGCCAGCGCGAAGTCTTGTATCACTCAGTATTGGGCGGATTGGACTCACAGTACTATAACAATGAGCGCAAATCCGGCGTGTTTACCGTGCCTGATCCTATGCATCCTGGGCACACCAAAGAGCTGCAAGGGACATTCTACTATAGTCCTCAATCTGGCCAGTTGATTGCGTCAGAAGTAACGGACTTGCAAACAGGAAAAATCGGGCAGTACCGTACCGATGCGGAAGGGCAAGAACACTTCCAGGTAGTGGAGTATACACAGTCGCCCGATGGCGCGAGCTTGATTTCAAACACGAAGGAGCTATCGAAGCATGAGTACGCGGCACATGGTTTTGGGGTAAACGATGTCCTTGACGGCAGCGGGAATGTGCTGAGTTCTTCCGGTCACAAAGGCTCCGATTTCCACGACTTCAATCGCATCCAGTTTCATCATGACAGTGGGGCGAATCTGACGATTACCCAAATGGCGTTTGCGGTCAAAGGCACCGATATTACAAACCCCACGCAGATGGACGAGGCGATTGCTTATGGACTTGAATTTGGTCGGATCGGAATGGATGGGGCTTCGCGATATTTGATCCTCAGGGGGCGAATGGGGAAGTTTGGCGGAGGATCGGTTGGAGGGGCACCGTTTCAGCCAGGAGGTGGACCCATGCCGAGCGGACCTAGTGGGGGTGGGGGACCAAGCGGGCTCTTGGACTCGCATCAAAACATGGCCGCCTGGTGGAAAGAGCATTCCGGGGTCATGGATAATGCTATTTCGTTTGCGCGCAGTTCTGTCGAGCATTTAGAAAAGACCGGCCGGGCACAAACCATGTCTCCCGAAGAATTACAGAATTTTGCTGCCAATGCCGCTTATAATGCGGTGCGGACCTCGGCTATCGGCATAATGGGTGAAGAGGCGTCGAGCGCGTTTGGAACGATGCCTAAGTGGCAGGAAGGCCAAGAATCGCTGTTGAAAATTGAACGAACACAGCCATCGGCCCCGGATTCTAGTAAAGGGAAGTAGACAGCGAAGGGTTTTGTGCGAAGCGGAGGTTCGAATGCGGCTATATCAAGTAGCGCTTGTCATTGGCCTGGTCACAGTCGTTAGCAATCAGTCAGGCGTGGTGAGAGCCGAGTCGTCCAGAGATGGGTGGTTGGGAGCGTTCGTTGGTTCAGAGATTCCAGGAGTACCAATCAAACGCTCAACTATCGCTGTCGGATCGCAGCAATTTAGCCCCTCATCCAGTGGGAGTTCTCTGACTGTATTACACGAAGTTGTAGAACAGTGTCGGACGACCAGCAAGGGACGAGCGATGGTTAATGTTAGGATCGTGAACACTGTGGGAGAGACGTCTGATCTTCAAGCAGATAAGAAGACCTATAAGACCTATCCAGGTTCATTGCTGATCACTGTATATGGGGATTGTGTGCTTGAGGTACAGGATGCGAAGTGAGATTGCTATGAGCAGGACTGATACTCTTCGGGGAAGACAGCTTGGATATAGGCCTTCAGCATCTGCGCATCCTTCTTCCAGTCACGGCTATAGTGCAAGACGTCATATCTGATTCGTTCCGCCTTCTGAATATCTACAAATTCTAGAATAGCTGTTCCCTGGTCGGGGGCTTCATTTCTGATGGTCAGTGCCACAGAGGCGGGTATCCATTTCCCAAAATGAACAGCGGTCTGGTCACTGATCCGCCCGGATTGGTGGAGTAGCAGCTCGTCTTGTAAGTCCTTAGCGAAGGCTATTGGCGCGACCACACAGATGTGGCGCTCCAGTAGAGCCTGTGTCACCAAACGTCCCCATGCTCTCAATGCAGGTGGCGTAGCGCCATCGAACGGTTCGAGGACAAGTGCGACGATCGATGGCCAGCTCGTACCTGTCGCGTGCAGTTCGTTTGGCAATGGGCCACTGGGTGTCAGCTCGTCAGGGGCAAAACGATGAGTCCAGACGACGCGATTGTCGACGAGAACAGACAGCGTGGGAAGTCTCGACGGATCGTTTTCCATCCCCGAAAGGAGTGCGTGGTGGGGAATGGACACCTCTCCATCGGGATTCACGTCATACATCCGTGGCGGATGTGTCGCATCATGCCATGTCACTGTCAGAGTGGCATCTCGCACGGGCTCTGTTGTAGTGACTGTCTCATAGCGGTGCTCGATCTTACTGGCGAATGGCGGTGATCCGGCAAGGGGCTCCTGCATCAGGAGCCGTCGGCAGGTGGGAGCCAGGGATTGTGAGCCTAGGCGTCCGGCGGAGATCGCATAGACGACAGTTAGTACCGGACAATGGATAGCGCCGGCTAGCGGAGCGGTAGGCGAAAAAACATAGCGTCGTGCCTCAACTTGCATCGGCGTGTCCGTCTCGATCGTGATGTGGGAGCGTTGTGTCATGCGTATGGTGAGGCGTTGCTGATCGTGATGGGGGGTAAGGGTAACGACTGGGCCATGGATCGGAGTGCGCGCGACTTCTCGACTCGAGGGATTTCCGCCCTTCACCGGGCTGTTGGAGAGCACGAGAGACGAACACCCGACCGTAGTGGCGGCGAGGAAGTAGATGAAGAGTGAGCTATACCGTGTCATGACCTGACGAACCATCCGTGTGTGAGGGTGTGATCACGTGGCAGGACGAGCTCGGTGACGACTGCAGCCAGAGTTTCGGCCGTTGGTGTGACGGCGTTGATCGGACATTCAAGGACAAACTGAGCCAGTACTTGTGCGGTTTCAACAGAGACAAGAGTCGTGGTGAGCAGTAGCCCCTGATCGGAAGTTGAGGTGATGTCGAGCGATACGAGCAGATTGGCTCCGGTGCCCATGCCGGCTGAAAGTTGTCGCTCATCACTGAAGAAGGGAGCGAGTTGCCGGACCTGGACGGGAACGAGTTCCCGATACCGTTCGTTTCGGACGACCAGTGGAAGCCCGCGCTCAGTCATCCGGCCGATAAATCGGTCAATTAGCGATTGCGACCGTTCGTGAGCCCAGGCATTGCTGACAGTCAGTCTGAGGCGAGGTTGCTTGGGCCAGCGCTGTTGGGGGGCCACCGCGAGATCGTGCTGCAGCATGGCAATGAGGACGTGCCCGCCGATCGGTAACCGTGTGGTCGGGCCGGGTGTGCCGACAGTTGGACTGTAGGAAATCTCGATGGTCGCGTCTGGGACGTCGGTAGGATTCACACCGTGTTTACGTAGGGCCTGTGCAAGCCATCGAAGGCGGAGGGGTGTTCCTTGAGGATCCTGACTTACTGGGACGGCAATCCCAATGCGGTCTCGTCCATCCGCGGCAAAAGTGAGCCGAAGGTCGCCGTCCATAAGTACCCGTGTAACAGTTTGAACTTGGGGATCGAGGTCATCAGCGATCCGAGTTCGGGTATCGGCGCGGCCAGGCACGTCATATCCGGCGGCGGCCAGGCAGTATTGCCATGGTGAGCTCCATCCGGGCTGGTTTGGTGTTCCGATCGAAAAGAGGGTATTGAACAGGAGATTTGGACCACAGAGCAGCCCCCCTCCCAGGATCGTGACAAGATTGAGCCGACGCTCATAGGTATACCCTCCCCAGACTTCTTCTCGCCTGATCCGGTTCGTCTCCTCAACGGTTTGAGTGATTCTCACCGTCCATCCCAGGCCATCGCTGTGGGGTGACAGTGCCAATCGTGGACGCTCTAGCGCTGTCGTTGAGGTGATGTCGCGCGATTCTTTGAACGTCTGCAACGTGGTCGGCGTGAAGACAGGGGCACAAGATATCCCGGTGACGAGTCCGAGCAGGACCACGCTGATCGTCCGACCGGACCATAGCCAAGCAAGGTACGCGAGGGAGTGGATCTTCTCTCTGGACGAGAGCCGAAGCGGAGAGGGACTGATCCGGTAATACCTGTTGGGCATAGTTGTGAGACCGAGTCTCGAACTACACGCAGGTGGCAGGTGCGTATACAGGTCGAAAAACTATAGCACAGACGAGTGACGAATGGTGCAGGTGGGAGACTTAGTGATGGCTCGGGTCATTCGGATGGATCCGGGGCACAGCGCATATCTGCTGTGGGCGGATTCCATCGGGAGGTACGCCATCCTGCCGCATCAGTATGCCGACCGTCAGTACAAAGTACGCGATTCATTGATGGGAGCTGTGTACAAGGTCGGTGACGAGTTTCCGATGCTCTCGCAGCGATCGATGCACTATTTCCGCCGTATCGCGGAGTTAGTGCTGGCTCCGGTGTTAGCAGACGACCATGTGCACATTAAGCGCGTGGCGACGGCTCAGGCCGCGTCATTTGTGAAGGTTGCCGTCGAGACTTATCGCACGGGGGAAGATGTCATCGCGACCTGCAAGCCCCTGTTGTACGAGTTCCGGACCTACACCTCCCGTACGGTTGCACTCGTGAAGTATCACACAGAGTTGGAGGCCTACATTCGCGAGGCACTAGCGCCTGCCCCGAGTCGGTCGGTGCGTCGAGTGGACGTGTATCGGGAAGAACATCAAGCGCGAGTCATTGTTGAAAGGGGCACGATCGCACAGTTTCTTGGTCGCAAGGGGATGAATGCTGCGGTGGCCAGCAAGCTGACCGGGTATGGACTGGTGCTCGTGGACGAAGCGGATCTGGGGAAAGCAGCTCGGGCGTAATCGAGGAGGTGAGGCATGGCTCATGGGGTGGACGTAGAGCGAGAAGCGGGGTTGTTACGACGTGAGGGCCCTCCTCTTCGGAGTGCGACTCCGACGAGCGGACGAAGGCCCGACCGGGCGGAGGAAAACAAGCGGCGGCTGGAAGATCCAAATTCGATGCTCCTGCTACCACAAACAAAGGCGGGGATGGCCTGTGTCTCCATGCTGTACATGTTCGACAAGGTTATTCATCGGCTTAGGCGGGCAGCAGGGTCCCAGCTCTCCATTGAGCAAGTGCGCAATGAGTTGGCTCGTGTGGAGCAATGGGTGGCGCGGGCAAAGGGGATCTTACGAGAGCTTGGAGTGGGGGAGTTCGAGTTGCTCCCCCAAGAGCCGTATCCCGACCTGAAGGAACGGAGCGTGATGGCGGCGCGGCGCAATGCTCGAGTCCTTACGCCACGCGTCGGAGATACGGTGAGGCTGGTGCCGGTGATTCGCGCCCTGGATAACGCGCTCAACAGCATTCGTCTTCGAGCGGAGGACCTCAGTCCATATGTGAAACATTTTCAGGCCGTCGATGACCTCGTAGTGGCCCTGCACGAGGTCATCGGACATGTCGCTCGCGTGACGGTGACGGAGTATGAGCCTCGGGGTGCGGTGAAGGCATTTCTTAATCAATGAGGAAAGGGAGGTGTCACCCCTCTCGTATGAAAGGAGCACGGTATGTGGCAACGCATGGCAGCCCTTAGTCTCGCAATGTTGTCCGGTTGCGTCAGCGCCGGGGAATATCAGGATTTGGAAACCAAGTACCAGCATCAACTTGCAGTGAAGGAAGTCATGGAGACCGAGCATGATGAGCTGTCCCACCAAGTCGACAACGTGTCCCAGGTGTATCGGCATGTTGCGCAGGAGCAGATAGGGTTAAAGACCCAAGCTGAAAAACTGCAGGGGGACATCCTGACTGTGAAGGGCGCGGTGAAAGACACCCAGAATCAGTACGAGTCTCAGCAGGCGCAGTTTGCGCAGCAGGTACAACAACTATCCGGAGTCGATGCGCGCCTGCAAAATATTGCGGGGAAGATCGAAACCCTCACCGAAACGACGGTCGCCTTAGCCAATCGCTTCGAACGTGTTGAACTGTCGATTGGGAAACTTGGGAAGTCCTTGCAGGCGAGAGGGGGTGCTCCCGATGTCTCAAAAACGCGCGTCCAGTTAGGTGAGGGCAAGTCGGGAAGCGCTCCGAAAGCGGAGGCTGTCGCCAAGGCGGGCAGTCCGAATATGGAGGGGAGCTCCGGCGCGGGGGGATCGGGTAGTGAAAAGAGTGGGACGAACCTGGCGATCGCTCCAAGTTCAGTGGCGCCAAGCACTGTCCCTGCCAAACCGGACGCCCCGCCGCCCGTTCCTCATAGGGTGCTCGAGGCCAAGGCCGAATCGCCTCGGGCCAAGCCCGACGCGGACAAAGGGTGGTTGCGACGTTTTCTGGATGGCTTCCGTGGGGGGAACGGTCAAGACGCGGAACCGGTGTCTCTTCCGCTGGCTTCTGGGGTGTCAGGAAAGGCTTCAATTGGACGTCCCCTTCCTCCGGCTGTCGATGGGGAGGTGATGGCCGCGCCGATGAATACATTGACGATCAGCATCGACGGGGATGCTCAGAAGAAAGCTGAGACGTCTCCGTCTAATACCGAAAGGCGATAGTCGCGAATGAAAATTCTTACGGTGGATGTCATTCCCGGACATACCTATCGGTATTTTCAGGCGTTGATTCAGATCGAGACCGTCGGGATCGCGTCCTGGCGGGATGCCGTGGTCCGATTTACGGATTTCTGGGGAGGGCACGCAAAGACGTATGACAGTCCGATCGTCCATGCGACCCAGAGCATGGTGAATCGGCTTGCGCAAAGCGCTGCGGCGTTGGAGGCCGATCTGATTATCGGATTCGACATTCAGATTCATCAGGTCACCGCACGGTACTGGGGTTGGGGAATGGCTCAAATTATCATGCGAGGAACGCCCATTCAGTTTACGGATCGTAACGCGCTGGGGACGATCCTGGCCGGTGAACTGGCCCCCTTCGTGGCGAGTGAACAGTCTCCCGGGCATCAACCGAACAAAAGTCTCGAGGGAGAAGCAGCAGGGATGGACGAGATGATGGTGCCATCCTTGGATACGGCTCGGTTCGGCACGCGGCTATAGGGGAGGATGTCTATGATGAAACGCACACTCATGGGGTGTTGCCTTGCGGTCTGTCTTGCCTGTGGTGCCGGAGAATCGCGCTCAGACTGTAACGGGATTGATGATCTGTACCTCAAAGCAAAGTGCGAGGTGGAGGGTCAAAAGGCTGCAGGCTTGATAGGTGGGGGAATTTTGGCGCCGAACATGACCAGAGTGCCGCAGTACTCAGGAACGCCGGGCTGTGTCACGGCAGGGTGTTCTGGGGCTGCCGAAGAGAAGTACTACGATGATCCTGGCAGTTTGAGTGTGGATGGAAGCACGGCCGCCGGGAACGAGGAGCGGTACGCTCAAATACGACAGAGCAGAGTGGACCGTGATGGATGGGACCTACGGACGAGTAGTGCAGTGACGACAACTCAATCCGCGGCGGAGACCCTACCGCCGGATTCCATCACATGTGGAAACCAGGATAGTCCAGTGCCTTTTTGCGTGGATACCAAGACGCCCCCAAATGAGAATCTGGAGTTGGCGGCAACCTGGTTATCGATGACGAAGAATGTCGAAGAGGATTGGGATCCTGACCGGCTTCGGATTTTCACGGGCAAACGAAGCACCTGTGATTTCAGTACGATCGGGCGCTCATTGATCAATTGCTGTGATTCGGACCCAGACAAATTGATTGGAAAATGCTCTGAGGAGGAGGTCGCGCTGGCGCGGGACAAACAGGATCGGAAGGCCCATCTGATTGGGACACATTGTGTGGATAAAGGGCCGTTTGGAGTGTGCCTCCGAAAAGAAGAGGTGTACTGCTCGATGAAGTCCGAGCTTGGACGAATGGTTCAGGAACAAGGTCGTGAGCAGTTGGGAATGACCTTTGGATCTGCGGATGCCCCCGAGTGTGACGGCTTCACAGTGGATCAGTTCAGCGGATTGAACTTCCAGGCCATGGATTTCACCGAATGGTACAAAAATGTCTCAGCGAATATTGATCCGGCTGTGATCACGAATGAAATGGCGACGAAGATATGCACCTACACGGGCACCTGTTAAGGCGGGGGTATCGTGGGTTTCAGGGTGGCATCCTCTAGACCACAAAGTCGCCGTGCAACGTGGCTCTGTCTGGCGGTAGTGACTCTCGTTGTCTCACCGGACGGTGTTGGGGCGGAGATGCCCACGGACAGGTTCTGGTATGTGAATCACAGTTGTGTCGTGGCGGCGGCGAACCGCTACGCGGTGACCGCACAAATATTGGAAGCCATAATTCTGGTGGAGAGTGAAGGAGATCCGCATGCGGTGAATGTGAATCGGGATGGGAAGGGGGATAGGCGAGGACCACTATCGTTCAAGCAAGCCACGAAGGTGGTGGCGGACCTGTGGAAGGCGGGGGCGAATTTTGATGTGGGGATTGCGCAGATCAACAGCGTGCACATGCGGCAGTACAAAATCGATCCAGTCCATTTTCTCGATCCCTGTATCAATATTCAATGGGCGGCGTTTGTCTTGCGACAGAAGATCAACGAGTACCAAGAAACGTGGACGGCCGTAGGCCGTTACAACGGAAGTCGCAACATCGCGGGCTACAGCTGGAAGGTCTATCGGGCACTGGAACGCCTCGCAGGTATCAGACGAGCCCGTGGTTTGCCGCGATGAGCGGGCAGGGCGAGGTCGGAGCGGTTTTCGAAAGGAGGGGCTGTGAGCAACAGACAAGCAGAGGGCTGCGCCACTGAGCATGCGTTACGCGCACGGTGGGCGTTTGATGTGATGCCAGGCCGTGAACGACACGTGGCCTTGCAGCTCCAGGAGCTGGGGTGCACGGGAGTGGAACGTCCGACGAAGGGGTATGTGATCGCTCAGTGTGATCCGACGGCCGTCCCCCTGATCAAGAGGTTGTCTGGAGTGGTGCGAGCGCTTCCGTTGCTGGATGCCGACCTCTTCGAGGACCTCAGCACTGTTGAGCCACTTCCGGTCAAAGTTGCTGATGTGGTGCAGGTCAGTTCGGGTCCCTGTGCGCAAATGACCGGGATCGTTCGAGCCTTGGAAGGCGAGGATGTGCTGGTGGATGTGAGTTTGATGGGGCGGGTGGTACGAGTCCGGGCTAAAGCGACGCATGTGAGCGTGATGCCGTTGCCGGAACCCTGGAGGTGACATGCTCGGGAGATTGTGGGGAGCTTGGCGCGGCGAGCCTGCAAAAGTCGACGCTGGAGAGACAGCTTCGCATGTGGTGCCAAGCCAGATAGAGATCAGCCTAGAAGACCTGGCCAAAGACGTGTGGCTTCCGCTGAATTTGGATTTCATTCAGCAAACGGGGGAGTTGGTCGAGGAAGCTGAGCCCGCGGTCAGTCCCGTAGAGAATGCATCGGCTGATCCTGAGGCGGCCGTCGTTCCTGCGGCCATGACAACACCCAGTGTGCCTGCTCCTGTTGCAGCCTCTTCCTCCGCGCTGCCGGCGTCGCCTCCTGAGGGGGGTGTACAGACCGCCACAGCGGATCTCGCCACCTCTTCACGCCCGGTGTCGTCTGGCCGGTCGTCCGCACTCATTCGCGATTTCATCATGCCTTATCAACCGGTGATTGAGAGCCAGCGCGCACTGGAGCCGCTGCTGACGGTGGTGAAAATTCTTGAGGAATATGGGGATTGTCCGTCGATCGTGACGGCCGGTGTCGAACGGGACGAAGAATGTACAGACCTCTATTCCATTCGCGATACGCTCGCGAAAGTCACGCTGCGAGACCATACCTATCGGGTCACGGAGTTAGCGTTGGCGTTGCTCAATCAGACCTACCGGGATGGGGATCTCATGATCCCAAAGGTACTGGCGGCCGCACTGGGACATGATCTGGGCAAGATCCCGCGCTTTCGTGCGACGGCTGCCCATGCGATGGGGGATCATCCGGTTGTGAGCGCCATTAAGCTCCAAGAGTGCTTTGCCGGCACGTCCATCCCTTGGTTCACCGAAGTGTTGGATGCCATCAAGGGCCATCATCGGATCGGGAAGGATCGGTTGGGCGTGATTCTTCGGCAAGCCGATGGGCAGGCCCGCGTGAAGGAAATGATTCTCAGCACACGGGAGATGCAGGAGAAGCCATTAGATAGTTGGTGCGCGGGCCCAGAGGTCTTGGCGATCGTGGCGCCCCGGATCAATCGTCCACTCAAAGGGAACAAGTGGGCGGCGTTTTCGCTCAAAGGGGTCGTGTATGTGACGCCGGACGCCCTTCTGGAGGCCGCCAAAGAGTTGGCACGGCAGAAGAAAATTGTCGAAATGGGACTCATTCGATCGACCGATCGTGAGGAAACGCTGCGGCGCCTGGTGAAGATTATCGGTGCGGCGGATCTCCTGGCCATGGAGATTGGGGAGCATTTCTACGGCCGGCCGTTCGACATCTTCACGAAGAAAGCGGGCATCAAACAGCGTGGCTATTTTGTGCCGGTCAAACTTGAAGCGTTTCAGATCGCCGAATCGGAACTCGAGTCTCGCAAGGTGGCGTTTATGCAGTTGGTGACCGAATTCCAGCTCGGTCGAGGATAGGAGTACAGGTATGGACCCGGAAACTTTTATTGCCGTGTCATCGTGGGTCACTACGACGTTGCTGGCCGGCGTTCCGCTCCGGATCCTGGCCTCTGCCACTCTGGCGGCAACGTTCTGGTTCGGGGCCTACAAACAGCGCATTGCGCTGGGGTTCTTGTTTTTCATGCTGACGATTCTGCTGGCGTATTTTCGACCCCTGATCAACCTGATCGGTTCGGGGAGCATGTAACGATGGAACAATCAGCGGCGCGCCGAGGACCGATCTTTGCGGAGGGGGCTTCAGGCCGAAGCCGGCCCCGAAGTCTCATTGCAGCTATCAGCGAGATACAGGAGTTGGCGGTGGTGGAGAAGCTTGGTACTCCGCTGCCGGAACATCTCATTCTGCTCGATCGCAGCTTTGCCTACACCGAGGTGGGTGTGCATAGCGTCGTGGTTGATGGGCTGATCAATATGATAGGGGTACCGATGGGGCTTGGTGTCATAGGGAGCTTGATGCCGATCTTCGGGGATCCAGATCCGAGCCTCTTCGATCAGGTGTTCGCGCAGCTGATCGGGATCACCTACGGCGTGGGGTATGCGGTGATGATCGGGCATAATCTCGGGTCGTGCTACATCGGAAAAGTCTGCAAACGGGCGATTCAGGACATTTATCAATCGATGATCGTGGCCAATATCATCAAGGTGATCCTTCTGTCGGTCTTTTTTAATTTCATGTATCAGCTCTTGACCCCGGAACATGTGCAGGAGAGCTTTAAGGTGCTCTGGCCGCTGCTACGAGGCGTGATGTCCGATCAGATGGCGGTCGGAGTGCAAGACTGGTTCATCAGTATGCGGGAGGTCATGATTCCATCGGCCACGATAGTTCTTCTGGTGACTATTGCCACGCTCTGTGTCCCCTATGTCTATTTTGTGATTGGCGGCAGGGAGGCAGCGGAGGAAAAGCGCCGAAATCGCCTCTATGACGTCTGCTGAGAAATTCGTTTAACCTGTCGGATCTGATGTCCGGTTCAATGATTCGTCGGGTGAATCTGAGTTCGCAAGGCTGCTAGACAGCCTTGGCACACGAGTCACGGTATACTGCCAAGCGGGAAGCAGTGGGAGTGGGACTGAGCTTCCCTTGCATCCTCTCAGAAAACTGGACGAACGAAAACTGCTCACGTGTGCTAGCTTGACAGCCCTCCAGGGAAGGAGCGGGGAATGAAGAAGAGCAAGCTGTCCGAAGCGCAGATCGCCGCGGTATTGCAGTAGCTGGAGGAGGAGAACCGCAGGCTTATGCAGCTGTTCGCGAATTTGACGCTCGAAGCGGTGATTTTGCGAGAGATGCTCGCAAAAAAGTCTCGAAGCCGCGACCATCCGCTGGTAATTGTCCCAGCGTGAACGTGAGTTTTTCACAAGACGTGATTCGCCTCAGGAATGTACTTCGTGGGCGGACAGTTCTCACTAATAATGGTAAATGTGCGAGATCAGTTTACCTCGAGTTCCTCCGACTGAATGCCGCCTGGGCTTTCATACGCCAGTTTGAAACGATTGTTGCCCATTGATTTTAATTGAAACGTGAGATAATTCACCACATTTCTGGCGGCTTCGTTCATCAGAATGGGTGCTGCTTGAGAGGAAAGCTGTTCTATCGAATTGTCCGACATGGTTTCATAGCCGTCTCGGTCTCTCCGAACGGTAACCTTTTTCTCAGGCATCTCAATGTGAAAATTGGGATTGTCAAACCCGCCTTTGGCGCGACAGATAAACCAATAGTTAAACGATACAACGTCCTCAGCCGTCACTTTGCTGATCGTGAATTCCCCTCCATCCGGGAGAATACCAGTCAGGGCGTTCATCGTCTCAGCCCCAGCTTTGTTCTGGAGATAGACCTTCGTAAGAAAACGTTGCATCACTTCTCTTACTTGCGAGGACGCGCATACGCGCGCAGCGCGCTGGCGGGTGGTCTTTGCCGCGCTGTTTAACTGTTTGGCTTTCTCTGGGTCTCTCGTTGTTCCTTGCCCCTTCTCATACAGACGCCCTAAAGCGGCTTGCGCCCTTGCATCATCGTAGGCGGTAATCGCTGCTAAGTAATACTGCATCGCGGGGGCATAGGCATTCGGGTCTGTGGCGCCGCGCTCTTCGTATCGTGATCCAAGGTAATACGGTGCGTCAATACTGCCATGGGCCTCCGCGACCTTGAGCCAATAAACTGGATAAAGGTTTGATCGAGGAGCCATTTGGGGGTTGGAGAGGATGAGCGCAACCCGGGCCGTCATCTTCGGAAACGCTGCCAATTTCGTCCCATTCTTGCTCGTGAGTCGAACATCGTCGCACTCCGCAGCCCCAATTCCCTCCATGCCTTCAATCATACCTTCCAACCCACTGTCTGCATCGTCTCTAAAAAGCGAAATGATCATGTTTCTATAACGCGGATTAAGCCCTTCGCTTGACGCCACGAGATTCACGACGCCATTTACTCTTGAAATGCCACCTACCAAGGCAATCTCCGGGGAAGTCTGTGCATTGCGAAAGACCTTCAAGACCCCCTTCACTAAGTACAGCGGGTCATTCTGCTCAGCGCGATTATGGAGAAAGACATCGGTGATCCTCAGGTTAATATTCACGGTGTTGACGCATGCCTGTCCCATTAGTGTATCGCCCATGAGTGCCTTGGCAGCCACATCTTTTGTCGTCGTCTGCACTGTGGCGAATTCATCTGACGTAGCTGTCGGCTTCGACCGTGACAAGGCTGGACGGCTCTGTTTGGACGCCCCAAACGAATCGAAATGAGTCGAGGCTAAGGGGTGACCTGGGAAACAAACGTCTTGTAGCGCCTCCACTTCCGGTTGACCATCTTCGGTCAGGAGAAATTTCCCATTGTGCGAGTAAAGGTATGTGCCATACGTCGCTTCCCGTTCTAAGACCGCATCCACAATTCGTTCCCATGACGCACGATATGGATATTTCTCGTACGCATACCAGTGACCGACCACAACACCGCAATTCGTTTGTGAGTCTGCGACGAATCCGGGGACATCCGTCACCCAATAGGGGTATAAAGACGACTTCGGATCCAAGGCCTGCATGGTTTGTCTGATTGTATGGATTGAAGTCGTCACATCTTTTCGGGCCACAAACACCACGAGCACAATATCGTTTCGTGAGCCGAGTTCCTTCATTGTTCGCTCCGTCAGTTCCGGAACAGTGCTCGCAACAATCTCGGCTGGTCTGGACGGTTGATTAGGCTGTGCGGTCCAAGCGCGTATTGCTTCGGCCTTTTGTTGTTCAGTTAGTTGCCGGTGTGAGTCTTTGTACTGCGGGAGAGAACATCCACCACCGGAAATTAACAGGAATACCATGAACCAGAGGGAGAGTAGCGACCCAAGAATGCTGTGTCTGCCCATATCTTGCATGCCGTTACCCTTTCAGCAGCTGTAGTGGTTACGTGTTCGTATCTATAGCAGATTGCCTCGAGTCTAGAAAGAGGGTGTGTTGACGGTCTCTCTACCGTGGTAAGTTGAAATGCCTATGAGCAGCTGATCACTCGATGTGTTGTGCAGGGCGGCAGATCGTTGCCGTACTGTAGGATACCCGGCCGGCGCGTGTTTCCGAGCTCCGATGGAAACCAGTATGTCGGACGGTCACTCGTCTCCACGATTGTCTAAGGGTGGTAGCACACACACAGCTTGCGGGATCTCACCATCGCGCGGTCCCATCATGTCTGGGCCGCCGATATCACCGAAATTCCGATGCGGCGCGGCTTCGTGTATCTCTGTGCGATCCTGGACTGGGCGAGTCGCCGGATGTTGGCTTGGCGGCTGTCCAATACGTTAACCACGGACGTCTGCCTGGAGGCGGTGCAGGAGGCGATGACCCAGTATGGCAGACCGGAGATCTTCAACACCGATCAAAGCTGCCAGTTCACGAGCGAGGCATTCACCGGGTTGCTGAACGACCACGGGATTCAGATCAGTATGGATGGGACGGGGCGGTGGCGGGACAACGTCTTCGTGGAACGGTTGTGGCGGAGTCTCAAGTATGAAGAGGTCTACCTCCATGCCTACGAGCCCGACTGCGTGTACTGGGAGAACTGGCCTGCACGGCCCTCCGCCGCGTAGGCAGCACACTGCCTGGCACCACGTGTGAACTGAAAGATTCTGTCCAAAGAAGCGGAGCCACCTCAATTATGCTTCGTGTTAATTGATTCTGTATTTAATTGCCAATTCGCTCGGGTTCGGTCCCTGAACATTCTCAGCATCGCAGAATCGAAACCCTGGCTCATGTCCTATATCGGACAGCCTATTTGTAAACCGTTGAAAAAGCACGTAGCAGATTGGAATGTTTGAATAGGTAAGGCATTGATTTTACTTATCGTCTGGGGCGCTTTTAACTCGAGGCCTTCGCCTACCGCTTTCGTTCTTCGTCTGCGAGTCTACGGAGAAGGTTAGTGTCATCTCGGGTCAGCAAAGTTAAACCTGGGCATGAAGGGCTTTTAACTTTCACCTTAAGCTTGTCCTCTAAGTACATACCTAGTCCTTTTAAGGCGAGGGTCCTGGGTTCGAATCCCAGCCGACTCACCACCATAAATCAAGCACTTACGAGGCTGTCGAGCCTCGGAAATCCTCAAAAACCGGCCCGTGTGCTAAATTTGTGCTAAACCGCTCCGGTTGGCACTCATCCAGCACCTTCACACCCTCTCTCAGGCTTTCCGGCGAATGATGCGCATAGCGTTGCGTCATCAAATTCGTCTTGTGCCCGAGCAGCCGTTGAACCTTGTAGAGATCCACCCCGCGCTGCACCAACCGCGTGGCAAAGGTGTGCCGCATGTCGTGAAACCGGAAGTCTGGAATCCCGGCCCGATTGCGCGCCTCACAAAACTCCCGTACCAGAAAACGCACCT